>Ga0306918_10000340_pt1 | contig 20657 bp, 21 predicted proteins | sample tim00Cox0000000H_FD_203315 | JGI IMG/M metagenome (GOLD analysis project Ga0306918, IMG submission 203315) | Lab enrichment of tropical soil microbial communities from Luquillo Experimental Forest, Puerto Rico - timezero.00C.oxic.00.000.00H (v2)... | ecosystem: Environmental > Terrestrial >... | reverse complement strand
AGCCTGGCGCGGCCGGGCGGCAACGCCACCGGGTTTTCCGTCTTCGAGGAATACGGCAGCAGCGGGAAGTGGCTGGAGCTGCTCAAGGAGATCGCGCCCCAGGTGACGCGGGTGGCCGTGCTTCGGGATCCCACCATCGCCGCCGGGATCGGTCAAACGGGCGCCATCCAATCCGTGGCGCCCTCGCTCGGCGTGCAGGTGAGCCCCGTCGGCGTGCGCGACGGCAGCGAGATCGAGCGCGCCATCGCGGCATTCGGTCATGGGGCAAATGGCGGGCTGATCGTGCTTGGGGCTCCTTTGGCCATCATACAGCGCGACTTGATCACCACACTCGCGGCCCGGCATCAATTACCCGCGGTCTACCCGGTCCGGCTCTTCGTTGTGGCCGGAGGTCTCGTCTCTTACGGGCCCGATTCGATCGATCCGTATCGGCGCGTGGCGGGCTACGTCGATCGCATCCTCAAGGGTGAGAAGCCCGCTGATCTGCCGGTGCAGAATCCGACCAAGTTCGAGTTGGTGATCAATCTCAAGACCGCCAAAGCGCTCGGCCTCGAAATCCCGCCGACGCTGCTCGCCCGCGCCGACGAGGTGATCGAATGAGTTACGCACCGGCCTTTGCTGCCGACCCTGGAGGATGAAACGGATGCTAAGCTGGGAGGTCGCCGGCACAGAGGTCGATCGTCGTCATGGTGTTCTGAACCCGAGAATGAGTTGGACCGGGGGCACTTCGAGCGAAACGATCGCTATCGATCTGCCCCGCCCGCGCAGCCTGGATTCGCGCGAGACGCCCGAATTCGGCCGATATGCCAAGCGTATCCGAGGGATGTTCGAAGCGCTTGGTTTGCTGAAGGGCGAGCCATGAAACGTGCGAGCTCTTCAGCCTTTGTCATTGTCGGTTTTTTCCTGATCTGGGAGTTTTGCGTTCGAATCTTCAGTTCCGAATTACCTGCTTCCGTCTCCGTCCGAAATACTGGTTGAGCTTGCACACGACCCGCTCTGGTACCTGCGACACGCTGCATACACGGTGGGAGCCTGCATGCTCGGCTTCTTTCTCGCGCTGATCTTGGGCGTCCTTGCCGCGATCGCAATCGTGTATTCGCGCGTTCTCGAAAATACGCTTTATGCCTTGTTGGTTTCGATGAACTCAATTCCCAAAATTGCGCTGGCCCCGCTCTTTATCATCTGGATGGGGACAAATCTGAGCTCCAAGGTTGCGATCTCGATGTTGATCGCATTGTTCTCGATCGTCATCGACACCGTGCTGGGGCTGCGCTCAGTGGATCCGGATGTGCTGGACATGACCAAATCCATGCGCGCAACGCCCCTGCAGGTCCTGTGGAAGGTCCGGTTTCCCGCAGCCTTGCCGCACATGTTCGCTGGCATGAAAGTGGCTATCTCGCTCGCCCTTGTGGGCGCCATCGCGGGTGAATTCGTTGCTTCCCAGGTCGGTCTCGGATACGTGATCCTGACTGCCCAGGGAATGTTCCAGATATCGCGCGTTTTTGCGGCGGTCACGCTACTCGGAGTGCTGGGAACCATCCTATTCTATCTCGTCGGCATAATTGAGCGGGTGGTGATGCCCTGGCATGTATCTCAGCGGAGCACAGCCCAAGCTTCGCATTGATAATCTGCTACCTAGTCTGGTGAGGCGTCTGAAAATTGCTTGAGGAATTCACTGCGGAACGTATCTGACAATCTTTCGGACCCTCCGTGACTGCGACGTTTTCGCCGCGTCAGGAATTCTCCCGGGCTCGAACGGATGACATATGCCGATTGTTTTGAAGACATCCTTTTGGAATTACGACCGAACGATTCCCCTCATGGACGGTGGTGTAAGTATCGAAGGTTACAAGTTGGCGGTCGACATTAATCGGCCGGAAATTTCTTTCGGGCGGGCGTTCGAGCAGGCCAAATACGACGTAACAGAGGTGTCCTTCAGTAATACGGTTACAGCCGTCTCCAAGCAGGAAGACTTTCCGTACGCCTTGATTCCAGCTTTTCCGTCTCGGGCATTCCGTCATTCGGCAATTTTTGTCCGCACCGATCGGGGAATATCTAAGCCAGAAAATTTGCGCGGAAAGATGGTCGGCCTGCAGGAATACGATATGACTGCTGCGGTCGTCGTGCGCGGCTTCTTGCGGGATCATCATGGCGTGGATCCGAAGGACATCCGATGGAGAGTGGGAGAGATCGAGCGCACAAAGCCGCTTGAGTTTCCGCTCGGCCGCCCACCCGCTGGCGTCGAGATCGAGATCCTCGGGCCCGACAGAAGCCTGGAAGACCGCCTGCTCGCGGGGGAACTTGACGCCGTCATCACATTGAGGGCTCCCACAGCCTATCGCGCGGGTGATCCGAGAATAGCGTCGCTGTTCCCGGACCCAGTTGCCGCCGAGAAGGCTTGGTTTGCGGTCGCCAAGCATTTCCCGATCATGCATGCTGTGGGAATCAAGAAGTCTTTGTTGGCGAAGGACTCCAGGCTCGCACGGCGCCTGTTCGACGCGTTCTTGGCTGCAAAAGATATCGCTGTCGCAGAGCTTGAGATAACCCAGGCACCGAAGGTCATGCTGCCGTGGCCTCACGCCGCCTTGGCCGAGGCCCGCGCTGCACTAGGGGCCGACCATTGGCCATATGGGTTAGCGGCGAACCGCCACGTCCTTGAGACGCAACTGCGTTGGTCGCAGCTCGACGGGTTGCAGGCGCGCCCAGTCAGGCTGGAGGAATTGTTCGCGGAGGATTGCCTCGATACTTGAGCGAATAGGCTCCTGTATTGGCACATGTCCCACGGGATTTGTCAGTATCCCCGTCCAGCCAAGCAGGAATGCTTTCTGCCCGGGTCCGGTGTTGTTCACTGGACATTCGTCTGGAGGACGGCATGCAGCAATCAGTGACATCTCAATTGCCTCCGAATCAAGAACTGCGATTTGAAGGTGTTGCCGGGAGCTGGGCACGCCTGGAAGCTGTTCGCAACCGCTTCCGCTCACGAATTCCCGGGCTCGAAAATTCTATTCGGATTGCATCATCGGCACGCGCGGATATGATTTTCTGGAAGGACAGGCGGTGCATCGCAACAAAAAGCGGCGCCTCATGTCCGGTCCGGGTCAATGAGGCCCGGCCCTCGAGCGACCGGAGGGAGAGGCTTGAAATCGAAATGGAACAAGACATGCCATTTGTCGGCGCGCCAGCGGGTACTTGGGGCGCTGGGCGCCTTGGCGCTCGTCCTGACGTTCGGCGCTGGGCGCAGCCTGGCTGAGGACAGTTCATCCAAGATTGCCCGGATCATCGTGCCATTCGCACCAGGGGCTGCGGTGGATGTGGTCGCGCGGATGCTGGCCGGTCCACTGTCGGCGCAGTGGGGCAAGTCAGTCATCGTGGAGAACCGGCCGGGCGGCAGCACCTTGATTGCCGCCGAGGCCGTTGCGCGCAGTGAGCCGGACGGCGACACACTGCTTTTCTGCCTCGACGATACCTTCACCATCGTCCCGCATCTTTCCAAATTGGGGACGTTCGATCCGATGAAGGAACTCGTGCCGATCAACCTCATCGGCACGATCCCGATGGCCTTTGTTGTGAATCCCTCCTTGTCCGTGGACTCGGTTCCGGCGCTGGTTGCCTATGCTCGAAGCCACCCGTCGGCGCTCAGCTACGGCTCTTCGGGTGTGGGCAGCTTGCCCAACCTCGCGATGGAGGTGCTCAAATCACAGGCGAAGATCAACATGGTCCACGTGCCGTATCGCGGTCTGGCGCCGGTGCAGACCGCCGTTTTAGCAGGCGAAGTGCAGACGGCGATTCTCGGTTACGGCTCGTCGCGCAGCATGATCGAGGCCAAGCGCCTGCGCGTCATTGCCATCGCCTCGGCTGCACGCGTGGCATCGCTGCCGAACGTTCCGACGACGGCAGAGGCTGGCTATCCGCGCGTCGATGCCACATCGCATCTGGCGCTGGCCGGTCCGGTTCGGATGTCGATGGAGATCATCGGACGAGTCAATGACGCCGTTTCACGTGCGCTTAACACGCCCGAGATACGAAAGCAGATCGAGGCGCGCGACATCGTCGTCACCGATATGGGGCCGAATTCGTTTGCCGAAGAAATTAAGAGGCTCTCCCGTTTGAACGCCGAGGCGGTGCAAATCTCCGGTGCCAAGCCCGAATAGCGAGCTTGCGCCGCCTGCTCGGCGCGGGAACACGAGAACGAGGGACCAGGGAGCGGGATAGATGAGGTTAGCCGGCCGGGTGGCCCTCATAACGGGATGCGGCCCCAACATCAGCGGTGGCATCGCCTATGGCTTGGCCGACGAGGGTGCAAAGCTCGTTTGCGTCGACCTGCGCGCGGACTATACGGAAGCTTGCGCGCGCGCGATTATTGAACGTGGAGGACAAGCGGTCGGCGTGATCTGCGACGTCACACGCGAGGAGGACATCTGTTCGGCCGTCAAGCAAGCAGAAGTGGCATTCGGCGCGATCGACGTGCTGGTCAACGGCGCGGTGCTGCAAATCCGCAAAGGTCTTCTGGACGTGTCGCCGGAGGAAATCCGACGACAGCTGGATGTTGGCCTCTGCGGCGCGATGCTGTTCACCAAGCACGTGGCCCGCTCGATGATCGATCATGGTCGGCGCGGCAGCATCATCAACATCGGATCGACCGAGGCCCATCAAGGCAACATTGGAAACATCGCTTATGGGACAGCGAAGGCGGGTCTCCTGCACTTCACGCGCGCAGCCGCGATGGAGCTGGCCGAGTTTGGCATCCGCGTGAACAGCCTGTCGCCGACCGGCACCAATCCAGCGGAGGGGCTTGAGCGCGCCGCGGCGTGGGGGGTGACCTGGAAACAGAGGCTTAAGGCGCCGGCCCGGCCCGATATGAGCTTCGGCGATGAGGGTGTGCCGCTGGGCCATCGGCCGAGCCCCCGGCACTACGCTCGCGGCGTGGCGTTCTTGGCGTCGGACGATGCGGAAATGATCACTGGCATCGATCTCCGGGTCGATGCCGGGACGGTCAGCCGTTATTGGCGCTGGAACCCTACATCGAAGACTCGCCGGGCCGATTGACTGTGCCGCGCCATCCGCGCTGTCAGACGCACGCGGCCTGCCATTAGGGACTATAGACCGCGATGACCTTGTTCGAATTCATGATGTTGGTCTCGACGAAGGCCGCGTAGTCCGGCGCGCGCCTCAACTCGGCCATGGCACCGACCAGGCAGAACCAGTTCAACAGCTCGTGCTGCCCGCTGTCCTCAATCTGGGAGAGTGTGGTAGCGCGCCATTTTTCGTAATTGCAAGCTTTGAGCGCATCGAACAGGGCGCGGTCGGCAGCGGTGTCCGGATAGAGGAACGAGTGTTTACGCGTCATGAATGCGTGCGACCAACTGGATGACGCCAGCATCGCCACCCGCCAACGGCTGTTGCGCAGCACGCGCGCGCAGGCAGCGCCAAGGTCGAAGCAACGCGTCGGCGAAGGCGAGGGTGGGTCGAAATTAGCCTCTGGAATAGGATTGGCCAAACTTTCCATATAACCTTGGGCGGCTATGACTTTCCGCCCATAGCAATTGATGGCGAAGGGCACGACTGGAAAATCAAATCCGCGCCGGTCCCAGTCCAGCAACATCAGGGAATTGATGAAGGCGTGGCCCAGCGGAACGTGCAAAGGGCGGTAGGCATAGGCCAGATCGAAATTCTGTTCGATCAACTGACTTGCGAGATACTTCGCCCCCTGCCGATGCCCGCGGATGCGGAAAGTAGTCTCCGCTGGCTCGCCCCAGGCGTTCGGTGGCGCGCCGGGCTTCGCCCACGGTTGCACATCCGTGGAATCGTAGGCCAGGATGCAAAAGCTCGGAATGATATCCTCGTGGAAGTTCTCGTACTGGTCGTCGCCCCAGATCAGGACGAAATCCGGCTTGAACGCGTCGAGCGCCGCGCGCACCTTCCTGATTTCGGCGATGACTTCTTCCTTGTGCTTGAGAGCGAACGACGCGCCTTCGTCATTGCCCCATTCGCGGCGCATGGTCTCGGGCCAGCCGGCCGGCGTCCGGTAGCGCTCGGGAAGGCCGGGATCCTTCAGCAACCTTTTCAGCGAGATGGGGCTCGGAACGCGGCCGGTGAGGGCGGGGTAGTGGGTGATCCCGAGGCCGAGAATTTCGCCCATGCGCGTGATCTCCATCTCATCTGCGACGTCAAGCGGGGGCTGCCTCACAGGATGATGCTGACCGCCCCGTGATCCGTTAGCCGCTCAAGGTCTAACTCCGCGCGGCGGTGCCGAATGCGAAAAGTGTTGTCGCGCTGACGCACGAGCGTGTAGCGGTAGATGCCGACATAGGGTGCAATGGCTTCGGCGCGAGCGCGATACACCGCAAACGACGCTTCCACGTCGATTTCCTGAGCCGCGATCCGCGTCAGCCGGACGTTCGTGATCAGGCGGCGGGTTCGAGACCACGGATATTCGCGGTGAGCAAAGCGGCTCTTCAGGCGGGTGACCCTGCCGCGAAGGCGGGCCGGGTCGTCGTCGATGAACATCACGTCGCGCTGCGGGTCCCCGGTCGGCAGGTCGGTGGTCGGCACCACGTAGCGGCCATCCTCGGTGAACAGGGCCAACCATTCGTCTAGACGCCAATTGTCGAGATGGGCCGCTTCCTCGAACAGAAAATGCTCGACGGCCAGGCGCAGGAGCAGGTTCTCTCGGGTTGCCGGTGTCGCCAGTGCCTGCGTGGCAGTCACGTGCGGTCTCCAAGGCCAATCCGTGGGATGGGCGACATCATTGCGCGCTCGGCGGGCGCCGGGTGCCGTGCGGAGAACGCAAATCCGCGACCCGATCGGCACCGGCGCGCCCCTGTATCATGGCGTGCCACTGCCGCCAGAAACCGCGTGCGGTCAGCTCGTCGTCGGATCGTGCCTCGCGCCGCATGCCGCGCGATACGTCCGACCACTCCAGTTCGTGCGCACGGTATCCGATCTGGCAGGATTCCAGCGCCTCGATGTCGTCTGGCGTGCCGAAGCCGCCCGGACCCTGGAACGCTACGGCGCCGCTTAGCCGATAGGCCGCGAGGTCATCGCGCTCGCGGCGCGGCACCAGCTCCCATTGGGTGACCTCCATCTTGTCTGGCGCAATCGGCCACCACTGGCGGAGCTTGAAACCGGATTGGGTGTCGTGGACGGCGAGGTTCGGGAAGACCATTAGGAACCGCGAAAAATCGGCCATGCTCTGGCCCCGCTCGGCGCCGTAGCGACCAGCCAGTTCATCGCGCAATCTGGCGACCTCGGCGATGGCCTCCGGGCTCCAAAGGGGGCTCGGGCTCGCGATGGTGCGTCCTTCGGCGCGCGTGACCATTGCGACATGGCCGTTCTTGAACACCAGGCCGCGCGAATCGTCGATGTTGTTGACCCGCGGGTGGCCGAGGCCGGCCTGCCTTCGTCGCTCAGCTGAGTAGTCGGCGAAGGTCTTGTGGGTGGTGTGGAAGTGATAATTGTCCGCACTGTTCTCCAGCAACAGCTTCCAATTCGCGTGGATGTTGTACTTCGCCGTGCCCCTGATCACCTGCCAGCCGCCGAGAATTTCGGCGGAGTCCATCGTCAGGTCGATGAGTTCGCGCGCGTCGCCAAGAAATTCGAAGAGCGAAGGGGTCTCGGTTGCGAAGTTGACAAAATACATCCCGCGATAGCTGTCGACGTGCGCGGGTTCCATCAGCGCGCGACCGCTCTTGCTGAAGTCCTCCGTATATCCTTCCGGATCGGGCACGCCGACCAACTTGCCGCAGTTATCGTAGGCCCAGCCATGATAGAAGCATACAAACGAGTTCGCGCTGCCCTTGTCCTGTCGGCAGACCAGGGCGCCGCGATGCAGGCATGAATTGATGAAAACGCGGATCTCCCCATCGCGGCCGCGAATCATGAACAGCGGACGGTCGGCCACGACGCGACGGCAATAGTCGCCTTGGTTCGGCACCTCGCTGTCATGGCCGACATAGAGCCAGGTGCGTGCGAAAATATTTGTGCGCTCCAGCTCCAAAATCTCGGGTGACGTAAGCGCCGAACGATGCACGCGGAAGCTTCCAGCCTCGACGTCGTCAATAACGAGACGGGATAATTCCATGGGAACGCGCCTTCCTTAAGGCTGGCGGACCATAGCGCCGCGGTGGGGAGACAACAAATGCAAAGGTATTTTCGATTGATGTCAACTACGATGGTGGAAACTCTTGCATTTGTCCGCGACGTTTGGCTCCGGCCGAATCTGTCATTCAGGGACGCGGCGCCTGCATGTATGACGAACTCGACTTCACCATGTACGACGCACTCAAGCCCCTTTGTGTACCGAAAACCTCATCCGGTTTGATTACGTAACAGAATCTCATACCGTCGACGACGATGGTCGCACTGCTATGCTTCTTTCTGACGCTGTTGGCCTCGCAAGTCGAAGAGCCGGCTTGAAGCAGAGAATGCCGCGCTCCGACATCAGGTGATCGTGCTCAACCATGCACTGCACATGGCCGCCACGGATTTGTTCGTGGTTCCGACCATCGACTTTGGCCTGCTCTATGTTCTGGTCATTGTCCGGTTGGCCGTCGAGAGCTTGTCTGGATCAATGTGACACCACACCCGACGGCAGAATGGAACGCGCAGCAAATTACCGAAGCCTTCCCCTGGAATGAAGCTCCGCCTATCTGATCCGCGACCAGGATAGTGCCTAAGGGACCGCCGTGACACGCCGGTTACGAGCCATGGGGATCCGTGATAAGCCCATTGCCTCAGGCTCGCGGTGGCAGGACGCGTGCGCCGAACGCTTGATCGGGTCAATCCATCGCGAGTTCATCGACCATCTGGTCGTATTGGGCGAGGCGCATGTGCGGCGGATGCTGCAATCCTATGCGCGCTATTACAACCAAATCAGAATGCACCGATCATTGGACAAAGATGCGCCCGTGTCTCGCCCGGTTCAGCGGATCGGACATGTTATATAGCATGCGCTACGGGGTGGCCTCCATCATTAGTACGTCCGAATCTGAGCCGCTGCACCGGCCGAAGCTTCGCAGCGGCAAGCTAACGCTGCCGTGGCGTGCCGAACAGTACAATGACGGCGATTGATCCTCGCCGGGCATCAATTCCGACATGATTTGCATTGCCACGGTGCGCCCAGCCTTATATGGGAAGAATTGCCGAGCGCGGCTGCCGCACCATCATCGGGGCCGCTCTGGTTTGGAGGACCGCAGATGCCATTGAAATACAAGAAGCACGAGGCGAAGGACTGGGCGCGCCAGCACTGGCACGGCCTCTGCAATGTCATCATCCCGAGCTTCAGCTCGGATCTGAAGCGCCTCAACGAATCGGGCATTCGCCACGACGTACGCCAAAATATCGAGCTCGGCTACTGGGGTGCGCTTCTGGTGTCGGAGGCCGCGACCACCGAAGCCGAATATATAGAATTCATGGAAATCGCCGTCGATGAGGCGAAAGGCAAGCACTATTTCCTGTGTCACGGTTGCTTTGACACCGTCGAAGACATTGTGCGTATCGCGAAATCAGCCGAAGACATCGGCGTAGACGGTTTGCTTCTCGGACACCCCACCTCGTTCTATCCGCAGAGCGAGAAAGAGCTATACGATTTTACGGAGTACGTCTGCGATCGAACCCCACTCGGCGTCGTCGGTTTCGCCCAGCCACATTGGAATTTCCAGCGGCTGCACCCTAGCGGCTATCCGCCGAAGGTCATGCTCGATGCGGCCAAGCTCGAAAATTTGGTGGCATGCAAGTTCGAGGTCGGCGGCATCGCTGGACATTATGATTTCTGGCTGAAGCTGAAGGGCCACAATGTGCTCTATTCGGACCCGATGGAGGCGAATTTTCCGGTTTCTGTAGAGCTGTTCGGTCAGCAATGGTCCGGAACGAGCGGCTATGAAATTTTCGGTGGCGCAGCGCCGAAGATTTTTAAGCTCCTGCGCGACGGCAAGCACGACCATGCGATGGATCTTTATTGGCAGGTCGATCCGGTGCGCCAGCTGCGTATCCAGCTCTCGGCCTATATGAGCGGCTCACATTTCATCAACCGCTCGCTGTGGAAGTACTGGGCTTGGCTCAACGGTTATAATGGCGGCCCGCTGCGACAACCAGTGAATAAGGTCAATGATCGTGAGATGCGGCTTTCGCGCGAGGCGATGCTGCGCGCCGGCTTCAATATAAAGGACGAAAGCTTCGCCGATTTCTTCATCGGAAGACATCCGAACTGAGCTTTTGGTTCATCGTCAGGGAAGCTGTTCTGTCCGTCTTCGCACACAGTGGGACTCTCTGCGCTCTAATGACAATCCCTGCTGGCGCGGATTAAGAGCGACTTAGCGGCAGTTCGACACGGACCGAGCGGAGAGCCCTCGCTCTCATGCATGCGGTCGCATTCTCGGGAAGCATCCCAGGTCGCGTCCCAATCCCTTTTGCTTGGCTCGGAGGTAGATCGCCTTGGCGATCGCGATGTCTTGCAACGCGGTGCCTACGGATTTGAACAACGTGATGTCGGCGTCGGTGCTCCGGCCGTGTTCTCGGCCGCTGACTAGCTCCCACAGCTCGACGACGCGTTCCGCGTCGAACGATCGCGAGGCAATGGCGCTCCTGCCGTCGCCCGATTCAAACGCATGCGCGCGATCATCGACAGCGACAACAGCCGCCTTTCGCCAGATATCATCTTCAAGTTCCCTGGCGGCGGGCCGCACGGAACTGGCGGCGCAGATATGCATGCCCGGTGTGATCCAATCGGCGGAAACAAACGGCTCCTTGCCGGCACGGAATACGCTCAACAGAAGATCGCAGCCGACAACCGCCTGTTGCGGACTATCGACAGGTTTAACATTCAGCCCTTGCTCGAGTCCGATCGTTTCAGCAAATGCCTGCCGATGCGCTGGCGTCGGGCTGAAGATATTGACTTGTGGCAGATGACGAACCTTGCTCGCCGCAATCAGCATCGAGCGCGCTTGTTCGCCCGAGCCTAGCACGCCTACGGTACGGATGGTTTTGGACGCCAGCGTATCGACGCCGATCGCCGCGGTCGCTGCGGTCCGCTGCGCCGTAAGCCAGTCGGCATCCATCATCGCCAAAAGCTCGCCGGTCGGCAGGTCGTACAGATCGACGAAGTAGCCGACCCCGACGCTAGGCGTCGAATGCATCGCCTTAAAACCCATGACCCTGGAGCCATTGAGGATCGCCGGCATAGTGCGTAGCCACCCAAATCCGGCCGACGACTCGACCGTGGTGCGCGGCGGAACCTGGACGAGACCCTTGCTCTGCTCAAGCAGCGCTTCCCGCAGCGCCTCGATGACCTCTACGGGAGACAACAGGCCGGCAATATCGTCGTGCTCTAGCAGCAACATATGGAAACGTCCTCGAGGTCCATTGTGCCGTAGCTGAAGGTGCTGCTCAACGTCGATTGAGCGCGCAACGGGGATTCAGCCGCCGGGCGAAGACTTGGGCCGGGCGTAGCCTAAGCAGCGAATCGGGAGCCGGCGACTAAAGCTTTGGTCACGCGAGCAGTCGGAAGCTTTTCCTGTTCGCGTCCAATTAAAAAATGACAGACGCGCCCGATCGAACCGCCGAAATGTATCAAATTCAAGTTTGCTGCCTCGCGCCAATACCTGCCGCGTGAGCGCGTCTCCTGGCGTTCGTATCGTGCAGTGACCCTCGGGCCGGCCGGCGCTTGCCGGTGCAATTCAAGCGATATAGCCTCGCTTGACCATCGTCGGCCAAAAGCGCCTGCAAAACCGGAGTGCATTTTGCTGCGCATGCTGTGCGTCGAAAAGGAGCAGCTACCATGAGCGCGAAATTCAAGCTTGCGGCGGTGCTTGCGTTGTCGCTGCCGGTGTTCGCGTCGCTTGTTCACTCTGCCCGCGCGGCCGATACGGTACGAGTTGGACTGGCGGCAGTTTACCCGGCGTATGCCATTCCCTATGCCGCAAACGAATTGGGTTTTTACAAGGAAAAGAATCTGGACGTTCAAATCACACAATTTCGCGGTGGTCCCGCGACTCAGGAGGCACTCGCCTCGGGCGCGATCGATATCAGCACTATTGCGCCGGGAGCAGCCGCGCTGGCCATCGCAAAGGGCGTTCAGGAAAAGATCGTAGCGCTATCGGTGCCACCGACGCCGCAGGGCTGGTACATCCTGGTGCCGACCGCCTCGTCGATAAAAAGCATGGCCGAACTGAAAGGAAAGACAGTAGGTGTCACGCAAAAGGGCTCGCTGACCGATTTTTGGGTCCAACGGGCCGCCGCAAAGGCGGGAATTACTGTACAGGCAATTCCGCTTGGGGCTCCTGCGGTAATGCCTGCACTCAAGGCAAAACAGGTGGATGCCGCCATTCTCTGGCCGATCTTCAGCTACAAAGGGCTTGCGGACGGTGATTTTCGATCGATCGATGACCTCGGCGCTACGATGGAGCCTTCGGTATCGGAGGGTTGGGCGGCGAGCAACGAACTCATCCAGAATCGTCCGGCGGTTCTACGCCGGTGGCTTGAGGCCAATGCCAAGGCAATCGCTTACTTGCAAAGGCACGAGAACGAGAACTGGGCGATCGGATTTCTTAAGCATTATTTTGATGAAAAGGACGATCATGTGATCAAATCGGCGCTGGATAATTTCATCAGGCGCATCAATCCTGACGGCGTCATGAAGCCTGAATGGATGAAGGCGTCTCTCGATCTCGCGGCAAGCGCCGGTATGGAAACGAAATTGACCGCCGATCAAATCTTTTCGACAGCATTTACGCCGATCAAGCCTTAGTGACGGACTCATATCACTTCTGATTGCGTCAGCGTGCGGCTGCAGCTATTCAAGGCGAATGAGATCGTCAGATAGCATGATCGGCGCCTCGGTTGACGATGTCATATCTCGGATTGACCGCGATGAGCTGGTTCGATTCACGCTTGAAATCTGCAACATTGACAGTTCCGTGGGTCACGAAGGGGCCGTCGCGGAGCGGCTGGAAGATTGGCTCCAGCGGGAGGGCTTCGCGGTCCGGCGCATAGGCCTGCTCGCGGAACGCTATAACCTGCTGGCGCGCCTGCCCGGGACTGCAGGCGGACGGCCGAGCCTGATGTTCAATGGTCACGTGGACACGTTCTCCCCGTCGTATGCCGATCTGGTTCAACTCGACCCGACGCGCGACGAGCTTCACAAAGCGTGGGTCGAGGGTGACCTTTTGGTGGGCGACGGCGTGGTAAACGACAAGGGTCCGATTGCTGCTTTCATGATCGCGGCCAAAGCTATCAAAGACTCGGGCTACCAACTGAAGGGCGAGCTTCTGTTGTCTATGGTCATTGCCGAAACCGCCTATGAACAAGCTGACGGTCCACCGGGTGAAATAATTGACGCGAAGGAATTGGGCGCGCGATTCCTTGCGACCCACGGCGGCGTTGCCGACTACGTCATCGTTGCAGAGGGCACAGGGTTCGGAATTGTTTGGATCGAGTGTGGCAAGTTCTGGTTTAAGGTCACGTTGCGCTCACGCCATCCTTGCTTCTACACGCCCTACATGCCTGAGCGCACCACTCCGGCCGAAAGTCCCAACATGATCGTAGCGGCAGGTGCCGCAATCCAGGCGATCGAGTGGTGGGCGGAGAAGTACGAGCGTCGCAGCGTGCTGCATTCACCTGGCGGCGAGGTTCGTCCGAAAGTGCAAATCGGCGCCGTTCGCAGTGGCGAACCGACGCGGCCGTTTCTCTCGCCGCAGTTGTGCCATCTGTATCTCGACGTCCGCGCTCTGCCCGGCACAAATCCGCTGGATCTGCGCGACGAGATTGGCGCCGCATTGGAGGCAACCGGCATTGATCACCACATCGAGCTTTACCTTTTCCGGCCCGGCTATGAGGCGAAGGGCGTCGAGCCGTTAGTCACAGCACTGATGGAAGCTCACCGCGCCGTCGTCGGCGGCGACCCGCCAGCCGTATCAGGCCCGACAGCGAGCATGTGGCGCGATAGCAACGTGTTCGCCGAGCTAGGAATCCCGGTGGTCAATTACGGCCCACGCTCGCCAAGTCATGCCCTCAAGCGTGCTTTGACGATCGAGAGTCTCTATCAGGCCGCATGCGTCTATGCGCGCACCGCGCTGACGATCTGCGGCTGACGTTTGTAAGCTTTATCGTTCTTCGATTTGCATTACGCGCCAAGAGGTAAAGCGCCGTTCCACCAGGCTCAGCCCGCAATTGGCAGCAAATGCACAGCCGAGTGCCAACAGGATGCCCAGATACACGTGATCGGTCGCGTAGATTGATCGATAGTACGAGATGAGATAGCCGATTCCCCCCAACGACGCGAGCATCTCGGCCACAATCACGCCGATCACAACGAGCCCGGTGCCGATCCGCAAGCCGCTTACAATGGACGGCATTGCCATCGGCAGGAGAATGCGAAAAACAATCTGCCGGCGTGAGCAGCCGATGGCCTTCCCAAACAGGAGATATTGATGGTCGAGCGCCCCTATGCCGTTCATCGTGTTGATCGCAATCGGGAAGAACCCGGAGACGATTGCGTACACTATTTTCGAGGTGATGCCGATGCCGAACCACACCATGAACAGGGGATACCAACCAATCAGCGGCACGGCGAATAGCGAGGACAGAAGCGGCCCTGTTGTCTCGCTCAGCAATGGGCGCAGTCCGGCGATCATTCCGGCGCCAATTCCGATCGTCCACGCGAAAGCAAGCGCGATGAGGATTTCCGTAACAGTAAGGCGAAGCGCGACCACGTATTCGAACCATGATTTGACAAGCGCGCCGCATATCTCGGTCGGGGACGCCAGCAGCAGCGGGCTGACCAAATCGAAGCGTCGAACTGCTTCCCACAATCCGAGAACGATCAAGATCATGAGCCCGCGCCGTATTGTCATAAGCTCGCCATGCCCTTGCCGTTTACCTCACGATCATCCTGACTAATGAGCTTCCAGATCCGATTGCGCGTGGCGCCGAACTCCGCGCTGCCGATGATCTCATAGGTGCGCGGGCGCGGCAGGTCGGTCTTGATTGTCCCCACGATCTGTCCTGGGCGATGGCTCATGACCAGCACGATATCCGCAAGGAAAAGAGCCTCGGTGAGACTGTGCGTGATGAAAAAGATGGTCTTGCCGGTCTTCTCCCAGATGCGCAGGAGTTCATGGCCCATCTTGATCCGGGTCTGTTCGTCGAGCGCGCCAAACGGTTCGTCCATGAGCATGATCCGCGGATCCGGCGCCAATGCCCGCGCAATCGACACCCTCTGCCGCATTCCGCCCGACAGTTCGTGCGGATAGCGTTCGGTGAATTCCGACAAGCCGACGAGCGACAACATCGCCGCCGCGCGCTGTCGCCGTTCGCCCGCCTTCATGCCAAGAATCTCGAGCGGAAACTCGACGTTGTCGGATACGCGCTTCCACGGCAGAAGAGTAGCCTCCTGAAACATGACGGAAATCTTCTCCGGCGCCGGCTGGCGCACCGCGACGCCGTCAACCAGCACTTCCCCCGTGGTGCTCGGCACCAGGCCGGCCAGAATTTGCAAGAGCGTGGATTTTCCGCAGCCGCTCGGACCCACCAGTGAGACGAAACTGCCTTCTTCAACTGCGAACGAAATGTCCTTTAGGGCGGCAATCGGCGCTCGGTCGATTCCGTAGATCTTGCCGAGTCCGCGCGCTTCGATGACGACTGGCCGGCCCAAACTCATCGGTTCTCCACGACATTGCGCCAGCGCCCCACACGAACTTCCCAGATTCGCATGGTCTCGTTGATGATGATGGTCGCTACGGATATGAGCACGGTGGCCGCCATCAGCTTGTCGACGGCATAAGATTCACCCCAGCGCAGCAATAGAACGCCTAGTCCCGTTCGCGACGCATACATCTCGGCAAGTAGGATGCCGATGATGCAAAAGATGACGCCAAGCCGAAGTCCGGTCACGACTTGTGGCGCCATGGCGGGCAGATAGATCGATCGGTAAATCCTGAATCTGTTGGCGCCGAACGAGCGTGCAAGCATCACTTGGCCGTGCGACACTTGGCGGACCGCTGCCATGGCATTGACGGCGACGACAAAAAAGACGTGGGTGATGCCGAAGATCAGCTTTTCAGTGAAGCCCAGCCCAAATAGGAGAACGAATAGAGGGAGGAAGATCGACTGCGGCACGGATAAGACCAGATTGAAAATGGGTGATAATGAACGCCCCACGCCGATGTTCTCGCCCATGACGAATCCGGCGGCCAACGCAATCGGCGCACCGATGACGAAGGCAGCGACCACGCGTATGACAGTGTCGAGAGAGTCGGCGAGAAAATCATTACTTCGCAGGAGCGCTTCGAGCGCTACAGCGACTTTGGCGGGTGGCGGAAGAATGGTCGGATCAACGGCGCCTATCCGCGAGACCGCGGCCCACAGTCCGATCACGACCGTGACAAAAGCGATTTGGACAAACAGAACCAAAGATTTCATGGCCGGCTTGCGCTAATTCGAAAGCGGCCCAGCCTTGGCAAAGGCCGCCTTTTCTTCACGAAAGGCAATCCCTTAAGCACAGCGCGGCCCGTCGCAACCAAAGAACGATCAGCGCCCCATGAGGTCCAAACGAACGGGACGGAGGCATTCGCCCGGTTCGCAGGCGCGGGTATCTGATAGGCTCATCAACTCGGGAATGCGTCAACACGCGTTGAACGGCTCGGCGACTGACCTTGTCGCGGCTTACGCAAATGCAAGTTTTCCAGTTGCGTCGCGAAGTAACCCGCGGCCGTCGCGCGATGAGGGCATGTTTTCCGGGCCGACTTTCAGTTCGTCGACGGTAACGAAACCTTTGAAGGTATCGGCCTCTACCACGCCGTTTTCATCAACTGCAATCGCCTTAGGCTTATTGCCGGCCGCAACATCCTCCAAGCATTTACGGAAAATGCGCCTCAGACGAACGACGCCCGCGTCTGAAGTGCCGAGCAATTCTTTACCTCTCGACAACGGCGAACCCTGAGACTTCTGCATTATAAGATCTTCGAGTGCCGTCGAACCTTCCCAGCCTGGATACTGGCGGTGGTCATAGTCCTTTTTTTCCACAGTGCCGTGGAGCCTGTCTTTCACGCTTCTGTCCAACCCCGGATCGCTCGCCCTGAATCCTCGACGATAGTTGCCCTGACGAAACAACGAAAAACGCATCACTTCAAAATGATCATCATCGATGATACGCAGCAATCCGCCCGTTTCGCGACGATCGTTGCTCCAATCGGGAGGCAGGCCGCCGTTATTCGACATCCGAGAACAATTGGGGAAAACGATACTCAGCGTATTTACAAATTTCAGCTTGGGATCCTCAGTATTTTGTACGAGAACGGTCTTCATTCCAAAGCTGGTTTCAAAGACGCTGAACTGGCTATTTCGCCAATTCGCGTCCACGGTGGTGTTGATGTAGGGACGGATATCGTCAGGGATGATGCCGGGGACAAGGGTATGCAGAACATGGACGTGTCCGTTGTCGGCAAAATTTTCGAGCCAGTTTAGATAGGTGTAATCCCGGACATCACCTCTCTCCATGCGTAGTTCGCCATCGTCGCGGCTCAACATGTCGATCTTTGGAAGCGGCGGGGGATTCTCCTTATCAACGCCCATATAGCACCATACAACGCCGCCCCACTCCTGCGTCGGATAGGACGGTATCGAGACTTTTCCCATCAGCGGTGTGTTTGCCGGTTCGAGTGGCATGGCCACGCAGCGACCTGCGGAATTGAATGTCCACCCATGATAGGAGCACATGAGCCCTTCTGGTCTGATCTGCCCATATTCGAGCGATGCCCGCCGATGCGGACAGCTGTGACCCACCAATCCGATGGTTCCATCAACGTTTCGAAAGGCGACAAGGTTCTCGCCCAACATTCGTACCCCGTAGGGTATGTCCTTTAGATCCTGCGAAAAACAGACCGGGTGCCAATAATGCCGCAGCATCCGACCGGCCAAGCTATCGGCCGTAGTCCGCGGGTACTCCGCCATAAATTCTTCGTAGGTGTCGGGGGCCTTAAGCGCTGGCATGATCTCTACCTCTCATTCCAATAAAAATCGGTGGGAAGCCACAGCGAGACCTCTCAGCGGCAGCATGGGGCACAGCACCCTGCGGGGATCGCGATGTGAAACCCCATCGCCCGCGCCAGACATTATCCGCGGAGCGGTGTTGCATGACAAGGCTATTTGCCTTGTAAGCCGTTGGGGCGGGAAGCATTTCGCCACATCCCCGGTATTCTAGTTCCCGCTGAAAGCCTGTTGTCGACCACAGCAGCAATAACATCTTGCCCGAAAGACAGTAGCCGGTTGCCTCCCCTCGCTTGCTAAAGAGGACCCTGCTCCTCGAATAGCAACCAGATAGGCGTCCGGTCTTTCTCGAAACAGTTTTTGATTGCTCTGATCGAAGGCCATGGCAGACTCATTCGATCCCCGCACGGCTCATGGCGGACTCCGGATGTACCTTTCCCAAACATGTTGTGCACGAAAACCAAGGATGCGTTCGGCCTTGCTACTGTCCATGCCACTCCAATTGCCAACAAGCCGGTCTTGGTTCTTTTTTACCGATGGCAAATACTGTTTCAATAGCTCGTCAGTCGGTTCCCGCATGTTGCTCGTGGGAGCGGCTACGTTGAAAATCGTGTGGCCCCCCGGGGCTGCTTCGAGAGCCAACCGGCATGCTTCGGCTGCGTCCCGCGCATCGATATAGGTCCAGAAGCCAGGCAAGCGGTACCGCGGGTTACTGAATCGTTCTTTGATTAGCCTGAACTCCGGGTCGAAATTGATCCCTGGCAGACGCAGACTCGATATCGAAGCCCCTGTCTGGGTCGCGAAGGAGTCAGCAATCGTTTCACCGACGACCTTCGAGAGTCCGTAGGGATCTGTCGGTTGGCAAGGATGTTCTTCGTCCAACGGTAGGTATTTCGGCTGAGGCATTTTCAGTGCGTATAAGAAGCCATAGGCGGCGATGCTCGAAGCGATGACGAGCTTTGCGATCTTCAAGTCTGCGGCCGTCTTGAGGACGTTGTATACAGCACTCACGTTGTTATTGAACGTCACACTGTCCGGCGCCAGATTAGGCGCAGGAATCGCAGCGAGATGAATCACGGCTTCCGTGCCGGTGAACGCTTCGAACAGGTCTCCTGTTCGACTCAGATCGCACAGCCAGGAAGGGCGTATTGAAGGATTGGCCACGCGATCAATACCTAAAACGTCGTGTCCTGCCGCGGTGAGATTTCGCGCCACCTGCTGACCGAACTGCCCGCTACTACCTGTGACTACTATTTTCATGTGGGAGCGGGTCGCGTCATAACTGTTCGGCGCCGGCTCAAGTCCGGTAGACGCCAGCGGACATAGAAAAAAACCTCGCGCTGCTTTGTTCCCTGTTGTCCACGATGTCAATGCCGAGGTAGCGCAATTCTGGCGCGACGGTTGCGTGCCCAAGCTCTACGACCCAGGCCAATGCTCGCGATGCGAGAATGTTTCGGCTAATTTGACATCGCGAAGACGGCTTCCCGAAAGCGGAAGCCGAGCGGTCTAATGCTGTGGCAGAGCGCCGTGTCGTTCCCGGAAATTCAATCCGGCGGGATTCGCGTCGTGAGGCAGATCATTTGCTCGTGCTCAACGTCGAGCACCTTAGACGAATCCTTTCGAAATACACTTCCTATTACAATGGGTCGCGGACGCAGTTTCGCTCGGGAAGGACGCGCCTTGCAGACGGCCAATCGAACAATTCGGAGATATTTGGCGCGTATCCAATCCTTGGCGGACTACACCATCGATACACCCGAATCTAGTTTTCGAAAGCGACAGGTGGCGGACACTTCCAGAAAGTATTCCGCGGCCGGCGCCCAAAGGGACTGGAACGTGATGGCCTCCTGGCCGACGCTCTGACCGATCGTGTTGACCACCATGCCCGCGCTGCCGCGCTTGATCTTGAGCGCCGAGCACACCTCATCCGCGAAGATGCAAGGCAGGATGAATTGATCCAACGAGTGGGTAGGCGCGTTGAATTCCTCGGCCAGGGGCGCCTTTAGATTCCCTCGGATCAGGGAGATCTCCATCCTTATGATCTTCGGAAACCGACTTATCCGGACATAAACTCGACTTAGACAACGGAAATTCTTGTTGACTGTGACCAGTCGCTTAAGTTCGCAGTTGGCTAACGTGTTCCTTCTCCTGGATAGGGTCCAGCGCTGTGACAAATAAAAAACGTTCACCGGATGATGCGTAAATTTCAAACCAAATGAGGTCGGCAAATGAGCCTCTCGAGGGGCGGTTGACCGCGACGACCTGCCTGAGAGGACGACCATTGCGACGCATCAAGTCTGACGCCATCGAGCGGACAGCGGACATCATGCGAACGGATTACCTTGTCCCGTTCCATAACCTGTCATTGCACTAAACCGCTGCCGCGGTAATCGCCTGTGGTGAGGTCGGTGGCTCAAATCGAGAATGGTGGGTTTTGGTGGTTTTGAGAGAGACCTTCGTCCGTAGATTCCTTTTGGTCCGTTGGCCGTCCCGATCGGAGTTGGATCATCGGTAGGAGGCGTCCTGTCTGCGAGGATTGCGCGTTCGTGCGGTCCAACCGACAGGAGCCCACCGATGACCAAGCCGATCTCTCCTCTGCGCCAGCGCATGATCGACGACATGACGATGCGCAATTTGTCGCCGAGCACCCAAGAGACATACATCCGTGCGGTAGCGCA
>Ga0306918_10000338_pt1 | contig 20665 bp, 20 predicted proteins | sample tim00Cox0000000H_FD_203315 | JGI IMG/M metagenome (GOLD analysis project Ga0306918, IMG submission 203315) | Lab enrichment of tropical soil microbial communities from Luquillo Experimental Forest, Puerto Rico - timezero.00C.oxic.00.000.00H (v2)... | ecosystem: Environmental > Terrestrial >... | reverse complement strand
GGCCGGCCACACCGTGCTCAATGTCCTGTTCCCGCAGGGACGCTACTTTCGCTCCGCCCGCTCCTCCGAGCGACCCTATCGCGGCACCGCAAGGTAGGATCGGTTGGCCGGTGGCGAACCCATCAACTCCGGGGGCCGACAAGGTGATGGGGTTTCCCTTTCGCTTAGCCCATCGTAGCCACCGTCCCCCATCGTGGCAGGACGACGCAGCCTGACCCTGGGGCGCTAGCCGTCCCACTAGTGTCCCGATTCCGAAGTTCGCACGCGCTCGTGGCAGTCTCGACGCGAACTTCGGAATCAAAGGGACACTAGCAACGTTATGATTCTAGTGCCGCTTTTGAACCCGAAGTTTGCAAATACCCTTGCCGCCCGATCGTGCGAACTTCGGGTTCGCGGCACTAGCAATTTGTTCACCATATCGGTTAGCAATTCGTTGACCATGTTCCTGCATGATCGGTTTACCTTGCCAACGAGGCAACCGGCCATGCACATCGCCCTGATCGCGAATTTCATGCTGTTTCTGGTGTTGGCGGAAACCGGCATCCTGACCACACTGCTCTCGACCTTGCTCGCCCCGATGTGACCATCGATCCTGCCGCCTGCGCTGACCGTTCGGCCGAGGCCGGCGTCTCGGCCGCGCCCGCGCCGTGCCTCGGCACGCTGCCTCATAGCGCCAAAGATATCGTTCGCTCGCTGGTCGGCTCGGCAATCGCCGAGGTCGAACGTGAGCTCATTGTCGAGACGCTCCGGCGCACTCGCGGCAATCGCACGCGTGCTGCGAGCATGCTCGGCATCTCCATCCGCACGCTGCGCAACAAGATCCGGGAATACCAGGCCTCTGGCGTTGCGGTGACCCAACCCGCTCGCCGCGACGCTAGCGCGGCAGTCCCGCGCGTCGCCTGTGGCTGAGCGGATCCTCGTTGTCGGAGCGGCCGGCGGACTCGGATACGTCGCCGCCGAAGCGTTCCGCAATGCCGGCTGGAGCGTGACCAGCCTGGTACGGCCGGGCCACGGCGCGCGCGCCGGGCGGCAGCGAAATCGTCGAGGCCGACGCGCTCGACCACCAAGCGGTCGCCGCTGCGGCGCGCGGCGCTGCGGTTATCCTGCACGCGCTCAATCCGCCCTATACCCGATGGTCGCGCCGTGCCTTGCCGCTCACCTATTCCGTGATCGACGCCGCCGAGGCGGCAGGTGCCACGCTGCTGTTTCCCGGCAACCTCTACAATTACGGCTCGCCGCTCCCCGCCGTCATCGACGAGGCGACGCCGATGCATCCCACATCGCGCAAGGGGCAATTGCGCATCATCATCGAGCAGCGCATGGCGGAAGCAGTCGAACGCGGCCTGCGCGTGATCATTCTGCGCGCCGGCGATTTTTTTGGCCGCGGGCGCGGATCGTGGTTCGATCTGGTGGTCGCCAACGAGATCGGCCGCGGCCGCGTCTCATATCCGGGGCCGCTCGATATCGTGCACGAATGGGCCTATCTGCCCGATTTCGCCGCCGCGCTGGTCCGGCTCGCGGCAATTCGCGAGCGGCTCGACCGCTTCGCAAGCTTTGGATTTCCTGGACATGCCGTCACCGGTCGCGAGTTCACGGCGGCGATCACGCGGGCGGCTGGGCGCGAGCTCGCGCTAAAACCGATGACCTGGTGGTTGATACATTTGGGGCGGCTGGTCGTGCCAATGTGCCGCGAGCTCTCCGAGATCGCTTATCTCTGGCGCGAGCCGCACCGCATCGACGGCACTAAGCTTGCGGCTGCGATCAGCGACGTCCCGCACACGCCGCTCGATGCGGCGGTCAGGGACGCGCTGCGGGATCTTGCGATCGGGTGAAGCTGCGAGAAATTTCGCCCTGGCGGAGGGAGTGGGATTCGAACCCACGATACGGTTTCCCGTATACACGCTTTCCAAGCGTGCGCCTTAAGCCACTCGGCCATCCCTCCAAAGCATCGGGCCCGGCAATATAGTCGCCCGCGACCCTGTGACAACCAGTGGCAACCGTGGCAAAGCACTACGATGCTCGATCGCCGCGCATTGATGCTCGCAGTTTCCGCCGCGCTTCTCGCCGCGCGGCGCGCGCGTGCCGCCACCGTGACCGACGGCGCCGGACGCGCGGTGCCCGTGCCGGCGCGGGTCGAACGCGTGTTTCCCGCGGGACCGCCGGCGGCGATCCTGCTCTACACCCTGGCCCCCGACTGTCTGATCGGCTGGCCGCGCGCCAATTCGCCGGCGGAACGCGAGTTCCTGTTGGCCGACATCGGTGCACGGCCGGAGGTCGGCCGCATCACCGGACGCGGCAACACCGCCAATCTCGAAGTCGTGCTTGCGTTGAAACCCGATCTCATCCTCGACGTCGGCAGCGTGAACCCGACTTACGTCTCGCTTGCCGATCGCGTGCAGCAGCAGACCGGCGTCCCTTATGCGCTGCTCGACGGCCGCTTCGATGCGGTTGCGCGCAGCTACCGCACGCTCGGCGCGCTGATTGGGCGCGACCAGCTTGGCGATGAGTACGCGCACATCGCCGAACAGACGATCAATGCGATCACGCAGCGCATCGCCGCGGTCCCACCGCAGCGCCGCCCGCGCGTTTATTACGCGCGCGGCCCACGCGGGCTGGAGACCGGACTCGGCGGCTCGATCAACGTGGAAACCATCGAATTGCTGGCGCACAACGCGGCGGGAGAAACGCGCGGCGGCCTCGCCAATGTCTCGATCGAGCAGGTGCTGGTCTGGAATCCCGACGTCATCATCACCATCGATCAGGATTTCGCCGCGAGTGTTTGGAACGACCCGGCCTGGGCGCCGATCGCCGCGGCGCGCGCGCGGCGCGTGCACCTTTCGCCAAAGCTGCCGTTTGGCTGGGTCGATTTTCCGCCGAGCGTGAACCGGCTGATTGGACTGTGGTGGCTTGCCAAGATCCTTTATCCCGAGCTGTTTCCCGAGGACCTGCGCGCGCTTACCCGCGATTTCTACGCGCGGTTCTATCATGTGCAGATCAACGACGCGCAGATCGATCGCGTGCTGGCCGGACGGGATTAAACGTCGGGTGTGCTTAGTGCGGAGTCGCGCCGCAAACTCAATGCGCTCCCCTCCCCCTTGTGGGGAGGGGTTGGGGGTGGGGGTCGCTGTTTGCCGATGCAACTAGAGCAAAAACAACCACCCCCGCTCCCCAACCCTCCCCCAAAAGGGGGGAGGGAGCACACCGTGATTGCCGCTCGACTTCTGGCCACGACAAACGTGCGTTAAGCCGATGTCCCGCCCGTTTCTTCCCGGTCTCACCATTGCGTTCGCAGCGCTCGCGCTCGGACTGATCGTCGCCTTCACGGTCGGCCGCTATCCCGTGAGCCTCGCCGAGCTGATCGACGTGCTCTCCGCGCGCATCACCGGCCGGCCGGCGAGCGTGCCGCCGGCGGTGGAGAATGTGGTGCTGCTGGTGCGCGGCCCGCGCGTGCTCGCCGCGATGCTGGTCGGCGCCGCGCTCGCCATCGCCGGTACCGCGTTTCAGGGCCTGTTTCGCAATCCGCTGGTCTCGCCGGACATCCTCGGCGCCTCGTCGGGCGCGGCGCTCGGCGCGGTGCTCGGCATCTATCTCTCGCTTGGCGTCATCGGCATCGAAGGTCTCGCCTTCGCCGGCGGGCTGATCGCCGTCGCGGCGGTCTATGTGATCGGCTCGCTCTTGCAATCGCGCGATCCAGTCCTGGTGCTGGTGCTCACCGGCGTCGTCATCGGCGCTTTGCTCGGCGCCGGCGTCGGCTTGGTGAAATACCTTGCCGATCCCTACAACCAGCTGCCGGCGATGACGTTCTGGCTGCTCGGCAGCCTCGCCGCCACCACCGTTGCCGATCTGATACCGCTTCTGGCGCCCGTGGCGATCGGCAGCGCCGTGCTGCTTGCCTTGCGCTGGCGACTCAACGTGATGTCGCTGCCGGAAGAAGAGGCGCGCGCGCTCGGTCTTGCCACCGGACCGCTGCGCATCGCGATCGTCGCCGCCGCGACGCTGGTGACGTCGGCCAGCGTGGCAATGTCCGGCATCATCGGCTGGGTCGGTCTGGTGGTGCCGCATCTCGCGCGCGCGCTGGTCGGTCCGGATTTTCCGCGCCTCATCCCGACCGCGGCGCTGCTCGGCGGCGGCTATCTTCTGTTCATCGACACGCTCGCGCGCACCGCGGCGCCGGTGGAGATCCCGCTCGGCATCCTCACCGCGATCATCGGCACGCCGTTCTTCATCTGGCTCCTTGCCGGCATGCAGCGGACCTGGTCATGAGTCTCGCCGGCCGCGATCTCACCATCGGCTACAGCGACCGCGTGGTCGGACGCGGCCTCAACGTTGCGCTCGAGCAGGGCGAGGTGCTGGCGCTGCTCGGGCCGAACGGCGGCGGCAAGACCACTTTGCTCAAGACGCTGCTCGGCCTGCTCAAGCCGCGCACCGGCGCGGTCACGATCGGCGGCCGCGCGCTGACGCTGATCTCGCTGGGCGAGCGGGCACGGCTCATCGCCTATGTGCCGCAGCTGCACGTGCCGACTTTTGCATTCACGGTTGAGACGGTCGTGCTGATGGGCCGCACCGCGCACGGCAATCTGTTCAGCCGGCCCTCGGCCCACGATCGCGCCGTTGCCGCGCGCGTACTCGAGCAGTTCGGCATCGCGCATCTCGCGCCGCGTCCCTACACGATGATCTCGGGCGGCGAGCGGCAACTCGTTCTGCTCGCACGCGCGCTCGCCCAGGAGCCGCAATTCGTGGTGCTCGACGAGCCCACGGCCAGCCTCGATTTCGGCAATCAAGGCAAGGTGATGCGCGAGATCCGCGCGCTCGCCGGCATGGGCCATGGCGTGCTGTTCACCACGCACGATCCCAATCACGCGCTGCGCGCCGCCGACCGCGCCTATCTGCTGCGCGCGGGGGAACGCATCGCCGAAGGCGCGGTGCGCGACGTGCTGACCCGCACGCAGCTCGAGGACCTCTACGGCGCACCGGTCGAGCAGCTCGGCGATCCTGCCGGTCCCAGCGCCTTTTTGCCGGGATAGAGCAGCAAACTCGGCCTCATGCTGAGGAGCCGCGCGAAGCGCGGCGTCTCGAAGCATGAGCGGGGGGCCCTGACGTTTCCTTGGAATACACGGCGTGAAGTTCGGCCTGATACGCTATACATTAATCCCATGTCCGATGATGACTATCTCATCCGCCCCGACCCGCTCGACCCAAAACTGACCGAGCGCGTCAGCGGCGTCGACCAGACCGGCACGCGCATCGAGACGCGGGTCACCGTCGAGCGCGCGCTGACGATTTTCCTCAATTCGCAGGAGATCGTCACCGCGATGACGATCAACGACTATCCCGAATATCTCGCGCTCGGTTATCTGCTAAACCAGAACATGCTGCGTGCCGACGACGTGGTCACCGGCATCGATTACGACGAAGAGCTCGCGGTCGTCGTGGTGCGCACCAAACGCAAAACCAATTACGAGAAGAAGCTCAAGAAGAAGGTGCAGACCTCGGGCTGCGCCCAGGGCACGGTGTTCGGCGATCTGATGGAGGCGCTGGAGAACGTCACCTTGCCGCAGGCGGAGCTGCGCACGTCATGGCTCTATGCGCTCGCCCACGCGATCAACACCACCCCCTCGCTTTATCTGGAAGCCGGCGCGATCCACGGCTGCGTGCTCGCCAAGGAGGACAAGCCGCTGCTCTACATGGAGGACGTCGGCCGCCACAACGCGGTCGACAAGATTGCCGGCTACATGTTCAAGCACCGCGTCAGCGCCCACGACAAGATCTTCTACACCACCGGTCGGCTCACCTCGGAGATGGTAATCAAGACGGTGCGCATGGGCATCCCGATCCTGGTGTCGCGCTCGGGTTTTACCGCCTGGGGCGTCGAGCTTGCGCGCAAGGCGGACCTCACGCTCGTCGGCCGCGCGCGCGGCAAGCGCTTCGTGGCGCTCGCCGGCGAGGAGCGCATCGTGTTCGACCAAGACCTGCGTTACATCGAAGAGGAGAGCGCCAAGCACCGCCGCAAGGCCGCGGTGCACGATGATTGAACAAGCACGCACGCTATCGACTTGCGTCATGGCCGGGCTTGTCAACGCAGGTCGGGTTTACCCAACCTGCGGCAATCCTATACGCGCAACTCGGGCAGGCCCGAGTTGCGGTGCCATCCACGTCTTTAACTCGCTGCTGTCGCCAAGACGTGGATGCCCGGGACAAGCCCGGGCATGACGACCGAGAAGCCGCTTGGTCTCGTGCTTGCGGGCGGGCTGGCGCGGCGCATGGGCGGCGGCGACAAGGCGCGCATCCGCGTCGGCGGCAAGACCATTCTCGAGCGCGTGCTCGCGCGGCTTCGCCCGCAATGCGCGCGCATCATCCTCAACGCCAACGGCGATCCCGCGCGCTTTGCCGACACCGCTCTGCCAGTGGTGGCGGATTCGGTGCCGGACTTCGCCGGTCCGCTCGCCGGCATTCTCGCCGGCATGGATTGGGCGGCGGCGCACGCGCCGGACATCGCCGATATCATAAGCGTGCCCGGCGACTGCCCGTTCCTGCCGCGCGACCTCGTCGCGCGCCTCATTGCCGCGCGCGCGATCGCCGGCACGCCGCTCGCCTGCGCGCAATCCGGCGATTGGCGCCACCCTGTCGTCGCGCTGTGGCCGGTCAAGCTGCGCGACGATCTGCGCCACGCGCTGGTGGATGAAGGACTGCGCAAGATCGAGGCCTGGACTGCCCGCCGCGGCGTCGCCATTGCCGAATGGCCAAGCATGCCGTTCGATCCGTTCTTCAATGTGAATACGCCGGCCGATGCCGCCGAAGCAGAACGCATCGCCAAGCAGCAGCCCGGCCTGTAGAGCGCGTCCCAATTGAATGAAATCGGTCGACCCGTACGCGCGTCCTAATATCCTCGGTACGGTTTGCACAGACCGTCTTGCACGGTCCATCCGGGCTGGCACCCGTTCCAAGTTCGATGTCGGCCGGGCGGATAGTAGTATCTACGCTCGCCGTACCTGGAGTAATTCTCGGCGCCTTCGCTCCCCTCGCCAATCCGCGCCGCGCGCGCCGGCTGCTCGCTGGCCTTGAACTCGGCCGGCGCGTTTGCCGTTGCGCGCCCGCCGCCATTGAACAGCACGACGCGCGAGAGATCCTGATCATCGACGCGGCAGCGGTGCTCGGTGCCGTCGCCGATCGGCTCGCAAACGACTTCGCGGCGCCCGAGATAGCGCTGGAATTCGCGCGCCGGCCGGCCGCGCGTGCCCTCGACTCCGTAGAGACGCACGATGCGCCCCTGCACCTCGAGCGTCCCGGTGTCGAGTACAAAGGCGGGGCCGCGAATGACATTCGGTTCGGACGCGGCAGGCGGAGGAGCGGCTGCGGGCGCGGACGCTGTGGCCGGAGCGCCGCCCGTGCCGTTCGTCGTCGGTTGCGCGCGCGCGACCGTGGCACGCGCCGCCGCCTGGGTGACGAAGTCGTGCCAGATGCGCGCCGGCAGATCGCCGCCGGTGACGTTCCTCATCGGTTTGTTGTCGTCGTTGCCGACCCATACTCCGACGACGGTGTCGCCGGTGAATCCCACGAACCAGGCATTGCGATATTCCTGCGACGTGCCGGTCTTCCCGGCGCTGGGCGTGTTGAGGCGCGCAGCCTTGCCGGTGCCCTCGCGTACCACGGCGCCAAGCACGTCGCGGATCGCCGCGCGTGCTGCCGGATTGCTCGCCGGCTGCAGCTGCGGCTTCTGCCGCGCGAACAAAGCTTGACCGCGATTTTGGATGCTGCGCACCGCATAGGGTTCGACGCTTTCCGCGTTCGAAGCAATTGTCGCGAATGCGCGCGTCATATCGAGCAAAGTCACTTCGCCCGCGCCGAGCGCGAGGCTCGGCACCGCCGGCAGCTCTGACTGAACGCCCAACCGATGCGCGGTATCGATCACGCTTTTGATGCCGACCGCCTCGCCAAGCTGGACCGCGACCGAATTGATCGAGTGGGCAAAGGCGGTGCGCAGCGTCACCTCGCCGCGGAAGCGACCACTGTAATTCTCCGGCTCCCAATCGCCGATGGCGACCGGCCGATCGACCATGGTCATCTCGGGATTGAAGCCTTTCTGAAACGCGGTGAGATAGACGAACACCTTGAACAGCGAACCCGGTTGCCGGTGCGCCTGGATTGCCCGATTGAACTGGCTGTCGTTGTAGTCGCGCCCGCCGACCATCGCGAGGATCGCGCCGTCCGGCGCCATGGCGATGAGCGCGGCTTGCGAGACGCGCTTGGCGCGGCCCTCCGCCTTGAGCATGTGGGCGATCACGTTTTCCGCGGCGCTCTGCAGATCGAGATCGATGGTGCTGCGAACCGTGAGATCCGCCGCGTTCGTGCCGGCGAGACGCCGCGCGTCGGTGTTGACCATGTCGACGAAGTAATTCGTTCCCGGCGGGCTCTCCGGCGGCACGCGCAGCGTCGCGGGCTGGCGGCGCGCCTCGTCGGCCTGGGCGCGCGTGATGGCACCGGTCTCCACCATGGCGTCGAGCACGCGATCGGCGCGCGCCTGCGCCCCATCGAAGTTGCGAATGGGGGTCAGCGCGGAAGGCGATCGCACCAGCCCGGCGAGCATCGCCGTTTCCGCAAGCGACAGGGTCTTCGCGGTCTTGCCGAAATATCGCTTCGCCGCAGCGTCAACGCCGTAAACGTTGGCGCCAAAATAGGCGGTGTTGAGATAGCGCGCGAGAATCTCGTCCTTGCTGAGGTAGCGTTCGAGCCAGAACGCCAACATCGCTTCCTGCACCTTGCGCTTGATCGTGCGTTCCGGCGAAAGATACAGCATGCGCGCGAGTTGCTGGGTGATCGTGCTTCCCCCCTCGCGTGCATTGCCGGCGATCATGTTGCGCAGCGCCGCGCGCAGCAGGGCGGGCGGATAGATGCCGCGATGCTGGTAGAAATGACGGTCCTCGATGGCGACGACGGCGCGCCTGAGAGTCTCCGGCACATCTTCCGGTGCGAGCTTGTCGCCTTTGAACGTGCCGCGCGTGGCAAAGACCTGCCCGTTGTCGGCTTCGACGAGCAGCGCGCTCGGCGTCGGTTCGATCACCAGCCCGCCATTGGGCGGCAGGGTCGCGAGGCAGTAGGCCAAGTAGGCGAACGGCAGGCCCACGAATACGACAAGCAGCAGGGTCACGCGGCGCGACGCGCGCGTGAATGCGCGGCGCCAGCCGCGGGCACTGCGAGCCGGGCGAGCGAATTCGCGGCGGGCAGGCGTGGGCGCGACGCGATCAGCAAAACTATGTTCGCGATCAGCAAAACCATGTTCCTGGACGCTGCGCGCCAAGGCGCCCGCCGCGCGCGCGGCAATGGAGGCACGATGCATCACGCGCGCGGCGCGCGCACGAAGCCTCACCCGCGCCGCGTCCGCACGCAGCCGCTCCAGCAGCATCCTTGCCGATTCGATTCCGCGACGCGTGCGCCGGCCCAACCAGAACATCGCGTGCGCGAATCGCGCGGCACCGCTCGAATCAACGAACAGCCAGTCGTGCCGCGCGTCGGAGCCGAACTGAGGCGCCGTGCTCATCGGGAATCCTGGCCGTCACGCGGGGGATCGACCCAGCCGCCGCGCCGGCGCCGATCTAGCCGGGTTGGCTCGGGGCTGCTTCGGCCGGTCGTTTCGGCCAAGCCGCTGTCGCCGCCGAAGTCGCGGCCAAACCGCTCGAAGCGCCCATGGCCCCAGCCCCCCCAGCCGTGGCCGCGGTGGTGCCGGCGCACGAGTTCGACGCCGCTATTCGTCTGAAACGCGGCCGACGGGCTTGCAATCGGCGCGGCCGTCGCCCAGCCCGCCCAGCCAATAGTCACGGCCGCAGCAAGCGCCAAAGTGCCCGGGCGCATCCCGCATCTCCTGACCTGAGAACCCACGACGCTAAGAACGCGGACCCCGCGCCTATGTTCCGTGGCGAACCAAAGGCGCGGCAAAGCGTCGGAGGCGGCCGGCGGGTGCGTGCCGCCGTGCGGCGGAAGCGCTCAGTCGTAGAATTTTTGCGGCCGTTGATTAATAATGCGCGTTAAAATGGCGAGCATTGACCCTCTGGGAGGGGAAACGACCCATGAAGATCTTCCTGAGCGCCTGCGTCGCTGCCGCGATTGTCGCAGTCGTCGCGGCCGTGATTCTCAACCACGTTCAGGAGCCGGCCGACGTGGCCTTTGCCACCTCGGCCACGCGCATCTGATCGGCGCAGCAACGCTGTCGTCCCGGCCGAGGCGCGCCGCGCCGAGAGCCGGGATCCATACCTCCGTGGCCTCTCGATGGCGCGCGGCGCGTGGGTCCCCGCTATCCGGGTCCCCGCGAAAATCGCCGGGCACATCAGCGCACCCAGGATGCTCTCGCATCGGCAATTTTCGTGGGTGCCCTGCGCGGGGACGACACCAGCACATTCTTCACCCCACCAGCGCGGCATAAGAGAGAAAGCCGACCGGCGAGCCCGGCGTTACCGCGGTCGTCTCTTCGGCAAGTTCGACGAGCCCGTCGGTCTCGGTGAGCGAGGTGATGATGCCGGCGCCCTCTTGCGCGTGCTTGATCGCTTCGACCGCGCCGTCGGGCCCGCGCGTGAGCTTGACCCGCACATATTCGCGTCGTCCCGCTTTCTTGCGATAGGCAAAGCCGGCACGCACCGGCAGCGGTACGAGCGGTATGGCCTCGGCGCCGGCCAGGCGAAGCAGCAGCGGCCGCACCACGCGCGCGAAGGTAACGTAAACCGCGGCGGGATTGCCCGGCAGTCCGACGAAAGCCGTGCCGCCGTTTGGGTCTGCGCCCGCGATCACGCCCATCGCCACCGGCCGCCCCGGCTTGATCGCGACGCGCCAGAACACGAGCGTGCCGACCGCTTCCACCGCGCGGCGCACATGGTCGGCTTCGCCGGTCGAGACACCGCCCGAAGTGACGACAAGATCGTGCGCTTGCGCGGCCTCGGCGATGGCACGCGCGAGGCGGTCGGGATCATCGGGCTGGATGCCGAGATCGGTCGGCTTCGCGCCCAGGCGCTCGATCAACCCGGCAAGGAGATAACGGTTTGCGTCGAACAATGCGGGCGCCGGACGCGGCGCGCCTGGCTCGACGATCTCGTCGCCGGTCGAGAACAGGGCAACGCGGACGCGGCGCCGCACGTCGAGCTGCGTCATGCCGACCGCGGCGACCAGCGCCACATGCTGCGCCGCGAGACGGCGGCCGGCGGGCAGCACGATCGCGCCTCTTCGCACGTCCTCGCCGGCGAGTCGGCGATTGGCCCCGCGTTCGAGGCCGTGCGGCACGATTACCGTCTCCCCGTCGAGGCGCACGTCCTCCTGCATGAACACGGTGTCGGCGCCGGGCGGCATCGGCGCGCCGGTGAAAATGCGCGCCGCCTCGCCGGCCTTAAGCGCGCGCGCGGCCGCGTTGCCGGCGGTGATGCGCGCGACTACCGCGAGCCGCGTCTCCACGCGCGCGTCGAGATCGGCATGGCGCACGGCGTAGCCGTCGACCGCGGCGTTGTCGAACGGCGGCAGATCGATTGGCGCCACGACATCGCGCGCGATCACGCGCCCGCCGGCCGCGGCGAGCGGCACCGCCTCGATTTCCGCAACCGGCGCCACCCGCTGCGCGATGATCCGTTCCACCTCGTCGACCGGAAGCAGCGGCCCGGCGAACGCGAAGCAATCGTCGCTAAGCTGCGCCATCGACCCTATTCCGTATGCGCGAACAGGCAATCGAGCGGCGCCGCGCGCGCGACCAGGAGATCGGCGATGCTCTCGACATCGTCGCGGTCGACCACCGGAATTTTCGCCTGCGGCAACGGCTGGTCGGATGCGACTGCGACGATCGCAGGATCGTCGGGAAAGAGCGGCGGCTTGCCCAGCGCGGCGCGGTAGATTTCCAGCTTGGGATGGCGCTCGCGCTTGTAGCCCTCGACCAGCACGAGATCGACGGGCGCAAGCTTCTCAATGAGCACCGCAAGCCCGATCTCGGCGTCGCCGCGCAACTCATGCACCAGCGCCCAGCGCACCGACGAGCTGACCAGCACTTCGCTCGCCCCCGCCATGCGGTGGCTGTGCGAATCCTTGCCGGGCTGGTCGACGTCGAAGCCGTGATGCGCGTGCTTGAGGGTCGATACTTTGAGCCCGCGCGCCACGATGCGGGGAATCACTTTGGTGAGCAGCGTGGTTTTCCCCGCGCCGCTCCAGCCAGCAAGCCCAATGATGCGCATGCGGGGATTATAGCAGCCGGCGCGGTGTGCAAGGGATTGCTAAGCAATCAAAGGCCTGTCGTCCCGGCCGAGCGAGCGAGAGCCGGGACCCATATCTCCGTGCCCTCTCGATAGTACACGGCGCATGGGTCCCCGCTTTCGCGGAGACGACAGCCGTGGGTACTGGAAAACTAAACAGTTACTCCGCCGGAGCCATTCGCCCTTGCGACGGCGGCGCGGACCCTTCCCTGGCTTCCTTCTCGAGCCAGAGGCTGTGGTGCTCCTTCGCCCAATTGGCGTCGACGGTGCCGTCCCACATCGCTTCGAAGGCACCCTCCATTCCAATGGTGCCGATATAGATGTGACCGAGCATGGCGGCGACGAATAGCACCGCTACGGTGCCGTGGATGATCTGGGCCACCTGCATGCCGGCAATGGTGGTCCCGTAGAACGGGAACATCAGGACATAACCGCTCACCGCCACCGCACCGCCGCCCAGCACCACGATCCAATAGATCATCTTCTGGCCGGCGTTGAAGCGATCGGCGGGCGGATGATCGTGGCCGACGATGCCGCCGCCGCGCTTAAGCCACTCGACGTCGACCTTGTTGGGAACATTCCCGCCGATCCACATCAGGAAGATCAGCACCACCCCGAGCGCGAACGGGAAGCTCAGATAGTTGTGCGCGTATTTCGCCCATTGCGACCAGGCGGTGAACGTCTCCGGCGCCATCAGCGGCGCCAGCAATGATTTGCCGAAGGTGATGTTGAGACCGGAGATTGCCAGGATGACGAAACAGGTCGCCGTCATCCAGTGCACGAGGCGTTCAAAGCCGGAGAAGCGCACCAGCACGCGCCCGGACCGTCCCGTTTCCAGCCGTACCATGCCGCGGATCAGATAGAAGATTACCAGCACCGCCAGTATGCCGAGGATGGCTATGGCGCCGATCCAGCGCAGCGTCACCTGGTGGAACTGGCGCCAGTCGCGGCCGGCGGGCTGCTCGATATTGTAGGATTTGACGTCGGGGATGGTGCCGCGGCCGCTGATGATGCTCAACTGCTGCAGGAGCTGATCTTCTTTCACCGAACTGGCGGTCGGATTGACGGAGTTGTCAGGATTGCGCTGCTGCGCGCTCGCCGGTGCAGCGATGAAGACCGCCAGCGCAAGCGCCAAAGCGGCTACAATGAAGCGGGCGTGCGTGAAAAGCATCGCCATGATTCCCTCCGTACTGTCGTCCCGCTTGTGTCGATGTATCGGCACCGCGCGATGACCCGCGCGGTGTCGTGGAGTGATGCCGTTATGACGCGATGGTCTCGCGGTACGCCGTCTTCCAGCCCCAGGCGCCGGAGCCATAGCCGCGCTTGAGCACGCGCTCCTTGTAGATCTGCGCGATGATCTCACCGTCGCCGGCGAGCAGCGACTTGGTCGAGCACATTTCCGCGCACAGCGGCAGCTTGCCTTCGGCAAGGCGGTTGGTGCCGTATTTTTCGTACTCCTCCTTCGAGCCGTCCGCCTCGGGACCGCCGGCGCAATAGGTGCACTTGTCCATCTTGCCGCGCGAGCCGAAGTTGCTGACCTTGGGATATTGCGGCGCGCCGAACGGACACGCGTAGAAGCAATAGCCGCAACCGATGCAGATGTCCTTGGAGTGCAGGACCACGCCGTCCGCAGTCGTGTAGATGGCGTTGGTCGGGCAGACCGCCTGACAGGGCGCGTCGGTGCAATGCATGCAGGCCATCGACACCGAGCGTTCGCCCGGTTTGCCGTCGTTGATGGTGACGACGCGCCGGCGGTTGATGCCCCACGGCACTTCGTGCTCGTTCTTGCAGGCGGTGACGCAGGCGTTGCACTCGATGCAACGGTCGGCGTCGCAGAGGAATTTCATCCGAGCCATTGTCGAGCCTCCTTACGCCGCCCTGACCTGGCAGAGCGTGGCTTTGGGCTCCTGCATCCCGGTGACGGGATCGAACCCGTAGGTCGCGACGGTGTTGACGCTCTCGCCGAGCACGATCGGATCGCAGCCCTGCGGATATTTCAGGCGCTGGTCTACGCTCTGGAACCAGCCGGCGAAGTGGAACGGGCACCAGGTGACGCCCTTGCCGACGCGCTCGGTGACGAGCGCCTTCATGCGGCACGCCTTCCCGTTCTCCATCTCCGGCCCCCAGATGTAGACCCAGGCGCCGTCCCTGATTCCCCGCTCCGCCGCGTCCGCCGGATTGATCTCGACGAACATCTCCTGCTGCAACTCGGCGAGCCACTTGTTGGAGCGGGTTTCCTCGCCGCCGCCCTCGAACTCCACGAGTCGGCCCGAGGTGTTGATCAACGGGAATTGCCTGGCGATACCTCTGTCGACCGCCGCTTTCTGGATGGTGAAACCGACATTCGGCACGCGGAACTGCTTGGCGTCCGGCAAGGTCGGATATTTTGCGACCAGGTCGGGACGCGGCGTGTAGATTGGCTCGCGATGCACCGGGATGCCATCCGGCAGATTCCAGGCAACCGCGCGCGCCTTGCCGTTGCCGTAGTGAATGCAGCCGTGCTCCATCGCTACCCGCTGGATGCCGCCGGAGAGATCGATCGCCCACGAGACGGTGTCCGGATTGTTTCCACCGATGCGTTCAATGACCGCCTTCTCGGTCTCGCTGAGATCCGTGTCCCAGCCGAGCTTCTTGAGCACCCCGTAGGTGAATTCGGGGTAGCCATCCTTGATCTCCGAGCCGAGCGAGTAGGATCCCTCGGCCAGCAAGTTGTCCTTGCGCGTGGTGCCGTCGGGCAGCTTCACCTCGCGCTCGACGCCGAATCGGGCGCGGAACGTGCTGCCGCCGTCCTTCACGTGCAGGTTCGTGTTGTAGAGCGTGTGGGTGCCGGGATGCTTGAATTCTGGCGTGCCCCAGCACGGCCAGGGCAGGCCGTAATAGTCGCCTTTCGCCGGACCGTCCTTCGCCCGCAACGTGACCAGATCGAAGTCCTTCTGATTCGCCATGTGCAGCTTGAGCCGCTCCGGCGACTGGCCGCAGTAGCCGGTCGACCAGCCGCCGCGGTTGATCTCGCGCAGGATGTCCTCTGAAACCGGCTGATTGCCCTCGACCTTGATGTTCTTGAACATCCGGTCGGCAAAGCCGAGCTTCTTGGCGAGCAGGTACATCGCCTCGTAGTCGTCCTTCGATTCGAAGATCGGCTTGACGATCTGCTCGCCCCATTGCAGCGAGCGGTTGGATGCCGTGCGCGAGCCCGATGTCTCGAACTGCGTGCAAATCGGCAACAGATAGGTGTCGTTCTTGCGCTCGCTGAGAGCGGCCCAGGTGGTGGGATGCGGGTCGCCGACCACCAGCAGGTCGAGCTTTTCGATTCCCTTGGCCGCCTCCGGCATGCGGGTCACGGTGTTGCCCCCGTGCCCGAACACGATCATTGCCTTGAGGTTGTCCTTTTGCGCGACCTGGTCTTTCGGCAGCATGGCCGCGTCGAACCAACGCGTGGACGGAATGCCGGGCGCCTCCATTTGCTGCTTGGAGTCGAAGCGCGACAGCATCCAGTCGTACTCGACTTCCCAGACCCGACACCAATGCTTCCAGGCGCCTTCGACCAGGCCGTAGTAGAGCGGCAGCGTCACGATATCGAGGCCGAGATCGGTGGCGCCCTGGACGTTGCAGTGGCCGCGGAAGATGTTGGCGCCGTTGCCGAAGTTGCCGACGTTGCCGGTGGCGAGCAGCAGGATGCAGCTGGCGCGGACATTGGCCGTGCCGGTCGAGAACTGGGTCTGGCCCATCGCCCAGATCAGGCATGCGGGCTTCTGCTTGGCAAAAGTCTCGGCGACGCGCTTGACCTGCGCTTCGGGAAGTCCGGTGACGCGCTCGACCTCGTCGGGCGTCCACTTGTCGACCTCCTTGCGGATCTCGTCCATTCCATAGACGCGCTGACGGATGAATTCCTTGTCTTCCCATCCGTTCTGGAAGATGTGCCAGAGCATCCCGTAGATCGTCGGGATGTGGGTGCCGGGCCGCACCCGCACGTATTCCGTTGCATGCGCCGCGGTGCGCGACATGCGCGGGTCGATCACGATGAAATTCGCGCGGTTGAGCTCTTTGCCTTCGAGCAGGTGCTGCAGCGATACCGGATGCGCCTCCGCCGGATTGCCGCCCATGATCATGAGCGTCTTGGAGTTGCGGATATCGTTGTAGCTGTTGGTCATCGCCCCGTAGCCCCAGGTATTGGCCACGCCGGCGACCGTCGTCGAATGGCATATGCGCGCCTGATGATCGACGTTGTTGGTGCCCCAGAACGCCGCGAACTTGCGGTAGAGGTAGGAGCCTTCGTTGGAAAACTTGGCGGAGCCGAGCCAATAGACCGCCTCGGGGCCCGACTTCTCGCGGATCGCCATGAGCTTGTCGCCGATCTCGTCGATGGCTTTTTCCCAGCTCACGCGCGTCCACTGGCCGTTGACGAGCTTCATCGGGTATTTGAGCCGGCGGTCGCCGTGCACGAGCTCGCGCACCGCGGCACCTTTCGCGCAATGGGAGCCGCGGTTGATGGGCGAATCCCAGCCGGGCTCCTGACCGATCCACACGCCGTTGGCGACCTCCGCCACCACCGTGCAGCCGACCGAGCAATGCGTGCAGATGTTCTTGCGGATGGTCACTTGCGCGCCCGCGGGCGGCGGCGGGCCGGCCTCTGCCTTGCGCACGCTGCCGAGCGGCAACGTGCCGAGCGTGGCAAGACCGCCGGCGACCAGGCCGGACCTGCGCAAGAAGGCGCGCCGGTCGAGAGCGCCATCCGATTGGTTCTGCAGCGCGCCTGCCAGCGTTCCGCAGCGTACTTGACGTTCCGTTCGTTTGATCAGCACGGATGCCTCCCTCAGCTCGGATACCGGTTGACCCGATAGAAGGTCTTCACGTGTTCCGTTTCCTTGTAACGCGACCTGCGCTTCTCATCGTTGCTCTCGGTATCGGCGCGCGCCGCGCCGGCGAGCGGCGCGGCAGCCGCGGCGGTTGCGCCCGCGCCAAGCGCGCGAAGAAACTCGCGACGGCCCACCGCTTTGCGTTCTCGTTTCATCGCCGTCCTCCTATGGTCCGCTCCGCGCTCCCTGCCGTTCATGCAGGCAATGCGAAGGCATCGGTCTCAATTTCTATAAACACCCGGCCGAGCATCCCTACTCCCCGATAAAAATCGGCGGCCTCGGCGCGTTCGAGATCGGCGAAGAAGCGGCCGATCCACGGCTTGAGGTGCTGCTCGAACAGTTCGCGCTCGGCGCTGGCCGGGGCCGGGAAACGGCGGCTCACAAGTCCAGCCATGATCTCACAGAGGATTGCCGCGTGATCTTCGGGTTCGGCTTGGCCGGCGGCGCGTTCGATTCCAAGCTTGCTCAGGTCTGTGCGCAGACGCGTGAGCGGCCGCTCGTGCAGAAAGCCGGTGAGGTAATAAGACGTATAGGGCAAGAGCTCGCCGCGCCCGAGCCCGATGAAGAGATCGAAGTATTCGCGCCCGACCCGGTCGACATCGGTGCGGTCCGCGGCCTCGGCAAGCGCGGCATGAGCGAGTCCGATCGGCGTCGCATCGCCGCGCAATGCGGTAAGCTTTTCGAGCAAGGTGGCATCGGGAGCGCGCGCGAGGAGTGCCGCCAGCAGGGCGTATTCCTGGGCACGCGCGGCGTCCGTCTCGTCGAGTTCGTCGGTCACGATTGGCGCTTCACCATAGAGATCCGGCCGCTGCGTTGCGCGGCCCACCCCGGTTGCCGCTTCGACCGAAACCACGCGCCCGGCGGGAACGCGCGACCAATTGGAGACCGAGGGTTGGGAAATGCCAATTTTGCGGGCAAGCGCGCCGACGCCGCCGGCGACGCGAATGGCTTCGTCGAGGCCCAAATCCCTCATCGGCGCGTGTTCTTTATTGTTCTAGTTCGATTGTAGAAAAATACCGCCCGCGCCGAGCCAGGGCAATAGCCCGAGGCTATGGGTGGTCTTATCAGTCGGGGAGAGCGCGGCCGTGACTGCGTTTCACCCCCGCTTGCGGTGCGTCTGATTTTTCCGGTTCAGGTTGCACCGCAGCATCATCGCTTCTGCGCTGCAAAATCCCTTCCAGATCGGCTCGCTCGGCGGGCTGCGCCGGCTGATCACTGGGCTGCGCGTCATCCGCCGGAACGTCCGATGCGAAGTTCACCGCGACCGATCCTGCGGATGTCCCTGGGGAAGTTTGGACTTCGGGCGCCTCGCTCAAACCTGGCCCGGGCCGATCCGAAGCGTCGGCAGACCCGCTGCCGACCATGCGCGCGATCTGGCGGCGCAGCTCGTCGGTAATTTGCAGCGGGCCGAAGCCGGGGATCGCATCCGGCGCGTTGAAGTCCCAGGAATTCTCGGAGAGCCCGATGAAGTCGCGAATCGCGGGATCGGCCGACCACGCGCGGCGAAGCGCCGCACGCGTCAATTCCGGCGGCACGCCGGGAGCAAGAAACGCGCGGACGTCGGTCGCGGCCGTTATCGAGTCGATCGCCGGCAGTTTGGTGATGTCGAAATCGGGTTCACCCGACTCGAGCTGTTTTGCATCAGGGGCTGCGCTCCCTTTCTCCCGCTCATTCCCGCGCAAGCGGGAATCCAGGGCTGTTTGCTCCGACTCCGCCGCTTCGCTCTGGGCCCCCGCTTTCGCGGGGACGAGCGGGCTGGGTTCCGGCGCAGGAGCCGGCTTGCTGTCTTGCTCCGCCTCCGTCGCCTCGCGTTTGCGGCGCGCCCAGCGCGCGAGAAAATTTTCCGGCTCGCTCATTCGCGCGCTTTCTGCATCGGTGCGCGGCGCGCCAACGCGTCCGGATCGGCGCGATCGCGCGCGCGCTTATGGAACACCCGTTCGACGTGATGCTCGGCAACAAATGCATCGATCAGCGTACGCACCAGCTGCGGCATGGGCACCACATCGACGAGATCGGTCCCCGCCTCGGTCCAGGCCTCGCCTTCGGCGGGATCGGCGGTGACCGCAAAGATTTCATAAGGTGGCTCGACACTGGTGGGCCGCAACGCGACCCAAAGCATCGGCGCGGTGGAAGCAAGATTATCGCGGTAATTGTTGGTTTCGGTGCGATAGAGCTCGATATCGGCAGCGCCGGCATAGAAGGTTGCGCGCTCGCCGTCCTGTGACAACAGGGTCCAGGGCGCGGTTTCCGGCTGCCCCGACAGCACGGTCACCGGCTGCCAGGTGAAATCGATCCACGGACTTTGCGCCTTGCGCCGCTCGACCACGACGCCGACGGCAATCTTCGCCTGCGCGGGAACACTCACGACACCGCCTCGAAATGCGCGATCGGCAGGCCGGTCACGAGATTTTGCGGCTTCATGCGCAGCGTCCGTTCCGGCGTCATCGCCAGGATCAGATAGATGGGGTTGTCGCGCGCGTTGTCCAGGACAATGTCGCGGTCGCGCACCGTAAGGCGGTACAGGCCTACAATGCGCTCGCGCGCGGCCTCATCCAGAGCTTCGCCATTCCATAGCGCATCGCCGATCCGGGTTCCCTCGGCATCGAGCCCGACATACCAGGTGAGATTGACGTCGTCCGCCGCAACCAGCGGCTCGATCCCAACCTCGATCGCGAGCAGATGCGTGATCCAGCGCCCGATCACTTGGCCGAGCGCATCGAGGCCGCGCCGGCCCGCAGTGAGATCGAGCCCGAAATCGAAGCGGTCGCTGCGCTCCCAATACGTTTCTGCGTTGGCGTCGTTGAGCACGTCGACCTCGCCCGTCGCAGGCAGCCCAAGCATGGCAACGAGCGGGGAAACCGGCTGCGGACGAACGCCCGCGACCGTTTCCTCGTCGATCGCGATCAGTGAGCCTTCGTGCAAAGCGAGCCGTTGCGGGCGGAAGAACAGTTCCGCCGCCCGCAGCATGAACGGATCGTCGCACCCATCGAGCACGTTGCGCAGGATCACGTGCACGAGCTGATTGATGAACAGCGGCGGCGTCGATCCGGGGCCGCGGCGCACGAGGTCGCAAAAGGCCGCCTCCAAAGTCTTGTGAGCCAGCAGCTGATCGCGGAAGGCAATGACCACGCGCCAGTTTTCCCGCGCATCAGCGTCGGCAATCGCGGCGATCTCCGCAGCTGCGACCGGACGGCGTGGATCGCTCAGCAGCGCGCCATGGAGCGCACGTTCGGCGCCGCAGGCGTCGGCAGGGGGAACGAGCTCGGGGCGGGCGAAGTAGGCTTTCAGAAATTCGTCACTCACGACGAGCCCGCCGCCGGCGTCGCGATCGAGCAGATGGTGCCCGCAGGAGAGCCAGAAGTCCTTCATGCCGCACGCACCTCGACGCAATGTCGCCACTACCTATAGCACGCGGCAAAGCGAGAGGATTGATAACCGCGCCGCGATCTCGGTCTGCTCCCTCTCCCCGCTTGCAACCGAACTCGGGTTTACCCGAGTTCGGTCATTTGAAGATTGGCCGAAGTCGGATAAATCCGACTTCGGCTGAGAGGGTTGGGGTGAGGGGGACTTTCGATTCGCTCTAATGGTATTGGAGAG
>Ga0306918_10000331_pt1 | contig 20754 bp, 15 predicted proteins | sample tim00Cox0000000H_FD_203315 | JGI IMG/M metagenome (GOLD analysis project Ga0306918, IMG submission 203315) | Lab enrichment of tropical soil microbial communities from Luquillo Experimental Forest, Puerto Rico - timezero.00C.oxic.00.000.00H (v2)... | ecosystem: Environmental > Terrestrial >... | reverse complement strand
GCGGGGCTGGTTGAGCGGCGCGATGCGTTCGTGAACTGGGACCCTGTGGATATGACCGTGCTGGCCAATGAGCAGGTCATCGATGGGCGGGGCTGGCGCTCGGGCGCGCTGGTGGAGAAGAAGAAGCTTTCGCAATGGTTTCTTAAAATCACCGATTTCGCGCCGGAGCTGCTGGACGGGCTGAACACGCTCGACCGCTGGCCGGAGCGGGTGAAGCTGATGCAGGAAAACTGGATTGGCTACTCGCAGGGCGCGGAGGTGCATTTTGCTCTGGCAGCACCCGTGGCGGGGATTGAGGACGTCACCGTTTATACGACGCGGCCGGATACGTTGTTCGGCATGTCGTTTTTGGCGATCGCGCCGGAGCATCCCATTGCCCAGGCTGTGGCGGCGCAGAATGCGGGGGCGGCGGCTTTTGTTGCCGAATGCGCCAGCCAGGGCACGTCCGAAGCGGTGATCGAGATGGCGGAGAAGCGCGGTTTTGCGACTGGGTTGGAGGTGGTCAATCCGTTCAATGGCGTGAAATACCCGGTCTGGATCGCGAATTTCGTGTTGATGGAATATGGCACGGGCGCGATTTTCGGCTGCCCGTGCGGGGACCAGCGTGACCTCGAATTTGCCCGGAAATATGATCTGCCAGTACCGGTTGTGGTGGCGCCAAACAAGGATGAAATCCCGGAGATTGGCGCCAAGGCGCTGGATGGCGACGGGGTGATCGTCAATTCCGGGTTTTTGACCGGGCTTTCCACGGCGGATGCCAAGCCGGCGGCGATTGCGGAGCTGGAGAAGATCGGTGCCGGCAAGGGCGTGACCAATTGGCGGTTGCGCGATTGGGGGATTTCCCGCCAGCGTTATTGGGGCTGCCCGATCCCGGTGATCCATTGCGAGGCTTGCGGTCCGCAACCTGTGCCGGATGATGAGCTGCCGGTGGTACTGCCGAGGGATGTGAGTTTCGAGAAGCCGGGCAATCCGCTTGATCATCATCCCACCTGGAACAAGGTGAATTGCCCCTCCTGCGGCAAGCCAGCGCGCCGGGAGACGGATACGTTCGATACGTTCATCGACAGCTCCTGGTATTTTGCCCGGTTCTGTTCGCCGCACGCGGTGGGGCCGACCAATCTGGATGCGGTGAACCATTGGCTGCCGGTGGACCAATATGTGGGCGGGATCGAGCATGCGATTCTGCATCTGCTCTATGCGCGGTTTTTCACCCGCGCGATGGAAAAGACCGGTTATGTAACGGTGAAGGAGCCGTTTGCCGGGCTGTTCACGCAGGGTATGGTGACGCATGAATCCTACAAGGATGAAGACGGCAACTGGCTTTATCCCGATGATGTGGTGAAGGGCGCGGATGGTGCCGTGCAGCGCGGCAACTTGCGGCCGGTGGTTGTCGGCCGTGTCGAGAAGATGTCGAAGTCAAAACGGAATACGGTGGATCCTGGCGCGATCGTCGACCGTTTTGGTGCCGATACGGCGCGCTGGTTTGTACTGTCTGATAATCCGCCGGAGCGTGACGTGGAGTGGACCGAGACCGGTGTGCAGGGGTCTTACCGCTTCGTGCAGCGTTTGTACCGGCTGGCACTGCAGGTGGCGGCGGAGCCGCGCGTGGCGGCGCCTGCGGAGATTTCGGGCGAGGCGAAGAAATTGCGCCAGCTGACGCACCGGACCATCGCCGCGGTGACGGAGGCGCTGGATAGTTTCGCCTTCAATCTGGCGGTGGCGAAGCTCTATGAGTTGACCGGGGCGGTTTCCGGCCTTGGCACCGGGACGGATGAGCAGGTTTTCGCGCGGTTCGAGGGCGCGGAGACCATTGCCCGGCTGGTGGCGCCAATGATGCCGCATCTGGGTGAGGAGATTTTTGCCAAGCTTCGTCCGGATGCCGGTTTGGTCGCGCGGCAGCCCTGGCCGAAGGCTGATCCGGCGCTGCTGGTGGTGGATGAGGTGACCATAGCGGTGCAGGTGAATGGCAAATTGCGCGGCACGGTGCTCGTGCCGGCAGGCCAGGCGGCGGAGCCGACATTGGCGGCGGCAGAGACCGCGGTGGCGTCTGTTCTGGCTGGGCAGACCATTGTAAAGAAAATCCATGTGCCGGATAGGATCGTCAATTTTGTCGTCAAGCCCTAAGCGCGCCGCTTCGCTCCTCGCTCTGCTGGCCCTGGCCGGCTGTGGCTTCACGCCGCTTTATGGCGGCGATGGGGGGCAGGAAGCCAGCGCGCAGCTCGGCGAGATCGCGGTGAATAATATTCCCGACCGGACGGGGCAGATGCTGCGCATCAGCCTGGAAACAAAGCTGCATGCGAATGGCGCGCCAGTGACGGAGCTTTATGCGCTGACCGTGAGCTATGGCATTGCCACCACCGATATTGGCGTGTTGCAGGATTCCGCGACGACCTATTCGCGCATGGCGGCCACGGCGAATTGGCGCCTGACACCGATTGGCGATCCAGCTCATCCTCTGACCACGGGGACGGCCACGGCACTGGATTCAGCGAATATCATCGACCAGCAATATTTCGCACTGACGATGGAGACGGAGACCGTCAACCAGCGCCTGGCTGACAGCGTGGCGGCGCAGATTGCCACCCAGCTCGCTATCTGGTTCCGCAACCACCCCAGCGCATGAAGCTCGATTCAGGCCGCATCGACGCGTTTCTGAAATCGCCAAATCTGCCGCTTGTTCTGCTGCATGGCCCGGATGCCGGGCTGGTGGCGGAGCGCGGGCTCATGCTGGCGCGATCGGTGGAGGGGGCGTTGCATGATCCGTTCCGCTTTGCCGAGCTGCATAATCCGGCTTCCGATGTGCTGCTGGCGGAGGCCATGGCGGCGGCGCTGACCGGGGGGCGGCGTGTGGTGAGGGTGCGGGATGTGCATGAGACGCACTCTAAGCCACTGGAAACGCTTATAAAATCTCCGCCTGAGGGGCTGGTGATTCTGGAAGCGGGGGAGCTGACGGGGAAATCCAAGCTGCGCGCGGCCGCTGAAAAGGCGGCGGATGTGGCGGTGATCGCCTGCTATGCCATTGACCAGGCCCGGCTGCCCCAGGCGATTTCTTCGCGGCTGCGGATGGCGGGTGTGCAGATCGACCAGGATGCGGCCGCCTGGGCGGGGCAGAATCTGTCCGGCGAGGAGGGGCCTCTGGCACAGGCGCTGGAGGTGTTGACCCTTTATGCGGGTGAGGAAAAGCGGTTGAGTCTGGCCGATGTGTCCGCTGTTTTGACTGATGGCGGGGATACGTCGATGGGCGATGCGATAGATGCGGCCCTGACTGGCGACCCGGCAGGGACGGATAAGGCGTTGAGCCTGGCCTATGAGGAGGGCGTATCGCCCGTGGGATTGTTGCGGGTGCTGCTAGCGGAATTGCAGCGCCTGCGTGTCGCGGCGGGGGCGATGGCAGAGGGTGCGTCGGCCCAGGAGGCGATGGCGGCGATGCGGCCGCCCGTGTTCTTCAAGCGGCAGGCCGTTGTGGGCAAGGCGCTGCGGCTGTGGCCGTTGCCGGCTTTGGACCAGGCATTGTCCGCGGCTTTGACCGCCGAGGCAGCGTGCAAGACGACCCGTGTGCCGGAGCATGAATATTGCCGGCAGACCATGCTGGCCCTGGCGTTGCGGGCAAGGGCGGCTAGCCGGCGCTAGTGGCGCTGCGGCATGCTGGATAGGGCCGAGCTAGACGCTAAAACTCCGCCCAATCAGCATCAGCTGTCGCAAGCTTCTTTTTCACTGGCTGCGCAGCTTTCGCCGGGCCGCGCGGCGATGCGGCTGCAATTGCACCTTCCGTACCTAAAGAGAAGCGGCTGATGAGATGTTCCAACGCGCCGGCTTCGTCGGACAGCGCATGGCTGGCGGCGGTGGTTTCTTCGACCATGGCGGCGTTCTGCTGGGTCAGCTGGTCCATCTGCTCGACCGCGCTGTTGATTTCCGCGAGTCCGGCAGCCTGGTTGGTGGCGCTGGTGGCGATGCCGTTGATGAGGCCGTTGAGTTCGGCGACCTGGGTGGCGATGCGGGTGAGCGCGCCGCCGGTCTCGCCGACGAGGCGCACGCCTGTTTCCACCTGGGCACCTGAAGTGGAGATAAGACTCTTGATCTCCTTGGCCGCCTCGGCCGAGCGCTGGGCGAGGGCGCGAACCTCGGTGGCGACCACGGCGAAGCCGCGCCCGGCATCGCCGGCGCGGGCGGCCTCGACCCCGGCATTCAGGGCCAAGAGATTGGTCTGGAAGGCGATTTCATCGATGACGCCGATAATATTGCCAATCTGGCGGGAGGAGGTCTCGATCGCGCTCATGGCGCCGATGGCGTCGGTGACGACCACGCTTGAATGTTCGGCGTCCTCCTGCGCCGCGCTGGCGAGGCGCCGCGCATGCTCAGCGCCACCGGCATTGCCGCGCACGGTTTTCATGATGTCGCCCAGGGCCGCTGTGGTTTCCTCCTGGTTGGCGGCCTGGTGCTCGGTGCGGCGCGCGAGATTGTCGGCGGCTTGCATCATCTCGGCAGCACCTGAGCGCACATTGCCGGCGTTGGTGGAGATGGCGGCCATGGTATCGCGCAGTTGCGCGATGGCGCTGTTGAAGTCGCCGCGCAGACGCTCGTAATCGCCGGCGAATTCGCGGGTGAGGCTGACGGCGAGATCGCCCTTGGCGAGTTTCGACAGGCCGGCCGCGAGATCGTTGACCATTTCGCGCTGGCGCGCCGCTTCTTCCTCCTGTTCCGCCTCATGGCGGGCGCGCTGGGCTTCGGCGGCGGCGCGGGTGGCTTCCGCCTCCTGCTCGAGCTTTTGCTTGGCGGCCAGACCGTCTTTGAAGACGAGCAAGGCGCCGGCCATCTGGCCGATTTCGTCATGCCGGTCCTGCGCGGGGATTGTGGTTTGCAGTTTGCCCTTGGCGAGGCTGAGCATGGAATCGCTGAGGCCATTCAGCAGGCTGGAGATGTTGCGGTGGGTGGAGAACACGAACAGCATGAACAGGCAGAGCAGCGGCAGGAAAATGGCGGCGAGGATATAGGCGCTGTTCAGGAGAGATTTGTTGATGTCGTTGATATACAGGCCGGTGCCGATCACCCAGCCCCATTCGGGTACGGAAACCATGGCGCTGATCTTGGGAATGGGGGGACCGCCGGGGATGCGCGCGCTATAATAGGTTTGGAAGAAACGCTGCCCGGCGAGGGCGTGATTGATCATGGCCGGAACATAGAGCTTGCCATTGGAATCCGCGGTGTTCATGCGGTTGGTGCCGACCCACGCTTTGTTGGGATGGACGATGACCGTGCCGTCGGAGCCATAGACGAAAAGATAGTTGGTTTTGTCATAGCGCATGGCGCCGATGGTGTTGGCTGCGGCGGCCTGAGCCTGCTCCGTGCTCATGGCGCCTTTCGCGGCCTGGGTGACGTAATATTCGGCGATCGAGGCGGCGGATTCATCGAGCGCGGTGATCTCGGCCTGCCTGGAGTTCATCTCAAGATTATAGGAGAGATAGAGCGCCGTGGCCGTGCCGGCGGCCATGAGGATGAGCGCGATGAGGCAGAGCAGCATGAACTGCCAGGAGATGGAGAGTCGGCCAAGCAGGCGGGACATGATAAGCTCCGTGCATCCACCGCGGAAATGCGGCGATGCCAGGGCTTTTAAGGGCCGGTGGATAATGTCCCGTTAATGCGGCTCTATGGCCGGCAAAGGCGATGCTTCACGTGAAGCATCACCCGTTGAGCCGGGCGAGCAGGGAATCCAGCTGGTCCAGATTGGCATAATTGAAAGTGACGCTGCCGCTCTTGCCGTTGAATTTGATCTGCACCTTCAGGCCGAGCCGCTCGGACAGGCTGCTGGCGAGGGCTTCGATGTCGGCATCGGCGCGGATGGCGCTGGCCTGGGCCGGTTTGGCGGGGCGGGCGGCCCCTGCTGCGAGGGCTTCGGTCTGGCGCACGGAGAGGTCGCGCTTGACGACCTCTTTTGCGGCTTTCACCGGGTCCGGATGGGTGAGCAGAGCGCGGGCATGGCCGGCGGAGAGCTGGCCCTGGCGCAGCATGGCGCGGACCGGCTCCGGCAGCTTGAGCAGGCGGATGATGTTGCCGATATGGGCGCGGGATTTGCCGACCGCTTCGCCGAGCTTGTCCTGGCTCAGGCTGAATTCCTCCAGCAGGCGCTTATAGCCCTCGGCTTCCTCGATGGCGTTGAGGTCTTCGCGCTGCAGGTTTTCGACCAGGCCGGCGGCCATGGCGTCGCTGTCGGTCAGGGGGCGGACGAGAACCGGGACCTCATGCACGGAAACGCGCTGGGCGGCGCGCCAGCGGCGCTCGCCGGCGATGATCTGATAATGGTCAGGCCGGCCAGGGGTGGGGCGGACCAGGAGCGGCTGCAGGATGCCGCGCTGGGCGATGGAATCCGCCAGTTCCTGCAGGGCTTCCTCGTCCATTTCCTGGCGCGGCTGGAAGGGGCTGGGCTCCAGCACATCGACGGAGAGTTGCTGTACGCCGGGAGCGGAGGCGGTTTGCGGCACGGCGGCGTCGCCGAGCAGGGCGGCGAGGCCGCGGCCCAGACGCTTGGGTTGGTCTTTTGCGCTCATGCCATCACCTTCCTTGCTTTTGCCCGCCGCAGAAATTCCGCCGCCAGCGCCAGGTAGGCCTGGGCGCCGGTGGAGCGGAAATCATAAAGCAGGACGGGGATGCCGTGGCTAGGGGCCTCGGTGATGCGGATGTTACGGGGGATGGCGGTTTCGAACACTTTCGCGCCGAAATAGCCGCGCACATCGGCGGTGACCTGTTCGGAGAGATTATTGCGTTTGTCCGTCATGGTCAGGACGATGCCTTCCATCTGCAAGGCGGGATTCAGGCTTTGTTTCACCATATCGATGGTGCGCATGAGCTGGGAGATGCCTTCCAGGGCGAAGAATTCGGCCTGGAGCGGGACGAGGACGGCATCTGCCGCGACGAGGCCGTTCAGGGTGAGCAGGCCGAGGCCGGGCGGGCAATCGATGAAGATGATGTCGGCCGGGCAGTCCTTGGCCAGGGCGTCGCGGAGCAGAAATTCGCGGCGTTCTTCTTGGCCGAATTCAAGATCGGCGCCAATGAGGTCGGGGACGGCGGGGACGATGGTGAGGTTTTCAACACCGGTTGGCCGGATGGCGGCGGTGAGGGTGGTTTCGTTGGCGAGCAGTGCGTAGCTGCCGCCCTGGCGGGCGTCATGGCCGATGCCAAGCCCGGTGCTGGCATTGCCCTGCGGGTCGATATCGATGAGCAGGATTTTGAGGCCCCCGACGGCGAGGGCGGCGGCGAGATTGATGGCGGTGGTGGTTTTGCCGACACCGCCTTTCTGGTTGGCAATGGCGATGATGCGCGGGCGTTTAATCTTGTCCGGCATGACGTATCTGGCTCACTTTCAGGATGCAGCTATCGCCCCATGCGGGGTCGGTTATGCGCTGGACATCCATGTGCCAGAGGGGGGCGGCGAGCGTCAATTCGTCCGCGGCGGTGCGGCCTTTGGGGAAGAGGCAGACGCCGCCTGGGGCGAGGTGCGGGGCGGCGAGGCCGAGCAATTTTTCCAGCGGCGCCAGGGCTCTCGCGGTGATGAGGGGGGCTGGGGCGACCTTGGCGGCTTCGATGCGGGTATTGTGAATTTTTGCGGGCGCGCCGGTCTGGCGGGCGGCTTCCATGAGGAAGGCGGCTTTGCGGCTGTCTGATTCGATAAGGTCAAACGGGATGCCGCTCGCGATGCAGAGCACGAGGCCGGGGAAGCCGGCGCCGGAGCCGAGATCTATGGCGCGGTCTGTGCCGATGGGGATGTGAGGGAGCAGGCGGAGCGAATCCTGGATGTGCCGTTCCCAGATATGGGGCAGGTCGGATTTGCTGATGAGGTTGATCTTGGGCGACCATTTTTCGACCAGGGCGGCGAAGGCGCGCAGGCGGGCTTCGCTCATGCGGCGCGGCGGGATTTCTTGAGCGCGCCGAAGATGGCGCCGAGGGCGGCGGGGGTCATGGCCTCGATGCGGCCGGCGGCGGCGAGATTTTGCGGGCGGGTGCGTTCCAGTTTTTCGCGCAGCTCGTTGGAGAGGCCGCCGACGCTGGCATAGTTGAAATCCTCGGGGATACGGACGGCTTCGTCGCGCGCGCGGTCGCGGATTTCTGTCTCCTGGCGGGAGAGATAGCCGGCGTAATGCAGATCCGCGCGAAGGATGTTGGCGGCGCGGGTTTCGCCAACCGGGGTGTTGTTGAAGGCGGCGATTTCCGCTTGCAGCTGGGCGAAGGCGGCTTCGCGCGCGGGGCCGATGCAGCCCCATTCAAGGCCGAGCGGGGTGAGGCGCAGCTCGGCATTGTCGGCGCGGAGCTGCAGCCGGTATTCGGCGCGGGAGGTGAACATGCGGTAGGGTTCTGTCACGCCCTGGGTGACGAGGTCGTCGATGAGCACGCCGATATAGGCTTGGGCGCGGGTGAGGGTGACGGGTGCCGCGCCGCCGGCTGTGTGCGCGGCGTTGAGGCCGGCGATGATGCCTTGGGCGCCGGCTTCCTCATAGCCCGTGGTGCCGTTGATCTGGCCGGCGAGATAGAGGCCTGGCAGCGCCTTTACCTGCAGCGTGTGGTCGAGGGCGCGGGGGTCGACATAGTCGTACTCCACCGCGTAGCCGGGGCGGAGGATGCGGGCGTTTTCCAGGCCAGGGATGGAGTGGAGCAGAAGCGCCTGCACATCCTCCGGCAAAGAGGTGGAGATGCCATTGGGGTAGATGGTGTCGTCGTCGAGGCCTTCCGGTTCGAGGAAAATCTGGTGGCCGGGTTTTTCGGCGAAGCGGACTACCTTGTCCTCGATGGAGGGGCAGTAGCGGGGGCCACGGCCGGCGATGTTGCCGCCATAAACCGCTGATTTATGGATGTTTTCGCGGATGATGTCGTGCGTCTCCTGCGTCGTCTTGGTGATGCGGCAGGAGATTTGCGGGTTGGTGACCGCGTCTGTGAGGGCGGAGAAGGGCTCGGGCGGGTCTTCGCCTTTGTCTTCGGTGAGGCCGTTCCAGTCGATGGTATTTTTGTCCAGGCGTGGGGGCGTGCCGGTTTTGAGGCGGCCGAGGGGGAGGTTGAGGCTCGCCAGCGAGGCGGCGAGGGAGATGGAGGGGGCGTCGCCGATGCGGCCGCCGGATTTCATTTCTGTACCGAAATGCAAGACGCCGTTGAGGAAGGTGCCGGTGGTGAGCACGATGGCGGCGCAGGCAATGGTCTGGCCGGTGGCGAGGGTGATGCCGGTGACCTGGCCGTTCTGCTGCTCGATGCTGGCGGCTTCGCCTTCGAGGATGGTGAGGTTTTCCTGCGCGGCCAGGAGGGACTGGATGGTGTTGCGGTAGAGCTTGCGGTCGGCCTGGGCGCGCGGGCCGCGCACGGCGGGACCCTTGCCGCGATTGAGCAGCTTGAAATGGATGCAGGCGGCGTCTGCGGCTTTGCCCATTAGGCCGTCCAGCGCGTCGATCTCGCGGACGAGATGGCCCTTGCCGATGCCGCCAATGGCGGGGTTGCAGGACATCTCGCCCAGGCGGTCTGCGCGCTGGGTGACGAGGAGGGTGCGGGCGCCGAAGCGGGCCGAGGCGGCGGCGGCTTCGGTGCCGGCGTGGCCGCCGCCGATGATGATGACGTCGTACTGCATGGCGTGGGGGTTTAGAGGATTTGGTGGAGGATGGCCAAGGGTTTTGGTGCGGGGCTGTTGCGCCCGCCCGGGCCGTCTAGCGTCGCAATTGGCGGGAGCGGTATCAAGGACGCTTCGCGCCGCTGCGCGGTGGCCGCGAAGAGGCGGCCATCCTTGACACCGCTCCCGCCAACTGTGGAGCGAAAATACGGCCGGGACGGAGAAACGGCGCTCAGCCGAACCGAGAAACAAACGCTGAATAAAGGATGTTTCTCTGTTCGGTTGAAAAGGGCCGTTTCTCCGTCCCGGCCGTCCTGCGCGCGGTGCTCCGATACGGAAAGCCGGGGTCCGCCTCAGCGCAAACTGGCGTTGAGTTTGTCCAAAACCGCGCTCCCCGGGCAAAGCCGGTCTTCCGCGAGGCTGTTCAGCGGCGTGGCGCTGGTGCCCATCAGGTCGTGCATCTCCTCCGCACCCGGCTCCACGTAAAGCAGGCCGGTTACGATTTCGCCCTGCGCCTTGCGGCTTTCCAGGAAGGCGAAGGCAGCGGCGCGGTCGCGTGGGTCATAATCATTCTCGCCCAGTTTGCGCAGGCGGAGATAGGAGCCGTCATGCTGGCGCACGACTTCCGTGGCACCTGGCTCGTATTCCACGGAAATTTCCGTGTGTTCGGAGATGACGTCGAGGAAATTCACTGCTTCGTTGTGTTCGCGGACGTAATCGAAACTCTTCGTGGAACCCTGGTGGTTGTTGAAGGTGACGCAGGGGGAAATCACGTCGATGAAGGCTGCACCCTTATGGGAGAGGGCGGCCTTGATGAGCGGCACGAGCTGCGCCTTGTCGCCGGAGAAGCTGCGGGCGACGAAACTGGCACCGAGCTGCAGCGCCATGCCGACGAGGTCGATGGCCTCGTCCTTGTTGGTGGCGCCGCCTTTGTTCTTGGCGCCCTTGTCGGAGGTCGCGGAGAATTGGCCCTTGGTGAGGCCGTACACGCCGTTATTTTCGACGATATAGGTCATGTTCACGCCGCGGCGCATGGCGTGGGCGAACTGGCCGAGGCCGATGGAGGCGGAATCGCCGTCACCGGAGACGCCGAGATAGATGAGATCGCGGTTGGCGAGGTTGGCGCCAGTGAGGACCGAGGGCATGCGGCCATGCACGGCGTTGAAGCCATGGGAATTGCCAAGGAAATAATTGGGGGTTTTGGAAGAGCAGCCGATGCCGGACAGCTTGGCGATGCGGTGCGGGGGCAGGTCCAGCTCGAAACAGGCGCGGACGATGGCGGCCGAGATGGAATCATGCCCGCAGCCGGCGCAGAGGGTGGAGATGGCGCCCTCATAGTCGCGCCTGGTGTAGCCGAGCGCGTTGCAGCTGAGCGAAGGGTGATGCAGCTTGGGCTTGGGAAGGAAGCTCATAGGGCGCTCCTGCTGAAAACGGCGTGGGCGGCGGGCAGAAAGCTGGAAATTTTTTCGATGATCTTATGCGCGGTGATAGGCGAACCGTCGAAGTGCACGACGCGCCTGAGCTTGGCGGGAGCAATTTCCAGCTCGTTGATGAGCATGGTGCGCAGCTGGCCGTCGCGATTCTGCTCCACCACGAAAATCTCGTCATGGGCGGCGATGAAATTGCGGACATCGTCGTTGAAGGGGAAGGCGCGGACGCGCAGCAGGTCGATATCGACATTATGGCGGGCGAGGATGTCCTGCGCCTCGCGCATGGCGGCGCTGGTGGAACCAAAATAGATGGCGCCGAGTTTTGTCGCGTTATCCGAGGAATAGAATTGCGGCGGGGGAACAAGGGATTCGGCGGTGCGGAATTTGCGCAGCAGCCGCTCCATGTTGTCGATATAGGCCGTGCCGGATTCCGTGTACCGCGCGTAACGGTCTTTCGAGGTGCCGCGCGTGAAATAGGCGCCGCGGGTGGGGTGGGTGCCGGGATAGGTGCGGTAGGTGATGCCGTCGCCATCCACATCGAGATAGCGGCCGAATTCCTTGGCCGTGTCGAGTTCCGCTTCGGTCATCACCTTGCCGCGGTCCATGCGACGTGTGTCGTCCCAGGTGAGGGGGCGGCAGAGGCGTTCGTTCATGCCGATATCGAGATCGAGCATGACGAAGATGGGGGTTTGCAGCCGGTCGGCGAGGTCGAAGGCCTGGGCCGAGAAGAGGAAGCTCTCATGCGGGTCTTCGGGGAAGAGCAGCACATGCTTGGTGTCGCCGTGGCTGGCATAGGCGGCGGCCAGCAGGTCGCATTGCTGGGTGCGGGTGGGCATGCCGGTGGAAGGGCCGGCGCGCTGCACGTCGAACAGCACGGCGGGGATTTCCGCGAAATAAGCGAGACCGAGAAATTCCTGCATCAGGGAGATGCCGGGGCCGGAGGTGGCGGTGAAGGCGCGGGCGCCATTCCACCCGGCGCCGATGACCATGCCGATGGAGGCGATTTCGTCTTCCGCCTGGATGATGGCGAAATTGTTCTTGCCGGTTTCCTTATCCACGCGGTAGCGGGCGCAATATTTGGAAAAAGCCTCGACCAGTGAGGTGGACGGGGTGATGGGATACCAGGCGGCGACGGTGGCGCCGCTATAAACAGCGCCGAGGGCGGCGGCGGCATTGCCGTCGATGGAGATGCGGTCGCCCACCTGGTCGGAGCGGCGGATGGTGAGGCCGATGGGGCAGTTAAGGTGCGTGAGCGCGTAGTCCCGGCCCATATGCAGCGCATGGATATTGGCCGGGATGAGTTTTTCCTTGGCGCGGAATTGCTCCTTGATCAGCGTCTCGATGACCTCGATCTCGATATCGAGCAAGGCCGCGAGGGCGCCGACATAGATGATGTTCTTGAAAAGCTGGCGCTGGCGCGGATCGGCATATTCGCGGTTGCAGAGCTCCGTGAGCGGCATGCCGATGACGTTGATATCGTCACGGAATTTGTCCGGCGGAAGGTGCCGCGTGGAATCATAGAAGAGATAGCCGCCGGGAACGATGGAGGCGATGTCCTGGTCCCAGGTTTGCGGGTTCATCGCCACCATCAGGTCCGTGCCATCGCGGGCCCCCAGATGACCTTCTTCCGAGACGCGGATTTCATACCAGGTGGGCAAGCCCTGGATGTTGCTGGGGAAGATGTTGCGGGGTGCCACGGGCACGCCCATGCGGATGATGGATTTGGCGAAAAGCTGGTTGGCGCTGGCCGAGCCGGAGCCGTTGACGTTGGCGAATTTGATGACGAAGTCGTTGATGGCGGTGACCACCACCGGCTCGTTTTTTACGATTTGCAGCATGAAGCCCCCGCTTTGGCGGTGGTGAAGAGGAAACGGTGCATATCCCAGGCGCCTGTGGGGCAGCGCTCGGCGCACATGCCGCAATGCAGGCAGACATCCTCGTCTTTGACCATGACGCGGCTGGTTTTGAGCGGGCCGGAGACATAGAGATCCTGAGAGAGATTCTGCGCGGGTGCGCTGAGGCGGGTGCGAAGATCAGCTTCATCGCCATTTTCGACGAAACTGATGCAGTCCGTGGGGCAGATATCGGTGCAGGCGTCACATTCGATGCAGAGCCGGTCGGCGAAGACGGTCTGCACGTCGCAATTCAGGCAGCGTTCGGCCTCCGCCAGGGCAAGGGCGGGGTCGAAGCCGAGCTCGACTTCCGCCTTGATGTTGGCGAGGGTGATGGATTTATCGGCATGCGGGACGCGGAAACGGCTGTCATTGGAGATTTCGTTGCCGTAACTCCATTCATGGATGCCCATTTTCTGGCTGGTGAGGGTGACATCCGGCGGTGGCCGTTCGCGTAGATCCCGGCCGGAGCAGAGAAGGTCGATGGAGATGGCGGCCTCGTGGCCATGGGCGACGGCCCAGATGATGTTTTTCGGGCCGAAGGCGGAATCGCCGCCGAAGAAAATCTGCGGGTGCGTGGAGGCGAAACTTGTTTCGTCCACGACCGGCATGCCCCATTTGTCGAATTCGATGCCGATATCGCGCTCGATCCAGGGAAAGGCGTTTTCCTGGCCGACGGCGACGAGCACGTCGTCACATGGCAGATGCACATCCGGCTCACCGGCGGGGATGAGGCTGCGGCGGCCCTTGGCGTCGTACTCGGCTTTGACTTTTTCGAAGATGATACCGGTGAGCTTGCCGTTCTCGTGGGTGAATTCCTTCGGCACCAGGAAATTGAGGATGGGGATGTCCTCATGCATCGCGTCTTCTTTTTCCCAAGGGCTGGCTTTCATTTCCTGGAAGCCGGAGCGGACGACGACTTTCACGTCCACACCGCCGAGGCGGCGGGCGGAGCGGCAGCAATCCATGGCGGTGTTGCCGCCGCCGAGCACGATGACGTGCTTGCCGATGCTGTTGATGTGGCCGAAGGAGATGGAGGAAAGCCAGTCGATGCCCAAATGAATGTTGGCGGCGGCTTCCTGGCGGCCGGGAATGTCGAGGTCGCGGCCGCGCGGGGCGCCTGTGCCGACGAAGACGGCGTCGTAGCCGTCATTCAGCAGGGATTTCAGGCTGTTCACGCGCTCGCCATAGCGGAGCGAAATGCCGAGATTTTCGATATAGCCGCATTCCTCGTCCAGCACCGTATCCGGCAGGCGGAATTTAGGGATTTGCGTGCGCATCATCCCGCCGCCGGCCTTGTTGTCGTCGAAAAGCGTGATGTCGTAGCCGAGCGGGGCGAGGTCACGCGCGACGGTGAGGGAGGCGGGGCCGGCGCCGATAAGGGCGATGCGCTTGCCGTTTTTCAACGAGGCGGGTTTGGGCAGGCGGGACGAAATATCGTCCTTATAGTCGGCGGCGACGCGCTTGAGGCGGCAAATGGCGACGGGCTGTTCCTCGACCCGGCCGCGGCGGCAGGCGGGCTCGCAGGGTCGGTCGCAGACGCGGCCGAGAATGCCGGGAAAAACGTTGGATTGCCAGTTGAGCATATAGGCGTCGGCATAGCGGCCGGCGGCGATGAGGCGGATATACTCGGGCACCGGCGTGTGGGCCGGACAGGCATACTGGCAATCGACGACTTTATGGAAAAAGCCAGGATCGCTGATATTGGTGGGCAGCAAACCAAATTCCTCCGTGCCGCCCGTCGAGCGGGCTGGAACGGCGGCAGCTGCGTTGCGTGCAGTTACCCGTATTCAAGCTGCTGGCGGGTTTCTTTTTTTATTGTTGCAGCCCGAGGACGGCGGCTGCGTGACAGGGAGCATAGGCAGAAACGCCGTGACCGGGCAATGGGCGAAACAAAAGGAACAAGGCGGCTTCTGCCATGCGGATGAGGAATTATGTACAGTTTGATTACCCTTGCGCGGTTACCTATATGCGCATGACATTGCTGATTTGACGATAAGGAAGGCGAGAGGTGACTGAAAGGGGGGACCAGGATCCTGTGATGACCGCCCCAGTGCGCCGTGTGGCCGAGTGCGGCAATTTGCCGTTTCTCATCAAACGTGACGGGACGTGGCTGTACAAAGGCAGTCCGATCACGCGCAAGGCGATGGTGTGCCTCTTTTCGACCATTCTGCAGCGTGACGAAGAGGGGCGCTATCTGCTGGAGACGCCGGCAGAGCGCGGCTGGATCGAGGTTGAGGATGCGCCCTTCCTGGCTGTGGAGCTGGATTGGAAGGGGCAAGGCAAGGGCCAAGTCCTGTGTTTTCGCACGAATGTGGACAAATGCGTTGTGGCGGGGCCGGAACACCCGATCCGCATTTCCCATAATTTGCTGAGCTGCGAGCCGGCGCCTTATCTTCAGGTGTGTGATGGCAAAGGCAAATATCCGATTGAGGCGCGGATCAACCGCGCGACCTATTACGAACTGGTGGCGCTGGCCGAGCCTGGGATTGTCCGCGGACGCAAGGTGCTGGGCGTGTGGAGCGACGGCGCTTTCTTCCCCCTGGGCGATTTGCCGGGAGGCTGCGGCAGCTAGTTGCAGCGGCAGGGCGGCATGAACGAGGCGGAATTGCGCGCGCGGCTGCCGGAAGGTTTGGCGCATCGTCAGGAATCGCTGGAGGGTCACAGGGCCGCCGCTGTGCTGGTGGCCCTGGAGCCTGGGTTCGGCGTGTGGCTGACAAGGCGCAGCCCGAGAATGCTGCATCATGCCGGGCAGGTGGCGTTTCCAGGCGGCAAGCTCGATCCTGGCGATGCCTCGGCGGAGGCGGCGGCTTTGCGCGAGGCATGGGAGGAGATCGGGCTTGATCCGGCCAGCGTTGAGATTCTTGGGCGGCTCGACGAACATATCACGGGGACGGGGTTTCACATGACGCCCGTGGTCGCCCTGGTGCCGCCGGGGGTGGAGGTGCGGATCGCTTCCGATGAGGTGGTGGATGTGTTCTGCCTGCCGTTCGAGACGCTGCTGGACCCGTCTTTGCCATATACGCGGCAGGCCTGCGCGGAAGGGGTTGGGCGGGAATTTTACGTCTGGCCGCATGAGCAGCATGTGATCTGGGGCGCGACGGCGGCGATTTTGCGCAAGCTGGCCTTGCGGCTGCGGGGGGAAGGGTGATCGAGCAGCCGGGCATGGCTTCGGTGTGGAAGGCGCTCCCCGAGGCGCGGGTGGTGGGTGGTGCTGTGCGCGACTGGCTGGCGGGGCGGGTGGTGGCGGATGTGGATTTCGCCGTGCCGCTGGCGCCAGACGCGGTGATGGCGCGCGCGGCGGCGGCGGGGCTGAAGGCGGTGCCGACGGGCATCGCCCATGGCACCGTGACGCTGGTGGCGGCGGGACGCGGGTTCGAGGTGACAAGTTTGCGGCGTGACGTGGAAACGGATGGGCGGCGCGCTGTTGTCGCCTTTACCGATGACTGGGAGGAGGATGCGGCGCGGCGGGATTTTACCATCAACGCAATGTCGGCCGCCCAAGATGGCGCTGTGTATGATTATTTTGGCGGCCGGGAAGATCTGGCGGCGGGACGGGTGCGGTTTGTCGGGCCGGCGGCGGCGCGGATTGCCGAGGATTATCTGCGCATCCTGCGGTTTTTCCGGTTTTTCGCGCGTTATGGGCGGGGGGCGCCGGATGCGGAGGCGCTGGCGGCGATTAAGGCGTTGCGGGACGGGGTGAAGACGCTTTCAGCCGAGCGCGTGTGGGGTGAGCTCAAGCGCCTTCTGGAAGCGTCGGACCCGGTGCCTTCCGTGCGGCTGATGGCGGATACGGGGGTTTTGGAATTATTGCTGCCGGAGGCGGATGTGGCGCGTCTGGCGGCGCTGGTGGCGGCTGGGGCGCCGGCGGACCCGCTTTTGCGCCTGGCGGCTTTGTGGCGGGGGGATGTTGCAGCGTTTGCGGCGCGCTGGCGGCTGAGCACGGCCGAGGCTGAGCGTCTAGCGGGGCTGGTTGTACCGAATGAATTGCGGCCGGCGGATGATGATGCGGCGTTGCGCCGGGCGCTGGTGGAAGTGCCGGGTGCTGTGCTGGTGGACCGGACCTGGCTGGGCGGCGGCACTGGCGCGGATTGGGCGGGGCTGCGGGCGCGGCTTTTGACCATGGAGCGGCCGGTTTTTCCGTTGCAGGGGCGGGATTTGGTGGCGCTCGGCGCGCCGGTTGGGCCGGAGATGGGTGAGACGCTGCGGGCGTTGCGGAGCTGGTGGCTGGAGGGCGGGTGCGTGGCTGATGCGGCGATGTTGCTGGCGCGGGTTAAGCGGTAAGAAAGGCCAGGGCTCTGCCCTGGCCTTTCTTAAACCGCGATGCGGACGCCGAGTTCGACCACGCGGTCCGACGGGATGCGGAAGAATTCCGTCGCGGAGATGGCGTTGCGCGACATGTACAGGAACAGCCAGCGGCGGATGAAGCGCAGTTTGGACACGGAGGCCGGCACGACCGTCTCGCGGCCGAGGAAATAGCTGGCCTGCATCGGCTTGAACTCTATGCCCTGGTCGTTGAGGCTTTCCAGCTCGCGCGGGACGTTGGGGCTTTCCATGAAGCCATAGCTCAACGTGATCTTGTAGATGCCGGGGGCAGCTTCCTCGGCTTTGACGCGGGCATTGGGCTCGGCCTGCGGGACGTCGAGGTTGCGGACCGTGACGAACAGCACTTGCTCGTGCAGCACCTTGTTATGTTTGAGATTATGCAGCAGCGCGTTGGGGACGAAGTCCAGATTGCTGGTCATGAACACGGCGATGCCGGGAACACGGACGATGCGCGATTGCGGCAAGCGGGCGAGGAAGGAGGTAAGGGGCAGGGAATCCTGAACCCAGCGCGCTATGATGAGGCCGCGGCCGCGGCGCCATGTTGTCATGATGAGGATGATGCTGCAGCCAATGGCCAGCGGCACCCAGCCGCCTTCGAAGAATTTCAGGGAATTGGCGGAGAAAAAGGCGAAATCGGCGATGCCGATGGAGCCGAAGACGGCGAAGACCGCCAGGCGGGACCAGCCGAACTGGCGGCGGAAGACGAAGGCGGCCAGGGCGTTGTCGCACAGGAAGGTGCCGGTAACGGCGATGCCGTAGGCCGAGGCCAGGGCGTTGCTGGAGCGGAAGCTGAGGACCAGCAGGATGACGCCGATGGCGAGGATGGTGTTGATCTGTGGCACATAGATCTGCCCCCGCTCCAAGGAGCTGGTGTGGCGGATTTCCATGCGCGGCAAGAGGCCGAGCTGCACGCACATGCGCGAGACCGAGAAGGCGCCGCTGATGACGGACTGGCTGGCGATGATGGTCGACATGGTGGCGAGGATGACCATCGGCACCTGCAGCACATGCGGGGCCAGCTTGAAGAAGGGGTTGTCGGCGCTGGAGGGGTCGGAAATGACCAGCGCGCCCTGGCCGTAATAATTCATCAGCAGGCATGGGAGGACGAAGAACAACCAGCTGACGCGGATGGGTTTTTTGCCAAAATGGCTCATGTCGGCATAGAGCGCCTCGGCACCCGTGACGGCCAGCACGACGGCGCCGAGCGTGACGAAGGCCAGCGTGTCGTGATGGATGACGAAGAGGATGCCGTAATAGGGGCTGATGGCCGTGAGCACGAAGGGGTGCAGGACGATTTTGGCCAGGCCAAGGATGCCGATGGTGAGAAACCAGACCACCATGATGGGGCCGAAGGCGCGGCCGACATTGCCGGTGCCATGGCGCTGCACAAGAAACAGCAGCACGATGACGAACAGCGAGATGGGCAGTACCAGATGGCCCGTGGCGGGGGATACGACGGTCATGCCTTCGACCGCGGACAGGATGGAGATGGCCGGGGTGATGACGCCGTCGCCGAAGAACAGGCCGGCGCCGACAATGCCGACCAGGGCCAGCACATGGCGGGTACGGTCGCTGCGGGAGACGCGGTTGGCGAGCGCCATGAGGGACAGCGTGCCGCCCTCGCCGTTATTGTCCGCCCGCATGATGAAGGTGACATATTTGAGCGTGACGGTGATGATGAGCGCCCAGGTGATGAGGGATAGCAGGCCGAGAATGTCGACCTGGCGCAGGATGCCGCCCGTGAAATAGCTGAGACAGGTCTGCAGCGAGTAGAGCGGGCTGGTGCCGATATCGCCGTAAACGACGCCGAGTACACCGACGAGCGCGCCGATGCGAAGCCGCGCCTGGGAAGACTCTTGTGTAGGGGAGACCATGATTACGGAGACCGCAATGTTGCCATGGGGCCCGGCTGTAGCCGTTCGCCCCCTTGGCCGCAAGTGAGGCTATTGTGATGGCTGGGCCGCAGACGGGTTGGGCAGCAGGATATAGAGCTGGCCCGGCTCCCGCATGGAGCCTGCCGTGGCCTCTGCATCGGGCCCGGCGCCGAAGAAGAGATCGGCCTGGTTGGCGCCCTGGATGCCGCCGCTCCTGTCCTGGGTGATGGTGAGGCGCTGGATGGGGGTGTTAGTGATGGGGTCTGTGGTGTCGACGAAGACCGGCGTGCCGAGCGGGACGACGGCTTTGTCCATGGCGATCGAGCGGCCGGCGGTGAGCGGCACACCGAGCGTGCCGGGGGCGCCTTCATTGTCCGGCAGGGGGCCGAGCGGACGCAGATAGGCGTAATTCGCGTTCTGCTCCATGAAAGCCCTGGCCTGGACGGGGTTATCCTTCAGCCAGGCGGAGATGGTCTGGAAGCTGACATCGCCCTGCTGGAGGTCGCCATTCTGCACCAGGAGGCGGCCGATCGGGGTGTAGGGCTGGTTGTTATCGCCGTCATACCCGACGCGCAGGGTCTTGCCGTTGGGCAGCAGGATGCGGCCGGAGCCCTGGATCTGCAGCATGAAGGCATCGACCGGGTTGGAAAGATAGGCCGTGACCGGCGCCTTGCGGTAGAGGCCGTTGTCGTCGATGGCTTGGCGCGGCAGGGCGGCGAGGGCGTCGTCGGCCGGCTTGTCGTAGAGTGGGACCCTATAGCCGGGACTCAGATTTTTGGCGCCGGGATATTCGGGCTCGAAATAGCCCGTGACGAGAGCCTGGCCGGGGACGGCGTAAACGGTGAAATTGGTTTCGAAGAATTGGCGGGCGGCAGCGTCATCGCCGGGTGGGACGGATTGCGCGGCGGTGCAGCTGGCCTGCCAGCGCCCAGCCTGGCCGGCGGCGGCCTGTGCCATGTCGTCGCCACCCAGGGGCTGGTCCGGCGGCATGCGCAGGATGGTCTGGCAGCCCAGGACGAAGGCGGCGAGCGCGTCGGCTGTATTGTCCTGCGCCCAGCCGGGCAGGTCGGAGAAGGCGAGCCGGTTGCCGGGCGGGGCGCCGGGCAGGTTTGCGGTTGGAGATTGCGGGGGGACGCAGCTGGCAAGCGCCAGCAGCAGGGAGGCGGCCCATAGGCCAGGCTTTAATTTAGGCATGGGGTTTTTTAGGCATGGGGTTTTTCAGCCGCTGCGCGCGGCGGCGAGACGCCAGCCTGGGCCCGGGGCTTTGAGATTGCGTTCGAAGGTCCAGAGGTCGGTGAGCTCGACCACGGCGTCGGTGCCTTCGGCAGGGTTGCCATTGGCGTCGAGGGTGAGATTGACCTGGTCGGAGACGAAGCGGACGATGATGGCGGCCTGGTCGCCGATCAGCTCCGCACTCTCGATATTGGTGGAAATGATGCTCTTGATTTCCGTGCGATGGTGCTCGCCAGCCTGCTCGCGCGTGGTGATGGCGGAGTCGAATGTCTCATAGACATGTTCGGTGAGCAGGGATTTGAGCGTGGCGCGGTCGCCGGCGGCGAAGGCGGTGACGATGGCGCGGAAGGCGGTTTCCACCTGTTCGAGGAATTTGGGCGGGTCGAAATCGCTGGTGCGCTGGACGATCTGCATCAGGCGCT
>Ga0306918_10000329_pt1 | contig 20867 bp, 18 predicted proteins | sample tim00Cox0000000H_FD_203315 | JGI IMG/M metagenome (GOLD analysis project Ga0306918, IMG submission 203315) | Lab enrichment of tropical soil microbial communities from Luquillo Experimental Forest, Puerto Rico - timezero.00C.oxic.00.000.00H (v2)... | ecosystem: Environmental > Terrestrial >... | reverse complement strand
AGGGCATCGCCATGATCAACGTGGACGATGTGCAGGAGGGCGTCAAAGAGCTGAAGCGCTGCGCCAAGATGGGGCTGGCGGGCGGCATGATCACCGTGTATCCGCCGGAGGGGAAGGGGTACGACAATCCGATGTACGAGCCGCTGTGGGCGGCGGCCCAGGATATGGATATTCCCGTTGGCATGCACATCGCGACCAACCGGCCGGGCCCAGGGCAGGATTTTGCGCTCGAGGACCGCAACCGTGTCCGCAACTCCTTCCTGGCCAACGCCGACCACTGGGTGCGGATGTCCCTCGGTGAGATGAGCTTCAGCGGCGTCTTTGAGCGCTATCCAAAACTCCAGGTGGGCACCGTGGAGCATGAGCTGTCCTGGATTCCGCACTTCCTGAACCGCATCGACTACACCTACACCCAACGCGTCCAGCAAGAGCGCTATCGGTTTAAGGAGGCCATGCTGCCCAGCGACTATTTCCACCGCAACGTGTTTGCGGGCTTCCAGGAAGATGCGATAGGCATACGCGACCGCAATGTGATCGGTGTCGACAATCTCCTCTGGGGCTCAGATTATCCCCATGTCGAATCCACTTTCCCCAGGAGCCGGCAAATCATTGAGGAGATTCTGAAGGACTGCACTGAAGAGGAGAAGGCCAAGATCGCCGGAGGCAATGCTGCCAGGATATACCATCTCAATTAAGTTCCTGCGTCTTCCTCTCGTCAGCTGACGCCGCAGCCGCTGGGTCCTCCCGGGGAGGACCCAGCGCGGTACGAATAAGCGACGACTTCTGCTCTGTGCTTTTGGAGAGCATTTCGATTTTATTGAGTTTACTTCCAATTGGCCTGTCCTGCTCAAGGTAGCCCGTAGTGAAATCTCCTTCGATGATGGCCCGTGGGCCATCATCCGAACAGATGTTAAGCGCCCGAGCATCTCGGCATTGAAATGGCGCTGCTGGAACAGCCGCTTCGACCTCCGGTGAGCCCCGGCAATTTTTGGCGTTCCGGGGCAAGGGCGCGAAGGCCAGGAATCGGCCGATAGGCGACACCGGCGCCCCTCACCTGGGATGATCACCTTCCACCCTCCTCGAGACAATGCCGCTGCCGGGGCATCGGAGGCCTATGCGCGGATGATGCGAGGCGACGCGCGGTTCCGGATGGTGCTGACGATCGAGTGCCGCTCAGGCGGCCTCGCCGCGAGCGCAGAAGCAGGACACCGACACGGGCAGATCGGCGCGGGCGGCGGCGAAGTCCACGCGCTGGCGGATTAAGGCGGCCTCCGCAGTCTCGTCGCGCCGCTGGAGGCAATCCAGCAGCCCGCGCAGGGCCCACAAATTATCCGGGTGAATCTGGGCGCGGGGCAGTGAGCCACCGAGGCCGAGATCCTCACGATAGACCGCCTCGGCTTCCGCCGTGCGGTCCTGCTCCAGTAGCAGCGCTCCGAGCGCGTGGCGGACCGGCTGCATCCAGCCCCATGGCTCGTCGTAAGGCAGGTCGTCCTCCAGCGCGATGGCCGCGCGGAGACGGGCGAAGGCGGCGTCGTGATCGCCGCGACGGTAAGCGATCTCACCCGCCAGCATCTCCTCGGCCACCGCCAGCAGCTGCAGGCAGGGCACATTGTGCAGGTAACGCGACTTGGGCACCCGCTTTACGGCGTCCCGGAACAGCGCCTGTTCGGCCGCCGCCGCCGGCACGTCGCCCAGTGCCGAATGGGCGACGCCCTTGGCGTAGCGCATCATCGCCACGGTATTGCGGTAGAGGTCGCGGTCGGCTGGCAGATCCTGCGCGATGATTTCGCGCCATTTGCCGAAGCGGATCAGGACGTGCTGCCTGATGGAGACGTAGCTCTCGAAGAAATCGGCCATCGGCGGCGAGGGGGTGCGCAGCACCTCCTCGGGCATGGTCTCGATCAGCTCGTCAGCGGCCGCTATGGCGGGCGCGTATTGGCCGAGGAACATGGCGCCATAGGCAGCGAAGTGGTAGTTGTGCACCCGGTATCCCGAATAGAAATTCATTGGCCCGGCGCGGTCGTAGAATTTACGGTCCGCGATGATCGCCTTCTGGTTCCAGTGCATCGCGTCGCGGTAGTGGCCGCATTGCACGTCTATATGCGTGGGCATGTGCACCAGGTGGCCCATATCGGGGGTCAGCTCACGCAGGCGGTCGCCGGTGACCAGCGCCACTTCCGGATGCGGCGACATTTCCATCAGATGGACATGGAGGTGCAAAAGGCCGGGATGGTTCATCGCCCCGGGCAGATCGCGGAACGCGGACTCGAGCACCTCGCGCGCCTCGAGCGTGCCGGCGCCGGGCGCGGGTTCGCCGGTACGCAGGTCCCACATGCGCCAGGGCGTACGGTTGAGGATCGCTTCGGCAAAGATGAAACGCAGATCGAGGTCGTCGGGGTGCGCCTGGTGCGCGAGGCGCATCGCATCGGCAAAGGCGTCGTTCCAGGGGCGCTGGTCGTCGATGGGATCGCGCTGCGGATAACGGGCCGGCAGCGCCTCGATCAACGCGCGTTCGGGCGCGGTCGCGCGACCGACTAGCGCGAGCGCAGAGCGGGCCGAGTCAAGGGCGCGGGCCAGGGCCGCGGCCTTGCCGTCGGGGTCCTGCAGTTCCCAAGGGTAGTTGTAGTTTGGCCCGACCGCGTAGGCGATGCCCCAATGAGCGATGGCACAGTTCGGGTCGTGCTCCAGCACCTTCTCGAAGCAGCGGACAGCTTCCTCGTGGTGGTAGCCAAAGCACCAGTTGAGGCCGCGGTCGAACCAAGCCTGGGCGCCCGCCGAACTGGTGGTCACCTTCCGGGAGTAGGCACCGAGTTTATAGGGATAGTCCATGTCGCGTCCTCGTCCACCTCCATGTGCTAGACTCGCGCCCGACGCTCCTCGCATCTGTCGAGCGCAGCACCGGTCGGCCGGGCGCTAAGGCCTATTCGTTGGCATTATTACACGAACCTTACTCCACTCGCGTGTCAATTGAAAGCACCCGGCTCGGCCGCATTTGAGGGCAACGGTCGGATTTCCATCAATCGCGACTTCACCGGCTGAATCGACTCACGAGTATCGGCGTGCAAAAATGCCGCATCCCGTTATCAGCCTGCAGGGAGAGCAGCCCGATGACCGAGAATACCCAGCAATCCGTCGCGAATTTGGGCTATCACGCCCACATCTACTACGACCCGACAAAGACGCGCACCGTCGCCGAGCGAGTGTGCGCCGCGCTCAGCGAGAAGTTCCCGGTCGAGATCGACGGCTTCCGCGACACGCCGGTCGGGCCGCACCCGATCGCCAATGTACTGGTCATTTTCAAGCCCGACCAGTTCGAGCATGTCGTGCCCCATCTGATGCTGAACCGCGAGGGGCTCGACGTACTGGTCCACCCGCTGACCAAGGACGCCGTCGAGGACCATAGTGCTTACGCGATGTGGCTCGGCAATCCGGTTGAGCTGAAACTTCACACGCTGCCCCACCGCCGCGGCGGGCGGCTGCCGAGCGGGGTAAGCGCTTAGGCGCTTACGAAGGCCGCAGTACGTCCTGCGCGGTTTGGTTGAATAAGATGCGCCGCTCGGCGTCGGTCGGCGGGGCCGAGCGGCGCAGCTCCTTGCCGAGATCGACGCCCCTTTTCACCGCGGGGCGCTGCTTGACGGCCTCGCGCCAACGCGCGACGTTGGGGAACTCGTCGAGCGGCTGGCCGAGCGGCTTGGCGATCAATACCCAGGGCCAGGACGCTATATCGGCGATCGAGTATTCGTCGAGAATGTAGTCGCGGTCCGCGAGCTGCCGCTCGAGGACCCCGAGACAGCGGTTGTACTCGTCGGCATAGCGCTTGTGTGAATATGGGTGCTCACCTTGCGCGTAGTTGACGAAGTGGCTCAGCTGTCCGGCCATTGGGCCGAGATTGCCGACTTGCCAGAACAGCCACTCGAGGCACTCCTTCCGGCCTCGCTTGCTCTGCGGCATAAACCGCCCGGTCCGCTCGGCGAGATGGATCAGGATCGCGCCCGACTCAAAGACCGGCAACGGCCCGTCGCCAAACTCCCTCGCGGAGCCATGGTCGACGATCGCCGGCATCCGGTTATTGGGGCTGATCGCCAGGAATTCGGGCTTGAACTGGTCGCCGCGGCCGATGTTGACCGGGATCACGCGGTATTCGAGGCCGCACTCCTCGAGCATGATCGCGACCTTCCAGCCGTTCGGCGTCGGCCAATAGTAGAAGTCGATCATGCCGATGCCAGCTTCATCAGGCTGAGCGCCGCCCGACCGTTGGGACCGTACGGATTGCCCAAGCTTTCGACCATCTCGATGTGGTTGAAGCTGACCGCCTCGACCCGCCCGGCCGGCTTGCCGGCAGCCTTGACTGCAGCGGCGAAGTCGCGGCTTTGCCGCTGGAATTCCGGGGTCTCGTTGGTGCCGTAAGTCACCACGATCAGGGCGCGAAGCAAGTCGACGTGGCGTTGCGAGCTCATCGCCTGCTCGATTTCGTCCGTGAACTTGAGGTAAGAGCTGCGCTTCGACAGGCGCACCGCCTTCAGATCGAACATGCCGCTCATGCATAGCCCGCCTTTCACGGCATCGGCCGGCAAGCCGAATTCCTTTGCCCAGTCGGTCACCAGGGCAATACCGCAGAGATGTCCGCCGGAAGAGTGATCGCCGATGTAGAGGCGGTCGCGGTCACCGCCGAAGCTTTCGGCATTCTGGTAGACCCAGGCGACGCCGCGCCGCACCTGGTCCGCCATCACGCGCAGATCGCCCTCGGCGTCTTTGATCGCAATGAAATCGAGTGCGACGTAATGGGCGCCAGCATTCAGGAACATCTCCGCCGGGAAAGCAAAATTCTTTGCTTCCCCACCCAGCCAAGCGCCGCCGTGAATGAAAATAAAGATTGGCGCGTTCGGAGGCTTCGCGCGGTAGATGTCCAGCTGCTCGAACGCGGTCGGACCATAGGGCCGGCTCAGCGGCTGCCCTAAGCGGTCGCGCGCCGCCTCGCTAGCGGCGGCGAGCCGCTTCCAGATCTGCCCGGCAAGTGGTGCGTAGAAACTTTGGTCGTAGGCCGCATCGAGCTCGACCTGATCATAATCCATGAAGACGAGCGGACCCTTCTCATGCGCCGGCGGACCTACACGGCACTCTTCTGCCAAGGCGGGCGCGACCGCCATGGTAGCAGCGCTGCTCAGCACCATTCGACGCGTGATCTGCTCGCGGCGTGACGCCCTGTCCAACTGCATCGTTTCCTCCCTACTCAGTCCTATCGTCGGTATTCAACCGGCCATCCGTGCGCAGCCCGGCGATCTCGTCGCCCGAATAGCCGAGTTCGGCAAGGATCTCCTGGGTGTGCTCGCCGAGCCGCGGAGCGCCGCGGCGGATCTCCGGCGGCGTGCGCGAGAACCGCGCCGCTGCCCGTGCCTGCCGCAGCCGGCCCGCGGCCGGGTGGTCGGTCTCGACGACCAGACCCAGCGCTTCGACATGCGGATGGCGGATCAGCTGGTTGCGGGTCTGCACCGGCGCGCAAGGCACCCCGGCCGCCGTCAGGCGTTCGAGCCACTCGGCGGCGGGCCGCTCGAGCAACGCCTCCTGGGTCAGCTGGAGCCGCGCATCGATGTTTTTCTGGCGCAATGCCGAGGTCTTGAACCGTTCGTCCTCGAGCCATTCGGGCCGTTCGGCCACCCGCGCCAGCGCGGCCCAATGGCGGTCGGTCAAAGGGGCCACGGTCATATAGCCCGCGGCCGTCTCGTAGATCAGGTCGAAGGCGGTCGCCGCCTCCTGCCGCGCCGGCTCGTCGCCGACAAAGGTCTGACCGGCCATATCCGAGCTCCACAGAAACGCCACTATGGCTTCGAGCATCGACAGCCGGACATGCTGGCCCTCGCCGGTGCGCTCGCGCGCCAGCAGCGCCGCGGTGATCGCTTGCGAAGCGGTGATGGCGGTCAATTTGTCCGGCAGGATTGTGCGCAACAGACGCGGACGCGCCTCGTCCGAGCCGGCCTGGATCGTCGCTAGCCCGGAAAAGCCCTGGATGACCGGGTCGTAGGCCGGCTTTGCCGCATAGGGGCCCTTCTCGCCAAAGCCGCTGATCGAGACATAGACGATCTTGGGCGATGCCGCGCGGACGGCCTCCTCCCCTACCCCGAGACGTTCGGCGACGCCGGGGCGAAAATTCTGGACAAAGACATCGGCGCCGGCGACGAGCCGCATCAGCGCCTGCAACCCGGCGGGGGTCTTCAGATCGAGGACGATCGAGCGCTTGTTGCGGTTGTTGTTCAAAAACGACGCCGTGAACCCGGCCCGCCGGTTGCCGCCGGCACGCGTCGCGTCGCCGCCGTCCGGCGCTTCGACCTTGATGATGTCGGCACCCTGGTCGCCGAGGATCATCGTGCCGAGCGGCCCGGCAACATTCGAGGTCAGATCGACGACGCGAAAACCGTGCAGTGGACCCGGCATATTTCGGCCTTTCAGGGGTTATCGTCACCCCCGCGAAGGCGGGGTCCAGGGCAGCGATTCCGACGTGGCCTGGATTCCCGCTTGGCGCGGGAATGACCGAATGAGATTTCTAATGAAACCGCGGCATGACCTCTTCACAGAGGAGGTGCAGCGCGGTCATGACGCGGCCGTGGGAGACGAGCCCGCCGCAATTGATTTCCGCCAGGATGCCGTCGATGCCGAGCTCGTCCTGCAGCGCGCCAAGGCGATCGGTCACCATCTGCGGCGTGCCGACCAGGACCTGGCCGCCGAGCGCCTCCTCATAGGTCAGGTTTTCGATGCGCTTCAGCCGCTCGGCGCGGCCCTCAATGGCGCGGGTACCCGCGCGGCTCAGCGAATCCCGCAGCCGCTGAGCCTGCTCTCGGTAAAAATGCATGAGGCTCTCTTCCGGCTCGGAGTGTGCCCGCTCCTCGGTCTCGGCAAGATAGGTCGGCACACGCAGATAGACCTGCCCCCGGCCGGGATGGCCCGCCGCGGTGTAGGCTTCCCGGTACTTGCGGATCTCAGGGGCAAATTCGGAGAACGAGCCGTAGCGGGCATTGATGAAAATCGGCAGCCCACGCTCACCGACTTGGGGATAGGTGTCGGGGCTGGCCGCGGCTATCCGGATCGGCGGCAGCGGTTCCTGCAATGGCTTCGGGGCCACGGTGATGTTCTTGAAGGTGTAGTACTTCCCCTCATAGGAGACCGCCGGTTGCGACCAGGCCTGCTCGACGATGTCGAGGACTTCGACAAAGCGCTCGCGGCTCTCGGCATAGGAAACGCCATAGTCCTCGTAGGTCCGCGGCAGCCCGCTGCGGCCGACGCCAAATATCAGCCGGCCGCCGCTGATTTGATCGACAGTCGCACCCTCCTCGGCGATACGCAACGGATGGCACAGCGGCAGGACCTGCACCGCGATGCCGATCTTGATGCGGCTGGTGCGGGCAGCGACCGCGCTCGCGATGCTGAGCGGCGCGGACAGGAGCGAGCGCTGTGGGTCGAAATGGAGCTCGGCCAGCCACATTACGTCGAGGCCCCAACGCTCGGCGGCGTCGATCTGGGCGAAGGCTTCCTCGAACGCGTCCCGTTGGCTGCGGCCGGGGATGGCCGGAAATTGGTGGAACATACCGAATTCCATGATTCTTTTCTCCTTGGGGGTCGCGGTACAAGGGCGGCCGGATCAAGATAGCGCGCCGCATCGGCCTCCCGCTATCATGGCGCGCATATAAAAGTCACGGGAGGCCCGGTGATGAAGCAGTATTGCGACGGCGGCGAAGCGATCCTGGAGGCGTTTCGCAGCTTGGGCCTCGACTACATCATCTCCTCGCCCGGCTCGGAATGGTCGCCGGTCTGGGAGGCGCTCGCACGTCAGAAGGTCAACCAGCGGTCGGGTCCCTCCTACATCGATTGCTGGCACGAGACATTGGCCGTCGACATGGCGATGGGCTACACGCAAATGACCGGCCGTATGCAGGCGGTGCTCTTGCACGCCGGCGCGGGGTTGCTGCAGGGCTCGGCCGGCATGCATTCGGCGATGCTCGCCGAAGTGCCGATGGTGGTCATGTCGGGCGAGTCGATGAGCTTCGGCGAAGACCCACAGCTCGCGATCGAGCCGCAATGGTACAGAAGCCTCAGCATCGTCGGCGGCCCGCAGCGTCTCGTCGAGCCGGTAACCAAATGGGCGACCCAGGCGGCAAATGTGCACACGCTCTATGAGCACGTCGTGCGCGCCGGCGAGTTCGCGCAGCGCACACCGATGGGTCCGGTCTATCTGAACGCGCCGCTCGAAGTGATGCTTCAGGAATGGACGCCGTGCGACAATCCGCGCCGGGTCCCGCCGCCGCCCAAGACCCGGGCCGCGGACGCGGATGTCGAGAAGATCGCCGAATTGCTGTTCGGCGCCCGCAACCCGGTAATATTGACCGAAACCGCCGGCCGCGATCCTGCGGCCTTCGCGGCGCTCGTCGAACTCGCCGAGCTCTTCGGTATCCCGGTCGGCGGGCGCGCGGTTTTTGCGAACTTCCCGAAAAACCATCCATTGCATCTCGGCAGCGGCATCCAGCCTTTTCTGAAGGATGCCGATCTCGTGCTTCTCGTCAGCTGTCGGGCCCCTTGGTATCCGCCGAGCAAGAAGCCGACGAGCGGAACGGTCGTCGCGATCGACGAGAACCCGCTCAAGGGCACGATGGTCTATCAAAGCCTGCAGGCCGACCATTATCTCGAAGGCGAGGTCGCGGCCTCGTTGCGCCTATTGGTCGAGGCGGCAAAGGCGACCGGCGTGAGCGCGGTCAAGCAGGCCGAGCGGCGTGCCGCGTGGCAGCGCGAGCACGACCGGATCGTGGCCGCGGAGCGCGCCGCCGAGGCCGCCGCGAAGGATGGCGACAAGATCGACCCGCTGGCGCTGGTCGGCGCCTTGCGCGAAGCGATGCCGGCGGACGCGATCTACGTCGAGGAGACGATCACCCACGCGGGCCTATTGCAGCAGCACCTGCCGTGGACCGAGCCGCGGAGCTTCTTCCGCGCCGGCGGCGGCCTCGGACAAGGGCTCGGCACGGCCCTCGGCGTCAAACTCGGCGCGCCGCAGCGGCCGGTCGCGGCACTGATCGGCGACGGATCGCTTCTCTACAACCCGGTGGTCCAAGCCTTGGGCGCGTCGAAGGGGAACGACCTGCCGATCCTGATCGTGGTCTGCAACAACGGCCAGTACCGCGCGATGCAGATTGGCCACCTGCACCACTACCCGAACGGCGCCGCGCAAGAGGCCGACATCTGGCACGGTGTCACAATCGACGGCCCCGACTATGCCGAGTTCGGCAAGCCGTTTGGCTTCCACGGGCAGAAGGTCGAGCGGCCGGCCGAGCTGACGGGCGCGATCCGCACCGCAATGCGCGCGGTCGAAAGCGGCAAGACCGCGATCCTCAACGTCGTGCTGAGCCGCTAACGGTGAGCTCACCGCTCCTCGAACGGCATCTCTTCGACGAACTGAAGGAGGCTGTCGATCGCGGCTTGGCGTCCGGCGAATTGATGACGCCGACGCAGGTTGCCGAACAGACCGGACTTTTCCGCGAGCGGTTCGGTCCGGCTGTGCTGGATGGGCTGGACGGCGACGCTCTGCTGCGACTTTTGCATGGCCGTCGCGACAGCGATGCCAAGTGCCTGATGCACTGGTTGGAGTTCAAGCACGACGACGAGTTCGCCGGTCACTCCTTCGGCGGAATCGGCGGCGGCGCCGCTATGAAATACGGCATTTACCAGCGGCACAGCGACGGCGCATGGATGGGCGGCTCGCCGACCCGCCCACATGTGCTCTCTCTCGAGGATGCGATCGCAAAAGCGCGGCAACAGCGCGACGAACTTGTCGCGGGTAGCAGGGTCCTGGCGGGCTTAAACGAGGCCGACACCACCGACGAGAACTATGCCCGGCTTCAAGCTGCCATGGAGCGGGCGGCGCCAGAGCTGTCCGGGGACGGATGGTCCCACAAATATTGGTTCCTGATCTATCCAGACCGGCTGGATGATTTCCATAGTCCGCGCTACCAGCGCTTCCACCTGTTTAAGCTGCTTCAGATGCCGCCCGACGGCACGGGCATCTTGGATTTCAGCGCACCGCGCTTCGTCTCTGCCGGCCGGTTTTTGGGGGCTGCGCGGGAGCTGGGGGTATCTGTCACCGCGCTTGACGGCGTCCTGAACCGCCGAAATCCATTCCATCGCTATTGGCGGGTGGGCACCACCCATGGCGATACTGGTGAAAGCGAATGGGGTGCGATGCGTGACGGCGGCTTTGTTTCAATAGGTTATAGGCAATGGATTCCCGATCTGTCAGGGGTCATCGGCCAGGCCTCGGCGAGGGACCAGGTACGCGAGTGGCTCCTCCGCCGGTATCCGAATGCGCCGGGGACAGCCTCCCGCGTAGCAGGCCAATTCCTTAGGTTCACACAAGATTGGTCTGAGAACGACCTCGTCCTGGCCTGCGAAGGACGAGATGTTCTCGGCGTCGGGCGCATTCGTGGCCCATACGAATATGACGGGAACCTTTCCTTTCCTCATAAGCGCGCGGTTGAGTGGCTCACGCGCGAGCCCTGGCAGATGCCGGATCAGGAAGGCTTGCAGAACGTAGTTTGGGAGCTCGGCAGGAATGCATCGAATCTGCTCGAACTCGAGCGGAGGCTTTCCCGTCGAGGCGTAGAGCTCGGTCCAGTAACTTATGCGGCTACGCCAAGCCCTTTACCAAGGCTCGACGCTTTGGACGAACGGATTGATCACATACTTCGCCGGAAATGCCAAGTGATACTGTACGGCCCTCCCGGCACCGGCAAGACATACCATGCGCTCCGCGTCGCCAAAGAGCTCGCAGCGCGCCATGCCTTCGGAAAGACGTGCCGCAGCCTTACCGATGCGGAGAGTAGAGAGATACCGGACCTTGTGCGCCTTTGCACGTTTCACCCTGGTTATGGCTACGAAGACTTCGTGGAGGGCCTGCGGCCCCGGACCGTTAATGGCCAGATGGTGTTCGAACCCCGGGACGGAATCTTCAAGCAGCTCTGCGCCGATGCAGCCAGGCAGCCGGGCCGGCAGTTTTTTCTCGTTGTCGACGAAATAAATCGCGGGGACGTTCCTCGCATCTTCGGTGAACTCATTACCATCATCGAGCACGACAAGCGTGACACGGCAATCAAGCTCCCGCTCACCGGCTCCGCTTTCGCGGTGCCACGGAATGTTTTCCTGATTGGCACGATGAACACAGCCGACCGCTCGATCTCGCTGATGGATACGGCACTCCGGCGGCGCTTCGGCTTCGTCGAGCTGATGCCGGATAGTAAGCAGCTCGCTGGCCGCAATCCGGGCGAGCTGCCGCTCGGCGCATGGCTCGACGCTTTAAACGGGCGGTTGCGCCGGCACCTCAAACGCGATGCCCGCAACCTTCAGATCGGGCACGCCTATCTTCTGCCGCCGCAGCCGATCACCTCGATGGCGGAATTTGCTCGGATATTGCGCGACGATATTATCCCCCTGATCGAGGAGTATTGTTACGACGACTTCAGCACTCTCAGAGAAATACTTGGCCCCGAGCTCGTCGACGTGCAAAACGGGCTCATCCGCGACGAGATGTTCATGCCGAACCGGGAGCAGGATCTGATCCTGGCTCTGTCCTTTGAGCAAATGCAGCCGATCGCTCTCGATCAAGGGCTCGCGAGCGGCAGTCTCGCGATCGAGACGCCCGATGAGGCTGAGGCAGATGAGGACGGGCAGTTGGACGCCGCCGATGCAGAGTCCTGACGGTGCCGGCACGCTGCTGATCGAATTGGCGGAATGGGAACGGGTTGGCCCCGCTGAGGACGAGCGGCTCAAGGGAATCTCCTTCGCTGACAACCTCCCGGCTCGCCACCTGGCCGAGGTCCTGCGCGATCGGATGGATATTCGCGAGGGGTATCGGGGCCTGGAGATCGCCACAACTTCATTCGTCGGCCGTGTGGATATAGGCCCGCTGCGGATCGCAATCCGACCGAAGCTGCCCGCGATGCCGCTCGCCCGACTGCTGCGCTACGCCTATGGTCTACGCGACATCACAACGATCGAAGAGACCCACGCGCCAACGACTCCACACGGTTTTCAGGATCTGCTGATTGCGATGCTGGCGGCTGAGGTCGAGGAGCTGCTGTACCGGGGGCTCGCGCGTCGCTACGTGCCGCTGGCTGAACCGCTGGAAAGCCCCCGCGGTCGCATTTTGGTCGCAGAGTTGGCTCGTCAGGGCGGAATTACGGATGCACGGCTCCCGTGCCGGTATTTCGAACGTCGCGCAAATTGGCATCTGAACCAGGTACTGCGCGCGGGTCTCGATTCCGCGGCACGTATGACCGAGGATCGCGACCTCCGGCGCCGAGTACACCGCCTCGCGGGCGCGTTCGGCGATGTCGAGCGGAAGGAGAAGATCGAGATTACCGATGTAGACCGAGCAGAGAGCGGTTTGAATCGAATGAATGCAGCCAACGCATCGGCGTTGTCGATCATTCGATTGCTGCTGGAAATGCATGGATTGGCGTTCGATCAGGCCGAAGAGCGGCTCCGGACCCATGGGTTCCTTTTCGACATGAACCGTTTCTTCCAGCGGTTGGTCTCGCGTTTCTTGCACGACAATCTGATCAGCCAACGGATCATCGACGAGTGGCCTATCCAAGGCGTGTTTTCTTACGCACCGGAGGCGAATCCAAGACGGCGCGTTGCTCCATCGCCGCGGCCTGATTTCGCGCTCATCCGTGGCAATGCATTAAGAGGCTTTCTGGATTCAAAGTATCGGGACATATGGGAGCATGGGCTGCCGGCCAACTGGCTCTACCAATTATCGATATACGCGCTCGCAGCCCCGACTCGGGTGAGCATCCTGCTCTACGCCACCATGGCGGACAGGGCGCGAGACGAGCAGGTTGACATCCGCGAGCCGTTCCTGTGGTCGACCAAAGACCCAGCATCCGTGATCCTGCGTCCGGTCCATCTAACGTGGTTAGCCGAGCTTCTCGACCCCGACCACATCCATAGCCGTGCCCTTGAGCGCCGGCGGTGGGCCGAGAATTTGGTGGTCCTGCAGGCGCGGCATTCTTTGCGCGAGACCCAGGGACACGGCCCCCAAGCCGCCTAACGCCCCAAATTGCCAAACTTGGCACGCTGGCATAGTCGCCATGCCTCAAGGAGCTTCCAGTATGCGTACCCGAAACGTCAGCCTGACCGCTGAGCAGGACGCATTTGTAGAAAGTGTTGTCAAGACGGGAGAGTACCCGAATGCGAACGAGGCAATCCCCTACGCGATCCGCCTCCTCCAGCAGCGTCGGCAGGCGCCGTCGAAGACGGCAAGACCGCGATCCTAAACGTCGTTTTGAGCCGGTGACTCCCGCACTGTCTTCCTTGCAACCCTCTTGCCACGACGAAGTTCCGCACCATATGGCAGGGCGGTTCGTAATTATCAATTGGTAAATTATTATATGAGCAATGACTGTTTGATGCCAAACGGCGATGCGAGAGTTTTCAGGCTTCCCTGCCGGTTCCCTGCCAAGCCCTCGATTGTTGCCGGACGGGGTGCTCAAGACTATGATCGCATGCGGTTTTTTGGCGCGGAGGGGAGCTCCGAAAAATTTTTACCCTGAGTTTTCCCGCGCGGCAGGGAACGGAGAGGCGGCGCTAACCCTGCCCGCTTCCCGCCCTTTGGCGCCGCCGAGGCCACCAGGCTCGGCATCCATGGCCGGGAACTCGTCCGGTGGACATCCACGCCTTGGGGCGGTTGAAACAAAGACGATCCCCGGACAGCCGCACGATGGGAACGCCCGGGACCTGCGACCCCCAGGATCAGGGTGCGGGAAAATGGGTGCGCAACTCCTGGCCCGCACCTCGGCTGGGTTTGCATCGATCAGGATGAAGGCGAACACGCAGGGAGCCGGCCCATTGTTGACCCAGGCGTGCATCGTGCCCCGCTGGACGACGACATCGCCGGGTTTCAGATGCGCCACCTCGCCGCTGTCGAGCTCGAGGTCGCATTCGCCCGACAATAGCAGGGCGTAATCGACCGTCTCAGTGCGGTGCATGAATGTAGGCGCGCCGGGCGCGAACTCGGTAATGCGGATGACTGTGCCCTGCCCGGTGCCGACATAGTTATAGCGGGTGACGAACCCTTTGCGCTGAGCGGCATCGGCAGCGTCGGAATTGTCGGCCGGCATGCGATCCGTCGACCAGATCTCACACCCGGCGATGTGCGGGCGGCCGAGCCTGCTGACGGCGGGGAGCCGTTCGTCGGTCTTGACGACGGCTTTGCCGTTCGCGTCGTGCCCGGTGACGATGCGCCTCACTTCCATAGCCATGACTGTCCTCCGTTGCTGACCTTTCGCGTGCGTCAGGATACAACCCGGGCTATCGGCCGTGCTATTCGTCGGGCATGGCGAGCGCCGAACTTATCGACAACCGGCTCTTCGTCCTGATCCTGCAGCACCCGCAGGAAAAGAGGGAAGCCTTGGCGACGGCGGCCGCGACCTGCGCGTTGCTCAGCCATGCCCAACTGGTAGTCGGGCTATCGTGGCCGAACCTGTCGCGCGCGCTGGGCCGTTCGGTCGATCCCAAGCGCTGGGCGGTGCTCTATCTCGGCTCGGCGCGCCCCTCGGCGTTCGGCGATCAGCGAGAAGTGATCGCGCTCGACCGCCGTGGCGAGCCGGCGGCGGATCAGCAAGCAACATTGCGCGGGCTCGACGGTGTCGTGGTGCTCGACGGCACCTGGAAGGAGGCAAAGACGCTGTGGTGGCGTAACCCATGGCTGTTGAAGATGCGCCGGCTGGTGCTCAATCCGCGGCACAAGTCGCGCTACGGCCGAGTTCGCCGGGAACCGCGCCGCGAAGCGTTGTCGACCCTCGAAGCAGTGGCGCTGCTGTTGAAGCACCTGGGCGGGGGGCCGGAAGCCGCGGCTGCGATGCTGGGCGCTCTCGACCGCCTGATCGCCGAAGCGCACCCTTTCCGCCAGCCCGAAGGGGTGCACGTCAGCGGGCAGATCGGGATCGACGCCGCAATCGCCACACTGGGCGAGCGCATGCGTGTCCTGCAGAGATCTTGAGGACTTCGCGGCAGAGGGCGACGGCTTACTGCGAGAGCGGCGTAGCACCGGTACGAGCGTAGAGTTCCGCGGCGTCTCGCGCCAGCAGTCCACGCGAATCGAGGCGCATATACATCATGTGACCGCCCTCATAGACCCGCAAGCGGATCGCCTGGCGCACGGCGGCGGGGACGGCTAGCTGATCGATTAGCCAGCGCGAGGCGAGATAGGGCGTCACCAAGTCGTAACGCCCGTTGGCGATTAGCACTTTTGTTCCCGGGTGTTGGAGTAGTGCGATCTCCAGCGACGACATCGCCAGACCGAGCCCGTCGCCTTGGCGTTCGCTTTGCCAGTTCCATTGCCGGGAGATGTCGTGCGGGAGCACGCGATACGGCAGATCCGTGTGGTAGTTGAGAGTGTCGGCCACGTAAGTGTTGAACGCGGCCCCATAGGCCGCGACAGCCGGCTGGAGCAACGGATCGGGACCATTTTCATCACCCTCGTCCGGGCGGGCGGGGCGGGTGATCGTACCGTCATAGAGGCTCACCACTTCGCCCTGGCCGCGCCGGATCTCGCGGGCGAAAACGTGACGGGGAACGCGTCCACGGTGGCGGCGGACGATTTCCTCGGGAAGCGCGACGACCTCGGCGACCTTGGCGATGAAGGGGTCACCGGGCGGCGGATCCCCTTTGAGACCGGCGAGACCAACGAGGTAATCCGAGAGAGCAAAGCGCTCGACCGCAGCGTGGTCTCGCCCTCGGAGCGACGGATCGGCCACCGCGGCGACAGTGGCAAAGGACGGCAGGAAGAAGGCCGCGGCGAGCAGATCGCGCTCATCCTGATGCAGGGCAGAGAGGTCGAGCGCCGGCGAGATCAATACCAGGCCGTTGACCGTGACGCCGACGTCGTGCGGCAGTTCCTGCGCCAATGTAGCCGCCCGGAACCCGCCATAGCTCTCACCGACGAGATAGACCGGCGAGCTCCAACGCTCGTGCCGGGTCAGCCAGAGGCGAATGACCGTACCGAGCGAGGCAATGTCAGCGCGCACGTCCCAGAAGGGCTTGTCCGGGTTTTCCTCTTTGCCCTTGCCGCGGCTGAAGCCGGTGCCGACCGGGTCGATGAAGACAAGGTCGGTGAACCCAAGCCATGTCGCCGGGTTGTCGACGAGGCGGACCGGCGGGCTCGGCACCGCCCCGTTTTCCGGGGTCTCCATGATCCGCGGCCCGAGAGCGCCCAGATGAAGAAACACCGAGGCCGCGCCGGGACCCCCGTTGAACACAAAGCTGACCGCCCGCTCTCGTCCCGGCGCGGTATCCGTCAGATAGGCGATCGTGAAGACCGTGGCGGTCGTCGCACCCTTCGCATCGGTCAGCGAAAAGGTCTCGGCGATCGCGTCATATTCGAGCCGATGGTCACCGACTGCGACCGCATGGTAGGACGCGACCCGCGCCGGAAGCTCGCCGTTCGGCTTCTCATCCGCGCAGACGCCGCCCGAGCTGAACGCGATCAGCAGCAAGGTGAGGATCGCAGCGATCTTCACCATTGAACCTCTCATGTTGGCGCCGGTATTGGGGCCGGCCCAGCAGGCCGGACAAGTCCGTGCAAATCTTGTCGATTGTATGAGCACTTCAAACTTGACCGGGCGAACCCTACCGTCTTTTCGTATCGTGATGCGATCTGAAAAAAGGAGACTCCGATGCCGAGTTCTGCTCGCGTTGCGCTAGTTACCGGCTGCGGCAAACCGATCGGCATCGGCAATTCGACCGCGCGGGCGCTTGCCGCGGCTGGCGTGACGGTGGTCGTCTCCGACGTCGTGTCGACAGGTGTCGCCAACGAGCACAATGTCGAGGGCGATCTCGACAGGTCTTGGGGTGGGGTCGACAGTCTGGTCGAGGAGCTCGTGAAGAGCGGCAGGACCGCTTCCTCGACCCTCGGCGACGTCAGCGTCGAAGCCGATGCCGGACGGATGGTCGAGGAAGTTCTGGAGCGCTATGGCCGGCTCGACATACTCGTCAACAATGCCGGGGCGCCGCAGGGGGCCGATCGTAACGAGATCGAGGATGTGCCGGTCGAGGCGTGGGACAAGACAATGGATGTCAACGCCCGCGGGGCATTCTTGATGTCGCGCGCGGCGGTGCCGACGATGCGCCAGGCGCGCTGGGGCCGCATCGTCAGCGTTTCCTCAAAGGCCGCGTTTCGGCCGGGGCGGCATCGCGCGGCCTATGCTGCCTCCAAGGCCGCGATCGTCGGTTTCACCAAATCGCTGGCGTTTGACCTCGCTTCGTTCGGAATCACGGTCAATGCCGTCTGCCCCGGTCCGATCCGCACTTCGCGAGCGATCAGCACCAACCGCCGTGAGTATGGCGACGACCTCGAATTCGGGTTCCGAGAGCGCGCCAAGACCATCCCGGTCGGCCGCTTCGGCAGCCCCGACGAGGTCGCGGCGATGATCGCCTTCCTCGCCTCGGACCAAGCGGCTTTCGTCACCGGCCAGGCAATAGGCATCGATGGAGGATGGTGAAATGAAGAGGATCGATCTCACCGCGTATGGCACGCCGGAGGAGGTGGCTAGTTGCGTCGAGGTGCCCGATGTCGGCGCCCCGGGCCCGGACGAGGTCGTCTTCGACGTGCTCGCATTTCCGATCAACCCCGCGGACGTCTCGTTCTGCCGCGGCAGCTACCGGCTGAGGCCGCCGCTGCCGGCGACCCCCGGCGCCGAATGCGTCGGCCGAGTCTCGGCTGTGGGGACAAGCGTCACCCAAGTGCGGCCGGGCGATCTCGTGGTCAACATGCAGCGCGAGAACTGGGTGCAGCGCCGCCGCATCCGCAGCGAGGACGCGATCCCGGTCCCGGCGGGCCTCGATCTAGCGCAGGCGGCCATGCTGCGCATCAACCCGGCGACGGCACTCTTGCTGTTAGAGGACCATGTCGACCTCAAACCGGGGGACTGGGTGATCCAGGACGTCGCCAATTCCGCGGTCGGCCGCCATCTGATCGTGCTGGCGAAGGCGCGGGGTGTGCGCACGGTCAATGTCGTGCGCCGCGACGGTGTGGCCGCCGAATTGCGTGATCTCGGCGCCGATGTCGTGGAGAAGGACGGGCCTGACCTGGCCGAGCGTGCACGAACGGCCACCGGCGGCGCGCCGATCCGGCTCGGCATCGACGCAGTCTCCGGCGACGCGTGCAGGCGCATCGCCGACAGCGTAGCCGATGGCGGCGTTGTGGTCAGCTATGGTTCGATGTCGGGCGAGGATCCGGCGATAGGGCGCGCCGCCCTCAATATGCGCGGCGTCAGCCTGACCGGGTTCAACCTTGGTCGCGGCCTCGCCAAGCGCACCCCTGAAAAGGTGCGGGAGGTCTATGCCGATTTGGCGGCCAAGATCCGCGACGGCATGCTGAAGGCGCCCGTCGATTCTGATTACCCGATCGAGGACATCAAACCGGCGCTGATCCGCGCCCAGCAGGGCGGCCGAAACGGCAAGGTGCTGGTGCTGCCGAACGGACCGCTTTGAGCCGAGCAAAGCAATTGACTGGAGAGCCAATGACGGACGCGACCCACCAAGACCTGATCCTCGACCAGTTCACGCGCCAAGCGACGGTTTTCAGCACCGCCCCAACGATCACCGACGAAGACGCTCTGCAGATGATCGTCGAGGCCGCCCGGCCGGGCCCCGACGACCGCCTCCTCGACGTGGCATGCGGCCCGGGCCTTGTTGTCTGCGCCTTTGCCCCGCACGTCTGCGACGCGACCGGGATCGACGTGACCCCGGCAATGCTCGATCGGGCCCGCAAGCTGGCGGCGGACAAGGACTTGGCAAATGTCGCGTGGCGTCGCGGCGACGTTTATTCGCTGCCCTACGATGATGCGAGCTTCACGATCGTCACGACGCGGTTCTCGTTCCACCATTTTCTCGACCCCGCCGCGGTGTTGCGGGAGATGGTCCGGGTTTGCGCCGCGGGGGGACGCATTGTCGTCGTCGATGATTATGCCTCAGAGGATCCGGCGAAGGCGGCGGCGTTCAACCATCTAGAGAAATTGCGCGACCCGTCCCATTCGCGCTGCCTGACCTTGACGGAACTAAAAGGATTTTTCGGCGCGGTCGGTCTTCCCGACCCCGACGCGAGTTTCTACGAGCTGCGCGGGGACGTGCCGAGCCTGCTCGCCCGGTCGTTTCCGAACCCCGGTGACGATGTCAAAATTATCGAGATGTTCAAAGCATCGGCAGCCGACGACCGGCTCGGGGTCCCGGTCCGTCTCGACGTAGACCAGATCTACTACGCCTATCCGGTAGCGATCCTCGCGGCGACGCGTCCCGCAGGATGAGCTTCCCGGCGCTGTTTGACCGCTACCAGGGCGAGGTATTGCCGGAGTGGATCGACGCCAACGGCCATATGAACCTCGCCTACTACGTCGTGCTGTTCGATTACGCGACCGACGCACTGTTCGATGCGATCGGCATCGGCCGCGCCTATAAGGACGCCACCAACCACGGCACCTTTGTTGCGGAGACGCACAATCTCTACGAGCGCGAGTTGTTGGTCGGCGAGCGGGTGCGCGTCGCAACCCAGATCCTGGGGAACGACAGCAAGCGCCTGCATCTGTCGCATGAGATGTTCAGCCTTGCGAGCGGGGAGCGCGCCGCAACGCAAGAACTGATGTTCCTGCACATCGACCTCGGCGCTCGCCGGGTCGTCCCTTGGTTACCCGAGGCGCGCGAGCGCGTTTCTGCGGCGGCCGCGGCGCATTCCCGGCTCCAGAGACCCCGCTGGGCCGGACGCCGCATCTCAATGCCGACGCACTTGCAAGGGAATTGAGCTCAGGGGCGTGTCATCGGATTCGAACCGACGACAGTCAGATCGATTATCTGTTTTAACCTGCTCTTTACCGTTTCGTCGAACTCAGGAAAACCGGCAGAATTGCTTGATTTTTCGGGGCATTCGATGATACTCGCCCCTCTGCGATCGGGTAGCCCATGACCCACCTTGTACGCGACCCTTATGCTGGGCTTGAGGCGGCATGAGAAAGATCGTTACGCTCGGAATATTGCTGGTTGCAATCCTCGATCTAGTGCTGGTGGTGCGCGGGCTGGCGCCCCAAAATAGTGTGACGGTGCTCCGCGGTTCAGGATCTGCCAGTGATATGGGCTTTAGCCACATACTGAAGGCGCTCGGAAAAGTAAGCCTCTGACCTGACCCGGGTACGTCTAAAGTCTGCTCGGCGTCGGCTCGACAGGCGGGTCGTGTCCGTCATTTTCCGGATTACCCGCGATTGCGAGGCCGATCACACCGCTGCGGCAGTTTGGAAGTCGTACGCGGCTGATCATTGTGTGCTTGTATGCTTCAGTGCGCCCACACAGAGGCTGACGACTCGGCAACAGGCAAAGGAGACCACATCCATGACGATCGATGTAGCGACCGGCATTGTCCGCATTCTCAAGCAGGAGGGTGTGGGTTGGGTTTCGACGTTCCCTGTCTGCCGGGTGAACAACGCGCTCGGCCGGGAAGGGGTGCCGATGCTGATGATGCGTGACGACCGCTACGCCGTCGCGGTCGCCGACGCGTTCTCGCGCATCACCGCGGGCTCACGAATCGGGGTGTGCACCTTCCAGGGGGGCGTCAATGCCGCCGGCATGCAGTACGCCTATGCCGGGATGGCGCAGGCCTATGAGGATGGCTCGCCCGTTTTGTGCATCACCGATGGCGTGCCGGCCGGCGCCTCGGGCAACAGCCAGTACGATGTCGCCTCCGCCATGAAGACCGTGTCGAAGTGGTTTGGCTATCTCGACAAACCCGAGCGCACGCCGGAGCTGATGCGCCGCGCCTTCACGATGCTGCGCAGCGGCAGACCGGGTCC
>Ga0306918_10000323_pt1 | contig 20929 bp, 22 predicted proteins | sample tim00Cox0000000H_FD_203315 | JGI IMG/M metagenome (GOLD analysis project Ga0306918, IMG submission 203315) | Lab enrichment of tropical soil microbial communities from Luquillo Experimental Forest, Puerto Rico - timezero.00C.oxic.00.000.00H (v2)... | ecosystem: Environmental > Terrestrial >... | reverse complement strand
CGCACGTCCACCGTGATCTTCTTCGACAGGTCGCCGCCGGCGATGGCGGTTGCGACCTCGGCGATGTTGCGGACCTGCGCGGTCAGGTTCGAGGCCATGAAGTTGACGTTGTCGGTCAAATCCTTCCAGGTGCCGGCGACCTCGGGCACTTCGGCCTGTCCGCCGAGCTTGCCTTCGGTACCGACCTCGCGCGCGACGCGCGTGACTTCCGAGGCAAAGGCGTTGAGCTGGTCGACCATGGTATTGATGGTGTTTTTCAGCTCGAGGATTTCGCCCTTCACGTCCACCGTGATCTTGCGCGAGAGGTCGCCGCGGGCGACCGCGGTCGTCACCTCGGCGATGTTCCGGACCTGGGCGGTCAGGTTGCCCGCCATCGAGTTGACGGAGTCCGTCAGGTCCTTCCAGGTGCCGGCGACGCCGGGCACGTTGGCCTGGCCGCCGAGACGGCCTTCGGTGCCGACCTCGCGCGCGACGCGCGTCACCTCACCCGCGAAGCGGTTGAGCTGGTCGACCATGGTGTTCAGCGTTTCCTTGAGCTGCAGGATCTCGCCGCGGACGTCGACGGTGATCTTGCGCGACAGGTCGCCATTGGCGATTGCGGTTGCAACTTCGGCGATGTTGCGGACCTGGGCGGTCAGGTTGCCCGCCATCGAGTTCACGGAGTCGGTCAGGTCCTTCCAGGTGCCGGCGACGCCCGGCACGTCGGCCTGTCCGCCGAGCTTGCCGTCGGTGCCGACTTCGCGCGCGACGCGCGTCACTTCGCCCGCGAACGCGTTGAGCTGGTCGACCATCGTGTTCAGCGTTTCCTTGAGCTGCAGGATTTCGCCCGACACGTTGACGGTGATCTTCTTCGACAGGTCGCCCTTGGCGACCGCAGTCGCGACTTCCGCGATGTTGCGCACCTGGCCGGTCAGGTTGGACGCCATCGAGTTCACGCTGTCGGTCAGGTCCTTCCAGGTGCCGGCGACGCCGCGCACCAGCGCCTGTCCGCCAAGCTTGCCTTCGGTGCCGACCTCGCGGGCAACGCGCGTCACTTCGCCCGCGAACGCGTTGAGCTGGTCGACCATGGTGTTGATCGTGTCCTTCAGCTCCAGGATTTCACCGCGCACGTCGACCGTGATCTTCTTCGACAGGTCTCCGTTGGCGACCGCGGTCGTCACCTCGGCGATGTTGCGTACCTGGCCGGTCAGGTTCGACGCCATCGAATTCACGCTCTCTGTCAGGTCCTTCCAGGTGCCGGCGACACCGAGCACGTTGGCCTGTCCGCCGAGCTTGCCTTCGGTGCCGACCTCGCGCGCCACGCGCGTCACCTCGGACGCGAAGGCGTTGAGCTGGTCGACCATGGTATTCAGCGTTTCTTTCAATTGCAGGATTTCGCCCGAAACGTTCACCGTGATCTTCTTGGAAAGGTCGCCGCCGGCGATCGCGGTCGCAACGTCCGCGATATTGCGGACCTGAGCGGTCAGGTTCGATGCCATGAAGTTGACGCTGTCGGTCAGGTCCTTCCAGGTGCCGGCGACGCCGGGCACCTGCGCCTGTCCGCCGAGCTTGCCTTCGGTGCCGACCTCGCGGGCGACGCGGGTGACTTCGGATGCGAACGAGTTGAGCTGATCGACCATCGTGTTGATGGTGTCCTTCAGCTCCAGGATTTCGCCGCGCACGTCGACGGTGATCTTGCGCGAGAGGTCGCCGCGGGCGACCGCAGTGGTGACGTTGGCGATGTTGCGCACCTGCGCGGTCAGGTTGCCGCACATCGCGTTCACGGAGTCGGTCAGGTCCTTCCAGGTACCGGCAACGCCGGGGACGATCGCCTGACCACCGAGCTTGCCGTCGGTGCCGACCTCGCGCGCCACACGCGTGACTTCGGAGGCAAAGGATCGCAGCTGATCGACCATCGTGTTGATGGCTTCCTTGAGCTGCAGGATCTCGCCGCGCACGTCGACGGTGATCTTCTTCGACAGGTCGCCGTTGGCGACCGCGATCGTCACTTCGGCGATGTTGCGAACCTGGCCGGTCAGGTTGTTGGCCATCGAGTTGACGCTCTCGGTCAGATCCTTCCAGACGCCCGTCACTTCGGGCACCTGAGCCTGTCCGCCGAGCTTGCCTTCGGTACCGACCTCGCGCGCCACGCGCGTCACCTCGGAGGTGAAGACCGAAAGCTGCTTGATCATGGTGTTGACGATGTTGGCCGACTGCAGGAATTCGCCGCCGAGCGGTCGGCCGTCGACGTCGAGCTGAACCGTCTGCAGCAGGTCCCCCTGCGCGACGGCGGCAACGGCGCGCGTGACCTCGCGGGTCGGCCAGAGCAGATCGTCGATCAGCGTGTTGACCGAGTTCTCCATGTCGGCCCATGACCCGCTGGCGAGGCCAAACCTGACGCGCTGTCGCGTCTTTCCTTCTCGGCCGACGACCTGGCCGACGCGCTCGAGCTGCTGCGCCATGCGCTCGTTAGCCGCAATGATTTCATTGAACGTGTCGGCGATCTTGCCATCGATGCCGATCTGGTCACCGGTCATTCGGACGGAGAAGTCGCCGCTGCGCATCGCCTGAAGGGCGTGCAGCAAATCCTGCAGCGAGTCCGGGCTCGGCGCGCCGTTGGCCTTGCGTTTTGAGAGAGGACGAAGAGGGGTTGAAGCCGGTCGGGGATCGAGATCGCTCATCAATTTCCCCCCTTCAGGGTGCAAAGCGGTATCAGCTCGGCACGAGGCAGAGCCATAGAAGCTTCGTCAAAAAAACAGATCAAGTTCAAAGACGTGATGACTTTGAATTGGACCCCGCGTGCCTTGGCCTAAGCGCTTCAACTTCGGTGCGGCCGTTTGGTTCCCGAGCTTCCCGGACTTTTTGCGGTGCGATGCAAATTGGGGTGCGATGCAAAGGCAGTTCCGCGCTGGAACGAATCCGGAGAGGTGGCCCTCCCGGAACCCCGCCCGCTGGCGGACGCATTAACATCGCTTAACGCATCGTTGTGTTTTCGGTGTTCTTCACTACGTCCTGTCGATGAAGCAATCCGACATCTTTCGGGAAAACGCGGAGAACTGCCTGCAGCTTGCGGAGCAGGCCGAAGGCCGGCCGGCGTATCGGCGCTATGTGCGCATGGCCAGGGCGTGGACGGCTCTCGCCCGCGAACAGCAATGGCTGGATGGGGAGATTTCCCCGCTACCGATCAAAACCGAGGAGCTTGCATGATGAGAGCACGGCGCGTCCTCGTTATCCTTCTGGTTGCGTTCACCGTGGCGTCCACGATCGCGGCGCTGACCACGATCAGGCAGATGCGGACGGAAATGTCGTCCGTCTCGCCGCCCGGCATCAAGATCAAGATCTAGTCGCGTTATCGGCCGGCCGTCCGATTTCGGCCGGCGTCGCCCCCGATTTGGGAACATTTGCCGCCGCCGAACGTAGGCCAGGGTACATCCTGCTGCTTTCGTAGCAGCAGTAGCGGTTCCGAGAAGGCCGCCCTGCAGCAATGCAGGGCTCATGTCCCGCTATGTCAGGAGATCAAAAATGCCGCTCTATCATTTCGAACTGGTGAACCTGGAGACGATCGCGGATCAAGGCGGCGCCGAATTGTCCGACGACATCGAGGCCATGGATTCCGCCGACGCACTTGCGCGCCGCATCCTGAGCCGGCGGCCCGACCTGAGGAATCACGATTACGCCATTCTGGTCACCAACGAGGACGGTGACGAAATTTGCCGCCTGCCGCTCGACATCATTCATCAGAGCCTTCACTAGAGGACAACGAATGAAGCATTCGGATCATGGCATTGTCAGGGATGGGAAAGCCGAAGAGCAGCCGGCCGACAAGGAGCGCGCGCGAACGGCGCCCCGGGCAGATCCAGACAAGTCGGCCTCGAAAGAGGAGACGCGTGATCCGAAGCTTACCGAAGCGGAGCGGGCGAGGGCGTCGAAAAAGGATTGGCAAAACCGCGCGAATAAACGAGACCATCGTTGATCCCCCGGGGGATCGCGGAGATGACGATGCGCTAGCCGGAAACGGGCTCGATGGTTCGCGCCGTTCGATAATGCTGGAACGCTGCGATCGCACGATTGGCCAAAAGAAGCTTGTTGTGCTGACCGTGTCGGATCATGGACGCGACCTCGTCCACCAGGAATTCGCACGTCTCCTTATAATCGTCGATCTCTCCAGAACGCTCGAGATAGTTCAGAGCGATCTGAACCGAGTTTTCCAGCAAGAGCGGGGCTCCTTCACCAAAACAACCGGACATGACTCATCCTTCACTGCACACAAGGCGAACGCCGGGCATTCGCGGGAGTTCCTAAGTCGCGTGCGCGGCCGATGCGGTGGCTGGTCGCGGGAACGATCACTTTTGCAACACGTTGCCCCCTTTGAGCGGCCCTCATGGAGGATTTGGCAAATGACGACAGACGAGAGGGAATTCGGCAATCTGATCGGCAGCGATAAAGTCGAAGGGACCGCGGTTTTCGGCGCGGGCGATCGCAAGATCGGCTCGATCGAACGCGTCATGATCGACAAGATCAGCGGGCGAGTATCCTACGCCGTGCTCGGCTTCGGTGGATTTTTGGGACTTGGCAACGAACATTATCCGCTGCCTTGGCAATCGCTGAAATACGACACCGATCTCGGCGGCTATCGGACCGGCATTACCGAAGACCAGCTTCGCGGTGCTCCCAGGTATAGCGAGGAAGCCGATTGGAATTGGAGCGATGCAGCTCGCAACCGCGCGCTCAACGCCTATTACGGCGTGCCGATCGCTTGAGACATTTCGAGAGGCGCGTTCGCGGCCAGGGCCGTTTTCTTTTCACGGGAGGACAGCTGATCAAAAAAAGAGGCCGCCGAAACGGCGGCCTCTCCTTGTCGGCGTGAGCTACCATTCGACCCAATCGCCGCCGCGCCAGTAGCCGCGGCCCTCGTGCTCACGGAACGTGTAGCGTTCATGCGGCTCCCATCGCCAATCGTCGTCGTGAATGATGACTCTCGCCTCGGGCGGATAAGCGAGCCTCTCATGCGTGTGCCAGCAGACGTTGCCGGAGCAAACGATGGCCGCCGATGCGCTCACGGCGGACGCCGCCAGCAGACCGGCGCCAAGCGCCGCACTTGCGAGGGTCTTGCCCACTAACTTCATGGTGTCCTCCTTCCATTCAAACATTGCCCGCGGGCCAACGGACAACGTGGGCTTCCGTTCCAGCGGGAACACGTGGATCAAAAGGAACCAGGGGCGCATTGCTCGTACATGCTGTCGTAGCCGGTGGCGAAAGGAACGGGACCCTTCACCGGATCAATGCATCGAAATCGGGAATGCGGCCTCGCCGCCCAGATTGATGTCGAGCACGGCGCAATCGATCGGTCCGGTATTGGAGATCACGCTTAGCGCATTGGCGATCGTCGCTACAGGCCCGAGGACTTCGGCGCGCTGATCGCTGAGAATCTGTCTCAAATCATCGGCAAGAAAATATTCGTCCTCGACGATCAGGATTCGGCGCCCGACAAGCGCGCTTTGGCCAATCCGCCCCATCTGGCCCTCGAGGCTTGCGATTAATTTTGTGGGTAGGCGATGTCAGTGATGAGAAACATAACATAGGTTATTGAAGGAGGCTTGACGGCCGCACGATTAGGGATTGGGGAGGCCCGCGATCGTTGAGTCACCTCATCCGAAAGCTCGAGCACTTTGTCAGGCTGTCGGCGACGGATCGTGCCGTGCTTGATCGCGCGGCATCCGAGCGGGTGCGAAGCTTCGGTCCGCGGGTGGACATCGCCCGCGAAGGCGACAGGCCAAGGGATGTGCATATGATCCTCGCCGGTTGGGCATGTCGTTACAAGCAGCTCGAGGATGGCAGGCGTCAGATCGTGTCGTTCTTTCTGCCCGGCGATATCTGCGACCTCAACATTTTCATCCTGCGCGAAATGGATCATTCCATCGGCACCATCACGTCAGTCACGGTCGCCGATCTGTCGCGCGAATTCTTCGACGAGATCAGCTCGGGCTTTCCCCGTATCGCCACTGCATTCTGGTGGGAAAGCCTGGTGAATGCGGCGATCCAGCGCGAATGGACCATGAGCCTGGGCCAGCGCACGGCCGCCGAGCGGATGTCGCATTTACTCTGCGAAATCTTTCTCAGGTTACGCCTGGCAGGTCTCACTCGGGAGGAGAGCTGCGACTTTCCGCTGACGCAGTCCGATCTGGCCGATGCGACGGGGCTGTCCAAGGTTCACGTCAATCGCACGCTGCAAGAACTGCGGTCCGCCGAGCTGATTGTCCTGAAAGGCAAATCCCTCACGATTCCCAATCTGGAACGGCTGATGAACGAGGGATTGTTCAATGCCAACTACCTGCACATGAATCGCGAGGGCCGCCAGCTCGATGCCAATGAATAGCTCAAGTCCCATAGCCTCCGAATGGGGATCTGTCATGCACGATGACTTCGTTCGCGGGGAGCCTCCAACGCACTCCGGCACGGCGCTGCCCGGAACCGATCAGCTGTTTCGTCAATTTGCCGAGGCGTCGCTGGACGTCCTGTGGCTTCGGGACGCGAAGACGTTGCAGTGGGAATATGTCAGCCCCGGCTTCGAGGCGGTCTACGGGCTCTCGCGTGAGCAGGCGCTCGTGCGAAACGACCTGTCTCAGTGGGCTGACCTGATCCTGAGTGACGATCGTGCCGCTGCGCTGGCTGCCATCTATCGCGCGCGCGAAGGCGAACGATTGAGCTTCGAGTACAGGATCAAGCGGCCCGGGGACGGAAGGATCAGGTGGCTGCGCAGCAACGTCTTCCCGATGCCCGATCAACACGGCCACGTGCAATGGATCGGCGGTATCGGTCGCGACATCAGCGAGCTCAAATCGGCGACGGATCATCAAAGGCGACTACTCGCCGAATTGCAGCATCGGGTGCGAAACACGCTGGCGGTGATCCGCTCGATCGTTCGCCGCACCGGGGAAAGCAGCGAGTCCGTCGATGATTTTGCCAGCCATCTCGACGGCCGGATCAACGCCTTCGCGCGGGTGCAACTCGCGGCGACCCGCGATCCGCTCACAGGCTTCGATCTCGGCGATCTGATCGCGGAGGAGTTGCGCGCCTGCGCCGCCCGTGAGGGCGAGCAGTTCGAGCTTCGCGGTCCCCGCGTGCGACTAAAACCCAAGGCGGCCGAAAGCATCGGGCTTGCTACGCATGAACTTGCCACCAATGCGGTGAAGCACGGCGCCTTCACCGCCGGCGCAGGTCATATTGCGGTGGACTGGCGTGTTGAGGAAAGGCAGGAGGAGAACTGGCTCTGCGTCGACTGGACGGAAAGCGGGATGAGGGGGCGTCCGGTCGAACAGAAGCGCGAAGGCTTTGGAACGCTCCTTCTGCAGCAAACGCTGCAATATGATCTCGGCGCACGGGTCAACCGGATCTTCGCGCCGGACGGTTTTCGCTGCGAGATGGCGTTTCCGCTCGCGACGGTCGCGTCATAGGCCCCGCAGCTTCGCTTGGATCAGCCGCCGCGGCGCTGAAGCCAGAGGCGAATGGAATGAGCGAAATGCGCTACAGGCTCATCGGATCGACAGCATCTCCCTATGCGATCAAGCTGCGCGCCTTGATGCGCTACCGCCGCATCCCCTTCGACTGGGTCATCATGACCAAGGCGCTGCGCAAGGAAACCGAGCAGCTTCGCCCCAACCTGATCCCGATCCTGCAATATCCCGACGGCACTTTCCGCGGCGAGACCACGATGCTGGCCTATGATCTCGAGGCGCGGCACGCGGAGCGCTCCGTGATTCCGCAGGACAAGGCCGTCGCCTTCGTTTGCAATCTGCTCGAAGACCTCGCCGACGAATGGGCCGTCAAACCGTTGTTTCTTTATCGGTGGTGGGATGCGGAGGATCAGGCCTATGTCTCGCGCTGGGCGGCTGAGGAGTGGTCGACCTCGAAGGCCGAGATCGGCAGCGCCGCGGAAATCGAAGAATTTCGCAAGCGCCAGATTTCGCGCATGGGCATCCTGGGCGCGACCGCAGAAAACCGGCCGCTCCTGCAAGAGAGCTATCGCCGCATCCTTGCTGCTTTCGAGGCGCATGTCGGGATCGGGAAATATCTGTTCGGCAGCCGGCCCTCGCTGGCGGATTTTGCCTGGTTCGGCCAGCTCAGCGAAATGGCGACCGATCCGACGCCGATGCGGATCATGCGGGAACGGGCGCCGTTCACCGATCATTGGGTGCGGCGGCTGGACGATGCCTCGGGCGTCGACGGCGCATGGTCTTCGCGCGAGCAGGCACTCGGCAAATGGGCCGAGGCGCTGCTTCAGATTGCGGGCGAACTCTATCTGCCGTTCCTCGTCGCCAATGCAGAAGCCTTTGCCAAAGGCCTTGAACGGCTCGAGATTCGGGTCTGGGGCCTGCCTTACATGCTGGCCCCGTTCAAGTACCAGGTGAAGTGCCTCGAGCAGCTCCGCAGCAATTTCGCCGATCTTGATGCAGAAAATCGGGCCGCGCTCAAGCCGATCCTGTCGCGGACCGGATGCTGGGCGCCGCTCGCTGTGCAGTAGTCGTTCGACGCTATTTCCGGTGGCGGCTGCCGAGCGCAACCGCAATCCCCTCCGGGTTTCGGATCCGCTCGATCAGCATGTCGATGCGGTCGCCGCCCCAGAACAGTTCGCCATTGAACACCATGGCGGGTACGCCGAACACGCCGAGTGCCTCGGCTTCGTCGATGATGCAGTCGTGTTCCGCGCGTGCAGGACCACGGACATAGGCTTCGAACTCCCGCGCCGATCCGCCGAGCGAGGCAATCACCGCGGATATCTGCGGCAAGTCGTCGATGTCGAGATCGTGGCTCCAGAACCGCCGGAATACCGTCTCATGATACGGCCGGAAGAAGCCGTGTTGTTTCGCAAACAGCATGCCGGCGCTGGAATAGAAGGCATCATAGATGCGCCGCGGCCCTTTCAGGACGAGTCCCTGCGCATTGGCGAAGCGCCGCGCGTCCATATAGGAATAGTGCACCTTGCGCCAGAAATGCGGCGTGCGTTCTTCCACTTTGCCCATGAACTCGGCGATGCGCAGCGTATACGGCAGCCATTCGAGTTCGACGCCAAGCTCCTCGAGCGCGAACAGCCGTTCGGTCGCAACGAAAGCGTAGGGACTCTTGTAGTCCGTGTAGATGCGGACGCGAGGCTTTTCCATCGCGGTTCCCCTTTGCTAGACCTCGGTCAGCCGATACTGGCCGAGATCCGGGTCATGGGTCATCGCCCAATAGTCCACGAACCGCCATGGCATCGCGGAAAACACGCGGCCGTTCTTGTTGCGGTAATAGGTCGTCATGCCCGGATGGGTCCAGATCATCGCCTCATGCTCGGCATCGACCTTGCGCACGTAATCGTCGAGTACGTCCTGGCGCACGTCGATCGCGGCGACGCCGCGCTCGATCATGTCGACCAGGCAGGCCGAGATATAGCGGCTCTGGCATTCCGACTGGAAGATCACGCTGCCGCCATGCGCCGGCCCCGAATTGGGACCGAGCATGCAAAAGAAATTGGGAAAACCGGGCACCGTGAGCCCAAGATGCGCGGTCGGGTTGTCGTTTGCCCATTTGTCGCGGAGGTTCCGGCCGTCGCGACCGCTGATGTTGAGGCGCGCGGCCATCTCGGTGACCTTGAAGCCGGTCGCGATCACGATGATGTCGAAGGGGCGCAGCTTGCCATCGGCCGTGACGATGCCGTCGCGTGCGAAATGATCGATCGTGTCGGTGACCAGCTCGACATTCGGCTTCGTCAGCGTCCTGAACCAGCCGTTGTCGAGCAGGATGCGCTTGCCATAGGGCGGATAGGTCGGCACGCATTTGTCGATCAGGTCGGGGCGGTCCTTCAATTCCGACAGAATGAAGTCGGTCAGCTCCTGGCGGTGCCGATCGTTGCCCTTGTTGACCGCGCGCTCGGGATGAGGCCAGGCCGGGTCCTTGCGCAGGAAGGGCAACAGCCCGTCGCCGTAGCGCCAGAACATGTTGAAACGGTACCACTGCACGTAGAACGGCAGATGCGCGAGCAGCCATCGCGCACCCTCGGTGATCGGATCGGAATAGCCTTGCACCGGTCGCGCCCATTGCGCGGTGCGCTGATAGACGGTGACCGAGGCCACACGATCGGCGATCGTCGGCACCAGTTGCATCGCGGTTGCGCCGGTGCCGATCACCGCGACGCGCTTGCCGGTGACGTCGATGTCGTCGTTCCAGAGCGCGGAGTGCAGGATCAGGCCCTTGAAGTCCTCCTCGCCCTTGAAATGCGCGGGCGAGGGATCGTTGAGCTGGCCGATGGCGCTGACGAGAACCGTCGATTCGAATGTCTCCTCGCCGTCTTTCGTCTTCAGTGTCGAGATCCAGCACAGCTTGCGATCGTCCCAGCGCGACGACGTTAGTCGCGTGCCGAGCCGCAAATGATCGCGAATGCCGTATTCGGCCGCGACTTTCTTCAAATAGTCGAGCAATTCCTCGCGCGGGCAGAAGTACCTCGTCCAGGCGTTGCGCGCGCCGAACGAGTAGGAATAGGAGTGGTTCGGCGTGTCGACGCCGCAGCCTGGATAGCGGTTGACGTACCAGGTGCCGCCGAGTTCGTCGTTCTTCTCGACGATGGTGTAGGGGATGCCGAGTCGTCCCAGCGCCACGCCGAGCGCGATCGCGCAGACGCCGGCGCCGACGATCAGCGCGTGCTGCCGCGAAAGCGCTGCATCGGACGGCCGATTCCGCCAGCGCGCATCGCGCGGCACGAAGCCCATCTCTTCGCGCATCAGCGGGGCGTATTCGCCCGCGACGTTTTCGCCGAGACAGGCGCGCATCATCTTCAGCATCAGATCGTTGCCGGGATCGGTGACGACAGGTTTCGGATTGCCCTGCGCGAACAGCTTGACGACCGCAGCGCGGATCTCGTCCTGGATATCCTTTGCAAGCCCGGCTTCCGGATCGGGGATCAGGCGGACGTCGCGCCGGGGCTTGTACGGCGGCTCCAGCCACCGCTCGTCGCCGGTCATGTGCACCAGCACCATCAGAAGGCAGCGGATGTCGCCCTCGGCGATGGCGGAGGCAAGGTCAAGCTGTCGGCGCGGCATCTCGATGTTCATGATCTCATGCCCTCATGTTGAACTTGTGCTTCGCGTAATCCGCCATAGGCGTCCCGGCTCGAGCCTGCGATAAAGTCGGCGTCGACCGGAAGATTGGCGCCCGTAACGAGGCTGTCGTCAGCGCTCATCGTCGCCTCCGGACGAGTTGAAGAGGCCGCGCGTCATCAGCTTCCGATAGGCCGAGATGACGTGATCGGGGACCGCCGTCACGCCGCCGCTGGAATAGGAATAGCGGCGGCTGAGATAGCCACGCGCGCCCATCAGCATGTGGACGATCGCCTCGAACTCGTCGTCGGTGTAATCCTCGATCGCGCCGCCAAGCCGCGCGCGGCGCAGAAGGCGCACGTAGGCGGTGGAAATATTGTCGAGATGCTGCTGGTAGCCGCGAGGTGCAAAGAACTCGGCTTCGTTGAGGATGCGCAGGAACTCCGGGACCTCGCGGATGAAATCGAAGAACGCGGAAAAGCGCTCGATCTCCTGCCGCGCCGCATCCGCTGTGTTCGTGCGCGCGCGGATGAACTGCACCATGTCGATGCCGATCTTGGGCAGCAGTTGCTCCAGAAGTTCCTGGCGATTTTCGAAATGGTTGTAGAACGTGCCCTGCGCGACGCCGGCTTCTTCCGTAATGCGGGCAACGGAGGCTTCCGCATAGCCGTATTTGCCGACCACCTTGGTCGCGGCATCGAAAATCTTCTGCTTGGTCCAGGCGTTGCGTTCGACGCGGTTGAGCTTCGTCACTTTCACCGGCGCGCTGGCGGCACCTCCTTGCGTCATGCCTTCGCCTCCAGTTCGCTGCGCAGCACGCGCTTGAGCACCTTGCCGGACGGATTGCGGGGGAGAGCGTCGCGGATGACGAGCTGCTTCGGCACTTTGAAACCGGCAAGGCGCGTGCGGCAATGCGCGGCGAGGTCGGAGAGCTCGAGCGCAGCATTGTCAGCGAGCACGACGACCGCGACCGGCCGCTCGCCCCAGCGCTCGTCGGGCAGGCCGACCACCGCCACCTCGCGCACCTGCGGCATTTCGTAGATCGCCCGCTCGACCTCGGACGAGGCGATGTTCTCGCCGCCGGAAATGATCATGTCCTTCTTGCGGTCGGTGAGGTAGAGAAAGCCGTCCTCGTCGAGATGGCCGACGTCGCCGGTGCGAAACCAATCGCCGAAAAACGCCGACGCGGTCTTTGCGGGATCCATCCAGTAGCCTTTCGTGATCTTCGGGCCGCGCAGACAGATTTCGCCGGTCGCGCCGGCGGGAAGGCATCGGCCCGCCTCATCGCGGATTTCGATCTCGACATGGGCGATGGCGCGCCCGGTCGATCCGATCTTCTCGATCTCGCGGCCGGCTTCCATGAAAGTGTCGCCGCCGCAACTCTCGGTCAGGCCATAGGCGTCGATGTAGCGCGCGTTGGTGAAAAACTCGGAGAAAGACCGGATGCGCGCTTCGGGCGTTTTCTCGCCGCCGCCGATCGCCCATTTGAAGCTGGAGACGTCGTAGCTGTCGCGGTTGGGGCAGGTGAGGATCGCGGTGGTCATGACAGGCGCGAACCATGCGCCAGTGAGTTTTTCCGCTTGGATCGCAGCCAGCGCCTGCTCGGGCTCGAAATTGCGCTGAACCGACAGCAGGCCGCCATGCCAGAGCACGGCAATGCCGGGCAAATCGAGCGCGCCGACATGGTAGAGCGGACCGACGACCAGAAGCCGCGTGTCCGCGTTGAGCCCGAGGACGATCGTCTGATCCGCGGATTTCCAGTAGATGTTCTCGTAGGTCAGCATCACGCCCTTGGGACGATCGGTCGTGCCGGACGTGTACATCAGCCGCATCAAATCCTGCGGCTTGCGGGGAACCAGCGGCGCCAGCGTCGCATCTGATGCCACCAGCGTGAGGCTCGTCTGTGCGGCTTCATCGATCAGAACGACCGGTGCGCTGCCGCCTGCAATCTCGCCAAGTTCAGCGTCGGCGATCAGGATGCGCGCCTCGGCGTTACCGACGATGTAGCCGACCTCGTCGCGCGAGAGCCGATAGTTGATCGGCAAAAACACCGCGCCGATGTGACTGACTGCAAAAGCAAGTTCGAGAAAGGCGGCGCTGTTCTTCATTAGCACCGCGACCACGTCGTCGGGGCCGATCCCTTGCGCGACGAGCCAGCCTGCGACAGCGCCAATGCGCGCATCGAAGGCGCCATAAGTGATGTCTTCGCCCCGGTACTTCAGGGCGCAACGGTCCGGGGTGCGCCTGGCGTGAAAGGCGATGAAGCTGGACAGGTTGATCATTCGCGGGGCGGCGCCTCTCTGGCCTATTCCTCCCAAGATGAATTATGAGTCGTAATTCATACTTCGCTTGACGTCACCCCCCTTACTCTGAAATTCTTCAGCATGGGAGAACGCGCGATTTCCAATAAGGAAACGGCGAAACGCACAGACGACAGGGAGAGAACATGACGAGAACCCGCACGCCGGGCATCAGCCGCCGGTCGAGTCTCATGATCATGGGTGGCGGCGCGCTCGCGCTGTCAGCGCCATGGGTCGCGCGCGCCGAAGCCAAGACCGTCAAGATCGGCATGCCGACCATTTTGTCGGGCCGCGTCGCGCAGCTCGGCACGTCGTCGCGCAACGCGGTCATGCTGGAAGTCGACAAGATCAACGCGGCCGGCGGCTTGGCAGGACGCCAGATCGAGATGGTGATCCGCGATTCCAAGGGGCAGCCGCAGGAAGCAGCACGGGTGGCGCGCGATCTCGTCAATACCGACGGCTGCGAGCTCCTGATCGATGCCGAGGCGTCCTCCGGCGCCTTCGCCGTGCACGAAGTCGCGCGCGATCTCGGAGTGCTTTGCATTCACACCAATTCGGAAACCTCTTCGCTGACCGCCGATCCCAAGCAGCACATTCCGAATGCCTTCCGCACCGCGCGCCAGGGCGTGCATGACTCCATCGTCGGCGGCAGCTATGCGGCAACGATCGCGAAGGCCAAGGGCCTGAAGAAATGGGCGACCTGTTCGCCGGACTATGCCTATGGCCGCGACACGACAGCCGAATACTCGTTTTACCTGAAGCGCTTTTCGCCTGACGTCGAGATCATCAGCGAATCCTGGCCGAAACTGTTCCAGCCCGACTACACCGAAGTGGTGACGAAGATCCTGCAGGCCAAGCCGCAGGCGCTCTACACCTGCCTGTGGGGCGGCGATCTCACCTCCTATATCGACCAGGCCAATATCTACGCGATGTTCGGCCAGATGGAGGTGTTCGCCGTCAACATGGCCGACTATACCGCGCTGACCGTGGTGAAAAATCTGCCGAAGGGCATTCACTCCGGCAACCGCTACATCAAGACTTTTCCGGCAACGCCTGACAATGCCGCGTGGGGCGATGCCTACAAGGCGAAGTACAACGAATACCCGACCAACTGGTCGTGGGAGAATGCGACCGCGATGATGCTTCTGGCGGAAGCGTCCAAGAAGGCCAACTCAGCCGACGGCAAGAAGATCGCGGAAGCCCTGCGCGGGCTCACCATCAAATGTCCGTTCGGCGCCGACGGCACCGTGACCATGCGCGCCGAGGATCAGACCCTGATTGGCTATGCGATCGGCTGGGGCACGACCATCCCGCAGGAGCCCTACGTGCCCAACGTTCAGGCCGGCGACTGGAAGACCATTCTGGCGCTTGAAGCCGAGTGGAAGAAGGACAAGGGTTACGCGTGAGGCCCGAATGAAGCGGAGGCTCGCCGCCGCCGCTTCATTCGTCCCGAATTTTCGCGCGGGTAGAAACGCCGGCGCGCCGCAATGGGAGGTTTGTCTTGGACCTCGACGCGCTCGCCGGCTGTCTTGCGAGTTCCGCCTGTCTGGTGACGCAAACCACCAGCGGGCTGATCATCGGCATGCTGCTGTTCCTTGTCGCGGTCGGGCTGACGTTGATCTTCGGCGTGCTCAAGGTCGTCAATTTCACCCACGGCGCCTTCTACATGTTCGGCGCCTATTTCGCGATGACGAGCTATCAGGCGACCGGCAGCTTCGTGCTGGCGATTGTTTGCGGCGCCGCCGGCACCGCGATCCTGGGGCTCATCTTCGAGCGCGTCTTCATGAGCCGCGTCTATGGCGCCAACGTGTTGATGCAGCTTCTGGTCTGCTACGCCTTCGTGCTGATCTTCGACGATGTGGTCCGTCTCGTGTGGGGGCCGGAGTTCAAGTCGATGGGCATGCCAGCCGCGTTCCAGGTGATGCCGTTGTTCATCGCGGGCGGCGTCGTGCCGCCGTATTATCTGCTTCTGATCGGCGTGGCGCTGGCCGCTGCCATCGTGCTCGGCGTGGGCCTTGCGCGCACGCGCCTCGGCAAGGTGATCCGCGCCGCCGCTGATAATCCGGGCATGGTGTCCGCGCTCGGCATCAATACCGGCGCACTCTATGGCGCTGTGTTCGCACTCGGCTGCATGCTGGCGGGGCTTGCCGGCGCACTGGCGGCGCCGGTGCGCTCGCTGACCCCGGGCATGGGCTTTTCCGTGCTGATCGAGTCCTTCATCGTCACCGTCATCGGCGGCATGGGCTCGATATCGGGCGCGCTGATCGGCGCGCTCCTGCTCGGCCTGATCCGCTCGTTCGGCTCGCAGGGCTTTCCGCTGTTCACCGACGGCCTGATGTATCTCTTCATGGTGATCGTGCTGGTGGCGCGCCCGACCGGCCTGTTCGGCAAGGAGGTCGCATGACCGAATTGCAGGCGGAGCGCGCGACCGAAACGCTGACGACACCACGTGACGATGCCGCGTCGAAAGGCTGGCGCTATCTCGACGTTTTGATTGCGCTTGCGGCCTTTGCCGTGCTGGCAAGCCTGCCGTTTCTCTCCAGCAGCAAGGCGCTGCTCGACTTCGTCATCCGCTGCTCGGCCTACGGCCTGTTCGCCACCTCGCTCAATCTTCTGGTCGGTTATACCGGCCTGACTTCGTTCGGTCACGGCATGTTCTTCGGCCTCGGCGCCTACAGTTTCGGGCTGATCATGCAGCGCACCGGCGCGTCGATCCCGCTTGCCTTTGTCGCGACGCTCGCGATCACCGCCATCGTTGCGACCGTCATCGGCGCGATCTGCGTCCGCCTGAAGGAGATCTATTTCGCCTTCGTCACGCTGGCGTTCCAGATGCTGATCTACTCGACCATTTTGTCCTGGCCGTCTTTCACCGGCGGCGATCAGGGCCTGCGCGGTGGCATCCCGCGCCCCGTCTTCATCGGCATCGATCTGTCGAACCATGTGCAGCTCTATCTCTTTAGCTGCGCGCTGCTGGTGCTCGGGCTTCTGGCAATGCGCCAGATCGTGCAATCGCCGTTCGGCTATACGCTGCGCATGATCCGCGACAATGCAAAGCGCGCCGCCTTCATCGGTATTCATGTCTGGCGGGCCAAGCTCGCCATCTTCGTGATGGCGGCGCTGTTCGCCGCGATCGGCGGCATGGTGATGGCGCTTTTCGTCTCCGGGGCCTATCCCGAATTCGCCTACTGGACGATCTCGGGCGAGGGCATCTTCATCAACATGCTGGGCGGCGTTACGACCTTCCTCGGGCCGATGGTCGGCACGGTGCTGCTGCTGATCCTCAACGATACCGTCACCCGGTTCACCGACTACCACGGCATCGTGCTCGGCATCGTCATCCTTTTCTTCGCGCTCGGGCTGCGCAAGGGGCTGATGGATTTCGTCGTCGACTGGGCCAAGCAGCGCCGTGAAAAGGGCGGGAGCGCGTGACCATGCTCGAGATCCGCGGGTTGTCGAAATCCTTTGGCGGCGTCAGGGCGACCGACAACGTCACGCTCGATTTTGCCGATGGTTCGCTCACTGCCGTGATCGGGCCAAACGGCGCAGGCAAGAGCACGTTCTTCAATCTGATCACCGGCGCGTTCAGGCCGGACTCTGGAAAAATTCTGCTTGACGGCTACGATCTAGCAGGAAGCGCGCCCGCCGAGATCGTGCGTCACGGCATCGGGCGCGCCTTCCAGGTCGCGAGCGTTTTCCCGTCGTTGACGGTCGAGGAGACCATGCTGGCGGCGGTCGGCGCGGACCAGCGCCGCGCCGGCGTGCTGCATCGGCGTTTTCCGTTGCCCGAGATGCGCGACCGGGCCGAGCATGCGATGGAATTGCTGGGCCTTGCCGGCAAGCGAAACCGCGTTGCCTCGACGTTGTCGCATGGCGACCAGAAATTGCTCGATATTGCGCTGGCGCTGGTGCTCGATCCCAAGGTGCTGCTGCTCGACGAGCCGACCGCGGGCATGGGCCCGGAGGAACGCTGGCGCATGATCGACAAGGTCCGCGAGCTCTGGGACACGCAAAAGATCACGGTCGTCTTCATCGAGCACGACATGGATATCGTGTTCAAGATCGCGCCTGAGATCGTCGTCCTGTGCTACGGCCGCATTCTTGCGAGCGGTACGCCCGCGGCGATCCGCAGCAACGCCGCCGTTATCGAGGCCTATCTCGGCACCGAGCACGCCGGAGGTTCCGCATGAGCGGACAGGCAATCATGGAGCTTGCGGATCTCGACGTTTATTACGGCACCAGCCAGATCCTGTTCGGCGTCGGCCTGTCCGTGCGGCAGGGCGAGACCATGGCCTTGCTCGGCCGCAACGGCGCCGGCAAGTCCACCACCATGAAGGCCATCATGGGGCTTGCGCCGCCGCGCCGCGGCACCGTCAGCCTGCGCGGCGAGGCGATCGCGGGCTTGAAGCCGCATCGCATTGCCCGCGCCGGCCTCGGCTTCGTGCCGGAAGACCGCCAGATCTTTCCGGACCACACGGTGGAAGACAATCTCCTGGTCGGGCGGAAAAAGGGACCGCGGGGCGAGGACGATTGGCCGCTCGCGCGGATCTACCAGGTGTTTCCGCTGCTGGAGCCGCTGCGGCACAGAATCGCGGGGCGGTTGTCCGGCGGCGAGCAGCAGATGCTTGCGATCGCGCGTACGCTGATGGGCAACCCAACCCTCCTGCTGCTGGACGAGCCGAGCGAGGGGCTCGCGCCGATCATCGTGCAGCGAATCGGCGAACTCTTGCGGCAGCTTCGCGCGGCTGGCGCGACGGTGCTGATCGCCGAGCAGAACCTGCATTTCTGCCTGGGCGTCGCGAGCCACGCCACCGTCATCGACAAGGGCCAGATTGTTCACTCCTCGACGATCGAGGAGTTGAAGGCAAACGACGACATCCGCCGGCGATACCTCGCGTTGTAGCCACGGTTACCGCGCTCTTCCCACGCCGCCCGCGATACGCGGGGGAGGGACGACGTCCGTCAGCAAGCGCTCGTGATTGCAATTGCGACGAATGCAGACATCGGTTCGCGTGCCGCAACGTTTTACCCGCGCAGCGCGTTCTCCGGGATTGCCCGCCGCACGACCTCGCGCATGGCAAAGCTCGAATGAATGCGGGCAACGCCCGGCATCCGCGAGAGGTGCTGCTTGTGGATGCGTTCGAAGTCGGCGATGTCGCGCGCGAGCACTTGCAGATGATAATCGTCGCTGCCCGACATCAGGTGGCACGACACGATGTCGGGGCAGCGCGCGATCGCAGCCTCGAAGGCCGCGAGATAATCCTCGCTCTGCTTCTCCAGCGTGATGGTGACGACAACCGTGGTAACCAGCCCGAGCGCGGTCGGTTCGAGATCGGCGCGGTAGCCGCGAATGATGCCGCCTTCTTCGAGATGGCGGATGCGCCGTGCGCAGGCGGTCGGCGACAACCCGACCTTCTCGGCGAGCTCGAGCTGGCTGGCGCGCGCGTCGCCCATGAGTTCGGCGAGGATTTTGAGGTCGATGCGATCAAGATCGGCCACGCCGTTTTTCTCCAAGACTTGCCTCATGTGCGAAGATTATGGGCGCAAACGGTCAGCCGCAAGACAGATTTCGCTGAGAAATCGCGTGCCCCTAAGATTACCCTTTATTCGCCGGGGGAAGCTGATTCGAGGAAGCGAACATGCGCATAGGGGTGCCGAAAGAGATCAAGGTCGAGGAATACCGGGTCGGGCTGACGCCGGCCTCGGTGCGGGAATATGTGGCGCGCGGGCATGAGGTCGTGGTCGAGCACGGCGCGGGTCAAGGCATCGGCGCGGGTGATGACGTTTATCGCGCGGCCGGTGCGGTGGTCGCCGAGACTGCCGAAGAGGTTTTTGCGACGGCCGAGATGATCGTAAAGGTGAAGGAGCCGCAGGCGACCGAGTGGGTGCGGCTGCGCGAGAATCAGATCCTCTTTACCTATTTGCACCTGGCGCCCGATTCCGCGCAAACCAAGGGCCTGCTCGCATCCGGCTGCACCGCGATCGCCTATGAAACGGTGACCGACGCGCATGGCGGCTTGCCGCTGCTCGCGCCGATGAGCGAGGTCGCCGGGCGCCTTGCGATCGAGGCGGCGGGTGCGGCGCTGCGCAAGACCACGGGCGGCATGGGCAAGCTGATCGGCGGTGTGCCCGGCGTTTTGCCGGCCAGGATTTCGGTCATCGGTGGCGGCGTGGTTGGAACGCATGCGGCGCGCATGGCCGTTGGCCTCGGCGGCGACGTCACCATTCTCGATCGTTCACTGCCGCGGCTTCGCGCGCTCGATGAACTGTTCGGCGGTCGCGTGCGCACGCGCTATTCGACGCTCGAAGCGATCGATGAGGAGGTCGCCGGAGCCGATGTCGTCATCGGCGCGGTGCTGGTGCCCGGGGCGGCCGCGCCGAAGCTCGTGACCCGTGCGCATCTCGCCACCATGAAGCCCCGCGCCGTGCTGGTTGACGTGGCGATCGATCAAGGCGGCTGCTTCGAGACCTCACGGCCGACCACGCATCAGGCGCCGACCTATCTGGTGGACGATGTCGTGCACTATTGCGTCGCGAACATGCCGGGTGCCGTTCCGGTCACCTCGAGCTACGCGCTGAACCATGCCACCCTCCCGTTCGGCCTGGCGCTTGCCGCCAAGGGGCTGCGCGCGCTGGTCGAGGATCCGCATCTGCGCGCCGGCCTCAACATCCATCGCGGGCAGATCACCAATCGTGCGGTGGCGGAAAGCCAGAATGCGGCGGCGGTTGCGCCCGAGGCTGCGCTTGCGGCGTGAGCCTTGGCCGCATCGCTCTACTGTCCGACGAAGCTCGGCTTGCGCTTTTCGACGAAGGCGCGCACCGCTTCCTTGTGATCGGTCGTGCGCGCGGCCCGTACCAGATTTTCCGCTTCCTGGTCCATCGAATCAAGCAAGCTCGATGTCAGCGCCTGATCGAGATTGTCCTTGATGCGGCCGAGCGCGAAAGTCGGTCCCTCAGCAAGCTGCCTGGCGAGCGCAAAGGCAGCCTCGCGCAGTTCGTTGTCCGGCACGACGCGATTGATCAGTCCGATGGCCTCACACCGTCGCGCATCGAGCCGTTCCGACAGGAACATCAACTCGCGGGCTCGCGCCGTGCCGGCAAGGCGGGTCAACAACCACGCGATTCCGTAGTCGCCGGTCAGGCCGATGCGGGCATAGCCGGTCGACATGAATGCCGATACCGCGGCGATCCTGATATCGCAGGCCAGCGCGATCGCCATGCCGGCGCCGGCGGCGGGTCCTGGAAGCGCGGCAATGGTCGGCTTTCGAACCGCGACGAGCGCGCCCGTCAGCGTGCGCTGCTTGGTTCTGAGATTGGCGACTCGATCTTCGAATGACGTCTCAGCCTTTGGCGCGCTGTCGCCCATGCCCTTGACGTCGCCGCCCGCGCAGAACGCATTCCCGCTCCCGGTAATGAGGATCGATCCGACGCGATCATCCTCGCCACATTGCTTGATCATCCGCCGCAATGCCGGTGTCAGATGGTCGGACAGCGCGTTCCTTGCCTCTGGCCGGTTCAGCGTGATGATCGCCACCTTGTCCGCGATCTCGCAGAGCAGCTCATCCGTCCCCGTATCAATAGATT
>Ga0306918_10000313_pt1 | contig 21259 bp, 18 predicted proteins | sample tim00Cox0000000H_FD_203315 | JGI IMG/M metagenome (GOLD analysis project Ga0306918, IMG submission 203315) | Lab enrichment of tropical soil microbial communities from Luquillo Experimental Forest, Puerto Rico - timezero.00C.oxic.00.000.00H (v2)... | ecosystem: Environmental > Terrestrial >... | reverse complement strand
CATTGCGCGCGCTCCCGGAACCTGATCGCAGGCGACGGGATGAAGAACGGCCACTTGCCGCTCCGAACCACGAACTGGCAATAAACCGAAAAACACTACTTGACAGGAAAAGCCCCATACAAGTTCGTATATCAACTTGACGGGCCTGGATCGGGGGCGGGGGATGCGAACGGGCCGCCCGCAACCCGCGCTATCACCTCCGAGCGACGACGCTCGGGTTTGATGATATAGAAACCCTTTCCGATCGGAGGTTCGCCTGATGAAGAACGGCATGGTGATCATCGACGCCGACGGCCACGCCGTCGATGCGGAGCCCATGTATCGCGAGCGGCTGCCTGAGTGCTACCGCAAGCGCAACTTCATCCACCCTAGTGACGGTTTCGACCGCAACCAAAACGGCACGATCAGCAAACGCCCGGAAACGCCGGCGCAGAACCTCGCGGATAACGACCGTGAAGGCATCGACCTGCAGGTCATCTATCCGACCGGCGGGCTCTTCCTGTCGCGGGTGCGCGAGGCCGACTACGCCGTCGCCTTGTGCCGCACCTATAACGACTGGCTCCACGATTGGTGCTCGGCCGACCACAAGCGCCTGACGGGTGTGGCGCTCGTGCCGTTGCACGTCGACGTGACGGCGGCCATCGCCGAGATGGAACGGGCGGTCTCACAGCTCGGCATGGTCGGCGTGATGGTCAACACCTTCGATCGCAGCCGCAACGTTGCGCATCGTGATTTCTGGCCGTTTTACGAGGAGTGCGGCCGCCAGGGTGTGGCGGTGGCCTTTCACGCCTCGGGCAGCGACACGATGGACCCGCTGTGCCACTTCGACAATTTCCTGCAGGTTCACACGCTATCGCACGCGCCGGAGCAGCTGATCGCCTGCACCGCGATCATCTACAGCGGCCTGTTGGAGAAGTATCAGGATCTGCGCATCGCCTTTCTAGAGGCCGGAATCGGCTGGGTCCCGTTCTGGATGGAGCATATGGACGAGGAGTACGAGTACCGTGCCTTCGACGCGCCACTGTTGAAAGCCAAGCCATCGGAATACATGACCTGCGGTCGAGTATTCGTATCCTGTGAGCCGGAGGAGAAGACCTTACGTTACGTGCCGGACTTCTTCCCGGCCGATAACATCCTGTTCGCGTCCGACTATCCGCACTGGGACGGCCAGTTCCCGAATGCCGTGGCGACCCTCGCCGACCGCAACGACGTCCCGGTCGAGCTCAAGCGCAAGATATTCTTCGACAACCCACGCCGTTTTTATGGGCTAAAGGTCGACCCCGCCGGCTTTGACGTGGCCCATTAGGGAGGAAGCACAATGCCGAAAATCCAGGCCGAACGTCTAGGCGAGATTGGCCGCGCCCTGTTCATTGCGGCGGGCACGCCGCCGGCGGAAGCGGAAATCGTTATGCGGCACGTCGTCAACGCCAATCTCGCCGGCCACGACTCACACGGGGTGATCCAGATCCCGACCTATATCGAGCGCATCAAGGTTGGGCACATCGTGCCGGGCGCGCCCTGGAAGATCGTCCAGGAATCGCCGACCACGACGGTCGTCGACGGCCATTGGGGCTTCGGCTACGTGGTCAACGAGCGGGCGATGAAGCTGACGATCGAAAAGGCCAAATCCGCCAATGTCGCAGCCGCCACGGTGTTCCGCCAGGGGCATATCGGACGGGTAGCCTCCTATACGCTGATGGCGGCACGCGAAGGGATGATTGGCATCGCGACCGCTGATTCCGGGCGCTCGCCAAAGGCGGTGGCGCCGTTCGGCGGCCGCGAGGCGCGGCTAGGCACCAACCCGATCTCGATCGCAATGCCGTCCGACCTCGAAGGGCCGCTTTATCTCGACATGGCGACCTCGGCCGCCGCCGCCGGGAAGATCGCGCTCGCCGTCGCGCGCAACCAGCCGGTACCCGACGGCTGGATCATCGGCAGCGACGGCAAGCCGACCAACGACCCGAGCCAGCTGCGGCAGGGCGGGGCATTGCTGCCGGTCGGCGGCGGCGAAGGCTACAAGGGCTATGGCCTATCGGTGATGGTCGAGATCCTCTGCGGCCTGCTGACCGGCCTCGGCTTTGGGGTCGAGCCGACCGGCCGCCACAATGACGGCTGCTTTATGGCGGCGTTCAAGGTCGACGCCTTCCGCCCGCTGGCGCAATTCAAAAAGGATGTCGGCGAGCTCGCCGCGTATTTGAAGGCGACAAAGCCGGCCGAAGGTAGCAGCGGCGTGTATTATCCTGGCGAGATCGAGCACATGCGCGAGCAGGACCGGCGCCAGAACGGGATCGAGGTCGAGGACGCCACCTGGTACAAGCTGCGTAGCCTTGCGGAATCTTACGGCCTCGCGGACCAGTTGCGGTTCACCGACCTCGAGTAACGTCCGACGTCTTAAAAAGGATTGCGAAACCCAGCGCTGTCGGGCCGTGGCGCGACAGGGCAGAGCAGCACTTCAGGTATGACGCCCGCTCGTCAAGCTGAGGCCGAGGCGCTTAGGTGCTCCGGGCGGAAGCCAAGACCGATCACCCGGGCGGGGAGGCGCCGAAGAAATGGCATCCACCCGAACAGTCGCAAAAGCAGCGGTGGCGATATTTTGCCTGAGCTCGCGAGGACCCGGCCGATCACCCGCTTCTGCAGAGCGACTTGAAGCCGCTGCGTAGCTCGGGTGGGAAACTCGCGGCGACGCTGCACGGCACGGAGGTCTTGTTCGGAGACCGCGCCTCTGAGCAGGCTCGGCGCCAAGATATTGGCGGCGGCGACCGCATCCTGCACCGCGAGATTTATCCCGACACCGCCGATCGGCGACATCGCATGCGCGGCATCGCCGATGCATAGCAGCCCCGGCCGGTGCCACACTCGCAAGCGATCGACCGCAACGCTCAACAACTTGACGTCGGACCAATCGCTCAGCTCGTCGACACGATCGTGGAAGTGCGGGACAAGGCCAGCGATTTCTTCGCGCAGCGCGGTCAGGCCGCGGCGGCATATCTCGTCGTGGCCTCCTTTCGGAATAACGAAGGCGCACTGCCAATACTCACCGCGGTTGAGCATCACAAAGATGCGGCCGGCGTCGACACGGCCGAGCGGCTGTCCCGGGTCGTCCGAACGCCGCGACAGCCGCATCCACAACACGTCCATCGGCGCCCCGAGATCAATGACATCGAGGCCGGCTCGTTCGCGTACGGTCGAGTGGCGGCCGTCAGCTGCGACCACCAGGTCGGCGCTGACCTCGAGTTCTCCGTCTCGGGTCGTCGCTCTCACGCCGGTTACACGCTCGCCCTCGACGATGAGCTCACGAACCTCGGCCTCCATCCGGAGCTGAAAACCGGGATAGCGCTTGGCCTGCTCGGCGAGAAAGTCGAGAAAGTCCCATTGCGGCATAAAGGCGATGAACCGGCAATGCGTCGGCAAATGCCGGAAATCAGCGATTTGCAGAAACTCGTCCCCGATCTGGGCGCCGAGGGTCTTTACCTCCTGATGGGGACGCCGCAGGAATTCGTCGAGAAGCTCCAGCTCGTGCATTACTTCGAGTGTCGAGGGGTGGATCGTATCGCCGCGGAAATCACGCAAGAAATCGGCATGTTTCTCGAGGACGAGAACCGGATTCCCGGCACGCGCCAACAGAAATCCCAGCATCATGCCGGCGGGGCCGCCACCCGCGATGCAGCAGCGGACCGCGATCTCGGCCGCATCCATCGATCACCCTCCGAACCTGCCCTCCCGCGCCGCCAGATCGTAGCGACGACAGTGGGAATAGCAGGTTAGATGGGCGGCAAGGACGAAAGATCGACTATGTGCTGGGTAGCTTTCAACTTTTCGAGGCGCGCAGCTTCCTGTGCCGTGACGTAGTCGCGGTAGGCGGCGCGGTCTGCCTCGGCGACGGTTGCCTGGGTCGGAACAGCGCAGACCGTCGGGCACCGCGTCACACCTTTCGTCTTCAAGAAAGCGGCAACCGCCGCCTCGTAATCGGCATCCGACATGACGGTTTCCCTCGCTAGGTCAACGGGTCTCTCTAGTTAGAGCGAAACCGGTTAATGATGGGTTTAGAGCAATACCTCTAAAAAAGTTTTCGAAATTCGCGGAAACCGGCGCGAGTCGGCTGGCGTTTTGCCGGGCTCTAGACGATATATGCGGGCCGGGAGGGGTGACAGGACGAGGTTGGACATTGGTCCATCCGGATTACACGGTGCGATTTTGGGGCGTACGCGGGAGCATTGCTTGCCCTGGGCCCGATACCGTGCGTTACGGCGGCAATACCTCGTGTGTCGAAATCCGCTGCGGGGGCCACCTCATGGTATTCGACGGCGGCACCGGCATCCGCTTGCTGGGTAACGAGTTGATGGTTTCCGGGCGTCCCGCCGAGCTGGATCTGTTCTACAGCCACACGCATTTCGACCACATTTGCGGGCTGCCGTTCTTCGCCCCGTGTTATGACGCGCGCAGCCACTTGCGCATCTGGGCGGGCCATCTGAATGATGGCAAGAACATCGAAGCGGTGCTCAACAAGATGATGATCGCCCCGCTCTTTCCGATCCCGATGGGTATTTTTACAGCCAAGATGGAGTTTGCCGATTTCGCTGCGGGCGACGAGCTGAGGCCATATCCCGGGATCGTCCTTCGCACCGGACCGCTCAACCACCCCAACGGTGCCACCGGCTATCGCATCGAATACGGTGGCAAGGTCGTGGCCTATATCACCGATACCGAACATCGGCCCGGCGAACGCGACCCCAACGTCATCGCACTCATCAGGGACGCCGACGTGGCGATCTATGACGCCTCCTACACGGACGAGGAATTTCCCGCCCACAAGGATTGGGGGCACTCGACCTGGCAGGAAGGGGTACGCCTTGCCGATGCGGCAGGGGTAAAAACCCTCGTCATCTTCCATCATGATCCCGGTCACGACGACGATTTCATGGACCGGGTGGCCGCGGACGCAGCAGCGGCGCGGCCCGGCACGATCGTCGCGCAGGAAGGTCTCGTCCTGCGGCCGTGACACGCTGCTGCGATGGTTCATCGTAGCGCGGATGCCCGAACGGTTTCGCGTCGAGGTCGCGTCGGCACAAAGTATCACGGCGATAGAATATCCCGCCGCGGCATCAAACCGGGCGGCGGTCAGTTTGATCCTCGGACATGGAGCAGGTGCCGGTCAGACCAGTGGCTTCATCGTAGAGTTCGCGGCAGCGCTGGCGGCGCGTGGGATCGACATCGTCACGTTCAATTTTCTTTACGCAGAGCACGGCCGTCGCGTCCCCGATCCGAATGCCAGGCTCGAAGCCTGCTTCCGCGCTGTGATCGAGGCTGTACGCCAGCGGAAATCCACCACGCTGGCCATAGGCGGCAAATCGATGGGCGGGCGCATCGCTTCTCAAGTCGCAGCCGGCGGCGCCGGTGAGTTGGCGGGATTGGTGTTCCTCGGCTATCCGCTGCATCCGCCAGGGAAACCCGAGCGGCTGCGCGCCGCCCATCTGCACGACGTAAGGGCTCCGATGCTGTTCGTTCAAGGCTCGCGCGATGCATTCGGCACGCCCGGAGAGCTGCAGCCGATCATCACGCGGCTCGAGCCGCCCGCCGATCTGTATGTGGTCGAGGGCGGCGACCATTCGTTCAGGGTTCCCAAGCGTGCGGGCATGGGCCAGCAGGAGGTCTATGACCGCGTACAAGATCGCATCGCAACTTGGTTGCGAGGGCTGGCGGCAAGATAAGGGAGCAAAAAGCGCTGCGGCTGGCCCACTTTCCAGTGCGGGCGGCCCCCCAGCCCCGGCAGGAAAAGCGATCACGTTCGTCACCACCCGCGCCGCCGCAGCGCTGCAACAAAACTTAACGCCGACGGCGCCGATGGAAACCCGCAGACGAGTTTTTGACGGTAATCGGGACGATGCAAAAACGCCGGGTCAGGCGAGCGCGACGAGCGACGGCGGGACGGCGCCGCGCAGCAGCGCCTTGCGGACCTCCCACTGCGTGCCGGGGTCGAGGGTTTCGAGGCATTGCACCTCGCCTCCGGTGAACAGTGCGATCGGCAGACCGTCGCGGTAGAGCAGGCGATTGCCGGTCAAGGCGGGAAGCTTTGGTCCCGGCGTCAGGATGCCGGCGAGGTTCAGCGGATCGGCGCCGGAAAGCGAGACCCAGATCCCTGCTGCCGGCTTACGGCGCACCTCGCGAAGCATGCCGACCGCGTCGGGGAGTGCGAATTGCTCGCCGGCAAAGCCGGCGACAAACCGGCCGCCGCGGATTTCGCCGCGCGCTTCCAAGCGACGATAGACGCGCAACAGGTCGCGCCACGGCGGCAACCAGGGGGCCTCGCGCTCCAGCAGCCGCCAGAACACAACCCCGTAACGCAGCAGCAGGGTTCGGGCGAGATGCTCGGCAGCCTCGGGTTTGGCATCGTTACGAGGCGGCCCACGGCGCGCCAGCGCCCAGCGGCCGGCGCTCTCCATGCCGAACATCGCGGCGCGCCGCCGCCGGCCGCTATCGGGCTTGCGCAGCAATGCGCGCAACCCGCCAAAGCTGTCGGAGGTGACGACGCCGAGCGCGACCAATTCGGCCAGCGCCTCCTCGACCTGTGGGCGCAACAGGCCGGTGCCTTCGACGACTTCGTCGAAGAAAGAAGCACCATATTGCCGGATGAAGTCGGCGACGGCTTGCGAACGGGAACTCGGCGCGGGCGCGTCTTCTGCCGACGACAGCGAGGCCCAGAGCGCCGCATGCCGGCGTGCCAGCAACGTTATCGGCGTCGTCCGCACCGGCGTGGCATTGCGCTCCACGCCGTTGGGCCGCGGCCCGCGAGGTCTCAGCCGGGCCCAAGCGATCCGCCCTGCAAGGCACTGATCATCGAGCCAGGAGGGCTCGTATCCGTCGAGCCGCGCCGGCAGGATCTCGGTCTCCCAGGCTCCGGCCGGCGCCTCGAAGCCTTCGAGCTGACGGACCAGAACCTCGAGAGCGTCCGGCCCCTCCATCCGCGCTTCGGGTGTTACCCGCTGCCAGCCGAGCAGGAAACGCAGAAAATCGCGCGCGGCCACCGGCTGGATCTCGGCGCGCAGTCGGCCCACCGTATAGCGGTGAATGCGGGCGAGCAGCCGGCGTTCGCACCATTCCTCGGCTGGCGCCTGTTGTGTGAAGCGGCCGCGCATCGCAAAACCCTCGGTTTCGAGCGCGATGAGCGCGGCCGAGATCTCATTTTGCTTGATCCCGAGCGGTTCCGCCAACGCCGCCTCGGTGACCGGTCCCAAGCCTTCCGATCGGCCGCGGAGGATTTCGATCAGCGCCTCATCGGGCGACCAGTGGCGCTCGGCATGGATCTGTGGCGCGGAGATCGGCGGGTCGAGCGAGGCTTCCGGCCAAATTGCTCGAAATTGCGGCAATCGCTCGGCTGCGACCCACAACTTTGACTCCGAAGCCTTATGATCGTCATTCCCGCGAAAGCGGGAATCCAGGCGGCCCTGGGCTCCCGCTTTCGCGGGGGCGACGGTGGGGTTCGCTCGGATAGAGAGCAATGTGACACGCCATTCGCGCATGAGTTCGGCAAGCCACTCATTCCACGTTGGCGGGATTTCATCTGCGCTGAGGAAGCCCAGCCAGACCAGCGCATCGTGCAGTTCGTCGGCGTTGGCGGGCTCGGGCCAGGCTTCGCTGCGCACCCGCTCGATCGCTTCCGGATCGAGCCGGCCGATCTCGCTTGCATCCTCCGCCGCCAGCCAGCGCCGGCTCATCACCGCCTGGGTACGCCGTTCTTCGAGCGGCGCGTCGTCGAGATAGGCGTAGGGCCGGGCCGACAGCACTTCGAGCGCCAGCGGCGAGGGTTCGGTCAGATCGCGCGTGATGACGCGGATTTCGCCGGCCTCCAGCGCCTTGAGCAGCCCTTCGAGACCGTCGACGTCCATGGCCTCGATGAGACAATCGCTGATTGTTTGGCGAACCAGCGGATGGTCGGGGATCTCGCGCGCGCCTGCCAAATTCTCGGCGCAGGCGACCTGGTCCGGAAAAACCGCTGAGAGCAGGTCCTCGGCAGCCATGCGAGCGAGTTGCGGCGGCACTTTCCTGCCGCCGCGGAACCGCGGTAGCGCCAGCGACACTCCCGCGACCCAACGCCAGCGGGTGATGAACATCGGCGCATCGAGCAGCGCCTCGGTCACAAGCTGCCTGATGTTGGCGGAATTGAGGTAGCGCGCGACCTCGGCGAGATCGAAGCTGTGTGCCCGGGTCAGCGACAGCACGATGTTGTCTTCGGTCGCCGCCGCCTGCAGCTCGAAATTGAATTTTCGGCAGAAGCGCTTGCGCAGCGCCAGTCCCCAGGCGCGGTTGAGCCGGCTGCCATAGGGCGAATGGATGACCAGCTGCATGCCGCCGATCTCGTCGAAAAAGCGCTCGATGACGAGCGTGTCGCGGGTCGGCAGAACGCCGAGCGCGGCATGGCCCGTAGCCAGATAGTCGACGATCTGCTCCGCCGCCGCCTCGGCAATGCCGATCTCTTCGACCAGCCAGTGCAAAGTGTTGTCGCCTGCCGGCAAACGGACCGCGAGATCTGCCCGCAGGCGCGAGACCGATTGCGACAGCTCGTCGCTGCGGCCCGGCGCCTCGCCCAGCCAGAAAGGAATATTCGGCGCGGCGCCCTGCGCATCCTCGACCCGCAAGGTGCCACGCTCGAGCCGCAGCACGCGGTACCCGGTATTGCCGAGCTGGAAGACGTCGCCGACCATGCTTTCGACCGCGAAATCCTCGTTGACGGTGCCGATAACCTGATTTTCGGGCTCGAGCAGGACCTGATAATCGGCGTTGTCCGGGATCGTGCCGCCCGAGGTCAGCGCGGTCAGTCGCGCGCCGCGCCGGCCGCGAAGCTTGTGGTTAACTGCGTCGTAATGGATCAGCGCGCTGCGCCGGCCACGGCGGGTCGTAAAGCCGTCGGCGAGCATCGCCACCACCGCCGAGAAATCCTCGCGCGGCAGCAACCGATAGGGCCAAGCGCGGCGGACCAGCGCATAGAACTCGTCCTCGTTCCATTCCTGCGCAGCGACCTCGGCGACGATGTGCTGCGCGAGCACGTCGAGCGGCTGTTCGGGGATCATCAACCGGTCGAGCTCGCCACGGCGGACGCTGTCGATGAGAGCCGCGCACTCGACAAGCTCGTCGCGCGACAGCGGGAACAGCCGTCCTTTGGGGGTGCCGGCAACCGCATGCCCCGAGCGCCCGACGCGCTGCAAAAAGCTGGCGATCGAGCGCGGTGAGCCGATTTGACACACCAGGTCGACCTCGCCGATGTCGATGCCGAGCTCGAGCGAGGCGGTCGCGACCAGTGCTTTCAGCGCGCCGCATTTGAGCCGCTGCTCGGCATCGAACCGCTGCTCCCGGGCAAGGCTCCCGTGATGGGCGGTCACTTGCTCGGCTCCGAGCCGCTCCGAGAGCTGGCGGGTCACGCGCTCGGCGAGCCGGCGGGTGTTGACAAAGATCAGGGTCGTTCGGTGCGCTTCGATCAGTTCGGTCAGGCGATCGTAGACCTGCTGCCAGACTTCCCCCGACATCACCGCTTCGAGCGGCGAGGCGGGAACTTCGAGGGCCAGATCGCGCGCCCGGCGATGGCCGGTGTCGATAATCTGACACTCACCGGTAGGGCCCACCAGGAAACGCGCCACCGCCTCGATCGGCTTCTGCGTCGCCGACAGCCCGATGCGCAGCAGGTGGCCGCCGCACAGCGCGGCCAGACGCTCGAGCGTGATCGCCAGATGCGACCCGCGCTTGTTCGGCGCGACGGCATGGATTTCGTCGACGATGACCGTTCGCACCGTCGCCAGCATTTTGCGGCCGGATTCCGAGCCGAGCAGGATGTAGAGCGATTCCGGTGTTGTGATGACGATGTGCGGCGGCGATCGCCGCATGCGTTCGCGTTCGCCGGCTGCCGTGTCGCCCGTGCGCACCCAGGTGCGGATGTCGACCTCCAGCAGCCCTTGCCGGCGCAGCTCTTCGCGGATGCCGGCGAGCGGCGCCTCGAGGTTGCGCTGGATGTCGTTGGAGAGCGCCTTCAGCGGCGAGACGTAGACGATCTGCGTCTCGTCTTCGAGCCCGCCATCGAGTGCCTGGCGCACCAGCGTGTCGATCGCCGCGAGAAACGCGGCCAGCGTCTTGCCGGAGCCGGTCGGCGCCGCGATCAGCGTATGCCGGCCGCTCTGAATCGCCGGCCACGCCTCCGCCTGGGCCGCGGTCGGGGCAGCAAAGCTGCGGTCAAACCATTCGGCAACCGCCGGATGAAACAGGTAGGTGGTGTTCACGGAACGCCAAAGGATCTCACGCGTCGGAGGTTATATGGTGATCCGGGCGGGCTTTGCGCCGCTTGTCGAAATTGAGCGGGGCAGACTCAAACCATGAGGTCCGCCAGCTCCGTCATATTGCGAACCACAATGTCCGGCTGGTGCGGCGTCATGCCAAAGGGGCGCTGCCGCCGGTCGATGAAGGCGGTGTGCATGCCGGCGGATTTGGCGCCGATGCAGTCGAAGGCATGATTGGCAACGAACAGCACCTGGTCCATCCGCACCCCGGGCAGCTCCGGCGCTTTCGTGTAGGTCGCGACATGCGGTTTGAAGGAATTGGCGGCCGCTACCGAGATCAGGCGGTCGAACGCGATCCCATGGTACGGCCGTGCCGCCTCGAGCATGTCGGGATCGCCATTCGAGAGCACGGCGAGCTTGTAGCGCGTATGCAGCCGCGCGAGCGCCTCCGGCACTTCCGGAAAGGGCCGCAGCTTCTCTATCTGCGCGACGAGATCGCGGACCTCGTCCATCGTGTAGGAAATGCCGGCGCGCTCGAGGACATGAGCCAGCGACCGGTGACCGATCTCGCGATAGGGCGTGTGCTCCCTGTGCAGCAATGCGTCGATCATCGAATTCTCAAAATGGGTGCGGCGCCACCAGGTCACGAACGAGTTCGCATTGCCGGGCCAGCCTTTGCTTTTGAGAAATGGCGTCGCGGCCTCGGTCAGCCCCGACTGCATGTCGACGACCGTCCCGTACTGGTCAAACATGCAGAGCCCGACGGAACGCTTCAGTTTTTCGATAGAGTCCAATCCAGCCTCCGTAATTCGCGGAGCTTCACCTACGCTGGGCCGTTAGCGCTATGGTGCACCTGCTCGCCACAACGGTCATGAGCGAAATTCCTCCGCCCCGCGAACCGCATTGGCCCGAAGGGGCTATCTTTACCCTCGGGCACTCCACATTGCCGATCGGATCCTTCATCACGGTGCTGCAAGCCTATGGCATCGAACGCCTCGTCGACATCCGTACGATCCCCCGGTCACGCCATAATCCGCAATTCAACGGCACTGCCCTGGCCGAGAGCCTGAAAGCGGAGCGTCTCGAATACGTGCATATGAAAGCGCTGGGCGGTCTGCGGCGTCCGCGCAAGGATTCTTCGAACACCGGCTGGCGCAACGAAGGTTTTCGCGGCTTTGCCGATTACATGCAGACCGAGGAGTTTGAGGCCGCGCTTTCGGCGCTCATCCGCCTGAGCCGCGAAAGGCGCGTCGCGATCATGTGCGCCGAAGCGGTGCCGTGGCGGTGCCACCGTTCCCTGGTGGCCGATGCGCTCAGGGTGCGCGGCGTGCCGGTCGTCGAGATTTTGTCGGAGAGCAGCTGGCGGATGCATGAACTCACGCGGTTCGCACAGGTGGAGGGCGTCCGCATCACCTATCCGCCTGAGCAAGCTGAGTTATTTTGACGGCGGGGTGCCTCCCGCCCCGCGGACGTGAAAGCCCCCGTCAGGCAGCGGCCGCCCAGGTTTCCGAGAGCAACTCCGCCTGCTCCAGTACGGTTTGCGTGGCTTTTTCTTGCTTGTCGGGCGGATAGCCGTATTTGCGAAGGATCCGCTTGACCACCACGCGCAATTGCGCGCGGACGTTCTCGCGCAGGGTCCAGTCGATTGTCACATTCTTGCGCACGATCGCGACCAGCTCGCGAGCGATCGTCTTCAAGGTCGGCTCGCCCAACACCTTGACCGCGCTGTCGTTGGTTTCAAGTGCGTCGTAGAAAGCGAGCTCGTCCTCGGTCAACCCGAGCTTCTCGCCGCGCGCGTTCGCCGCGCGCATGTCCTTGGCAAGAGCGATCAATTCTTCGATCACCTGCGCGGTCTCGATTGCGCGGTTCTGGTATCGGCGGATCGAGCGCTCCAGCAGCTCGGTGAAAGAACGCGCCTGCACGACATTGCTCTGCGAGCGGGCCTTGATCTCCCCGACCAGCAGCTTGCGCAACAGCTCGACGGCGAGGTTGCGCTGCGGCATGCCGCGGATCTCGGCAAGAAACTCGTTTGCGGGCCGGCCGCGCCCCAAATTCTCCTGGCGTTTCGAACCCGACGGATCGATCGCGATCGACACCGAGACGCGGCCTCTCTCCCATCGCCGCGAGCCGCTCCTCGAAATGGGCGACCAAATCGCGGGCGATGATCTTCACCCGGTTCTCGGAGCCGACGATCGCTTCGAGCTGCGCCCATTTGGTCTTCAGTTTCTCCTTGCGCTCAACCTCCTCGCCCTCTGTCAATTCCTCGAACTCTGGGTCAATCTTAGGCCGCTCCGACGGCTTCAATTCGAGCTTGGCGAGCCGGCTCTCGTATCGAAGACCCGTTCTCCTATCGCGGCCGGCTGCCGATGCCGAAATTCATGATCAATTCCGCCGGCGACCAATACTTTTTGCCCGACTCGTCGAAATTCTACTTCGATGCGCTGGAGGGCGAGAAATACCTCCGCTATGTACCGAACGCCGACCACTCTCTGAAGGGCAGCGACGCAGGAGAAGGCGCCTTCGCCTTTTACGAAGCGATCGCAGTCGGGTTCTTTCAGGCCGTCCGCGCCGCGTTGATCAAGCACATCCCGGATAATCGAAAACCTCCCGAGGTGCTCGACCAAGCGATCCGCCAAATCGTCTCGAAGGCACTCGTTTCCGGCGAGATCGTCGATATCTTTGCCGCCGCCGGGCTGAAGAAGCCCGACATCTCGATCCTCTCCGACGAGCATCGCGGATGCGAATCGCCTCGTCATGCGGCACCGCCAGCGCAAACGCTTCCGACAACTCCTTCACGGCTTGCAGGAATCTTTCTTTCCCCCGTTCCTGCGCGAGAATGAATTCCTGCCCCGCGGGGATCATCGAGATGCGTTGCTGCGCCGTCCCTTGCGTCAACGGGCCAAGGTCGAAACCGTGGAATAACCCGAGGCAGATCTCGTATTTTTCGAGCATGGCCGCGACCGCCTCGGATTGATCGATCGCGGTCTGACCGGTGCCGCCGCTCTCCGTATAGGTCGCGAGCGCCTGTTTCAGCTCGTCGGCAAGGCCGAGGTAATCGACGACCAGCCCGCCCGGCTTGTCCTTGAATACGCGATTGACGCGGGCGATGGCCTGCATCAGCCCGTGCCCGCGCATCGGCTTGTCGACATACATCGTGTGCAGGCTCGGCGCGTCGAACCCGGTCAGCCACATGTCGCGCACGATGACGACGCGGAACGCATCCGCCGCATCGCGGAACCGGTTCGCAAGCGCCTCACGCCGCAACTTGTTGCGGATGTGAGGCTGCCAGTCCGCGGGATCGGCGGCGGAACCGGTCATCACGACTTTGATCGCGCCCTTATCGTCCTCTTCGTCGTGCCATTCCGGGCGCAGCGCGATCAGCTCGCAGTAAAGGTCGACGCAGATGCGCCGGCTCATGCAGACGATCATCGCCTTGCCGTCCTGTGGCAAGCGACGAACCCGAACGCGCGCGACTTCCGTTTTCACACAGCCTCGGTGGACACCGGACATTCGGGCCAGATTTCTGCGCGAGCTAAGTGATTGTTCCTTCAAAGCCCGAACCGGAGAGCGAATCTCAATTTTTTGAAAACACGTAGTCGAGGTGGAAAGAGCGCGTATCGAAATTCCATTGGCTTGATCGCGCCACGCGTAACCGCGCCGGTCCCGTAGGCTCGACAAAAACAGACTGCCTTATTCGGGATGAGGACGGCATAGGGTATAGTCGCGATGGGGATGATGCAGCATGTTGACGAGACGAAACCGAGACCTACTGCCGCAGAGAACCGAGCCAATACCGTTCGCCGCGAAGGCGAAGGATCTGGGGGCATTGCGCGATGCCGTTGTCGATGCCGCGACCGTCGGCGTTGGCTTGTGGCTCAGCTACCTGTTCGCTCTCTTTTATTTTGCCATTGCCGCCGGCGCAGTGACGCATGGTGATCTGTTTCTCGAAAGCCCGGTGAAATTACCATTCCTGAATGTCGAATTGCCGCTCAAGGCCTTCTTCGTCTTGGGGCCGTTGGTCTTTCTGATCGTGCATGCCTATGTGCTACTGCACTTCGTACTGCTGGCCGAAAAGATCGGCGCCTTCCATACCGAATTGCAAGCACAGATCTCTTACGAAGATACGCGAGCACGGCTGCGCCGTCAGTTGCCGAGCAACATCTTCGTACAATTCCTTAGCGGCCCGCCTGAGATGCGGCATGGGATTGTTGGCTTCCTTTTGAAATTGATCGCCTGGATCAGCCTGATCGCTGGCCCGATCGCTTTGTTGGTCTTGTTCCAACGTCAGTTCCTGCCCTACCACAGCGAGTGGATCACGAGGTGGCAGCGGATCGCCGTTGTGATAGACATTGCTTTGCTGTGGATCTTATGGCCACGGATTGCGCGCGGGAAAGCGACGGGCCTCGGATGGCGCGATTTCAAACGGGCAAAGGTCCAGGCCTTGTTGCTGATGAGCGTCTTGCCGGTTCTGCTGGTGGTGACAATTGCAACTATCCCCGGCGAGTGGCCCGAGGAGAAACTACCAGCGATACGCCTCATCCCCACGACATGGAAGGCGTGGACTTTATTACCGAGCGTCAAGACCATTCAAGCACCTGGATCTGGTTGGGCGACACTGCACGAATTGTTGGTGGGTACGCCGCAAAGCCTGTGGTCAAACTTCCTGGTGTTGCCGAACTTCGAACCCGGCGATCGCGTAAAAGTAGATACCGAAGGTAAGATAGCGATTTCCCCGAATAGCATGTCGCTGCGTTTCCGCTCGCTCGAACGGGCGGTTCTCATCAATGCCCATCTGAGGAAGGCGGATTTCACCGGTGCTTTTCTTGCGGGCGCGGATTTCAGTCGGGCCGACCTGCGCGAGGCGAAGTTCGAGTGCGGCCTGGAGGTCGGCTTGAAATCGAGATGTGCACAGCTAGAGGGCGCCTCGCTCGAACGCGCGCAGCTAGAGGGCGCCTCGCTCGAACGAGCGCAGCTACAGGGCGCCTCGCTCGAACACGCGCAGCTACAGGGCGCCTCGCTCGCCTACGCGCAGCTACAGGGCGCCTCGCTCGCCTACGCGCAGCTACAGGGCGCCTCGCTCGAACGCGCGCAGCTACAGGGCGCCTCGCTAGGAAACGCGCAGGCAGGGGGCGCCTCGCTTCGCTGGACCTATGTTTGGAGAACCCTTCCACCATTTTACGCAACCGAAGCGTTCGTCGCTCAGCCCCAGCTGGGACCGAGTTATGTTGGGCTCGATTGCCCTATGTATGTGCTTTCTTGTCACTGGTCGCGGGCATCTTATGTGGCGCTGAAATCGCTGATCGAGAACTCGGTCCCAGCGGGGGATCGGCGAGATAAGGCGTTGGAACGGATCGCGACATTAGAGAATTCCGCCTATCCCATTGACAAGGTTTCTGCGAAGGCCTGGAGGGATCTTGCGAACGGGTCGGCGCGCACGCCGAGCTCGTACTTCGACACGCTGGCAAAAGTGTTCAAAGAGATCGGCTGTGTCGCCGATGGAGCCCCGTACGTGATCGCCCACCTAACCCCGAAGCTCTATCAGCGCTTTTACGGGCCCCTCGGACAGGAGAGAGAAGTTGCCGCCGCCTTCCTCGACGAGGCAAAGTGCCCAGGCGCGCGCGGGCTGTCCGAAGAGAACAAGGCAAAGCTGCAAGAAATACGCAATTGGGGCCCTTCTGCGCCGGCCGGTCCCGGCACCGCGTCCCGGTAAAATGCGTGCCGAGGCGAAGGTCCGGAAAGGGTCGACTGCGGTCCTCGGAGCCACGCATCAGACGTTCAGATTTTGCCAGGCCCCCGGCGATCGCTTCTCGCCGGTGCACACCATGTCGATATCCCGGCTGCCGCGGGCCGAGCAACACCAGCTGGGCGCGCCACGCAAGAACCGGCGTCTCGGCACCATACCAGCGCGCCTGCTCGGCCGGATCGGGTTCGCTGCGGTGGCCGCATGCTTTGCACCACACGAAAAATCTGACGTGTGCCGCAGCGGCGTTGCCTAAGGTCATTGGCGGACGATATATGATAACCTGCTGGAAGGCTCAGACCGCGCCCACCCGGCATCACTCCCCCTCTGGGTCCGCGATGAACGCGTAACACTCGCCGTTCTTAGGGCCGGCCACGTAGCAACCGTTCACGCCGATCTGCCCGCGGCTGTTAATGCTGGTTGCGAAGAGAAGTTCGACCTTGCCGCTTAGGGGATCGCTCTGGGCGATTAACGTGTTGAGGTCGAACGGGATCCCGCCCAGCCAGACGAGTGCGACGTAATTACTGTAGCCCACAATCGTCCCGTCGTTGTTTATGCCCGTGGCTGTGATGCATGAACCCACCCCAGGCCCGGTCGGACACGGGAGCTCGGTCATCGCGCCGTTCCACAGGAAGGCCCGCGCCTGCGCTTGTGGAGGAAAGGACTGGCCAACGACCTCGTCAAATGCGTTGACGCCGGTTGCGAAAGCACTGGTGTCCCCGTCGACGGTGCCGAGGTCACGCCATCGGCCATTGGCCCAAAGAGCCGCGTGCGCGACGGGCGTTGGGGTGAAGAACTGGGCGTTGCCCGCAACGTGCCCCTGGTCGTTGATCGCGGAGCCCCCACTTCGAAAGGCGCCGGCCGGAACGCCCAGGTCGGTCATGCTGCCGCGAAAGTAGACGAAAGCGTGGAAATTCGAGTTTGAGCCGGTAACTTCGCCGCGGTTGTTGATCGCGTCCGCCCCAGCGTCCAGACCACCGAATATGGACATCGAGCCTCGTTGGTAGAGGAAGGCGTTCCCGTGACCGTTCCCTGGCAACACCCCCCCAACGATCTCCCCTTGGTTGTTGATACCGGCAGCCTCCACGGTGGTGGCGGTGCCGAACCCCGCGGGGAGGCCGAGGTCGACCATGCCCTCCCGCGGCGTCCAGCGGAAACCGCGAAGGACCGCTTGCGGGTTGGCTGCTGTGTGCAGGCAGTATTCTCCCGTCGCCTCGCCATTATCGGCGATACCCGTAATGAAGCTGTTGCCGAGCGTCACGAAGTGACAGGACAAGCCGGTGCTGGGCGTGGAAAGCGTGCCAAGCTCGGTAAGCGTGTAAACCGGCGGCGCAGGCGACTGCGCCGTGGTTGGCTCACCCGCCAGCGTCACCACCGTGATCAGCAAAGCCCCCTTTATCTTACGCATATTATCCTCCGCACCGGTCACCTACGGCCTTAATGGCGGTCCCGATAACCGCCGAGGCCATCAGATCGCCGAAACCCGGAGCGAGCATTCATCTAGCACAGTTAACGCGCCGGCTGAGGCGGCCGGTTATCGAGTTCCGCTGAGGGTCGAAAGCCGCCGGCCCAATCGGGCGCCAACTGCATGATTTACCACTAGCGCTCCGCCGGCCCGAGCGCACCGATCGTCTGCAGCAGCAGCATCCGGGCCAGGCCTTTCGGCTCTGGAGGGCCTCTACCGGACGGCCGGTGCGGCGTCGTCCTCCGCTTGCCACAGGTGCCGGGAGAGATCGCGGGTTAAGAGCACTTCACCTGAAGACTTGCTATTGGCGAATATCGACGTATTTCCCTTGGCCGACAGGCGGTAACGGGGTATGTTCCGTGTGGGAGTTGGGTTGATAATCTGTGAATTTTCTGAATGGGCGATGTGTCCCAAGGTCCCCAAGAGCAATCTACGACCGACATAGCCGATAGCGCAGATGATCAGCCCGCCCAAAGCGAGCCGCATTTGATCAAATTGCCACGTGAGTCGTTCACGCACGTAGGCCTCGCCGCCAATGTCCACGAAATACTGCTTATGTTCGGTCGTACCGATCAGCAAGTGGATTTAGGCACCAATTCTCTTGTTGTCTTGGGAATTGAATGGGTCAGAATTTGCGCATTAACTCCAGTTGCTGCGAAAGTCCTTATGTCAGGGTTAAATGTATTGATCGACAGATACGAAAAGGAACACGGTAAGATTCCGGATGATCCTGTCGTTCAAGTAAGATTACAGGAACCTGATGGCTCAAGCCAATCAAAATAGGCTGATTTTATTTCAAGTAACGCCAGATGGCAATTTATACGATCGGCCAGTTGTACTTTATCAGGATACATGGGAATTGCATATACGACCAAACAAGTCAAATGTCACTGTAAATGCGATAAGGGAGGTAGTCGCTACACCGTCCTATGTGTATCGCGATAAGATGGCAGAAACGCGGCACGTTTTGATAAACAATAATGTAAGTACCCAACGCGGCACCAAGATGACAGTATTTTTCGAAACCGCTTCCATGGCGAGGTATAACCTTGTGGCTACGGCATTTTACAACCGCAACCCAAATGTAGGACCATTGTTGTATGATTTTACCACGCGTATCCCCGCCGCTGGCTCTGTGCTACGGAGCTCCTATGACGACGGCAGCGATATCCTTTATCTCGGTATTGATGATGCGCAGTCAGCCGAGGATGAGGAAATTGAGGATGGCGTTTATTTGGGGTACCCGGAGGGTATGGACAGCCCGTGCACCGCGATGGTGTTTGGTATACGAAAACGAACTCCCGAGCAGCGCAATCATGTGATTGAAAGGCTAGCGAACGCCCTTCGTTTAAGGCAACAGCAAGTACGCGAGGCTTTTGAGAAGGCATATTGAAATCTAGCGTCGATGCGTGATGTAACCAAAATCGCATTTCAGGTAAATTAAACGGTCTCGCCCTTCTGGCGTTACTTGGCGCACGCCGTAGGAGACGGCCACGGAAACGGGGCGGCGAAGCCGGCGGGCCAATAACGGAGGAAAAACCCGCCGGGGCCGATGCGCCCGCAGCAGCCAGCCCACCGGGATCTCACGAAAAAGACCGCCCGGCACTGAACCTGTGGGGCAGAATTCAGCACCGGGCGGCCAATCCGGCGCGACGGATTGGGCAAAGGCGCGCCGAATTTCATTGATCGGCATCCTGCAGCTCGTCCGGCGCCACGTAGCAGCCACCGTGCGAGCAGAAATATTTCGCCGCCTCGACCGGGGCGCGCATCAGCCAGAGTCCGGATTGCGGGTGATGCCACGGCTCGTAGGCGTTCGGCCCGTGACCGAACTTGTCCCAAGGGTTGCCGGTCACGACCAGCATGACCGTGTCCGCGGTCGCGTGCATCAAGTCACGCCGATCGCGTTGAGCGTGCTCGCGAGGTCGGCACAATTGGCCTGGGACAAGAGGACGCTGTTGCCGCCCTGGCGGAGCTCAAGCTGCGCGACGGTCGCGGCCTTGTTGTTCTGGGCGACGAGGGTCCGCTCGTTGCCCGCCGAATTTATCCACACCGAGGCCGCCAGCGAGCCGGCTGAGCCAAAGCTGTTCACGCTGGCATAGAGCGTCGCGATGTCGGCTGCGGACAACACGACGTACGTGCTTGGCGTGCCCAACCGCCAGCTGGCGATGCCGGTCAGGTGGCCGTCACTTGGTACTATGTGAACAATGCGGTCACCAATGAGACGATCCAGCTCGTGCCGTGCAGTGGTGGCCAGTTCGCCTACTGCCCGATGAACCAGCGCTACGGCCATCAATTGCCTCTCAGCAAGACCAGCTGGCCGCCAAGGCGGCGGTGGGCCGCGCGCAGCAGCAGATCGGCATCGAGTTGGTCAAGAGCGCGAGGTCGCGGCCGGTGGGCTACGGCGACCTCGGGCTGATCGACTTCCTGCGCCATGGACGGAGGTGAAGATGGCGAACGAGTACGAGCGATTTCGGCAGATCTACCACGAGCAGCGCCGGCCGCTGGTCGGCGACGCGATGACCGGAACCGAGCCGACGCGGCCGCGCCCAGAGCCGCGCTGGGGCCACCGCGACCCGATGGCGATGGACGTGCCGCGTCGGCTCGGCCCGCTGCTCGCGGCCGGCCAGGGCCAGCCAAACCCGACTCCGTTGCCGCACGAGGTCCCGCACGGCCAGCCGCCGGGCTCGCTGCCGACGCCGTTGCGTCCGATCGAGCCGCCGATCACCCCGAACAGAGGTCGATCGATCAAGGGGCCGCGGCTGCCGGCCAGCGCGTCGAAGTAATCGCCAAAGTATTTAGACGCGGCCGCTGCCGAACACGCCCCGCCGGTGGGACCGAAGCGATGACGCTCTACTCCGCGACGATCCGCGGCCAACGAGAGTGAAGTTATGAGCAAGTTACGGAAGGCGGCCAAGAAGATGTCGAAGCGAACGGGCTACAGCGTGGCCGCCTGCATGGACGCGCTGGCCGACGCACTGCCCATCGCCGCCACCGCGGCGTCATAGTTGCTGAGTGCAGCCGGCGCTGAGCGCGCTGTAGGGGCTGCGGGCGGCTGCGGGGCGTCGGTATTATCAGTGATATTAGCTAGCTCAGGCTCGGTTGGGGGCGGCAATAGCGGGCGCTCAGGTGGCAGGTGCCAGCGGCGAATCGCCTCGGCCGCTTTGGGCGTGATATCGCCAGTCGCCAGAAGAGCGCTTATCTCTTCCTCGCGGTCGGCGGTGAACTCGTTCCATTGCTCGATCAATGCGTCCAGCCGTGCGTCGCCGGCGTCGATCTGGGCCTGCTGCTGCTCCGCGGTCAGTTCCTGCTGGCGCTTCTCGAGGACGAGTATCCGCGCGTCGGACATCTTGGGGTTTTCAAATGGAGACGCGGCCACCGCGGCGTTGAACCTGATGTTCAGCGGCAATACTTCGTTTCGATAAATAGAGACCAGTAAAGCGAGACTGTCCCCTTCAAATGTGGCCATGTTGTTGGTTCGTAAGTACTGCTCGGCCTCTTGCATGGTCCGGGTCTTCTCCCTTGCGCCGCGGAAGAACCTATCGCACGCGCCCTTTGGTCGGCCGGCGCCTGGCCTGCGGCCACCTCTAGGCATTCACTGGCCCCTGCTAAGAGTTAGTTAGACGCATGGGCACACCAAGCCATTGATTTACTTGGAGTTTATCGAAGAACGTTGACTTCAAATAACCGGAAACGCGCCCGCGCAACCGCAAAAATGGTGTTTCGCGGGGGTTTGGCCCTGCGCGGCGCGATGTGTCTTGGTAGCCCAATTTAGACCCAGCGATTTTTGGCGACATG
>Ga0306918_10000272_pt1 | contig 22577 bp, 19 predicted proteins | sample tim00Cox0000000H_FD_203315 | JGI IMG/M metagenome (GOLD analysis project Ga0306918, IMG submission 203315) | Lab enrichment of tropical soil microbial communities from Luquillo Experimental Forest, Puerto Rico - timezero.00C.oxic.00.000.00H (v2)... | ecosystem: Environmental > Terrestrial >... | reverse complement strand
CGCTTCTGCACGAGGGCCTCACTCGCCTCAAGGCCACCGGCGCCGACGTCGTCCTGATCGATCCGCAATACGCGCCGAGGGTGATTGCCAAGCCAAACATCGACGAGATGGTGTCGCTCATCGCCACAGTTGCAAAATCGGAGCATGTCGGTCTTCTTCATCGCTTCGATCTGATGCGCCACTGGTACGAGACCGAGCACCTGCCGTTCGAAACGTTCGTGTCGCCGGACGGGCTGCACATGAACGATTGGAGCTACGCCTGCCTTGCCAAGGCGCTCGGCGTGGCGATTGCCGAGGCCGCGAGCCGTCCCACCGCGACCGCGATCGGGCCGCAGATCGCACCGCGCTGAAGGGCGTCGACGCATTAACGCGAGCCATCACCTGATCGACGCAGCGACGCTCGGTTACTTCATGAACATTCGTCGCGGCGGGGCGCTCGGCGTCTGTTCCGCCGGTGAGAGCACGAAGGTGACCCAGGTGTTCCATCCATCGGGCCGATTCTGCGCGGCAAATTCCTTGTAGCCTTTGATGTTGAGATAACCTTGCGTCGTGGTGGTCAGCGGAATGATGAAGCCGAGCTGCGGCCCCACGCCAACCACGCGCGACTGGAAGCAGCCGACCCGATCGCCTGAACCGCTGTCGCACCCGATCTCTTGGTAGACATAGCCCACGAGTCCGGCCTGGAATTGCTTGGTCAGGAACTGCGACGCGCCCCAATCGAAATGCATGTCGACGCCGTTCTGATACTGGGTCGATTGATTGGTGAAATTGTAGGTGAAGCCGAGCACGCCTGAAAATTCGTGTCCGGTCTGCGGATTGAGGTAGGTGTAGCCGGCGCCCGCGTCGATTCCGCCGTGCCCGATGCCGATATTCGACAGCCGCGTCGAGTCGTAAGCGCCGACCGCCACATCCCCCATCATGTAGGTCATGACGTTGTGAACGCCGTTGTTCCAGCGCAGCGTCGCGAGCGGGAACACGTCTCCGAAGCCGGTCACCGAGTCGCTGATGCTGTCGAAGCGCGAGAATGGGAGCGTGCCCAGCGGCGTCGCCAACGCGCCTGTAACCGACCCCGCTAAGGAGGTGTCAGTGCGGCCATATATTCCAATGGCACCCACGGTAAACTGCCCTCCAAACACCGGGGTAGCGAAGGTGTAGGTCGGCAGGGCCAATGCGAGATCGGCTCTCGCATCGAGATTTGCGCTCACGTTCGCGGTGAGATTGACGGGGATTCTGCCAATCTCGAACTCGCGTGCGCGGGCGACGTCGGCCCCAGCGGACACGGTGGTGTGATAGTAGATCGAGGTGAGCGACCATCCCGGTTGCAGCGGAGACGCCGCGAGGCTCCCGAAGAAGCCGGGAAGCCAAAGGCTCACGCCGCCTTCGTCGGCACGCGCAGTTTGAGAAAATAGGATGCTCGCGGCCGCCACGACTGCGATCCCAGCGCCACGCCTCCCCAGCAAGCGCCGACTGAAACCTGCCTCTACGTTTCGCTTCATGTTCGCACCCGGCCGTTGACCGGCACGCAAAGGCGCTGTCCTCGCAGGCGACCGTCACAGCGGGATGGTAAAATGCTCCAGCTCTAGTCGCGACATGCCGCGCCTCCGCGGCACCAGACATGACACTCTGTCATCTGCTTGTGGCTGACCTCGGGCGCGCTGCCCTTCTTGTCGACAGCACGCACGAATATTCGCGGATGTGACCGGCGGGTGACAGCATTTGCGGCGCGTCGCCGCTTCCGCAGCAATTACGACTGGATCGCCGCATATTATTTGCACAAACGTGCGACGCGTGATCGGAGTCGAATGAGCGATAACAGGATGTTATTTCGAGCCCATCACGGAGCTGTGATTGCTCCACCATAACGCCTTCGGTGCAGGATACGTGGGCGGACTCGGCTGTCCGCACGCAAGAAGCTCGAACAATGTGGATGAACCCGCCCATCACGCGGGTCCGGGAGCTTCCGAGTCTTAGCCAGAACTGAGGACACAGGCCATGAGTATGACCAGGACATTCTGCCTCGGCCTCCTCGCGGCGTTCGCTGCCACGACAGCAGGAAGCGTGCCGCCAGCCGCGCAGCAGCAAGAGAAACCCAACATCCTTTTCATCATGGGCGACGACATCGGCTGGATGCAGCCGAGCATCTATCACCGCGGCCTGATGGTCGGCGAAACCCCCAACATCGACCGCATCGGGCAAGAAGGCGCGATCTTCATGGACTACTACGCCGAAGAGAGTTGTACCGCCGGGCGGACTGCCTTCTTCACCGGCATGCATCCGCTGCGTGCCGGCATGATCCCGCCCCAACTGCCCGGCAGCCCGACCTACCTGCTGCCCGGCACGCCGGCGCTCGCGGTGTTCCTGCGCGACCTGGGTTACAACACCGGCGAATTCGGCAAGAACCACCTTGGGGACCACACGGACTCCCTGCCGACTGCGCACGGCTTCCAGGAATTCTGGGGCTACCTGTACCACCTCGACGCGATGCAGGGGGTAAGCTTCCCCGACATCAACAAGAGCCCGACCGAGCAGGCCATCGTTCCGCCGTGCAAGAATACGCCGGTCCGTGGTCTCTCCGACCCCCCGGGCGCCGTGGATGCGAAGACGACACTCTGCATGATGCCCCCGCGTCCGGTGATCTCGTGCACCTCTTCCGATGGCAAGGTAGCCAACCAGACGTGCAAGGACGAGGGTCCGCTGACGCTGGAGCGGTCGAAGACCATAGACGAAGAGATATCGGCCAAGGTCATCGACTTCCTCGACCGTAATGATCCGAAGAAAACCAACAAGCCCTTCTTCGTTTGGTACAACCCGGCGCGCATGCATATCACGACGATGCTGTCACCGAAGTACGAAGCCATGCTGGGCACACGGGGCGGCAAGGACTGGGGCATCAACGAAGCCGGCATGAAGCAGCTGGACGACAATATCGGCCTCGTCCTCAAGAAGCTGGAGGACATGGGCCAGCTCGACAACACGATCGTCGCCTTCACCACCGACAACGGCGCCGAGGTGATTACCTTCCCGGATGGTGGCACCACCCCGTTCAAAGGCGGAAAGCTCACCACCTGGGAAGGTGGCATGCGCGCTCCGCTGGTCGTGCGCTGGCCGGGACACATCAGGCCGGGCACGGTCAAGAACCAGATGTTTTCCGCTCTCGACTGGCTGCCGACGCTGGTTAACATCGCCGGTGGCCCCAAGGCCGACGGACTGAAGAAGCAGATCGAGGCAGGTCAATACCCCGAAATCCTCAAGACGACGCTCGACGGCATCGACCAGCGCGACTATCTCGAAGGCAAGTCGGATTCGGCGCGCGACACCTTCTTCTACTATACGGGTCCGAGGCCGTCGGCGGTGCGGTACAAGAACTGGAAGTTCTATTATACGATGGTGGGTACCTGCCCGACCTGCGGGCTGACCGGAGCCACCACCTATTCGTGGACGCAGATCGCCAACATCAAGCGGGATCCCTTCGAGATCTCCGTTGGTGACGATACGAAAACTATGTTCGGCGCCGCCGGTGCTCTCGCGGCCCCGAGCACGGCTTACGTCTACGACTGGAACATCTTGCCCATCGGGCAAGCGCTGTGGCTGAAGGAGCTCGAGTCCTACAATGCGTTTCCGCCATTGCAGGACCCGGCGAGCTACAACCTTAGCCAGGTTATGGAGGAGGTTAAAAAGCAGAGACAGCGTAGCCCGTCTCAATGACCGGGGAGACCGGCATGTATCGATGACTCAGCAGACGTCTCGCGTCGGGTGCCCGCGGATAGATCGGCCGAATCGCGTAGCACCCACCATCCCTCATGTTACGCCGCAGGTCGTGCGACCAACCGTTGGAGCGCAATCATGAACCGACGATTTATCGCAGCCTCGGTCGTTGGTGTGGCCTTGGCCCTCGGCGTCGCATCGGCGCAGGCGGGCCCGTGCAGCAACAAGATCGCGCAATTCGAGCAGGCCGTGCGCCAGTCCGCGGGAAACCCGGGCGCGGGACCGATGGCGCGGCAATCGATTGGCGCTCAGCTTGATCGCCAGCCGACGCCCGCCTCGGTGAAACGGGCCGAGGAGCGCGCCCAAACATCGTTCGATGCGGCCATGGCGCGCGCCAAGCGGCTCGATGCCCAAGGCAACCGCTCCGGCTGCACGCGGGCGCTCGCCGCCGCCAAACGCATGTACAATCTGCAGTGACCGATTCTGAGGGACAACCAACGGGCGTCCGCTTGGGGACGATCATGTTGCTACACCGGCTGCTGCTGTCGGGACTTGTTGCGATCGGCGTTGCGGCTGCGGCGAGCGCGGTGGCTCAACCGTTCACGGAAAGGGTGGCGGCCGGCGTCATCCGGGACGCCAACGCTCTGGCCAATCGCATTCGCGCCTATCACCGCGGGCCCGGCAGCTGGACCGGCTTGACCCCGGTGCCGGGGAGCTATTGCCCCACCATGCGCGCCGGCGAGGCGACGTTAAAGGAGCTCGCGCGCCTCGCGAGCCGAGCGATCCTCTACCGCCAACCCGGCTTGGCGTTGCGCCTGCAAAGTGCGGGCGACGCGCTCAGCGACGAGCTCGACGAAGAGGAAGAGATCAATCAGCAGGCGGATATCCCCTACACGGTTTACCCCTGTCCGGTGCCAGCGGCTCCGTATCCCGCGCGTGCGATCGCGGTCAGGGTCGTCGAACAAAGGATGCCGGTCTGTCGCAGGCAGGCGGATGCGCTGCGGCTGTCGTTCGACGCGCGCCGAAGACTGATGCAGCAATGCCTGCGAAGACCAGGATTGTAGCCGTTGTCGTAAGCGCAACCGCAGTCCTCGCCGGCGGCGTGTCTTGGCAATGGCTCGCCGGCGGGAACGCGCCATGGGCGCGTTTTCTCGGCACCGCCGCTGCGCCGCTCGCATTCGCCAGTAGCGATACCTGCGCCCAATGCCATCCCGCGGAGACGAAGCTCTGGCGCATGTCGCAGCACAAGCAGGCGATGGACCATGCGACCGACACGTCGGTACTCGGCGATTTCAACGAGGCGGGTTTCGACTATTACGGCGTGCACTCCCGCTTCTTCCGCAAGGAGGGGAAATTCTTCGTCGAGACCGACGGATCCGACGGCAAGCTCGCCACGTTCGAGGTGAAATACACCTTCGGCGTCGATCCGCTGCAGCAATACCTGATCGAATTCCCGGACGGCCGCCTGCAGGCGCTCTCGATCGCCTGGGATAGCCGCCCGAAAGCGCAGGGCGGCCAACGCTGGTTCCACCTCTACCCGAACGAGGAGATCAAGCACGACGACGTCCTGCATTGGACCAAGCTGAACCAAAACTGGAATTTCATGTGCGCGGAGTGCCACTCGACCGGCGTGCGCAAAAACTATGACGCGGCCAACGATCGCTTCGCCACGAGCTTTGCGGAAATCAGCGTGGGTTGCGAGGCCTGCCACGGCCAGGGGTCGCGGCACGTCGCTTGGGCGCGCTCGCAGCAGAGCTGGTTCGGCAAGACCGAAGAGCCGGCCAAGGGTCTGCTGGTTCGCTTCGACGAGCGGCGCGATGTCGTCTGGCGGATCGATTCCAAGACCGGAAACGCGCAGCGCAACTTCACGCCCGCCCTCGTGCGCAGAGAGGTCGAGACCTGCGGCCGCTGCCACGCGCGGCGCGGCGAGTTCTCAGAGGATTGGGTTCCTGGCCGCTGGCTATCGGACACCCACGTCGTCTCCCCTCTGGCCCGCGGGCTCTATCACGCCGATGGCCAGATGCTGGACGAGGTTTACAACTACGGCTCGTTCAAGCAGAGCAAGATGTTCGCGGCCGGCGTCACTTGCGGCGACTGCCACGAGCCGCATGCCGCGAAACTTCGCGCGCCCGGCGACGGCGTCTGCCTTCAATGCCATACCGCCGACAAGTATGCGGCCGCAACGCACCACCATCATGAGGCGGCAAGCCCGCCGCTCGCTTGCGCGTCCTGCCACATGCCGGAGCGCACCTATATGGTCGTCGACCGCCGGCACGATCACAGCTTCCGTGTCCCGCGGCCTGACCTGTCGGCGAAGCTCGGCACGCCCAATACCTGCAACGATTGCCACCGCGATAAGACCGCGGAATGGGCCGCCTCGGCGATCGAGCGCTGGCATGGGCCGAACCGCAAAGGCTTGCAGAATTACGCCGAGGCATTCCACGCGGCGTGGACCGGCCATAGCGATGCCGCAGCATTGCTCGGCAAGATCGCCGCCGATCCCAGCGTCCCGAGTTTTGCGCGCGCGAGCGCGATGACTGAGCTTGCGCCGTGGCTCTCGCCTGCGAACATCGGTCTGGCGCAGGCGGGCCTGTCGGACCCCGATCCCATGGTGCGCATCGGCGCCCTCGACATGCTCGCAAACGTCTCCGCCGCGCAGCTCTGGCCGCTGGTCTCGCCGCTCTTGTCCGATTCCAATCGCGGCGTGCGCATTCGCGCCGCCGCGTTGCTCGCGGCGGTCCCGACGGCGAGCCAGCCCGCCGCCGACCGCGAGCGCTTCGAGCGCGCGGCGGCCGAATTCATCGCGGCCCAACGTCTCAATGCGGATCGGCCGCAGGCGCGCTCGACGCTCGGAAATTTCTATGCGCGCCGCGGTCTCGCTACGGAAGCGGAGGCCGAGTACAAGGCCGCACTGCGGCTCAGTCCGCAATTCACGCCGGCGGCGATCAACCTCGCCGATCTCTATCGCCAACTCGGCCGCGATGGCGAGGGAGAAAGCGTGTTGCGTGCGGCGATCGCCACATCACCGCGGGATGCCGGGTTGCATCATGCGCTCGGCTTGGCGCTGACCCGCCTCAAACGCACCGACGAAGCGATTGCGGAATTGCACCGCGCGGCCGAGATCGAGCCTGATCGCGCACGCTATTCTTATGTTTACGCGGTCGCACTCCATTCTGCTGGCCGCGGCGAGGAAGCAATGACGGTTCTAAAACAAATTCTGGTCCGCCATCCCGACGATCGCGACACTTTGCTGGCGCTCATCAGCTTCAGCCGCGATGCCGGGGATTTCGCGACCGCGCTCGACTACGCTGAGCGATTAGCCCGCGTTGCGCCAAATGATCCCGACCTCGCCGCTCTTATCGAGAGTCTCCGGCGTCAACGTTCATCGCCCGCGCCCACGAGATGATCGAATGAGGCCGCGAAACTAGGTCCGCCAACTTCAACCGTTGACTCTCAAAAGATCGCAGTCTCTACTCTCCTCGGCTGCGTTCGAGGTCCGTCCGGCCGTCAGTCGGACGACGGATTGTTCAGGTGTAGCCATGGCAGCAGACATCTTTGCAAAGATCGGGGACATCAAAGGGGAGTCCCTCGACGACAAACACAAAGACGAAGTCGAGGTGCTATCGTACTCCTGGGGCGTCACAAACACCGCGCACATTCCTTCCGGCGGTGGCGGGGGTGCCGGCAAGGCGACATTCCAGGATCTTTCCATCGTTCACAAAATCGACAAGGCATCTCCGAAGCTGCTGGAGGCGTGCGCAACGGGTCAGCACCTGAAGGAAGCCACCATCACATTTCGGAAGGCGGGCAAAGGGCAGCAGGAGTTCCTCATCGTCAAGATGAACGACGTCATCATCACCGGCGTGGTACAGAGCGCCCCCGGCAGCGAGGCGGGATCGGAGACGGTGAGCCTGGAATTTGCCAAGGTCGACTGGGAGTTCAAGCCGCAAAAGGCCGACGGCTCCCTCGACGCCGGAATTCATTTCAAGTTCGACATCCAGTCGAACAAAGTCGGCTAGAATCGGCATTCGGCTGAATACGGGAGACTTTTGCTGGACAGCTCATGGAGCCGGCAGAATCATCGACGCGTGAGTTGACGCTCGAGGAGGCGGTCTCGTTCGCGATCCTTCTGCAGAAGAACGAGCAGTTGGTCGAGGCCCACGAGGTTTACCGCCGAGTGCTCGCGACGGCGCCAGATCATGCTCGTGCGTTGCACTACGCCGGCGTGCTCGCGCATCAACAAGGGCGGAACGGCGAAGCCCTCGCGCTCATCGAGCGGAGCCTCGCGCTCGTGCCCGATCAAGCGGACTGGTACAGCAACCTCGGCATAGTCCTCCAATCGGATGACAGGCTTGACCGCGCCATCGACTCGTACCGGCGTGCGATCGCAATCGATCCGAGCCATGCGAACGCCCATAACAATCTGGGAGTGTTGTTGCGGGCGACCGGACAACCGGTCGAAGCGGAAGCCGCGTACCGCGCAGCCATCCGACTCAACCCTGAACATATCGACGCGTACACCAACCTGGGCATTCTGCTCAACGGGCTCAAGCGCACTGAAGAGGCCGCGGCGTGTTACTGCAAAGTGATCACGCTCAGACCGAAGCACCGCGAAGCTCGAAAGCTGTTGGCGCTGGCGCACTGCACGCTGGGCGAGATCGATAAGGCGGTGAATATCTTCGAAGAATGGCTCGAAGAAGAGCCAGGGGATCCCATCGCTCGGCATATGCTGGCGGCTTGCACGGGTCGAGACGTGCCCGAACGTGCGTCGAATGGTTTCGTCGAGAAAACGTTCGACAGGTTTGCGGCGAGCTTCGAATCGAAGCTCGCGAGGCTGTCGTATCGTGCGCCAGCGCTGGTCGCGGCAATGCTGGAGGATTCTGGCCTTGAGCAGGCGCATCGCCTCGACGTGCTGGACGCGGGATGCGGAACGGGACTCTGCGGCGCGCTCGTCGCGCCTTTTGCGCGCTGGTTGGTCGGCGTGGATTTGTCCGAAGGGATGCTGGCGCACGCAAAGGACAAGAACGTCTACCACGCACTGATAAAAGCCGAGTTGACGGACTACCTGCGCGATCACAGCGAAGCCTTCGACCTGATCGTGTCGGCCGATGCGCTCGTGTATTTCGGCGACCTGACGGGCGTCATCGCGGCGTTCGCTGGAGCACTGCGCCCGAATGGGCTTGTCGTGTTCACGCTCGAGCAGGCGGTCAAAGACAGCGTGCATGTCGACTACCGTCTGGAATTGCACGGCCGTTACAGTCATGGGCGGGCCTACGTCGAGCGGTTGCTCACGTTCTCCGGCCTGCAGTCGAAGATCGTCCAAGCCGAATTGCGCATGGAGGCAGGCGCGCCGGTGCCGGGGCTGGTGATTCGTGCGGCGAAGTCTGTGTCAGCCCAGGCCTGAGCGCTCGTGCAGGGGCCGTGGACGTAGCCGAATTCCCTGGCGCGTCACGCCGCCTTCAGCGCGAGCAGCAAGTCCTCGACCAGATCGTCCGGATGCTCCAGGCCGCATGAGAGCCGCACCAGCCCATCGCTGATGCCGAGTTCCGCGCGTGCAGCCGGGGTCAGGCGCTGGTGCGTCGTGGTCGCCGGGTGGGTGATCAGGCTCTTGGCGTCACCGAGATTGTTGCTGATGCGCACGAGCTTGAGCGCGTCCTGGAAGCGGAAGGCTGCGGCCTTTCCCCCCTTGATCTCGAAGGCGACCAGCGTCGAGCCCCCATGCATCTGCCGACGCACAATCTCGGCCTGCGGATGGTCCGGCCGGCCTGGATAGATCAGGCGCGAGATCTTTGGATGCTCGGCAAGCGCGACCGCGACGGTCGCCGCGGTGTCGGTCTGCCGGCGCACGCGCACGCACAGCGTCTCCAGCCCCTTGAGCAGGACCCAGGCGTTGAACGGGGACAGCGACGGGCCGGTCTGGCGGATCAACGTGTGGATGTGGTCTTGAATGAATTTTTCGGAGCCGAGAACGACGCCGCCCAGGCAGCGGCCCTGGCCGTCGATGTGTTTGGTGGCGGAATAGACCACGCAGTCGGCCCCGAGTTCGAGCGGCCGCTGGAACAGCGGGGTCGAGAACACGTTGTCGACGACCAGCGTTGCGCCCGCTCCATGGGCGATCTCGGCGATCGCCTCGATGTCGAGCACGTCCAGCGCCGGATTGGTCGGGGTCTCGAGGAAGAAGGTCTTGGTGTTCGGTCGCACGGCCTTGCGCCATTGGTCGAGGTCGGTGCCATCGACCAGCGTCGAGGCAACGCCGTAGCGCGGCAGGTGCTCCTCGACGACATAGAGGCAGGAGCCGAAGAGTGCCTTCGACGCCACGATATGATCGCCCGCCCTGACCTGGCCCATCAGGGCGGTGGTGACCGCCGCCATCCCGGTCGCGGTCGCGCGCGCGGCCTGCGCGCCTTCGAGCGCGGCCATGCGCTGTTCGAACATGGTCACCGTCGGGTTGGAGAAGCGGGAATATTGGTACCCGGGCTCTTCGTTCTTGAAGCGCCTTTCCGCGCTCAAGGCGCTGTCATAGACGTAGCCTTGGGTGAGGAACAGCGCCTCCGACGTCTCGCCGAACTGCGAGCGCAGGATTCCGGCATGCACGAGCTGGGTCTCGGGGCGGTAGCTTCGTTTCGCGGACGCGGACATCAGGGTCTCCTTTGCCCGACAAAAAACCCGGCCGGAAAAACTCCGCCGGGTCCTACGCGTCCCCGGCCTTTTAGCGATTTGTTTTACGTGGCTGCAAGCCGGCCGGCTCAAATGACCACGGGATAACGATCCTCTAGCGCGATCCACGCCTTTTCGTCAAGACGGTCATCCGCTACATCCCTGGTCACCCGCGGGCAGAAGCGCGTCGAAGACGCGCGTAAACGCGCTTACGCCCCGCGGGTCCATCGCTCTTCACAAGAAGTCTTGCGAAGAAGATGGATTGCCGGGTCATAAGCGCGGTTACGCGCGTCCATAGCCCGCGAAGACGGGCGTCAACGCCCTTAAGGACGCGCTATGCCCGGCAATGACGCAACTGCGGAAAATGCTCGGGCGTCATCGGGGACTTAGCGTCGTGTCGCTCGCCTTTGCAGTCGACCAAAAAGGCATCCTGCCCGACCACATGATCGCGGCGCTCGCGGGCGATGGCGCCATCCTGCCCGCCTACGACTTCGTCCCCGACCAGATCCAGCCCGCAAGCCTCGATCTCAGGCTCGGCGAGGTGGCCTATCGCGTGCGCGCCAGTTTCTTGCCCGGTCCAGACACGACGGTTGCCGAGCGCATCGACGAGTTGAAGCTGCACGAAATCACGCTCGGCGACGGCGCCGTGCTCGAAACCGGCTGCGTCTACATCGTGCCGCTGATCGAAAGCCTGGCGCTGCCTGACCATATTGCGGCCGCCGCCAACCCCAAGAGCTCGACCGGCCGGCTCGACGTTTTCACCCGCGTGATCGCCGACGAGACCCGCGGCTTCGACCATATCTCGGCGGGCTATCACGGTCCGCTTTATGCCGAGATCAGCCCGCGCACGTTTCCGGTTCTGGTGCGCGAGGGCTCCCGCCTGTCGCAAATCCGCTTCCGCCGCGGCAATGCGCTGCTCGATGCCGAAGCGTTGCGCGCGCTGCATGCGCGCGAACGCTTGGTCGATGACGACGACGCCGACGTAAGCGAAGGCATCGCGGTGAGCGTGGATCTTGCCGGCCTTGGTCCCGACGGCCTCGTCGGCTACCGCGCCAAACGTCACACCGGTCTCATCGACGTCGAGCGCCGCGCGGGCTACGACGTCGCCGACTTCTGGGAGCCGATGCGCTCGCGCAAGGACCAGAGCCTCATCCTCGACCCCGACGAGTTCTATATCCTCGCCTCGAAAGAGGCGGTGCAAGTGCCGCCCGACTACGCCGCCGAGATGGTGCCGTTCGATCCGCTGGTGGGCGAGTTTCGCGTGCACTATGCCGGATTCTTCGATCCCGGCTTCGGCTACGCGGGCGCCGGTGGGCGCGGCGCGCGCGCGGTGTTGGAGGTGCGCTCGCGCGAAGTGCCCTTCATCCTCGAGCACGGCCAGATCGTCGGCCGACTCGTCTACGAGAAGATGCTGGAGCGGCCCCACTCGCTCTATGGCGAGCGCATCGGCTCGAACTACCAGGCGCAGGGGCTCAAGCTATCGAAGCATTTCCGAACCTGAGCGCGTATGGAAAAAGCAGCATGCTATCGGCTATGAGGAGGGTTCGAGCATCCCGATGAAGCCCGGCAGGGCAAGGGGTCCCGGCTGAGGGTGCCCGCGAGTGTGACGATGAATGAGGCCTGCTATGATCCGTGGCTATAGTGACCATGCCGCCAATGAGCGGACGTTCCTCGCTTGGGTCCGCACGGCGATTGCCGTCATGGCCTTCGGATTCCTTGTGGAAAAGTTCGACCTGTTTCTTGAGGTCGCCGCTCCCTCGTTGGCCGGCCGCACACTCTCATTGCCGGGCCAGAAGTTCGGCAACATCGCCGGACTGGCGCTCATCGTTCTTGGCACTGCCATGGTTGCCATTGCGGCGATCCGCTTTCTAGTTACCGCGAAGAACATCGACAGCGAAGAGCCGCATCCAGGTCCGGGGTCGCGGATCGATGTGGCGCTTGCTCTTTTACTGGTACTTCTCGGCTGTGCTCTATTCCTCTACCTATCCCACGCTCTAGTCGCCACGCAGTGAGCCGACTGGGGCAACGACACCAGGCGAAAGCGATCACTGGGCGGGCGGGAGAGGTCCCGGACTGGGTGCCGCCTAATGACGAACGAAACGCCCCACGTCAGCTATAGGATGGGATCATCTCATCGGATACGCCGACGACGCCGCGCACCCCTTCGGCGAGAGCGACGAGGGCCGTTCGCTCCTCGGGAGAGCCGACGAGTCCCCACAGATGGACGACGCCGCCGCTCACGATGATGTTGCGCGAACCAAAGTCGGTCCAGTCCTGATCGGCCAAGCGCGACAGCAGCTCCCGCCGGATCTCTCGATCTGCCTCCTCCGCCGACTCAGCCTGCAGGGATGATGCCAAGGCTTGAATGAGATTCGATCGGCTCACGATGCCGACCAGCTTGCCGTCCTTGATGATGGGAATACGCTTGATGCGGTGCTTTTCCAGCAGCGTGGCGATGTCCTCCAGCGAGGTCTCTTCGGAGGCTGACACCACGTGAGGCGACATGATCTCGCTCACCCGCAGTCCGTGTGCCTTGGCAAATTCCGCCGCGAGCATGGAACCGGGGGTCAGCGCCTCGAGCCACCACGGCCGCTGCTTCTCCGTCCCGATTTCGGTGCGGCGGACGAGATCCGCTTCGCTGATCACTCCGACCACCTTGCCGCCGTCATCGACCACCGGCAGTGCGCTGATGTCGTGTTCGATCAGAAGCTTGATCGCCGAGGCGACATCGGTCTCGGGTTTCACGGTCACGACGTCGCGGACCATCACGTCCATTGCCTTCATAGTGTCCTCCTCGACCCCGAGGGCGTTCCTCGATCGCGCCGCCTGCCCGATATGCGCGCGGCCGCCAAAGGGTGCCCGGTGCGCCAAGCCTCAAAACAGGTTGACAAACAAGACGTAGAGACTGGCGGAAAGCATGATGGCTGCAGGCAGCGTCAGCACCCATGCCATCAACAGATTGCGCACCGTGGCCCACTGCAGCCCCGAGCCGTTTGCCGCCATCGTTCCGGCAACACCGGATGACAACACGTGCGTGGTCGAAACCGGAAGCCCGTACATATCGGCGGCGGCGATTGTTCCGGCGGCGACCACCTCGGCGCAGGCGCCCTGGCCATAGGTCATGTGAACCTTGCCGATTTTTTCGCCGACCGTGACGACGATGCGCTTCCATCCGACCATGGTGCCCAGTCCGAGCGCGATCGCGACCGCGACCTTGACCCATAGGGGAATGAACTTGGTCGCGTTGTCGAGCGATCGCTTGTATGCGGAGAGCTTTGCGACCTCGTCCTTGCTGAGGTCGTTTTCCTTGTCCTTCATCAGGAAGCGGATCGCTTCCGATACGAGGTACATGTCGTTGCGGGTATTGCCGACCGCCGCGGCCGGGATCTGTGCGAGCGAGCCGTATTCGGCCACCTGCTTCGAGATATCCTGGATCAGAACGGCTAGCGACGGGTAGGTGCCTTCGTCGATCTTGTGCCGCGACACGTAGAGGGAGACGGCCGGACGCGGGTTCCCGATGACGTTGTAGCCGGCCGCTTTCTGCTGGACGATCGTCGCCGCCGCAGCGGACGTCGTCTGGAACTCCTCCATTTGACTGACCGGCATCGCACGATTGAGCGCATAGGCCGTGGGCACGGTGCCGATCAGAATGAGCATGATGAGGCCCATGCCCTTTTGGCCGTCATTGGAGCCGTGGGCGAACGAAACGCCGGTGCACGTCGCGATGAGGGTGCCCCGGATCCACCAGGGCGGCGGCTGATTGCCCTTCGGCTCGCGATAGAGGGCTGGATTGCGGACTACCAATTTCAGCACCAGCAGCAGCAGCGCGGCAGCGAAAAAGCCGACCAGCGGCGAGAGCAGCAACGAGTAGCCGATCTCCGTCGCCTTGCCCCAGTCGACGCCCGAAGTGCCGTCCTGCCCGTGCATCAACGCGTTCGCGACGCCGACGCCGATGATCGAGCCGATTAGCGTGTGCGAGCTCGATGCGGGCAGGCCGAGATACCAGGTACCGAGATTCCAGATGATCGCCGCGAACAGCAGCGCGAATACCATGGCGAAGCCCGCGCTGGTGCCGACTTGCAATATCAGCTCGACCGGCAGCAGCGAGATGATGCCGAACGCAACCGCACCGCTCGAGAGGACAACTCCGAGGAAATTGAAAAAACCGGACCAGACCACCGCAACCGGTGCAGGCATCGAATGGGTATAGATCACCGTGGCGACGGCGTTGGCCGTGTCATGGAAGCCGTTGACGAACTCGAACCCGAGCGCGATCAGCAGCGCCACGAACAGCAGAAGGTATGGCAAGTAGGTCGTGGTCTGCACGCCGGCGGCGTCGACGTCGACGTACACGCTGTACGCCATGTACAGAATGCCGGCCGCGAGGAATCCGAAGAACAGGATCAACACAATCGGATTTGACGGCGAGTCGAGCTTCGGTTTCTCTGCTGTCACCAAGTGCTCGGGACCGTGCAGCGTTGCAGCGACGTCGCTCATGGTTGCCTCGGAGGTAACGGTTGAGGGAACGGTTGGGGGAAAGCAGAGCCGCGCTGTGTGACAGGCATGTGACGCATCGCGTCTTGACGCAGTATCGATGAGCTCGCCGCCCCAGCGGGCGGCCGATCAAGCGCCATCACCAAAGCGTCATCGACGCAAAGGGCCCGCTGGTTGCTGGGTCACGAGCAGCCGATATCACCGGCCGGAGGGCGCGCTCCCTGCTCGGCACGCTTACTCGTGGTGCTCGGCGTGGTGTTTTGCGGCCTCGTGACCGTGATGGGTCGCGTGTAGTCCGTGCGCATGCGCCACATGGGCGTGATGGCCCGCTTTCTCGTGATCGCCCGCTTCGTAGTGCTTGGCCGCTTCACGATGATGGTGCGCAGCTGTCTCATGATGCTCGGCTGCCATCTCGTGATGGCTGCCACCCTTATGGGATTTCGCGCTCATGTTGGCTCTCCTCTCGCTCTGATCCATTGACGGCGGTCAGACTGCGACTGGAATCTGACATGCGTATGAACGTAACGATCGTGTCGGTGGATTAGCGGTTCCAGCAGCTATGCCGCGGATTGCACCTGCGGCAGCGCTGCGAAATGCTGTGCGTCCGCCAGCGCCCATTGCTCCGAATAGTGGGTATGACCGACACCGGAGAGCAGCTCGCGGTGTTCCAGGAACGTGTAAACCTCCGCGAAGCTCTTGACCTCACTCGGCGAGACTCGTTTGAGGATGTGCATGGGCCGAAGATGGCTCGGGTGGGCCAACCCAGCCGCGCCCACCAGCTCGCCCAAGGCGGCAAGCGTGCTTTGGTGAAATTGGCGGACGCGAGCGGCCTTGTCGTCGACCACGAGGGCCCATTGGCGCCACGGATTCTGCGTCGAGACGCCGGTTGGGCAACGGTCGGTATGACAGGATTGCGCCTGGATGCAGCCCAACGCAAACATGAAGCCCCGGGCTGCATTGCACCAGTCGGCTCCGAGCGCCAACAGGCGCGCGATATCGAAGCCGGTCACCACCCGCCCGCTCGCGCCCAGGCGAATGGACTGCCGCAGTCCTGCCCCAACAAGGCAATTGTGGGCGAGCACCAAACCTTCCCGCAGCGGCGTGCCGACGTGATCGACGAATTCGAGCGGTGCCGCGCCGGTGCCGCCCTCCGACCCGTCGATAACGATGAAATCCGGACGAATTCCAGTTTCCAGCATGGCCTTGCAGAGCGCCATGAACTCCCAGGCGTGGCCGATGCAGAGCTTGAAGCCGACCGGCTTGCCGCCGGACAAGTCGCGCAATTGCGCAATGAAATGCATCATCTCGACCGGGGCCTTGAACGCCGAATGGCGCGCCGGCGAGATGCAATCGACGCCGATCGGCACACCGCGTGCGTTCGCAATCTCCGCGGTCACCTTGGCGCCGGGCAATACGCCGCCGTGGCCGGGCTTCGCCCCTTGCGACAGCTTGATCTCGACCATCCTGACTTGCGGCTCTTGCGCCTGCGCGGCAAACCGGTCGGCGCAGAATGAGCCGTCTTCATTGCGGCAGCCGAAATAGCCGCTGCCGATCTCCCAGATCAGGTCGCCGCCGAATTCGCGATGATAGCGGCTGATGCCGCCCTCGCCGGTATCGTGCGCGAAGCCCCCGAGCTTGGCTCCCCGGTTGAGAGCGCGAATGGCGTTTGCGCTCAGCGCCCCGAAGCTCATGGCCGAAATGTTGAAGAGCGACAGGGCGTAGGGCTTACGGCATTCGGCGCCGCCCACCGTGATACGAAAGTCGTGGCCTTCGACCGGACAGGGAACGATCGAATGATTGATCCACTCGAAATTGTTGCCGTAGATGTCTTGTTGAGTGCCGAACGGCCGCTTGTCGAGTGCGCCCTTCGCTCGCTGATAAGCAACCGCGCGTTTCGATCGGTTGAACGGCGTGCCGTCGGTTTCGCTCTCCAGAAAATATTGACGGATTTCCGGTCTGACCTTTTCCAGCATGAAGCGGATGTTGGCGAGGATGGGGTAGTTGCGCCGGACACTGTGCTTGGATTGCAAGAGATCCCAAATGCCGATTGCACTCAATATTGCGCAAAGCGCAAACAACGCGATAAACACGATGCTATAGGGAATAAGCACTGCAAAGACGACGCTTCCAACCAAAGTTGCCGCTAGCGCTGCAAATCTCATGGCACTCCCCATACCGCCGTTTGTTTTCGCGGGTGCTGTTGCGATTCTGTGGGAAGGATGTGCGCCCCGCCGTCGATCGGGCGCAGGACGGCGGAATGCTACGTTCGGTAGATGACAGTTCCGTGTCAGCGGGCACGCACCAGGGGTGGCGGCTGGGCGAAGAGGGCTGATCGATCGAAGCATTTTTGAGACGTGACCAGTCCCTCTTGGGAAAGCGCCAAAGCTCTGCTTCGTCCCTATCGGTCGCTCTCGCGATGGACGTCGTGCACGACAATGCCTGCGCCTTCAACGGGCATTCTTAGCCACTCCTGCTTCTTGAGCGTGCGCTTGGTATCCTCGTAGCCGCTTTGCCAATGCTCGCGCATGGAGGTGCCCGAAAATTCATAGTCCTTGGCGTGCCCCTCATACGCTTTCTGCTGGTAGATCAATTGCAGGATCGTGATCTCAGGAAGGGTTGCGAGCTCCTCTCGCAGCCGGCGCTCGTCGTCCGACAGCCGGTCATCGGAGATTTTCTGCAGCGCGGCGTGAAGGCGGGCCTTCCACGTATGAATCCGCCGATAGACGTCGGTGTTGTAGCGCGTGCGTGAGGAATACATGATGTCTTTGTGCCGCGCCATGACATCCTGGATGTCGCGCGGAAGGACGCCGCGCGCGCTGAAAAGATCGACCTGGAAAATGAGAGTGTTGAGCGGGTCGTCCTGGTCGAGGATATATTGCAGCGGGGTGTTGGAGACGATCCCGCCGTCCCAGAAATGGTCGGTGCCGATCTTCACCATGGGCAGCGCCGGGGGGAGGGCGCCGCTCGCCATGACGTGCTCCGGCCCGATCGTTTCGTGTTGGTTGTCGAAATACGCGAAGTTGCCGGACAACACGTTCACCGCGCCCACCGAAAAGCGTGTTCTCTTTTCGTTGAGCAGCGAGAAATCGACCAGCTCTTCGAGCGTCTCGCCTAGCGGCGCACTGTCATAGTAGCTCGTGGCGCTTTGAGCCCCGGCAAAGCTGAACCACGGGGTTGGATGACGCGGCGCGAAGAACCCGGGCTGGCCTTGAACCAGTCTGCCCACGCAATCCCCCGCAATCGCTTGCATCAGCTTGGGATGGCCTGATAATCGAAGTTAGGCCTATTCCATCGGCTCAACTCATCACTTTTCATTGCATCCGATGGCGGGCAAGCGCCCGCACATTTACCTTGTAGGTACACCCAATGGCGTGATAGGTACACACGCCGGAGGACCGACCTCTGAGGATCGATGCGATGAAGGTCCAACTCACGGATAGGTTCTGCGCTCACGCCAAGGCGTTAGGCGAAGCGCAGACTGACTATTTCGATGCCACCATCTCAGGACTTGCGTTGAGGGTGACAGCGCAAGGGACGAAGGCGTGGACCCTCCTGCATGGCACACCCCGTCGTCGAGTGACATTGGGTCGGTATCCAGCGCTATCCCTTGCCGCTGCCCGAACGTTAGCCCTCGAAACGAAAGAAGGCCGGACAGCGGGCACAGTCGCCGCTCTGGCCGACACATATATAAAGAATGTCAGCGGCAACCGGTCAGCTGCTGAGGTTGAACGCCGCCTGCGGAAGGATGCGCTACCGATCATCGGACATTTGCCAATAAGAGAATTGCACCGCAGGGACATAACCAGGGTAATCGACAGCAAGTCAGATGCGCCCATAGCAGCTAGGCGAGTATTTGAAGACCTGAGGGCAATGATCCGCTGGAGTGTAAGTAGGGGCGACCTGGACCATAATCCGATTGACGGAATGACCGGGCCTCCAACGTCGAAGCCCCGGGACAGGGTATTGAGCGATGAAGAGATTAGATGGCTTTGGCTAGCCTGCGCCAAGATGCGGTCGGGACTACATTCGTCTGGGGTTGGGCTCGTTATCAAGTTTTGTCTGGTCACTGGTCAGAGGCTAGGCGAAGTAACTGGCTTGACCAGGGCTGAATTAGACTTGGATCGCAGGGTTTGGAACATCCCAGGCTCCCGCACCAAGAACAGCTATCCGCATTCAGTGCCGCTATCACCCCTGGCTCTTGAGCTTATCAGCGAAGCCCCCGCCAACAAAGAGAATGGCGGAATATGGGGCGTAGGCCCTAACCATGTGGGCGGCGTTATCCGTGACCAACTTCAACGAGGCAAGCATTGGTCTGCGCATGATTTGAGACGGACCGCATTATCGAAGATGGCAGAGCTAGGCGTTCCTCCAATCGTGCTTGGCCACGTCGCCAACCACAGAACCACCACGAAAGCCGGAATAACTCTTGGCGTATATGTCCAGCACGCCTACGAGCGAGAGAAACGAGAGGCGCTGGAATTGTGGGCTAACCGGCTCCAGGGAATTATCTCTGGTGGCGCTGATGTGGTGGCGATTGGGAGTAAGCGATGAACAGCAAGAGCCCTGTTAATGCAATCACTGCACCGCTTAAGGCCAAATATGGGCGACGACGTAGCAGCAAGCTAACCATGGATGAGGCTGCTACTGAGATTGCACAAGCTCTCAACCTCCACTCAGAAGCGGCTGCAATGATGCTCTATGGCCTCTGTGCAACCGGCAATGTTCGATGGCTTGACGGAGCAGGCGAGGTCATTGACGAAGACAAATGCACCATTGCTAACTTCAACCACAAGCCAGTACTGGTCATGGCTGATGACGTTCGTCATTGGCTTACGGTGTGGTCGAACGCACCGCAGCCATCAAGGCGTGAAGCTGTGATCGCTGCATTGATTGCCGAGGGTTTTAATCCCCCACGCAACATTCCCTGGAAGAAATTCTGTGGTGAGGTCCGTGACAAGTGCAACGGCTGGCTCTCCAATGGTGAACCAGCATTGGGTTTTAGCGATAGGCAAATCCAACGTACTGTCAAAGAGTTAAGGGCAAAATAGGACATTTAGGACATTCCGGTTCGGTCAACGACGACCACGATGGACTAACGACAACGGCTCCGGCGTGCACAACAGTGCGTCTCCACTTGCGGAGTGGTCCGCAAGAAAAATGGAGACGAAAAATGCAACTCTTAAATCGACATGAGGTCTGCCACTACTTTGGTGGCATCAACCCAGCCACGCTTTATCGAAAGATAAGGCAAGGCGTACTGCCGAAACCAGTGAAGATCGGCGGCTCAAGCCGATGGCTTCGCAGTGAATGCGAAGCTGCGCTCCAGCGAATGGTTGATGGGAGGGCGTCATGACCTCCACCGAAGTCGCCACTACCACCACCGCCTCAAGCTCGATGAGGCCTGCTGAGGACAAGGCCCTCGCTGAACTGGCCCAACGCATTAAGGCCGAACATGCAGCGGTTACCAACGGCCAGGAGAGTCTTGTCGCCGCCCAGAAGACTGCTACCAACGCCAAGATGAATGCCATTCGTCAGGCGAATGTTGTCAGTCGGGCAATCAAAGCCGGCGAACTACTCAAGGAAGCCAAGAATAAGGTGCCACATGGTGACTGGCTTCCGTGGCTCAAAACCGACTGCGAGTTGTCGGTGCGAACCGCCCAACGGTACATGAAATGGGCGGACGACAAGCCCAGGCTTGAAAAGATCTGCCGAGAGAAAAACGTCACTATGTCGCATTTGACGCTGAACCAGGCGGCGCAGTTACTTAGAGGACCGCCTAACCCATCCGACGAATACGACAAAGCAGAAGAGGTGCTGATAAGAAAGTTGGCGAAATTATCGCCCGAGGAAGCCGACGCCTCTGTCAGGGCAACTATCAAGAAGTTGAAGGATGCGGTTGCAGAGTTGGCGGCATAAGTGACGACCAATCCAGAAGTGGATTGGGTTCTTTGTCATCGTGAACAGGTGGGTAAGGCGGTCTCTGTGGCGAGGACCGCCTTACCCTTGTCGTTTGATGAGATAGGTATTGGCTAAGTATAAGGACAGGCTTGGCGTTTACAGGAATCTGGCGTCCATAGTATTTAGGCCATTGAAGTTAGGTTTCTGGCATTGGATTGACGAAATTCGTTACTGGACGATCAATTTCGTTCTTGATTAGTTCCGTTTTCTGTGCTAGGGTATAGGGTTGGTTAGGTGAGAATGCCGAGGTATGTCAGCATGACAGTCAGATGCAGAGAATGTCAGAAAGAGTTTATCCCTAATACCAGTCGGCAGGAATTCTGTAACGACTATTGCCGTGGGGCTTTTCACCGCCGCAAGTACCGGAAGATAGCGGTTGAAGAAGCTGAGGATAGGCGGGAAGCCCGACTTAATGGTCATGGTACGCCGGAGGAGCGGCAGAAGGCGAATGAAGTGTTGGCCCGAATTATACAGAAGAGCAGACCGAAGCTGGTCAGGAGAATATGAGATGGCGGTGGATATAGATGGCAGAGGCCATTTTTTAAAAACTCTGCATACAACCAGAAGTAGAGCAATCAAATGAACGTAGCTGATGAGATAAGCCAAGCCGAACGCCGAAGAATAATGGCCGACGATAGGCGGGCCAAAACCTACTTTGGGCAAGCTCAGCACGCTGACGACGATCTTGGTGGCAGATACGCCAAGGTCCATTCGACTACAGTGGTCGGCTCCTCGCCCATTAGTTATCCGGCTCAACCAGCGACATCTCCCTGGCATCACGATGCATGTCCACCGGAGCCTCCACTAGGATTTTCAGTGGAGGCAATGGAGCCCGTTGGCGAACCACATGCTGCTTCCGCAACGTCATCGTCAGTTACGGCACGAGCTCAAGCTGGCGATGATGTTAGGCGTGTTCGCCGTAGAGGCATAAGAAGGATTTGAGTGAATGACGACCTATTGCGAATGGTGGCCAGAGTGCAGTTGTGGGTGGAGCTGGCGACGATGGCAACTGATTGCAGAGGAAGACGAAGAGTGGAACCCAAATCAACTTCAACTCGATTATGCAGAGATCGACATTAAGAACTTACTCAGTTGTGTTTCTGAGAGATGCCCCGACCCAGAATTTCGCCGACATGCAACGGTGCAGTTGATGCATCCGGTATTCGGCGGACACTTCGAACATAAGGCAAGCAGAGGAGGCCGATATGGCGGGCGCAGAGCGAAGGAGACGGCAATGAGCAAACTCAAGCCGGATACTTGGGACACCTTACCACGTCAAAGCAAGCTGGCCGCCGCAATGTACCCGGACAAAGTTCCTGAACACATTCGACGGCAAATGCTAGCCGCAAATCCAGCAATGGCGTCGAGGCTAGGCCCGCTCTTAGAGCCTCGACCGAGCCGGACTTCCACAGACTATTCGAAAGTTCCGGGCCTAATACCGGTGAAGAGGAGATAGCTATGGTTACGATCAAATCAGGTGGAGGTGATCAGCCCCTGCTGAGTGGTCCAGGTGGAATGTTAGTTTAAGGTTGGCCGTTGCGCCAGCGTGGCCGGCGGAGCCGGTCGGCGTAGCGCAGCCGGCCACGCGGCGAATGCGGGCACGAACACCTCTGGTGCTGGTGGCTTGTATCCGATCGAGGCGTGGGGCCTGATCGTGTTGTACAACAAGGCTTGAGAACGCCCACAATACCGAGTTTCGGGAGCTGCTGTATCCGTGGCATCCATGGGCCGGCCTGCGGATCGGCATTCATGAGGCAATTGAG
>Ga0306918_10000270_pt1 | contig 22659 bp, 22 predicted proteins | sample tim00Cox0000000H_FD_203315 | JGI IMG/M metagenome (GOLD analysis project Ga0306918, IMG submission 203315) | Lab enrichment of tropical soil microbial communities from Luquillo Experimental Forest, Puerto Rico - timezero.00C.oxic.00.000.00H (v2)... | ecosystem: Environmental > Terrestrial >... | reverse complement strand
GCATTGACGAGCTCTGCCGGGACCTGCGGCAACAGTTCCAGCACCTCGATCGCCTGGTTGCGCAAATTGAGCAGGCGCGCCGCGATATCCTTGCTGGTCGACTCGACCTCGGGCACCCGTTCGACCCGGGCGGCGAGAAACGGGTAACCCTCGACAAAATCGAGGATACGAACACGCCGCTCCCCCTGGCAGATCGCATGGTGGGTGCCGTCGGGGCTCGTCACGTAGCGCAGTAAGGTCGCCTCGGTCCCCACGCGGTGCAGGTCGACAGGGATCGGGTCATCGGTGGCAGGGTCGCGCTGTAGCACCAGTCCGACCGGCCGGCTCAGCCGGATCGCCGCCTGTGCGGCTGCGATCGTGCGCTGGCGGCCGAGCGTAATCGGCAGCACCGTCCCGGGAAACAGCACCAGGTTGCGGGTCGGGATCATGATTAGCGTGTCTTCGGGCAGCGCCTGAATACCGGCCAATGCCGTCTCGATGGCACCAGGCGGCGGGGCCCCCGGCGCGCTTTCCGCGCTGCGCAGGTTATGGTCCTCGAGGGGCATGGGAAAGATCCTTGAAAATGGCTCGATAGAGCACGGCGCCAGGCCGTCAGACCTTGTGGAGCTGCAGCTTCAGGCAGCCGTTCGCCAAGTGTCGGCCGGATATCTCAAACCTGGCGGGCGGCAGCTCGATCCGGCGCTGGAAGTGCCCGTGCGGTATCTCGAGGCGATGGATTCTGGCATCCCTAACTTCGCGCGGCAAAGGGGCCTCGCCGCTGACGATCAGCACGCCAGCGCTCAACGTCACCTGGATCTGGTCGAGCTCCACGCCTGGCAGGGCGATCAGGATCGTCAGCGCTTCATCGCTCTCGAAGATGTCGCAAGGCGCCTCCCAAGCGGCGCTCGCGCGGCTGCGATGAAAAAACTGCCGGTACAGGCGCTCGGCGCGTTCCATCGCGTCGCAGGCCTGTTCCCACATCAACGCTTCCAGCTGCTTCGGCATCTGCGCCTCCCCGCTCCCGCTGATATAGTAACGCAATCGCCGTCAGGGAAAGCCCCCACTTCATCCCGGGCCAGACCACATCCAACGCTAGGCGACCGGCGCGAAACCGGCTATCAGCCTGTGCGCGGCATCAGTGGGGTTGGTGGTGGCTCTGATTAGCGAGAAAACCGTCGCATTCGTCGAAGGCGTCGCGGCCGAGGCACGGCGGGTCAAAACGCCTTGCGGTGACGGCGGCATGGTATGGCAGATCTGGGGCAGCGGCCCGCCGCTGGTTCTGTTGCACGGTGGCTACGGCTCTTGGACTCATTGGATCCGCAATGTGCTGCCTCTGGCGCGCCGGTTCACGGTGATTGCGGCCGATCTGCCGGGGCTCGGTGAGTCGGCGACCCCGCCCGAGCCGCACACCGCCGAGGGCCTGGCGGCGATCGTCGTGCGAGGGATCGAGATCGTGCTGCCGAAGGACACCTCCCCGCACATTGCCGGGTTTTCGTTCGGCGGGGTGCTCGGCGGACACGTTGCCGCGCAGCTCGGCGACCGGCTGCGCGCGCTTACGCTGGTCGGCTCGAACGGGCTCGGGCTGGTGCGCCAGCCGACCGATCTGCATCGGGTACCGGCCGGGGTTTCGCAGGCGGAGGCGCTCGCCGTCCATCGTCACAATCTTGGCACCCTGATGATCGCCGACCCGGCAAAGATCGACGAGCTCGCGGTCTACATTCAGTCGCAGAACGCGCCGCGCGGCCGGATCAAAAGCCGCCGGTTCTCGCGCGCAGACACCCTCGCCCGTGCCTTGCCGCTCGTTAAAACGCGGCTCGACGGCATTTGGGGCGAGCGCGACGCGACCGCCTATCCCCATCTCGACGAGCGCGCCCGCGTGCTGCGCAGCTTTCAGCCTGGTGCCCGCTTCGAGGTCATCGCCGGAGCCGGGCACTGGGTGCAATACGAGGCGGCCGACCGTTTCAACCCGGTGCTGGCGGAGATCGCCGGGGCCAACTGACGAGGGTGTGAGGATAATAGACAACCCCTTTTCTCTCGCCGGCAAGGTCGCGGTGGTCACCGGTGGCAGCAGCGGCATCGGTGCGGCCAGCGTGCGGCTGCTTGCTGCTGCCGGCGCGCGCCTCGTCGTCGGCTACAACAAGGGCGCCGACCGCGCCGCCGCGCTGATCGCCGAGCTGCCCGGCAGCGACCACCAGGCGATGCACCTGCCGCTGGAGGACAGCGCCCAGATCCGCAAGGTCGCCGCCGCAGTCAAGGACGGGTTTGGCCGCACCGACATCCTGGTCAATTCCGCGGGGTTCACCCGGATGGTCGCGCACCACGACCTCGACGCGCTCGACGATGATCTGATCGATGCGGTGCTGACCGCCAACGTGCGCGGGCCGTTCGCCACGATCCGCGCCTTTGTCCCGATGCTGCGCGCCACCGGTGACGGGGTCATCGTCAACATCTCCTCGGGTGCCGCACAGAGCGGCACCGGCAGCAGCATCATCTACGGCGCCTCGAAGGCGGCGCTTAATACGATGAGCATGGCGCTCGCGCGCGTGCTCGGCCCCGAAATCCGGGTCGTCGTCGTGGCGCCGGGTATGGTCCACACCGGCTTTGTCCCTGGCCGCACCGAGGAGATGATGGCCAAGGCGGCGCTGGCGACCCCGCTCAAGCGGGCGATCGAAGCGCACGACGTGGCGTTGGCCGTGATGGCCTCGATCACTCACCTGACCCATACCACCGGATCGATCGTCCCGGTCGACGCCGGCCGGCACCTATGAGGCCCGGCAGAATTCCCTACGACCAAGAAATACAGGGTAAACCAAAAACGCCCCGGGAGAACGCCTCGATCCTGGACGGGTGGCCCGGGAAATCAACGCGTTGCGACAAGAATTCCCTAGATTAGCGAACAGGGAATTTCTCGGGCCGAACAGGGAAGTTGTTGTTACAGATCAGGGAGCGATGTCCGGCATTTTTGAGATATCAGGGAACCACCAGGGAAGCTTACCACGTGAGCGAGATTCTCTCAATCGGTCATCTCGAATTAGTAAGCGAGCGCAAAGGGAGGATGGATGCCGACCCCCCGCATCAGGCCTTCGAACCATGTCGTCTCGCGTCCCTGGCGATCAGAGAGAGCGCCGAGCTGACCGCGCGATAACGTCTCTCAAAAGAGGATGACGCCGATCACCTCAGCCTGTAATGCGAGAGCTGAACATTCACGCGGTTGTAGGTCGCGGCACGACGCGGGTGAGATCGCCGAACTAATGGCCGGGATAGGAAGTCTCGGTATAATCTTCGAGAACCTCGATAAAACCGCTCGCGTAAGTCGGCAGATAACGACGTGAGTCCCAGATTACGTGCGCCCACGACCCGAGCGGCCGCGAACCGTCGAGCATTCCCGCAATGGCAACCCGAGATACTTCAAGCCTGACCGCAGACGGAACGATCGCAACACCGTGACCCGCCTCGGCGAGGGCGACCAGAGACTGCGGTGACCGGCTCTCAAGACGGACAGACGGCTCGAACTGCGCCGCCTGACAGGCCTCGTCGAACAGTTCTCGGGTCTGAAAATCGCGCCCCAGCAGGAGCAGCGGGATTCCCGCCAGCTCTGTCACCCCAAGTGCATTTCGACCCGCTAACTGATGCCTTCGCTGCATGACCGCCAATACACGAGCCGGGTAGAGCGGCTGGCTCCGAAGCCCGCCGGTGCGCCACAGCCCGACCGCAAGATGCAGCTCCCCCTGCTGCACCCGCCTAAGTAGGGCACCTCCGCCGTCCTCGACGAGCTGCGCCTCGATTCCAGGGTATGTTAGAGCGTATCTCGTCAAGACTTCCGGCAAAGCTGCCTCGATGAACTGCGGGGCCGCCCCGATGCGGAGCACTCCGGCCTCCCCACCAGCGAGAGCTCGCGCACGCTCCTGGAGGGCTTCGGCGTCCGCCAAAAGCCGCCTGGTCCTCTCCAAAAGGTCGTCGCCGTCCTTTGTGAGGACGATGCGACGTCCGATCCGATCGAATAATCGACACGCGAGGTCGCGCTCGAGATCCTGAATCTGTCTCGATAACGCCGGTTGTGTCACATGCAGCCGCCGAGCGGCGCGCGACACGCTACCGGCATCGGCCACGGCCGTAAAATATCGAAGGTGCCGCAGCTCCATCGCTTATGCCTTTAAAGCATCAACCATATACTTCTTTACGATTGGACAGCATAATTTGCCGGTGTCAAGCTCGGTACCAAAAGGCGTTCGACGAACAGGTGGGAGGAAGCTGTGAAAATCCGAACCTTTGCGTTCGCAATCGCCACGGCCGCGATGATCGCTTCGGCCCAGGCCCAACAGGTCGCGGACGACCATCTCAGTGCCGTCCATTTCCCGATCTCATGCAGTGCAGTGCAGGCTAAGTACGATCGCGCGGTCGCGCTATTGCACAACTTCTTCTATCCAGAAACAGTGAAAGCCTTTCAAGCCATCATCAAAGAGGACCCCGACTGCGCCATAGCGTATTGGGGGCTGGCGATGAGCGAGCTGCCCAACCCGCTGGTGCCACCCTTCCCGCCGGCCAACCTCAAGGCCGGCTGGGAGGCGATCCGGCAGGGTAAGGCCGCGAAGACCCAGACCCCGCGCGAAACGGAGTACCTAGCGGCGATCGAGGTCTTCTACACAGATTACGACAAGATCGACCACAAGACCCGCGCCGAGCTTTATGAGCAGGCGATGCAGCGCTTGCACGAGCACTACCCGGAGGATTCCGAAGCGGCGATCTTCTATGCGCTGGCGCTGAACGGCGCGGTCGACTTCGACGACAAGAACTACACCAAACAGCTTAAAGCGGCCGCTATCCTGAATGACGAGGCGAAAAAGCAGCCGAACCATCCGGGCGTTGCGCACTACCTGATCCACAGCTACGATTTTGCGCCGCTCGCGGCGATGTGCGTCTCGACCGCGCAGCTCTATGACAAGATCGCGCCGGCGGCACCGCACGCGCTGCATATGCCGTCACACATTTATTCAATGCTCGGCATGTGGGAGGATTCGATCCGCTCCAACCTCGCCGCGAAGGCCGCGGCCGATGATTACGCCGCGAGGAACTTTCCCGATAAGACGCATGCGAGCATTTCGCATGTGCTTGACTTCATGATCGTCGCTTATTTGCAGACGGCGAAGGACCGCGAGGCGAAGCAGGTTGTCGACTCGCTCCCACAGCTCAAGCCGTTCAACGTCACAATCCTCGCGAGCGACACGGCTCTCGCGGCGATCCCGGCGCGTTTTGCTCTCGAGCGCGGCCAATGGCAGGAGGCCGCGCAATTGCCGGTGCGCGACAGCCAATATCCGGCGGCGCAAGCGATCGCCTATTTCGCCCGCGCGCTCGGTGCCGCCCGCTCGGGCAATGCGGCCGGAGCGCGCGGTGAGATTGCCCATCTCGACGACATCGAAACCAAGCTGACCGCCGCGAAGAACGACTATTGGGCGGACCAGACCCGCATCCAGAAGGAAGCTGCAGCGGCATGGGTCGCCTTCACCGACGGCCAGCGCGACGCGGCGATCACGGCAATGCGCCAAGCGGCCGATCTCGACGACGCCAGCGAGAAGAACGTGGCGATGGAGAACAAGCTCGTGCCGATCCGCGTGCTCTTGGGGGAACTCTATATGCAGGCCGGCATGCCCAGGGAGGCACTCCTCGAACTTGAGGCGTCGGACAGAGCCATGCCCAACCGCTTCCGGATCGTCGCCGGGGCGGCGAGAGCAGCCCGCGACAGCGGCTCCGTCGATGCGGCGAAGCGCTATTACCTCGCGCTGACCGTCCTTGCGGAGCGTGGCGATGGGGACCGGCCGGAAGTCGCCGAGGCGAGGACGTACCTGGCGCAAAACTGAGGAGCGGCGGGCCCAATGACGCGCGTCGCCCAGATATTTTTACTCGCAATCGCGCTTGCTTCGACGCTCGGCGCCACTGCCGGCCATGCCGGGACGCTGGTGGAATTTCCCAACGTCTCGGATCATGAGCCGGCCAAGCTGCCGGGATATCTGGCGCGGCCGGATGCCGGTTTGTCGGGAATGCTCGGCAGCCATTCCAACCGCGCCGGACCTTATCCGGCGGTTGTGGTGCTGCACGGCTGTGGCGGCATCTCCAGCCACTCCGCGCAAATAGCCGATCGGCTGGACTCGTGGGGGTATGTGGCTCTCACTGTCGACAGCCTCGGCCCGCGCGGCATTGTCGGCCAATGTGGCGGCGCGCTGTTCGAGGACCAGGCGATCGATGCCTACGCGGCGCTGCGTTACCTCTCTCAGCTGGATTTCGTCGATCCGGCGCGGGTAGCCGTGCTCGGCCAATCGATGGGCGGCTCGGCGGTGCTCTACGCGGTCGATCGAGCCCTAGTTGCCCAATATTTCGACCAGCGCTTTAGCGCCGCGATCGCCTACTATCCCGGCTACGGCTGCGGCTTCCCTGCGTCCTCGATGACGGCGCCGACCTTGATCCTGATCGGCGAGGCGGACGATTGGACGCTGGCGGAACCCTGCCGGGAAACGGTGGCCCGTGCACGGCCGGATGGCGCGCCGATCACTCTGACCGTCTACCCGGGTGTCTATCATGCCTTCGACGTGACTGAATTGAAGCCGGGTATCCGGTCTCTCGGTCATTGGCTCGAGTACAACGAGCCGGCGGCCAGAGATGCGGAGCAGAAAGTGCGCGCCTTCCTCGCCGCGAATTTGGCCGGTCCATCTCCGGACGAGCCGGCCGAAAAGTGACAGAGGCCGACATGGGCCGGCCCTCATTCCGACCACGATCACCGACGGCTACGCAGATACCCCGCCGCCTCTCACGGTACCTCAGACCGGGCTCGCGAAATAATAGGCGAGCGCAAACAGCAGATAGACACCGATCAGCAATAGGCCTTCGAACCAGGTGGTCTCGCCATCCATCCCGACCGACCTGACGATGAACGCCGCACCGACAATCGCGAACAGATCGAGCGGGCTGCTGAAGACCAGGTTCATCGGCTGGCCGATCAGCCACGAGACCAGCACCAGCACCGGTGCCACGACGAGCGCCGTCTGGATCGCCGAGCCAATACATATCGTAAACACGATGTCCATTTTGTCCTGGCGGGCGAACACCACTGCGGCGAACAGATCGGACACCGTGCCGACCAGCGCCAGCACGACGGCGCCGAGGAACACCGGTGACAACCCGAGTTGCGGCGAGGCCGCCTCGAGCGCGGCAGAGACAAGTTCGGACTGGACCGCGATCACCGCCGTGACCGCCACCATGACCGCCAAGGCGCGGGCGATACTCCATTCGGCGGCACCGCTCGGTGCTTCGCCGGCAAACACGTCGCGATGGGTTACGAGCGTGTAGACGAGGTTGGCGGCATAGAGCACAAGCAGGACTACCGATACGCCGAGGCTCAGCCGCTCGTCGATCAGCGAGGTGTTGATTCCGGGTGCGGCAACCCGGTCGCTCAAGTCGAACACCGCCGGCAGCAGGATCGCGACGACCACAAGGAACAGCAATGTCGACAGCAGACCGGCGCCGGCCTGGCTGAAGGTCTGGCGGGTGCGCCCCACACCACCGACCAAGGCCGAGATGCCGAGAAACAGCAAGGTCGTGCCGATGATCGAGCCTGTGATCTGGGCCTGGACGATGCGAGGATGTGTCCGAGAGAGGACGAAGAGGGCCAATATCAGCTCAGCGGTATTGCCAAAGCTGATATTGAGCAGCCCGCCGATCGTGCTGCCGGCGCGCCCCGCCAGCTGGTCGGTCGCGCGCCGAAGCCAATCCGCGAGCGCGATGATTGCGACAGCGCCAGTCAGAAAGACCCAGCCGGCCGGTGCGTCGAAGACGTATCGCAGCGCAAGGGACAGCGGAACAAACAGCAGCAGGGCATAGGCCATGACCGCAACCGATACCGCGCCGTCAAACTCGAAGGCAATCTGCCAGTGAGGGCTCGATCAATCGGTCAGAGAGCCGGCGCAGGGGATGGCAACCCGCCTTGCGACGGAGCGACCAATCACTTTCTGGCCTATCGGTTTGGCTCCTCGACAGTGCACGAAACAATCCGGTTGCTAGTGAGTCCCTCAGCGTGGGGCAGGGTGAACGCCGCCATCCTCGCAGAATGGCAACGCAGTGTGCTGCGCCCTCGCGTAAACCAGCTGCGCAATGTGCACCCGCGATACACCTAGTGCTCCCCACCGCTCAGTCACGAGCCAGGTCCTGCCTACAGGCCTCGCCGAATTCAATAAGAAAATTGAACCCGCCCCGGTGCACATCGTCCAGCACCTCGTGCATGGTGCGATTAGGCCCGAGGTAGGCCTGAATGATCGTGTCGAATGTGCGCTCGGCGGCTACGACGACTGGTCGGGGCGATACGAGCCTTATCCGTCCGAGCAGAGCAAAAAGCTTGGCCAGGTCGGAGGCGTCGTCCTTCTGGTGACCCAACGCGTCCCCGTAGAGGCGGGAGGCCTCGTCAACGAATTCAGCATAGAGCGCCTCCCGCTTGGACTTGATTGCTTCGTAGTGTGCGAAGCGAAGCTGCGTCCGCTGTGTCAGCCACGAGCTCCCAAACGACGCCAGACCGCCGATCGCGGCTCCCCCGAGGGCAGACAGCGCTGAGATGTAAGCTGTATCCACGTCGCTTTCCCTAGAAATTCCGCGCTACACGGGAACATATCCTGCCGCGTCCCGCCTCGCGCAACTCTCGCCTTTTTCGGTCGGAGATGTGTTCGAATGTACCAAAATGCCTTGCTTATAGCCGCCTTTCCCCCGATCGATAACGCGATCGACCGGCCGGGTCGGGTGGTCCTGGACCAGCGACCCACCCGTCTGTATCGGAATGGGCATGATCCACGGACCGAACGAGGTGTAGATCGTGCGTCGTGTGACCCTCAACCTCATCAGCGGCGCGATAGCCTTGGCTATCAGCGGCTGCCTAGGACCGCCGGTGCTCGAGCGGCAGGTGCTCGGCTACGATGAAGTCACCAGGACGCTCGACGAAAAGCTCCTGCTTCTCAACATCGCCCGCGTCTCCAACCAAGAACCCGTTCATTTCACGTCGACCTCGAGCATTGCCGCCACGTTTAACTGGACAACAACGCTGGGTGCCAGCGGTGAGATCACGGAGTCTAAGGGGACCAACTTTCTTAACCTCAACATCGGCGGGACCGCGTCGGAGAATCCGACGTTCAGCATCTCTCCGATTTCGGGCAAAGAGTTTACCGAGCGGGTCGCAACGCCCTTTCAGGACAGGGTCTTTGAGTTTCTCGTGTTTCAAGGAGGCAGGATCGACCAAGCCATGCGTCTGATGGGGGCGGGCATAGAGGTCCAGAAACCGGATGGCCGGTTTGTTCGTTTCATTGAAAACGATCCACGACGACCAAAAGAGTACGAAGAATTCCGCCGGATCGCCGCTCACCTGCAGTGGCTGAATGACAATCGCCAGCTGTTTGTCCGCCCTCTCGTCTTTGACGAAACCCTGATCGCCGATTTCAAAGACACTCCGAGCGCCGGCGATATCAACAACGGCTTCAATATGGGATTGCGATGGCGACAGAAACCGAACGGCCACTACGAGCTGACGCGGCTGAAGGGCGATCGGGTCGTCGTGGGGAATTTCGACCCGATGGCGCTGACCGACCAGCAGCGCTTCGAGCTCGACGAAAAGATCAAGAAGAACCCGAGTGGATTTGTCTATCTGGATATTCGGCCAAATGGGCCGGGCGGAAATTTCCCGATCCAAGGCGCGATCAAGTTACGAAGCATGTTTCAGATTCTTAATTTTATCGCCGCAGGCATCAGGATTGCCCCGGAGTTCGAGGTTAGCCCGGACGCACCGACTGAAGAGACGGACACACAAGCCACAGCCACATTGAAGATTAATGTAACGGATAGCCCACCAAATCTAAGACTCCCAACCGTTTATTACGACGGTCACTATTACTCCGTAAATGACACGGTCTGGGACCGCACGACCTTCCTGATTCTTAGCATCTTGTTTCAAACGACCATCGGCCGGGTCGAGAACGTCGGCATTCCGATCACGATCTCGAAATAGCACGCGGTGTAAGCGGCGCAGTGAAACGCTTCGCAATGCCGAGGCCGATGCCGCCGATGCCGAGAGTGACTTTGTCTGCGAGCTTGCTTGTCACGGTCACCTACTGTGCAGACCGGGCAGGCACATTCGAGAAGAGGTCGCCGAGCCCCTCTGCCATAGTCGGATGCGCGAGAATGGCGTCGCGGAGCCTCGGATAAGGCAGTTCCGCCAGCATCGCCGTTTGCACCGCGGCCATGACTTCCCCGGCCTCGGCGCCAATCATTGTAAAGCCAAGAATGCGGTCGTCACTCCCACCGACAAGAACCTTCATGAAGCCTTGCGTTTCGTCCGTTGTCGCCGTCCGTCGCACGCCAGTCATCGGCAGCCTCGCGACGCGCACCGTGACGCCTTGGCGTTTCGCCTCGCCCTCGCTCAGTCCGACGCGAGCGAGCGGCGGGTCAGTGAACATGCAATATGGAACCAGCCGGCCGCGCGTGCTGCGGTTCCCGCCGGCCAGATTGTCCCTGATGATCCGAAAGTCGTCGATCGAGACGTGGGTGAATTGCGGGCTTCCTGCACATTCCCCAATCGCCCAAACACCAGACGCCGTCGTCTCCAGCCGCTCATTGACGCGAATGTAGCCGTGCCCGTCCAGCTCGACTCGGGCTTCTTCCAGCCCGATCCCGGCAGTATTGGGAATGCGCCCTGCCGCGGCCAAAATGTCGCTGCCTTTGATCTGTTGCTCACCGGAGGTCGTGCACACGGCAACACTGACTTCCTCTCCGGATCGGCCGCGCACATTGAGAGTCTCGGCGGCGATAAAAAATCCAATGCCTTCCTCGCTGAGAATCCGCTGCACTTCATCGGCGACGTCGGGATCCTCCCTATTCATCAGCTGAGGCTCATGCTCGATGACCGTCACACGGCTTCCGAAGCGACGGTAAGCCTGGGCTAATTCGAGACCGACATAGCCGCCGCCGAGCACGATCAGATGCGAGGGCAAGTAGTCGAGCTCGAGGGCCTCGATATGTGTGAGCGGCCGGGCGGCTTCGAGGCCCGGGACGCCTGGAATTGCCGCATGCGTTCCGATATTGAGAAAAACCTGGTCGCCCGCCAGCACGCGCGTGCCGCCGTCATTCAGTCGCACCTCGAGCGTTTTCGGTGCCACGAAGCGCCCACTGCCCATGATCAATTCGGTGCCGGTTGTCTGGTAATTGTGCAAATGCAGGGCAATCTCGCGGTCAACCATGTCCCGCTTGCGCTGGCGCACTTTCGCCATGTCGGTCGTGACGGGACCGGTGATCATCGTGCCGAACTTCGCGGCGTGCTGCGCCAGGTGCGCGACCCTCGCGCTCCAAATCTCATTCTTGCTGGGTAGGCAGGCGATATTGGGACAAGAGCCCCCGATCCATCGGCGCTCCACGACGGCAGTCCGTCGTCCCGAACGCGCCAGATGCCAAGCCAGTAATTTGCCACCAAATCCGCTGCCAAGGATTAGGACTTCAAACCGTTCTGGTTGAGACATGAGCTCCCTCCGGGTAACGCTATCATCGTCCTGAGGCCGTCGCTAACGCCGGCTGGCGGCAATGGTTCCCCGGTCGGGCTGCGTCACCTGCCCGTGGTGAGGCGGGCCGCTAGTCAGCCGGGGTGATGGTGAATCGGTTCAATAGGGCCACCGTACCCGCGAAGCTGTTCGTAGAGGGCGATCTGGTCAGGACTGAGCAGCGCCCGAGTTTCGAGATGGGCAGCCAGATGCACGGAGCGCAAGCGCCCTTGCAGTTCGCCGATGGCGCCCGTCTCCGCCGCAAGACGATCCTGAGTGATCTCTCGTTTTGCGAATTGCTGGTCGAGTGCGCGTTCGCGCTCGACAAGCTCAGCACCGAGCGGCTTCGCCGCGGCGTTCATGCGATCGAAAACCACCTGTATTTCCTGCCGTTGGCTTGGCGTGAGCTTGAGTTCCCCAGCGAGGGTCAGAACATGCTTCGGACCGGGGTAGCCATTCAGCTCAGCGGCCTTCGCCATGCCCATGCCCTCTCCTTGGAGGAGCGCCGCGATATCTTCATCTGATAAGGCTTTAATCGTTCGGAATTGCTGTCCCGCGTAGGGCATCGCGGAGTCATCGGCGAGCCCTGGCAACGCGAGCGCGCCGATGGCGAGAGCCAGAACGAGAGTTTGCGGCTTCATGCTTTTGGCCTTCCAGGAATCTGTCGGCGCACGATCGCTGCCCGAATAAGCTCGGTGATCCATCCGAAGATCAGTCCGAGCGCCGGATTGACAGTTGCAGTTATCACAGCTGTGACACCGATTACCCACCAGCACGATGGTTTGCCATCGAACAGGCGGCGCGAGACGGCGAGATCGGTCCCGGCCAGAATCAGCAGCGCGCCGACGGCACCCGTTGGAATGATCGCGAGAAGGCCAGCGGCGTGATCGGCAAACCCGACCGCGAGCACCAGCACCACGACGCCCAAGATGATCGGGGCGAGCCCGGTTCGTGCACCAAAGCGATACTGAGCTTGCAAGCCGCCGGCACCATGGCACATCGGCATCGCACCGAATCGGTGGAGCTGATGGGTATGGTCGAAAGCGGCGAGCTTCAGCCTTATGTGAGAGGGGCCGCGTGCAATCGCCCTCGGCGCTATCGCTCCGCTAGCGTCAGGCAGACCGCCCGGGATAAACCGGGCGCCCAGCGCCGAAAGGGGCAGCGACATGGAACAGCCGATCTCCCAATCCTCTAGCAGCAACCTGCCGTGGCTCATCCGCCGACCGGACAGGATCGCCGCCGCGATCGTTGCCATCGCGGTCGCCTACCTGCTGACCAGTGGCCTGCCCGACGAGCTCAACCTGCTGATACCGTACGATGTTGGCGTCGCCATTTATATCTCGCTGTTCTGCGTCTTGATGGAGCGGGCTTCACCCGAGGACGCGGCCGAGATGACGCGACGCGGAGAGCCGAACAACCGGCTCGTTTTGATCACCGTCATCGCACTGTCGGTAGTCAGCCTTGTCGGAGTGGCGGCGATGCTCAACCACCCGCCCGGCCGGACGCGCTGGGAGGTCAATCTCCATATGACGGCGTCGCTATTCGTGGTGATCCTCTCCTGGTTCCTGGCCCATATTTATTTTGGTCTTCACTACATGCAGCTTTACTACGACGACCATATCGTCGACGGCAAACGGACTTATCACCTGGGCCTCGAGTTTCCCGAACGCCCGACGGCTGACTTCTGGGACTTCATGTACTACTCGTTTACGATTGCCATGTGCTATCAGACGTCTGATGTCACCGTCACCTCGACCAGGATCCGCCGCGTCACCCTCGTGCACGCGATTTTTTCGTTTCTCTTCGTCAGCGCGATCATCGGTTTCGTGGTCAACGTCATCTCGAATGTTACATGAGTGCGCACGAGCGGTCATTCCGGCCTCCGCAGCGCTTATCGTGGCTGCTCTCGCAACCAGTTCGGCGATGGCACAGTCGGCATCGCAGTCCGGTGATACTGCCACCGGACCACCCGGACCACGGCCTATATTTCCGTCCGTCGACCTCGAGCTCGAAGCCCCGTCCCTCGACTTCACGCAGGATGTCGCCAAGTTTCTCAACGATTTCCACGACGAATACCGCGGGTTCAAGAAAGAATTGCGGAGTGAATACGGCCTGCAATATTCGATGCCTGTATCGATAATCCCGCAATGGGGGACGCCGAACGGCGGCCCCGGGGTCGTGCAATTGTTCTATATCCCAAACGTTGTCTGGAGCCCATTCACGAATACGGCCGTCGGATCGGGGGCTTTCACCTTAACGATGCAGCAAACCCAGTTCTGGACCAAGGCGAACAGCGCTTATCAGCAAACCAAGCTCGGCCTGATCACCCCGCCCAATGTTCAAACAACGAATCTCCGCGAGTACAACCAGCTGATGTACACGCATACTTTCCCCGACGGCTGGAATTGGTTGTCGGTAACGGTCGGTCAATACTTCTTTGCAGCTTACGACAGCAATCAATATGCCGGTAATCCGCAGACCAATTTCATCGGCTATCCGCTGGCGCAAAACGGGACCCAGACCTACGCGAACGGGGGCCTCGGTGCCTATGCTCAGTCTGCGACTTCGGACCAGCAATTCACTTTCGCAGGAGGGTTCCAAAGCGCCACCAATGTCGCGGGCAACGCTTTATCGACGCGCGGGTTCGCGACTGGGAAGTACGCCTATTTCATGGCCGGCGAATGGGCGCCGAATTTTCTCGCCGGCGGGGCCTGCAGCCTCCTTGGTTACGGCCAGCCCTCGGTGCCGCAGCAGCCAGTCAACAGCCCGGGCGTATCGTTCAATGCGGTTCAGAATATCGACGCGAAATGGGGCCTCTTCCTGCGGGCGAACGGGGCGAGCGGAACCGCGACCCCGATCGAAGCCTCGGTAGCGTGGGGTGGGATTCGCAGCAACCCATTCGGGCGCAATAAGCTCGACCAGGTGGGGCTCGGCATCTTTTGGGACAAGACCAATCTGAAAGCAGTGGCCCAGCCCGCGCGCAACGCGGAATGGGGAGCGGAGCTCTATTACAACTACGCGTTCTTCAAGGCTTTATGGGTAACGCCCGACATTCAGCTCTATTTCGATCCCGCCCTTCACCCGAGCGCCGGCCCAGCTGCGGTCTTCACGATCCGAACCACGGCTCTCTTCTGACGCAACGGTGGCGCATGAATTGCGATCCCGACTTACATGAACCTTACACGGGAGATACGCGTCGCATTCGATTGCGGGTTCGAAAAGACGTGTGCTAACCTCATCCGCTAACGCAATTCGGGATGCAGCTCCGGAGAATAATGACAATGGCAGTCACGACCAGCACAACCCCTGCCCGCGAGCCCGCGACGAGGTCAACACCCGCGGCTTCAAAGGATGTGGGGGGAAAAGCTTCGGAGCACGCGGCCCCCACGGCGGCGGCCGAAGCCGAAGCCGACATGTTGCAGACCCTGTCTCGGATGATCTACAGCGGGTCCTACGCACTGGCATATGGCGTCGTTTACGCCGCGGTCTTCGTTGCGCAGTCGTTGCCTCAAGACAACCCGGTTATGCACGGGTTCCGCGACGGCGGGGGAGCGGCCATGGACGAACTCAGCCGGAGCTGATCTACTGACCGGTCGAATGTCCAGCACCGGCGAGCCTCCGCTTACCGATTTCATTCAAATAGCGGGCGTGGCACCTACGCCAATACCGGCAATATAGTTCGTCGCCGCCAAACGGGGGATTGGATCATGTATGACGAGCCCGTCGGCAGTGACCGCGGTGTCGACGTCAAAATCATGTTCCCGGGCGACGGTGTCATCCGGATCGAGAGCGCCTGGCTTTTCGCCGACGCCGACGGCGCGCTTTGCCGGCGCTTTGTCGGCCGCGTCTTCCTCGCACCGGAGATCGACGCCGTGGCGATCGTCCCCGCGACGGCCGAGGGTATGACCCCGGCGATAGAGCTGCGGTTCAGTGCGACGCAGTACAGCCAACGCCAGGTTCTCGAGCAAGTGGCCGAGATGCTGGATGCCGATGCCGCGCCGAACGGAACCCCGGGTATGGAGGTGGCGTCCTCGCTTACGGCCCACGATCGCCTCGGCACGGTCCGCTATCACCGATATGGGCAACGGGTGACCGGCTGGAAGGTGGTCAGCGAGCGCATGGGCGTGGTCAAACTTGAGAACCCAGTTCTTTACCGCAAGGCGGTCCTGTGTGAGGCGATCGAACGCGAGCTGATGAGCGTGCTCGGGATCAACCGCTACGAGACCAGTGCGCGCGACTGCTGCGCCAAGATCGAGTTCGACCCCCGCCAGCTCAGCCCGGCGCAGATCATCGAGATACTCGACGGCGCACTCGCCAATGCCGAACATCCCGACCGGCTCGATCCGTTGGACTTGGACCTCGCGCTCTGCACGGCCTCACTGCCACTGGCTGCAGTCGCGCAGTTCGCGGTGCCCGCATTGCTTCCGCTCTCGGCGGGCTTGTTCGCCTATACTGCGATCCCAAGCTTCCGTGGCGCTCACCAGGTGCTCTTCAAGGAGCGGCGGCTCGGTGTCGACGTTCTCGACTCGATTGTCGTCATGGGGTGCCTGGCGACCTTGCACGTATTCCCGGGTGCGATCCTCGCTTGGTGCTTGTCCGTTGGCCGCTATTTGGTGCGTCGGACCGAAGACAACTCGAAGAAGCTGCTGCTGGGGACTTTCGGCAAGCAGCCGCGCTACGTCTGGCTGGTCAAGGACGGCATCGAGATCGAGGTCCCGCTCGACCGGCTCGATAAGGAGGACATTGTCGCCGTTCATACTGGCGAGATGGTGCCGGTCGACGGCATCATCGTCGAGGGGTTGGCGATGATCGACCAGCACGCATTGACTGGCGAGTCGGCGCCGGCCGAGAAAGGTGTTGGCGATCGCGTCTTCGCGTCGACCGTCATGGTCGCCGGCAAGGTGCATGTCGCGGTCGAGAAATCCGGCAGCGAGACGGCGACTGCGCGGATCGCCCAGATCCTTAACGACAGCGCCGGCTACAAGCTCGCCTCGCAGCACAAGGGCGAGCAGCTCGCCGACAAAGCCGTGATCCCGACGCTTTGTCTGGGCGGGCTCGCGTTGACCACGTTGGGCCCGCCGGGCGCGGTAGCGGTCGTCAACAGCGACCTTGGAACCGGCATCCGTATGGCCGCACCGTTGGCGATGCTGTCGACCCTCGCGCTCTGCGCGCAGAAGGGTGTCTTGGTCAAAGACGGACGGGCGCTCGATCTGCTGTGCGAGGTCGATACGGTGCTCTTCGACAAGACCGGCACATTGACGCGCGAGCGGCCCGAAGTCGGGCGGGTGATCGGCGCCAATGGTTTTCGGCCGATCCAGATTGTTCGGCTCGCCGCTGCAGCCGAGCGCCGGTTCCACCACCCGGTCGCTCTGGCAATTCTGCAGAAGGCAGCAGACCAGAGCCTCCGCTTGCCGCTGACAGACGCGACCCAGTACAAAGTCGGCTATGGCATCACGGTCGGTATCGACGGGCACCGAGTGCGCGTCGGCAGCCGACGCTTCATGGAGTTGGAGGGTGTCTCGCTGACCCGAGAGGTAGACGATGCCCTGGACGAGGCGCATCGCGAAGGCCACACGATGGTGATGGTCGCCATCGACGACGAGCTCGGCGGCGCGCTCGAGCTGCGGGCGTCGATACGGCCCGAGGTCCGCGGCATCGTCCAAGGCCTGCGCGACCGTGGCATCAGGCACATTGCAATCATCTCGGGCGACCACGAGGCGCCGACCCGCAAGCTCGCCGAAGAGCTCGGGATGGACCGCTACTTCGCCCAAGTGCTACCGGCCGACAAGGCCGATTACGTCGAGCAGCTGCAGCGGGAAGGCCGCAAAGTCTGCTTTGTCGGCGACGGCATCAACGACGCGATCGCCTTGAAGAAGGCCAATGTCTCGATTTCGCTGCGCGGCGCCACCTCGATCGCCACCGACACCGCGCATGTCGTATTCATGGAGCAGAGCCTCGGCAAATTGTGCGAGCTCAGGGACATCGCCCGCGATCTCGACCGCAATGTCCGCAACAGCTGGCTGATGATCCTCGGCCCCAACCTCGCCTGCATTGGGGGTGTTTTTACTTTGGGCTTCGGTATTGGGGCATCTGTGGTGACCAACAATATCGCGGCATTGGGGGCGCTGGCCAATGGCCTACTGCCGATGCGCCGGGTTGCCCAGCTGGAAGCGGAGCGACGGCACATGCTCGAGATGGAACTGAGGCAGAGCGACCTACTACGCAGTCTCGATGCAAAACTACGACCGGCAGACCTTGGCGCCCAAGCCCTGCCGCCGGCGCTCGCTGCCGATTGACAGGTCCGTGAACTTCGCATTTACTAAACGCAGGCAGGAGGCGTGGGATGATAACGCTAATCGTCACCATCGTCGTCATTTGGACCCTCGTTCGGATTGTGCAGTTTGTGACCGGACTATGGAGAAGTGCTGATGCCGCGGGCTCCCCGCGGATCGGGGTCGCCCAGGCGGCCTAGAGCTGAGGCGCGCACACCGCGCGAGACTGCCGGGTCGCGTTCGCCCGCGGCGCCGGCGAGGCGGGAGTCTGCCGTGCTGCAAGAAGCCATCGTCATCGAGCCTCCCAGCCAGGCCGCGCAACCTGCCGGTCCGGTGGCAGGGGAGCCGCGCTTTCAGATCTTTATCATCGATACCGGTTGGCATTCGCCGGCGCGCAAGGTGCTGCACGACAATTTCGCAATGCTTCGTAATTTGCAAAAGGCCGACCCGATCTATGTCTTGAGCAGTGAGAGGTCGATCGAATTCGCCCTTAGTCATCCATCGTTGATAGGCAAGGGTCCGGCAATCGTCGTGCACGATCTGGCCGCGCTTCGCGAAGGCGGAGCGACCGGTTTCCATGGCTTCCGGCTGCATCTGGGGCTTATGCGCAGCGAACAGCAGGCGTTGCTGGCGCTGCAGTCGTTTGTTACATTTATTGCCACCCATCGCCACTCAGTCGATCTGGAAGCAGATATTCGCAGGGACCTTCGTCGCGAGGGGATTATCGGCGCGATCGAGATCATCATGCATCACGAGCCGCGCGACATCGGTGCCTGACCAAGAGCGGGAGCGCAAAGATGCCGGAAAGGTGGTCGGATTACCTCGCCATTTTTATGAGCGCGCTAGCGGTGGGCTATATGGTCTACGAAATCGACCGTCGGCGGCGGAAGCTCCATGACCTATTCGATGTGCTCGGCGGAGAGGATGCAGAGCTCACGACCGGGCTCGTAGGCATGGTCGAAAGTGGCGAACTTCAGCCCTATGCCGGAGCATCGCTCGCTTGACCGCAGGGGCAGCTCGCCCATCCATCAGCGCCCGCCCGGGCACCTTCGGGGTCACCGACAACCGGGTCTTCGGGCCGGGGGGTGAAGCGCTGGCGCGTCGCTTCGCGCAGCGCGTGCTTGGATTCGATGAGGTCCACTCTTTGACGCTCGACCCCGCTCGGGCAACGGCAACCTTGAACTATCGGTTGGCAAATGGCGATGCCGATATCTTACTGAGCCGGCTCGCGAGTTCCGTCGCGGAGTCCAATGCGGGCATCAACGAAATTGAATTGCCACATTGGACCGATGGTGAGCCAGTCATCCTCTACCGGCATTCGAGCGTCATCTCGATTTTCGAAGAGCTGAACATTGCCAACGGCCGGGTGACGGCCCGCCATCCGGCCCTGGAAAGCAATCCAGCGATCGCGCATCGGATCGAAAACGCATTGCGGGCCGTACCGGGGGTGATCGAGGCTACTGCAACCGGAGAGCTGCGCGTGCGTTTCGATCCGCATGCGGTTGCGGTACTGCAGCTGATCCGGCTGGCGGAGGCAGAGATCCTCGGGCGAGAGACCATCCACCCTGTGTTCTCGCCGGAGCCGGTGAATTTCGGGCTCGAGAATGTCATGGTGGGCGTTGCCGCTGTAGGCGAGTTCGTCCTGCCGCTAGCAGCGCCAGTCGCTTCGGGGCTACTTGTCCTCGCCAGTCTCGGGACGTTTGGCGTCGCTGCCTCACAACTTCGCGAGCGCAGAATCGGCCTCCCGCTGCTTTACAGCTGTGCGGTCGGCGCGAGGCTCTCCAGCGGCCAGTTTTTAGCGGCTTCCTTGATAGCCTGGTTTTTCCGTTACTGGGAATACCGCTATCGACAGGATGTCGAGGTTGAGATCAAGGGCTTGATCGACGATGCCGCTACACTGCCTAAACAGGCACGCGTGCTGACGGGCGACGGCCTCGCGCGTCTCGTCCCCAGGGCGGACGCCACGCCTGGGCAGCAGGTTCGAGTCCTCACCGCCGAACGCGTACCAGTCGACGGTCGGGTGCTTACTGGCGCGGCGCTGGTGGACGAAAGTTTCCTCGGGGGACCGCCGGAACCGGTGCGCCGAGTCGCCGGCGACACGGTCGTCGCCGGCAGCAGGCTGGTTGCCGGCACCCTCGACGTTGAGACGCTGCGCACCGGCGAGGAGATGAGAGCGGCGCGGGTTGCGCAGACGCTGATCGAGACCACAGTGCCGCGACCGCAGTCCGAGGCGCTGAACCGAGACGCCGAGGATTTCGCCAGCCAGACAGTGGCGCCGACATTGCTGACTGCAAGCGCCGGTCTCGTCATTGGCGACGTGACGACCGCCGGTACCATCCTCAGCCCCGACTACGCGACAGGCGTCGGCCTCGCCATGCCGCTCGAGAGGGTGCGCGATCTCAGGTCGGCAATCCGCATTGGTGCGGTAATCCGCACAAGCAGCGCTTTCGAGCGTCTAGCCAAGACGTCCTGGTTTGTCCTTGATGAGCACGAGGGGTTGCACCGGGCCGGCTGCGAGGTTGCGGAGGTGCGCACGAAAGGGTTCGACGAGGCCCGGTTGCTGCCGGCAATGGCTGCCGCCGGAATCTGGCTCGGCGACGAACGCGGCCCGACGATCGCCCGCGCGTGTCGGGACCGCGGGCTCGTCCTCCGACGGGCCGTCCTCCGTGAGATCGACGCCGATGGTGTCGGCGTCGAATTCGGCGATCATCATGTCCGGCTGCGCGGACGCCCGGTCGTTGCCGGAGCGGCCCCGCCCCCGCTGATCGTCGAGGTGAATGGCGTGGAAGTCGCCGGTATACGCTTCGTCCGTAACGGCTATCTCGAGGCCGCCGACGCGGTGCGTTCTCTGCAACAAAGCGGTCAGCGCGTGTTTCTGGCCTCGCAGGGCGTGGCCGCAGGGCTCGCAGACGCGCTCGGCGTCGACCGCTACGGCGAGGGCATGAGCGACGACGACAAAGTTCGGGTTTTGCGCGATATGCAGCAACAGGGGCTCAACGCAGCCTATGTCGGCGACGGGTTGGCGCATGCGTCGGTGGCACGCGAGGCGCATCTGTCGATCAGCCTCGGCAGAGCGGATGCAGCTGGGGGAGCCGGATCGGAGCGGGAACCGTCAGATATCGTGCTGATGTCCCCATCGATCGCCCCGCTGCCGGCGCTTTGCGCATTGGCACGCGACAGTGGACGACGGAAGGAGCGCAGGCGGTATGCGGTAATCGCGCCCAATCTGTTGTGCGTGGCCGGCGCGTTCGCGTTCGGGTTCACCCCGATGGCGGCGGTCTTGCTTTCCAATTTCGGCACGAGCCTGGCTTACAATGGCGCAAAGCGTGCACTTCGCGAAGCGGAGCCGATGCGGCTCGATGACGCTTGCTACGCGGATGACGAGCGGACGTGCCCCCAGCGGGTGGGGATCGGGGCAGGCGGATGAACAGAGCCCCCTCGGGCAATGCCGAGCCGGCGCAAGACCAGTTTGAGGTACACGAGCTTACGCCGGTCCGCGTCGAGGAGTTGCCGAAAGAAGCCGGCTGGCTGCTGATAACCGCCGGCGTTGTCGGCCTGGTCGTGCCGGGTGTGCTCGGGACGCCATTTCTGCTCGCCGGGGCCGTCGTCCTCGCACCTGGCGGATCGAGGCTCCTGTCGCGCTGGGCCGGCCACTCCGCGATGCGGCAGATCGGCCGCTTTCTCGACGATCTGGAGCGGCGTTACCCGCGTCGCTGACGCACCGTGCGGCGCTCGAACAGCGGAGCCATATGATGCCCAATACCCGCATCTTCTCGGGCGTGACGGCCGAGATCCTGAGCCGCATGAAGGAGTTTGGGCGTGCGGAGCACGGGATCGTCTACGATCCCCCGGAAGGTCCGAGCAGCACCGCCACCAGCCAAACGCCGCTAGGTGAGTGCGTGATCGAGTTCGTGCACGACGCCGCAAAGGCCGAATTGACACTGACCTTGGTCAAGAAGCCTTGGCTGCTGCCGGAGGGTCTGCTGTGGAACGGGTTCTCGCAGACGCTCGAGCGGTGCCGCAGGGAAACATAGGGGGCCGCGCGCTGGGGCTCGGCCGATCGCCGGTGGTGGATCAAAATCAAAGGCGACTCGCCGCGGACCCGCCGTGCCTCGATCTGTTGCGCGAGCTCTGCCCGCCGTTCGGGACCGGGTTACTCCCGGCCTCTTACGAGGCTTGACTTGCCGCGCCGCTTGCGGTCGGGCGAGGCGTGCGGGCGAGGAGGTCCGTCACCTCACTGTCGCTCATCTGGTGGAAATCGCGATAGTAAAAGCCGATCGCGCCGAACCCGATGGGCGTCTCCAGGCACACGGCCTCATCGGCAACCTCGCTCAAGGCCGCGAGCGTATCCGGCGGCGCGACGGGCACGGCGAGGACCACCCGAGCCGGCCCGCGGCGTCGCACAGCGTGCAAGGCGACCCGCATCGTCGCACCGGTTGCGATACCGTCATCAACGACGATTGCCGTACGTCCGGCGACTTGCAAAGCCGGACGGCCTTCGCAATAGGATTTCCGGCGTCGCTCGATTTCTTCCAGCTGACGCGCGGTCTCCTCCTTGAGGTAAACCTCCGAAACGTCGAGGCTCGCTGCTAGATCCCGGTCGATGAAAGTCTCGTGGCTCGCGCCGTCGGTGACCGCGCCGAGAGCCAGCTCGGGCTGCCAAGGAGCCCCGATTTTTCGCACGAGCACGATATCGAGCGGCGCATCGAGCGCGCCGGCGATCTCGAAGCCTACTGCAACACCACCGCGCGGCAACGCCAGGACTAGCGGCTGCCGGTTTTTCAGATGCAAGAGCTTGTCGGCGAGCCGACGGCCTGCCTCGCTGCGATCCGCGAACTTCATGTTCCGACCCCCAG
>Ga0306918_10000259_pt1 | contig 23049 bp, 18 predicted proteins | sample tim00Cox0000000H_FD_203315 | JGI IMG/M metagenome (GOLD analysis project Ga0306918, IMG submission 203315) | Lab enrichment of tropical soil microbial communities from Luquillo Experimental Forest, Puerto Rico - timezero.00C.oxic.00.000.00H (v2)... | ecosystem: Environmental > Terrestrial >... | reverse complement strand
ACGTCACCCATCATGTCCGAGATCTTGTTGCGGCCTCCGAACACCAGCAGGACTACGGCGCCGACGATCAACCAATGCCAGATGCTCAAGGAACCCATGAAATCCTCCGTCCACCAGACGCTTACGCGTATTCCTTAAATCGCGGCGCCCACGGCTTATATGTCCCGGTTTGAGCCTGAAACTAGGCGTCGGAACCGGCAAAAACAAGCGTGCGAAGCTATGCCGTCGCGCCGCAGGCAAAGCTAAGTAAACGCGGGCCAGCCAGACCCTTCTAACGCCTATCCCAAGGACCGCGATTTATTCCTCGGTGCGCTCGACCCGTGGAGCCAAGCCGAGATCGACGTCCTCCGGCCCAAGCGGCTCTTCGTCATCGCGCAGCGCCGGATCATCGGAGGGGACCGGGACGGCAAAATCGGCAGGCACTGCCGCGTCGACGAGGCCCGCGCCCTTGAGCTCGTCGAGCCCCGGCAGGTCGCCGAGCGCATCAAGCCCGAAATGAGACAGAAATGTTTCGTTGGTCCCATAGGTTACCGGCCGGCCAGGCGCTTTGCGCCGGCCGCGCAGCCGTATCCATCCGGTTTCGAGGAGCACGTCCAAAGTTCCTTTGGACGTGCTCACGCCGCGGATTTCCTCGACCTCCGCGCGCGTCACCGGTTGATGGTAAGCAACAATGGCCAGCGTCTCGATAGCGGCGCGTGACAGTTTTCGCGTCACCACCGATTCATGGGTCAAGAGCCAAGCAAGGTCGGTCGCCGTGCGTAGTGCCCATTTGCCGCCAACGCGCACGAGATTGACGCCGCGCGGCGCGTAGTCGCCCTGCAACTGCTGCAACACCGAGCGCACATCGGTGCCCGCTGGCAGCCGCGATGCCAAGGTTTTTTCGTCGAGTGGCGTTGCAGCCGCAAACAGCAAAGCTTCGAGAATGCGCACCTCTTCAGCGCGCACCTCGTGAGCGCGATCTTGGGCACGATCTTGGGCGCGATCCGGACCCTTCTTGTCGCCGACAATCACCCGCATCTCCGCGACTTTCCCCATCGGCTTCTTCCCCCTCTTAGCCATTCCCCGGTTCCGCGGCCGGGCCTTGCGGACCGCCGGCATTCTGTTTTCTGCGCAGATAGAGCGGCGCAAAGGCGCCCTGCTGGTGCGCTTCGAGCTGGCCCTCGCGGATCATTTCCAATGCCGCAGCGAAACTCGACGCGAGCACCGTCGCGGCCATCGAAGGATCGGTCATGTAGGCAATCAGATATTGGTCGAGCGGACTCCAATCCATGCTGAGGCCAATCAACCGTTCAAGTGCTTCGCGCGCCTCGGCAAGCGACCATACCGTGCGCTTGGGCACCCGCACGACCGAGCGCGACTGAATTTGCCGGCGTGCGGCATAGGCCGAAAGCAGGTCGTAGAGCGTCGCCGACCATTGCGGATGCTTGATTTCTGCGATCGGCTCGGGCTCGCCGCGCTGGAACACGTCGCGACCGAGTTGCGGCCGGCTGACCAATTGCTCGGCGAATTGCCGGATCGCTTCCAGGCGGCGCAGCCGCCGGGCCAGCGCATTCACCATTTCCTCGGCGCTCAGCCCCTCCGCCGGATGCTGCTCTGGGAGCAAAAGGCGCGACTTCAAATAAGCGAGCCAGGCCGCCATCACCAGATAGTCGGCCGCCAGCTCCAGCCGCATTTTGCGCGCCCTTTCGATAAAGGCGAGATATTGATCCGCCAGCGCCAGAATCGAGATCTTGGCGAGATCGACTTTCTGTTGTTGTGCGAGTGTCAGCAACAGATCGAGCGGGCCCTCGAATCCCTCGACATCGACCATGAGCGAGGGCTCGTCGCTGGCTCGCTCCGGCAGTTCGGATTCGAATTCGTGCTCGGCGTTCATGCGGAACCTGCCGTGGGCTCGATGCCCTGCATTAGCCTACTGAATTGGGCGCGTGCGGCAGCGCTGTCGAGGACCGCCGGCGCCTTGCGCGCCGTCAATGCCGCTTGCGCCCGCCGCGCGGCATCGCCCTCCAGAAGCGGCGCCGCCGCGGCGACCTCGCGCATTTCGACCGTCGCCCCGTTGCAGTGGAGCACCATGTCGCAACCGGCCGCGATCGCTGCCTTGGTCCGCTCGCCCAGCGAACCTGACAAAGCGCCCATCGAGATGTCGTCGCTCATCAGCAGGCCCGCAAACCCAATCGAATCACGAATCACGTTGGCCACTATATTGGCCGAAGTGGTGGCCGGCGCGACGGGGTCGATGGCGGTAAACACAACATGGGCGGTCATGCCCAAAGGCAAGGCCCGTAGCGGCCGAAAAGCGGCAAAATCCGTAGTTTCCAGCGCCGCGCGCTCAGTCGTGACCACAGGTAGACCGTGATGGCTGTCCGCGGTCGCGCGGCCATGCCCTGGCAAATGCTTGAGAACCGGCAGCACGCCGCCTTCCATTAGACCCGACGCGAAGGCGCCCGCTATCGCGGCAACCTTGCCAGGATCGGCGCCATAGGCGCGATCACCGATGACCGGGTCGGCGTCCCGCGCCGGCACATCGGCAATTGGGGCGCAGTCAACGTCGATTCCGAGCTCAGCCAGATCATGCGCAATCAGCCGCGCCCCAAGCTCCGCGGCGGCAAGGGCGCTGGATCGATCACGGTCGAAGAGCGCACCATAAGCCGCGCCGGGTGGATAAATCGGCCAATGCGGCGGCCCCAGACGCTGGACGCGGCCTCCCTCCTGGTCGATCAGGACCGGTGCCTGCCGTCCCACTGCATCGCGGAACTCGCCAATGAGCCGGCGCAGCACATCGGGCGCCGTTACGTTGCGTTTGAAAAGAATGAGCCCCCAAGGGTCCGCATCGCGGACGAATTGCTGTTCGTTGGGGGTAAGGGTCGCTCCCGACAGTCCGGTAATAAACGCGCGCATGCCTCACTAGAGGGCGGCGCCCGCGTAATGCAAGGGCTCTGGCTCGCGCGTGGTGCGCGGCTCGCGGCGCGCGTTAGTCAGTTCTTTTGGACGATGCAGCTACCGCCGGCGGCCTTGAGCTTGGTGCACAGGTCGCCAGCCTCATCCGATGAGGCGAAGGGCCCGACCATGGCGCGGTAGTAAATGCCCTTTGCACCAAGGTCAGCACGGCGCACGATCGGTTGCCGCCCACCGAGCAGGTTCGGGTATTTCGCCTGGAGCGAGCGGAATGAAGCCTGCGCCTCCTCTTCACTCTGCTGCGAGGATACCTGGACGGTGTAGCCACCGCCGGCCGCCCCAGGCGCGACGGATGCAGTCTCACTTGGCGCAGGCTTATTGGGCGGTGCCGGACGGGGCGCCGGAGCAGCAGCGCGCGGGCGTCCGGCTGTGGTAACGGAGCCGGTGTCGCTCGATGCTGGAACGATTGAGAGTGGTCCATTCGCATCATTCGGTGGCTTAGCCGCTTGCTGCTGGCCAGCCGGCGGCGCCGCGTTCTCAGACGCAGTCGATTGATTCGCCCGTATCGAGACCGTGCGGACCTTTTTGGGAGCGGGTGCCGCCGAGCCGGGCTGTGGACTGGCCGACCCGGCCGGCGCGGGTGTTGTTGGCGCCGCCGCCGTTTGGTCGCCGCCGGTTCCCGGATTCGTTCCCGGCGGGACCGTGCCAGGTGCAACATTAAAGCCCTCGAAGCGACCCCCGGGAGACGGTGGCGCCGCAGGACCGGCCTGAACCAATGGTACCAGATTCGGTGGTGGGAACACGGCGGGGGCAGAACGGGGGATTCCCGGTGCGGACGGATCGGGAAAGACCGGCACCGTGGCGACCGAACGTGGCGCCGCGCTTGCGGGCGGCGGCACATTGACCGGCTGCTCCTCGCGTGAGACCAGCCGTTCGCCGGCAGCGGTGCCGTCGGCAGTCGCGTCCCGGGAAGTGCCGCCTTGGGAATTACCCGCGCTAGGAATGATTTTGGTCGGCCCGCCTTCTGCCTTGATGATGGGCGGCAGCGACGGCAGCACCGTACCGCCGAACATCGCCCGATAGGCGAATGCGCCAGCCGTGCCGAGCACTGCTAGAGCGAATACCGCTGCCACGAAGTTGAAGCCGCCTCGGCGGCGTGTACTCGGATCCTCGCCGTCCTCGCTATAAGTTTGATCGTCCGCCTGATCGTATGGCTCTTCACCGTATTGGTCGTAGTCGTAATGATCTGGGTGGGACGACCGCGCCGGCAGCTCGGCGCCTTGCGAATGATGCTCGCTCTCATATTGATCGCTGGCGGCCTGCAGGGAGGGCTCATAGGCGTCCCGACGGTCGTATTGCGAGGTGAAATCCTGGTCGTGGCCACTCCGGGCCCGCGACGAATATCGGTCGGCGGCGAGCTTCTCGACTTCGTCGTCAGGCGCCGCGTAACCGCTCGGCGCCGGCTCGTCCGGTTCACGGCTCACTGTATTGCTCGCTGGCGCAGCACTCGCCTCACGGCTCATCGGCACAGTTTGGCCGATAAGCCGCGCCAATTCGGCCAGCGGATCGTCAGCCTGGCCGCCGCGCAAGCTTTTGGTGTCCTGCCCGGACGCCAAATCTCGATGCCAACGGTGATCGCTATCAGCCATGAGCTTCGCCCCGTTGCAGGCGGTTCACCCCGTTCGAAGCGCCCCAAAACTGCCAATCTACGTTGCCTTCAGAGGCAGCGCATCGAACAACTATCGCATTTCGTTTGGCGCCTCGACCCCGAGCAACGCAAGCCCCGATGCGAGCACGGCCGCAATCCCCTGAACAAGCACAAGCCGAGCCTCGGTCAGTTGTCGATCATTCTGGATAATGAAGCGTAAATGTGGCGATGCATTGCCCTGCGTCCAAAGTGCATGAAATTCACTCGCTAAATCGAACAAATAAAAGGCAATTCGGTGCGGTTCGTGTGTCGATGCCGCCCCGGAAAGGATGCGCGGATATAGCGCAATCTGACGCATCAATGCAAGCTCGGCCGGATCGCTCAGGCGTGCGAGTGCGCTGGATTCGGCGAGCTTCGCGATATCTTCGGGGATATCGGGGAAAGCTGTTCGCGCATTGCGAAACACCGACTGCGCGCGGGCATGGCCGTACTGAACATAAAAGACCGGATTATCGCGCGATTGTTCAAGCACCTTTACCAGATCGAAATCGAGCACCGCGTCGTTCTTGCGGAACAGCATCATGAACCGCACCGCATCGCGGCCGACCTCATCGACTACCTCCCGCAGCGTCACAAACTCCCCTGCCCGTTTTGACATTTTGACCGGCTCGCCGGCCCGCAATAGCTTCACGAGCTGGACGATCTTGACGTCGAGTTGGGCGCGGCAATCGCTCAACGCAGCGACCGCTGCCTGCATGCGTTTGATGTATCCGCCGTGATCGGCACCCCAGACGTCGATCAGTGTGCGAAAGCCGCGCTCGAGCTTTGAACGGTGATAAGCGATGTCGGAAGCAAAATAGGTATAGGAGCCATCCGACTTTTTCAGTGGCCGGTCTATGTCGTCGCCGAAACTGGTGGAGCGGAACAATGTCTGTTCGCGATCTTCCCAATCCTCCGCCGGCGCACCCTTCGGCGGCGGCAGCCGACCCTCATAGACATAGCCGCGCGCACGAAGAGACTCGATGGTCGCTTCGACCTGGTCCTCGGCGGCCCAAAGCAGCGAGCGCTCGGAATAAAAAACGTCAGGCTTGACGTTGAGCGCTGCGAGATCGGCGCGGATGCCGTCCATCATCATCGCCACCGCCTTGTCGCGCACGACGGGCAGCCAGCTCGTTTCTGATTGCTTGGCGAGACTCTCGCCGTATTCAGCCGCAAGCGCGGCGCCTACGGGTTTAAGATAATCGCCCGGGTAAAGCCCGTCGGGAATCGCGGCGATTTTTTCACCGAGCGCCTCGCGGTAGCGAAGAAAAGCGGAGCGCGCCAGCAGATCGACCTGCATGCCGGCATCGTTGATGTAGTACTCGCGAGTAACCTTGAAGCCGGAAACCACCAGCAAATTGGCAAGCGCATCGCCGAACACGGCGCCACGGCAATGGCCGATATGCATCGGCCCGGTCGGATTGGCGGACACGTATTCGACATTCACAGGCGCGCCGTCACCGATGTCGCTCCTGCCGTAATCGCGGCCGAGCCTCACCGCGGCTTGCAGCGCATCGAGCCAGGCCGCCGGCCGCAGCGTGAGATTGATGAAGCCGGGGCCTGCAATTTCGATCTTGGCGACGAGCGAATCACTGCGCAGCTTTTCAGCAATCAATTCGGCGAGGTCGCGTGGTTTGCGGCCAGCATCCTTTGCCAGCACCATGGCCGCATTGGTCGCCATGTCGCCATGGCCGGTATCGCGTGGAGGCTCGACCGTTATGCGCGACTGATCGATACCTTGGGGCAACACACCCGCAGCGATCAAAGCTTCGTTCGCAGCGCGGACGCGCTCCAGCATTTCGGCAAAAATATTGCTTAACAACATTCGTTGCGGACGCACGTTTGAGCCAGACCGGCGTGGCGCGCCTAACGCAATTCCGGTGTTAAGTCAAAGAGCCGCGTATGTTCGGCCAGTGCATAGCGGTCGGTCATGCCGGCGATGAAATCGGCGATATGGCGCGCACGCCGCGCCAAGTCCAGCCCGGCAAGGCCTTTACTCCATTCTGCCGGCAGGTCCTGCGGCCGCGCTTGGTAGCGTGCAAACAGATCGCGCACCACGCCTGCCGCCTGCTCCATGACTTTCGTCACCCGTGCATGGCGATACATGCGCGCCTCGAGGAAATTCTTGATGGCGCGATCGGCTTCGCCTGTTTCACGCGAGAAGCCACCGACCGGCGTCGCGGCGTGGCGCACATCATCGGCCGAACGCGGAGCGAGCCTGGCGAGGCAGGCGGTCGTTTCGACAACCACGTCATCGATCAGCAATCCGATGAGACGGCGTACCAGCTCATGGACCAGCCGGTCATGGTCCAGACTGGGATAAGCGGCGCGGATCTTGCCGATGATTCGTCCCGGCAGCGGCACACCGGCGAGGTCATCCAGCTGAAAAAGTTTAGCGCGCAGACCGTCGTCAATGTCATGGGCGTCGTAGGCGATGTCGTCGGCGATCGCAGCCACTTGTGCTTCGGCGCTGGCGAAGCTCCAGAGCCGGAGATCGTGCAGCCGCGAATATTCAACGATCGGGGCGGGCACGCCATGCCTGCGATAGCGGGCGATCGGCGTTCCATCGCGCGCCGTGAGCGGCCCGTTGTGCTTGACCAGGCCCTCGAGCGTTTCCCAGGTGAGATTCAACCCATCGAATTCCGGATAGTGCTGCTCTAGCGTGGTCACTACCCGCAAGGTTTGCGCATTGTGATCGAAGCCGCCAAAGCTTGAGAGGCAGGAATTGAGCGCACCCTCGCCAGCGTGCCCGAACGGCGGATGGCCGAGATCGTGCGCCAATGCCAGCGCCTCGGCGAGGTCCTCGTCCAGACGCAGGCGGCGGGCCAGGGCGCGAGCGATTTGCGCCACTTCGAGCGTGTGAGTTAGCCGCGTGCGGTAGTGATCGCCCTCGTCGAAAACGAAGACCTGCGTTTTATGCTTGAGCCGGCGGAATGCGGTTGCGTGAATGATGCGGTCGCAGTCCCGCCGAAACACGCTGCGGCTCTTGCTGGCCGGCTCGTGGTAGAGCCGGCCACGACTTAGTTCCGGGTCGCAAGCATAGGGGGCATGGGCTAACTTGGATTGCATTCTTCGGCCATTCTTCGGCGCCAACCGGGCGGCGATTGACCTGACGTTCCGCCGCACTTAACTATCGTATGACAAGTGTTGCAATCGAATGATTGCGGAGATGAAATGAGTGGCAACGTCACCGTAACCGAGCGCGCGGCGCGCCGGATCGGCGAAATCCTGGGTCGGGAGCCCGCCGGGACGATGCTGCGGGTCAGTGTCGAAGGCGGCGGCTGCTCCGGGTTTCAATATAAATTCGACACCGAGCGCGAGCGCGCCTACGACGATACCGTCATCGAAAAATCCGGTGCCACCGTGCTCATCGATCCGGTCTCGCTCAATTACATGGCGGGATCAGAAATCGATTTCGTCGATGATCTGATCGGCTCGTCTTTCAAGGTCAACAATCCGAAAGCGACCGCGTCCTGCGGCTGCGGCACTAGCTTCGCGCTCTAAGCCGTCGGGCTGCCGTGCGCATCGCCACCTGGAACGTCAATTCGATCAAGCAACGCCTCGATTCGGCGGTGACCTGGCTCGGCGAGCGCAAGCCGGACATCGTCTGCTTGCAGGAAACCAAATGCGTAGATGATGCATTTCCGCGCGAGCCGTTCGAGTCGCTCGGCTACAATGTCGCCGTTCACGGACAAAAAGCGTTCAACGGCGTCGCCCTCTTGTCGAAATTTCCGTTTGACGAAGTCAGCAATGGCCTGTCCGGCGACGACGCCGACGACCATGCGCGCTTCATGGAAGCCGTGGTCTCCACCGCGCAGGGCGCCCTGCGCGTGGCCAGCATCTATCTGCCCAACGGCAACCCGCCGTTGACAGAGAAATACGATTACAAAATCGGCTGGATGAAGCGCCTCGCCGCCTATGCGCGGAACCGTCTGCCGCTGGAAGAACCGCTCATCATGGCGGGCGACTACAATGTGATTCCAACGCCTGCGGACGCGCGCAACCCGCAAGCCTGGGTCAACGACGCGTTATTCCTGCCGCGCACGCGCGACGAATTTCGCGCGCTGATCAATCTCGGCCTCACCGACGCGGTGCGCGCCACGACCGACGATCCCGGCCTCTTTACGTTCTGGGATTATCAAGCGGGCGCCTTTCAAAAGAACAACGGCATCCGCATCGATCATCTTCTGTTGTCGCCTGCGGCGGCGGACAGGCTCAATGCCGCCGGGATCGATCGCCACGTGCGGACGTGGGAGAAGCCGTCCGATCACGTGCCGGTCTGGATTGATCTGGAGATAGAAGCAAAATGGTGAGTAGCGAATGGTGAATGGCGAATAGAGCTAGGACGCGCTGCCCCTATTCGCCATTCGCAACTTGCTATTCGCTGAAGCTAATCGTGGCGGCCCTTGAGCCAATCTTCGAGATAGACGAGCGCCGTGGCGCGTTCGTCATCGCTCGCACGCTTGAACGCGCTGTCATAGACCGGCTTCACCCAGGTTTCGTCGGCGCCGGCGCAGTCGCGGCCGAGAATGAGCCACATCAGCCCGCGCGCCGCCTGCCGCGGCACGACCTGTCCCTGGAAAAGCATGTCGCCCAGGGCGACCTCGGCGCGACACTGGCCCTTGGTCGCGGCCAATTGGAACCAGCGCGCTGCCTGATGCGGGTCGCCTGGTGTCGCGGTGAGGTAGAGACGACCGAGTTCGTATTGCGCGTCGGCGTCGCCGAAATAGGTCGCGGCGTAGCCGAACATGTCGCGGGCGCGGGCGCGGTCCGGCGTGATCTTCGAATTCGGTATGCCGGTCAGATAATAATGCCCGAGCGCGACGAAGGCGTTGGCGACGAAGCGGGCCTGCGGCGTGCCCGGTGCTTCGTCTGGATGGCTGTTGGCGACCTGGCTGAAATAGCTGAACGCGCGCAGGTCATCGCGCGGTACGCCATCGCCATCGGCATACATCCGGCCAAGCTTCCACTGCGCCACCGGCTGTCCTTGCTCGGCAGCATATTGCAACGCCGTGAGCGCGTTCGTTGTGCCCGGCGCGCTTTCCGGCGGATGCGCGCTGCCGCGCAAGCCGTCCGCAGGCGACAGCGCTGCTGTACTCGGCGTCGTTGTGCCGTCGAATGCAAAGGCCGGTGCGGTGCCGAACACGCGATCGATCAGATTGCGGGCACGATCCGGCACGCTCGCAAGGCAGAGGCCAAGCACAAGCGCAGCCGATACTGCGCCGAGCATCAAGCGGGCTATGTGGCTAGATATCCGCATAGCACGCCGTCTCAGCCGCTCCGCCCGGATGCGTCAGCGCTCCATAACGCGCCGATCCGACCTGTTGAGCGTATTTCCACAAATAACCGGAAGTGAATTCGGACGGGCGCGGCTTCCATTCTTTGGCACGCCGATCCAATTCAGCTTTGCTGAGCTTGACGTCCAGCGTGCCGCGCTCGGCATCCAACGTGATGACGTCGCCGTCGCGTAACAGCGCGATCGGTCCACCGACCGCCGCCTCAGGCCCGATATGGCCGACGCAAAAGCCGCGCGTCGCGCCGGAGAAACGCCCGTCGGTGATCAACGCGACCTTGGCGCCCATGCCCTGGCCGTAGAGGGTTGCGGTAGTCGAAAGCATTTCCCGCATGCCCGGACCACCTTTGGGACCCTCGTAGCGGATGACCAGCACGTCGCCTTCCTCGTACTGCCTGTTCTTGACCGCATCGAAGCACGCTTCCTCGCCGTCGAAGCAGCGCGCCGGACCGGAGAACTGCAAGCGTTCCATGCCGGCCACCTTCACGATGGCCCCTTCGGGCGCCAAATTGCCCTTCAGTCCCACAACCCCGCCGGTCGGCAGGATCGGCTTATTGGCAGGCCAGACAACGGCTTGGTCGGGATTCCACTTCACCGACTTCAAGTTCTCAGCGATCGTGCGGCCGGTGACGGTGATGCAGTCGCCATGCAGGAAGCCATGGTCGAGCAGCGTCTTCATCAAGAGCGGCACGCCACCAGCCTCGAACATGTCTTTGGCGACATAGCGGCCGGATGGTTTTAAATCCGCGATATATGGTGTCTTTTTCAGGACTTCGGCCACATCAAACAGGTCGAATTTCACCCCGCACTCATTGGCGATTGCCGGCAGATGCAGGGCTGCATTGGTCGAGCCGCCGGTCGCCGCCACGACCGCCGCGGCGTTTTCCAAGGCCTTGCGCGTGACGATGTCCCGCGGCCGAATGTTTTTGGCGATCAGCTCCATGATCATCTCGCCGGCGAGCACGCAAAATTTGTCGCGAATTTCGTATGGCGCAGGCGCGCCGGCGGAATAGGGCAAGGCAAGCCCGATCGCCTCGGAAATGGTCGCCATCGTATTGGCGGTGAACTGCGCCCCACAGGCACCGGCTGAGGGACAGGCATGCTGTTCAAGCGTTTCCAGATCGGCGTCCGACATGGCGCCGATCGAATATTTGCCGACCGCCTCGTAGACGTCCTGGATGGTGACGGGCGCGCCTTTGAAGGCGCCGGGCAGGATCGAGCCGCCATAAATGTAGATCGACGGCACGTTGAGGCGGCACATCGCCATCATCATCCCCGGTTGCGACTTATCGCAGCCGGCGACCCCGATCAGCGCGTCGTAAGAATGGCCGCGCACCGACAATTCCACCGAGTCCGCAATCACTTCGCGCGACGGCAAAGACGACTTCATGCCGGCATGGCCCATGGCGATGCCGTCGGTCACCGTGATCGTGCAGAATTCGCGTGGCGTGCCGCCGCCGGCCGCAACTCCAAGTTTGACGGCTTGGGCTTGGCGCATCAGCGCGATGTTGCAGGGCGCCGCCTCGTTCCAGCAGGTCGCAACCCCGACGAAAGGTTGATGGATCTGCTCGCGCGTCAGCCCCATGGCGTAATAGAAGGCGCGGTGCGGCGCACGGTCCGGACCTTCGGTCGCGTGGCGGCTTGGCAGCCGCAATTTCAAGTCACTCTTGGCGTCCATCAAAGTCCAACGAGCCAACAGGCTCTTTTCGCCCCTCTCACCGGTCCAAAGCCCTGCTCGCTTTCCGAGACCGGACGTATCCACAACGGCTCTGAGACCATTTGGATCGAGCGTTCGACGACTCTCGATCACATGGACACGCCAGCGGCGCGGGGAACGATGTCGAGAAATCCTATGGCTAAAAAGCGGCGCTGTGTGACGATGCGCTGCGGTAAGCTTAAATGTTCCACGGCTGTGTCCGCGCGGCCACAGATTGGTGCGCAAAAGCCACTCCGGTTAGGCAGCGATTTACCACCAGCCCGTCGGCTTGCGACCATAGGGCGTGGTAAAAACTCTGACCAAAGCCTTCTTCCGCCGTAGCGTTCATGAGGTGGCGCCCGACCTGATCGGGGCGATGCTGCTTTTTAAAGGTGCCGGCGGCCGGATCGTCGAGGTCGAGGCCTACCACCACACCGATCCCGCAGCGCACAGTTTTCGCGGGCCAACCACGCGCAATGCGGTGATGTTCGGGCCAGCAGGCTATGCCTATGTGTACCGCTCCTACGGCATCCATTGGTGCCTGAACTTCGTCTGCGAGCCTAAAGGCTCGGCCAGCGCCGTCTTGATCCGGGCGCTGGAGCCGACCACGGGCTTGCCGGCCATGCGCCGCCGCCGCGGCCTTGCCGATCCTAGGCTGCTCTGCGCTGGCCCTGGCCGGGTCTGCCAAGCGCTCGGAATTACCGCAGCGCACAACGGATTAGCGCTCGACGAACTGCCGTTTAGGTTACTGGCGCGCACGGTCGAGACCGCCGTGGTCGCAGGACCCCGCATCGGCATCACCAAGGCCGCGGAAAAACCGTGGCGCTATGGGCTTAAAGATTCGGCCTTTCTCAGCAAGCCGTTTCGCTCGCGCGGTTAAGGGAAGACCCGAAACGTCGGATCGAAGCCGAGCTCGCTGCGCGCCTTGGCGATCGAGACCGTGCCGTCTTCCTCGACGATATTGTAGGTGCCAGTGTGCCCGCGCGTAACCGCAAGCACTGCGGCATGTGCCGCGACATCGATATGGACCGCCGGCCTGCGCGTGGGGCCTTCTTGCCAAGTGCCCGGGCCATAGAAGAAGCCGTAGCGCAGCACGATGCCCGGCATTCCCGATGTCAGCACCTGCCGCTCCATGTCGGCGGCAGCGCCGATGGTAACGGCGCGAGGGCCGTCCTTCACATCGAGCGGGTCGTCTTCGCTGTGCGGCTCGCGCCCCGGCGCATAGCCGAAGGCAACGCTTTGCACGATGAACCGCCGCGCCGCGGCCGCCTGCGCCGCGGCAATCAGATTGCGCGTGCCGTGCAGGCGAATGCGCGCATTACGCGGATAAGCCGCCGCAAGCTGATTTTCATTTTCAAGGACACGCGGCAAGTCGGTGAGCTGATGCATCACGACTTCTGGTGCTGCATCAACCATGGCGGTTTTCAAGGCGTCGGCGTCGAACACGTCGACAAGCGCTGTGCTGATACCGGCTTTCTCAAGCGCGTCGGCGCTCGCCGGATTGCGCGTCATTCCTGTGACGTGATGACCGGCGGCGACCAGGAGCGGAGTGAGTCGCCGTCCAATCGCACCCGTCGCGCCAGCCAGAAATATTTTCATGCAGGCAACTCGACCTCACCTCACGCCGCGCCTTCGAGCCGCTGCAAAGCTTCGGCGATTTTGGCTTTGCGCATCTGCGCTTCCTCGCGCTTTTCTTTTTCCTCTTCCACCACCTCTTCGGGCGCGCGGGCGACGAAATTGGGATTACCGAGCTTGGCTTCGACGCGGGCGATGTCGGCGTCGCACTTGGCCATTTCCTTGGCGAGCCGTGCTCGCTCGGCGGTAAGATCGATCACGCCTTTCAACGGCAGCGCCGTCACTTCACCACGCACCACGAGCTGCACCGCGCCCGGCGGCGGCGTAGGCGCAAACGAAATCTCGCCGACCCGCGCCAGGCGCTGAACGAATTCCGACCAACGTCGCGCACGTTCAGCAGTCTCCGGCGACACCCCGGCAAGCACCAAGGGCAAAGACGCGCCCGGCGGGATGTTCATTTCGACGCGAACGGCACGGATCGCCGTGACGAGATCGATCACCCACCCGATCTCAGCTTCCGCTGCGGCATCGTCGAGGCCGTCATGTTGCGGCCAGGAACTCAGCGCGAGCACCGCGGCGCGATCCGCACCGGTCACGCGCCACAGCTCCTCGGTGACAAACGGCATGAAGGGATGCAGAAGCTTCAATATCTGGTCGAGCGCCCATGTCGTGGCGGCGCGCGTCTCATCGTTTGCCGCGCCGTCGGGCCCGGTCAGAACCGGTTTGATCAGTTCGAGATACCAGTCGCAATAGATGTTCCAGACGAAGCGGTAGATCGCGCCGGCGGCGGCGTTGAACTTGTAGGCTTCAATCGCCGCGGTTACTTGTCGCGTCGCGTTTACGGTCTCATGCGCGATCCAGCGGTTCAAAACTTGTTTTGAATTGTGCGGATCGAAGCCCGGATCGCGCGCGCAGCCGTTGATCTCGGCAAAGCGAGCCGCGTTCCACAGCTTGGTCGCGAAATTGCGATAGCCTTCGACGCGCTGCGCCGAGAGTTTGATGTCGCGGCCCTGCGCTGCCATGGCAGCAAGCGTGAAGCGCAGCGCGTCGGCGCCGTATTCGTCGATCACCGCTAAAGGATCGATGACGTTGCCCTTCGACTTCGACATTTTATGCCCGCGCTCGTCGCGCACGAGCGCATGGATGTAGACCTCGTGGAACGGCACCTCTTCCATAAAGTGCAGCCCCATCATCATCATGCGGGCGACCCAAAAGAAGATGATGTCGAAGCCGGTGACGAGCGTGCTGGTCGGATAGAAGCGTTTGAGCTCAGACGTCTCGTCCGGCCACCCGAGGGTCGAGAACGGCCACAGTGCGGAAGAAAACCAGGTGTCGAGGACATCCTGGTCGCGCCTGATGTAGTCGCGGGCGAAGCGTGTGCGCTCTTTGGAATCGGAAGCTATCGCGCCGCCCTGCTCTGCCGTAAGTTCGCCGACCTCGACATAGTGGGCGAGCGCGTCAGCAACCGCATCGTCCTCCGACTCGGCAACGAAGATTTTGCCATCCGGACCATACCAGGCCGGTATCTGGTGGCCCCACCAGATTTGTCGCGAGATGCACCATGGCTGGATGTTTTCCATCCAATTGAAAAAGGTCGCCTCCCATTGCGCCGGCACAAACACCGTCTTGCGCGCGCGCACTACTGCCATGGCAGGCTGCGCCAGCGTTTTGGCGTCGACGTACCACTGATCGGTCAGGAACGGTTCGAGGACGGCGCCGGAGCGATCGCCATGCGGCACAACGTGTGTCGTCGGCTCGATCTTTTCGATGAGATGTCGCGACTCAAGCTGCTCGACAATAACCTTCCGCGCAGCCTCGCGGCTCTTTCCATCAACCGATTCCAGCAAAACGATTTCTGCATGCGCATCCTTCAAAAACGCTTCATTGTTCTTCAACGTCAGGTGGGCTTCCTCATCGAACACATTGACGAGAGACAAACCGTGCCGTCGGCCGACCTCAAAGTCGTTGAAGTCGTGCGCCGGCGTGATCTTCACCGCGCCCGAGCCCTTTTCGGGATCGGCATATTCGTCGCCGATCACCGGAATGCGTCGGCCAACCAGCGGCAGGATCGCGGTCTTGCCGATCAGATGTTTGAGACGTTCATTGTGCGGATGGACGGCGACAGCGACGTCGCCAAGCATGGTTTCCGGCCGCGTGGTGGCGACGATGATGAATTCGTCGCTGTTTTCGATCGGATATTTGATGTGCCAGAGCCGGCCCTTGGTCTCGACCTGCTGCACTTCGAGGTCGGAGATCGCGGTTTTGAGCTTGGGGTCCCAGTTGACGAGCCGCTTGTCCTTGTAGATCAGGCCTTCGCGGTGGAGCGCGACGAAAACTTTGAGCACCGCGCGCGACAGCCCCTCGTCCATGGTGAAACGCTCACGCGACCAGTCGCATGATGCGCCGAGCCGCTTGAGCTGGCTGATGATGGTGCCGCCGGACTCAGCCTTCCACTCCCAGACGCGTTTGATGAAAGCCTCGCGCCCCATTGCGCGACTGGATTCTTGCCGCTCCATGAGCTGGCGCTCGACCACCGCCTGCGTCGCAATGCCGGCATGATCCGTGCCCGGCTGCCACAGCACGTCCTTGCCGCGCATGCGCTCGAAACGGCACAGAATGTCCTGGAGCGTATTGTTGAGCGCGTGGCCCATATGCAGCGAGCCTGTGACATTCGGCGGCGGGATGACAATGCAATACGGCTCGGCCTTAGCGCGCTCGGGCCGCCCGGCGCGGAACGCGCCGGCCGCTTCCCACAGCGCATAGATGCGGCCTTCAACTTCGCGCGGTTGGTATCTGCTATCGATCATTGGCGCTTGGCTTTGACGCGGGCTAGAAAGCCTGTGGTCCGCAGAGTGTCAACGGCCCCCTCTCTCCGGCGTACTGACCCTAAGTAAATCTCCGGTGTCTTATTCGCCATCAAGCTCGCCGCCGCGCCCGGACCGAACGCCGACGCGCGCGATCATTCTCCTGGCGGTCGCCGGCTTCGCCAGCCAGGCGCAGGTCCGGGTGATGGATTCGCTGTTGCCGCAGATCGCGTCCGATCTGCATACCACGATTGGCGTCGCGGCCATGGTCGTCACCGCCTATGCGGTGACGCATGGTTCGGTTCAACTGGTGATCGGCCCCATCAGCGATCGCTTCGGCAAATATCGGACCGTGGCGCTCACCTGCGCAATCGGGACCATTCTGGTGGCGATTTGCGGAATGGTGACCACGCTGCCGCAACTTGCATTGGCACGACTCGCCACCGGCGCGGCGGCCGGATGGATAATTCCGATCTCGATGGCCTATGTCGGCGACGTCACGGCGCATGAGCGCCTCCAACAGATCCTCGGGCGCTACATTTCCGGTCAGATCCTCGGCCAGCTATTCGGCCAGGCGGCGGGCGGGGTGCTCGGCGATCTCCTCGGTTGGCGCAATGTCTTCTTCGTGCTCGCCGGCCTATTCGCGCTGGCGACCGCGGGGCTAGTGTTCGAGCTCGCCGTCAATCCGCAGACCCGCAAATCGGGCGCCCGCCGCCAGCGTGGCTTGCTCAGCGGCTATGCCGCGGTCCTGACCAATCCGTTCGCCCGCATGGTGCTGATCGCGGGATTCCTCGAGGGTGCGCTGGCCTGGGGTGCGTTTGCCTATATCGGCGCGCATCTGCGGCTGCGCTTTGGCCTTAGCTTCTCGCTCATCGGAGGCATCGTCGCCTGCTTCGGCATCGGCGGACTGATCTACGCCGCTTTCGTCAAACTCTTCGTCACTCGCCTCGGCCAGGCGGGCCTCGCCGTTACCGGCGGATTTATCCTCGCCGCCGCTTATCTCCAACTCGCGCTCGGCTCACTCTGGTGGATCGCCCCGATTGCAACAACGGCGATCGGCCTCGGCTTCTACATGCTGCACAACACGCTGCAAACCAACGCGACGCAGATGACGCCGCAGGCGCGTGGTACCGCAGTCGGCCTGTTCTCTTCCGCGCTCTATGTCGGCCAGACCGCCGGCGTTGCCATCGGCGCCGTAGTGATCGATCGCATCGGCGCGCCGCCATTGTTTCTCGCTACTGCGGTGGCTTTGCCCACGCTTGCCGTCTGGTTCGTGCGCGGGCTCAAACGCTTCCGGCGGGTGGATTGACCACCCGCCGGAGCAAACTCGCCTACTGGCAAATTTATACCTTGACGAGCGGCACTTTCGGGACGGTGCCACGCCGTGGCGGCGTGTCATCGCCACCCCCGCCGCCCGGCGGCTTGCGTCGCGGCGGCGATCGCCGCTTGGCCTTGGCGCGGCGCGGCTCGGGCAATCGCTCCGGGCGCGGCTTGACCGGCCCGTCCGGATAATCGAAGCCGAGCCTGCTGTTGCCCGCTTCGTCGGTAATGACGATGACGCGGACATGACCGCCACCTTTGAGCCGGCCGAACAACACCTCTTCGGCGAGACCTTTCTTGATGTGCTCCTGGATCACGCGCGCCATCGGCCGGGCGCCCATGAGCTCATCGTAGCCATTGGCAATCAGCCATTTGGTCGCCTCGTCGGTCAGCTCGATAGTGACATCGCGGTCCGCAAGCTGCGCTTCAAGTTGCAGCACGAATTTCTCGACCACCATCTTGATGATCTCGGGCGACAGGTGCGCAAAGGTGATGATCGCATCGAGCCGGTTGCGGAACTCGGGCGCGAACAGGCGCGTGATCGCCTCCATATCGTCGCCCTCGCGCTTGGTGCGGGTAAAGCCGAAGGCGGCCCGCGCCATGTCCGAGGCGCCGGCATTGGTCGTCATGATCAGGATGACGTTGCGGAAATCGACTTGCTTGCCATTGTGGTCGGTGAGTTTGCCGTGATCCATGATCTGGAGCAGCACGTTGAACAGATCCGGATGCGCCTTTTCGATCTCGTCGAGCAACAGCACACAATGCGGATGCTGATCGACGCCGTCGGTGAGGAGCCCACCCTGATCGAAGCCGACATAGCCGGGCGGCGCCCCGATCAAGCGGGACACGGTGTGGCGTTCCATATATTCCGACATATCAAAGCGGATCAGTTCGACACCAAGGCTCGCCGCAAGCTGTTTTGCCACTTCGGTCTTGCCGACGCCGGTTGGGCCCGAGAATAGGTAGCAGCCGATCGGCTTTTCCGGCTCGCGCAGGCCGGCGCGAGCGAGCTTGATCGAAGCCGCCAGCGCCTCGATCGCCTTGTCCTGCCCGTAGACCACGCGCTTCAGCGTCTCCTCGAGATTCCTAAGCACCTCAGCGTCGTCCTTCGAGACCGCCTTCGGCGGAATGCGCGCCATCGTGGCGATCGTGGTCTCGATCTCCTTTAATCCGATGGTCCGCTTGCGCCGGTTTTCCGGCAGCAGCATCTGCGCCGCACCCGACTCGTCGATCACGTCGATCGCCTTGTCGGGGAGCTTGCGGTCGTGGATGTAACGCGACGACAGTTCGACCGCCGCTTTGATGGCGTCGCTGGTATATTTCAGCTTGTGGTAATCCTCGAAATACGGCTTGAGCCCTTTGAGGATTTCGATCGCATCGGGGATCGTCGGCTCGTTGACGTCGATCTTCTGGAAGCGCCGCACCAGCGCCCGATCCTTTTCGAAATACTGCCGGTATTCCTTATAGGTGGTCGAGCCGATGCAACGCACGGTGCCGGACGCCAGTGCCGGCTTGAGCAAGTTCGAGGCATCCATCGCACCGCCCGAAGTCGCGCCGGCGCCGATCACGGTGTGGATCTCGTCGATGAAAAGGATGGCGCCGGGATAGGCTTCCAGCTCCTTGATCACCTGCTTCAAACGCTCCTCGAAATCGCCGCGATAGCGCGTTCCGGCGAGCAGCGTGCCCATATCGAGCGCAAAGACGGTGGCGTTGCGCAACACGTCGGGTACTTCGCCATGCACAATGCGCCGCGCCAATCCCTCGGCGATTGCGGTCTTGCCGACGCCCGCCTCGCCGACGAACAGTGGATTATTCTTCTGGCGCCGGCACAGCACCTGGATGGTGCGGTTGATCTCGGATTCACGGCCGATCAGCGGATCGATCTTTCCCTCTCGCGCCTTCTTGTTGAGGTTGACGCAATAGGCATCGAGCGCGTCGCCTTTTTTCTTCGGCTCGTCGCCGGATTTGCCATCGCCATCCTCATCGGCGCCACGCACCGGCCGCGCCTCCGACATGCCAGGCCGCTTGGCGATGCCGTGACTGATGTAATTGACCGCGTCGTAACGCGTCATGTCCTGCTCTTGCAGGAAATAGGCGGCGTGGCTCTCGCGCTCGGCAAAAATCGCAACCAGCACGTTGGCGCCGGTCACCTCTTCGCGCCCCGAGGATTGCACGTGAATGACTGCGCGCTGAATAACGCGCTGGAATCCCGCAGTCGGCTTGGAATCGTCGGCACCGTCAGTCACCAGATTGTCGAGTTCCGATTCTAGGTAAGCGATCAGGCTGCGGCGCAGCTTCTCCAGATCGACGTTGCACGCGCGCATGACGGCTGCGGCGTCCTGATCTTCGATCAGGGCCAGCAGCAGATGCTCGAGCGTCGCATATTCGTGGTGACGTTCGTTAGCGAGCGCGAGCGCGCGGTGGAGCGACTGTTCAAGGCTGCGCGAAAACGTTGGCATTTCCATTGCTCATACTTGTATTGACCGCTTCTCCCAGAATCACTTCTTCTCCATTATGCACTGCAAAGGATGCTGGTGTTTGCGGGCAAAGTCCATAACCTGTGTCACTTTTGTTTCCGCAACTTCGTAGGTGTAAACACCGCATTCGCCGATGCCGTGCTGATGTACATGCATCATGATGCGATGCGCAGTTTCGTGATCTTTGTTGAAGAAACGCTCGAGGACGTGGACCACAAACTCCATCGGCGTGTAGTCGTCGTTAAGTAGCAGCACGCGATAGAGGTTCGGCCGCTTGGTTTGCGGCCTTGTCTTGGTAATGACCGCGGTCCCGGGCGAGCCGTCGCCTTTACGCCTGCGATCGTCGTCCGCCAGCCGGGCTGGCACATACATAGTAACGTCAATCAACAGCATTGGTTCGTTCGACTTCCGGACTGGCGGACAATCGACGAGCGGCGCCGCTTGCCGCCCGCCACTGTCCTCGGGAATCCCAATACCCTTTGCAAAGTTAGCGCGGATCACGCGCCAAATCGATAGAGCAGCATCGATGCGGGAAGCGCCCATCGGCCGCACGCCACTCGTAACCGTGCATTCTTTCGAAGTGCGGGCGAGAGGGTCAAATAGGTGCGCGGTCGTCGTGCACAAGATGATCACAGGCGCGCGGGGCTCACCGTGATCGTGGCGATAACCAATACTCATAACGCCGTTCTCACTTGCACTTGGAAGACGGCTGTCTGTCCACAACCTCGAAGTCCAGTCCACAGTCGCGTCGGCCGAACGCCGAAGTCGTCTCTTTGCCCGTAAGCAGTGCCAATTCGGATCTCGCGCTGAATGCCAACGCGGACGGCAGCAAGCGGTTTGCCTTGAAAAGGCCTTTTGCAACGGGGATGATATCTATGGTGCGGTGCACAAAAACACTAGGGGTCACAGGGCTGAGGCGGACGCCGCGCTGTACTTAACCGTTTCGCAACCGCGTCTTTTTAACCTGCTTGACCGTGTTCTTCGGGTGACAACCGAGTTCGGGATGGTGGCGGTTGCCCGCACTGGGAGCGGCGTAAATTCCGGCTTCCGCGTGGGTGACGCTGTTCCGAACCGGTGGAGAGACGTGAAGGGGCCGCCTTAAGGGGTGAGGCGCGGTTCAGGGACGGGGTTACTGATGGCAGCGGTGGATTTCGGGGCCCGATCGCGGCTTCGTTATGGCCTGTTGGCGAGTGCCGCCGTTGCCGCGGCGCTTACCGTAACCGGCGACGTAGCTGACGCGCGGCGGCACCACTATCGCGGCCATGCGCATCACGCCCATGCCGGGGGCAGTCATCACCGCCACGCCCGCAGCGAAGACTATTCGCCGCCATTCGCCTCCATTGTCGTCGACGGCAACAACGGTGCCGTGTTGCAAGCCGCAAGCGCGGATGCCTTGCGTCATCCCGCCTCTCTGACCAAGGTGATGACGCTCTATCTGCTTTTTGAGCGCCTTGAATCCGGCCGCCTCAAGCTCGACAGCCCACTCAAAGTCTCCGAGCACGCCGCCGAGCAAGCGCCGACCAAACTCGCGCTCAAGCCCGGCCAGACCATCACGGTCGAGGATGCAATCAAAGGCATCGTGACCAAATCCGCAAACGACGCCGCCGTTGCCGTCGCCGAAACGCTGGCGGGCGACGAGGACAGCTTCGCCAAGCTGATGACCCAGAAAGCGCATGCGCTCGGCATGACGCACACGACCTACGTGAACGCGTCCGGTTTGCCGGATGACGACCAAGTCACGGCGGCGCGCGATCAGGCTCTGCTCGGGCGCGCCATTCAAGAACGGTTTCCGCGCTACTACCGGTATTTTTCGACCGAAACCTTCGTCTATCACGGCGAGTCGATGCGAAATCACAACCATCTGCTCGGCGCGGTCGATGGTGTGGACGGAATCAAGACCGGGTTCACACGCGCTTCGGGATTCAACCTGCTCACCTCGCTGCATCGCGAGGGCCGTTATCTGGTTGCGGTGGTGATGGGGGGGCCTTCAGCATCCGAGCGGGACGAGCGCATGCGCGAACTGCTCCGTGCCCATATCAAGGAAGCGGCGGTGCGGCGCACTGCGCCGGTGATCGCGGAAGTGGCCGAACGGGAACCCGCCCGCAAGCCGGCTGCACCGCACGTTGATCGCAGCGCGACCGCGACCATCGAGTCCCGCTGGGTCGGATCGAAAGATCCGATCCGGCCAGTGCTCGTCAAAACGATTTCCTATCGGACAGCTCCGGTGCAAACCGCACCGCTGGCGCCGATGCCCGCGCTCGTTCCGGTTGGTGCCCCGGCTTCGCCAGCGCAGGCACAGGCCGCACAACCGGCTGCTCCTACCCAGGCGACTATGAATCCACAAACGCGCGTCGAGATTGCCTCCGCGGCGACACCGTCTGTAGCGACAAGCGTGCCGCCAAGCTTGTCCGCGGCATCACCGCCACCGGTACCGAGTGCCGCCGCGGCGCCAGCCGTCTCGGTCGCCCCAACCATGACGCCAAGTGCTGGCGTCAAGGCGGTAGCGTCAGCCGAGCCGCCGCCCGCGGGAATTACGGTCGTGGAAGCGGCGTCGGCCAAATCAGCCGAGACCGCGCCAGTTCACATGCAACCGGTGCAGATCGAGCCCGCTCCCGCCGAACCCCGCGTGATCGTGCCGACCACCGCGCCTGCTCAGGTCTATGTCGGCCCGGCTGCGCATTCAAATGGCGGCTGGCTGATCCAGATCGGCGCTTTTGACGACGAAGGTCAGGCCAAGCAGCATCTGACTGCGGCGCAGCTGAAGCTTCATGGCACGCTGGCGACGAAAGATCCTTTCACCCAGCGAATCCAGAAAGGCGACAAAGCGCTTTACCGCGCGCGCTTTACCGGATTCGACAAGGCAACGGCCGAGGCGGCGTGCAAGGCGCTCAAGCGCAGCGATTTCGAATGCATGCCGCTGAGAGATTAAAAGAGCCCGATAACGGGCCCAGAGTTTGAGTAGCTGGGAAGGTCGACGGAGGACAGGCCACGCGAGGTTGCACGGAGTTACCTCAGCGATGGCGGCGAAGCAGCACGTCCTTGGCCTCGTTAATCCGAGCCGCAAGGTGCGTCGTCCCCCCTTGGTCGGGATGCAATTTCTTCATCGGCGAGCGGTGGGCGCGGCTGATCTCGTCCAAGCTCGCCCCGGGCGCAATGCCAAGGATCTGATAAGCTTCCTGCTCAGTCATTTTGCCGCTCGCCGGGCTCCAGCCGGCCGAATTCGCATCACCTTGCGCGTGCTCACGCCAGACGGCGTTCCTGCGGTCAAGATAGCTTGCCAATAAATTGAGCGGCCAAGGCAACAC
>Ga0306918_10000258_pt1 | contig 23096 bp, 24 predicted proteins | sample tim00Cox0000000H_FD_203315 | JGI IMG/M metagenome (GOLD analysis project Ga0306918, IMG submission 203315) | Lab enrichment of tropical soil microbial communities from Luquillo Experimental Forest, Puerto Rico - timezero.00C.oxic.00.000.00H (v2)... | ecosystem: Environmental > Terrestrial >... | reverse complement strand
AAATGATCGATCCGGTAGGTTTGTTCTTCGTTGAATGAATTGCTAATTACTTGATTGAGCTCGCGAGCCGATGCGAGATCGGTTCCGAACGGTTTCTCGATGATCACGCGCGCCCAGCTTCCTTCGCGCGCTTTGTTTAGACCGACGGTCTTGAGATGTTTGAGGATCGGTTCGAACTGATCGGGCGCGACAGCAAAATAAAAAAGACGGTTGCCGCGGGTTCCACGTTCCTTGTCAATCTGGGCCAGACGTTCCGCCAAACTTCTGAAACCGGCTTCGTCGCTGAAATCGCTTTGATGATAAAAAATTGATTGGCTGAAGGGTTTCCAGATTTCGTCACGGACGAATTGCCGCGAGAATTTTTTGACCGAGTCGTCCATCTCCCGTCGGAAATCGTCGTCACTCTTTGGTCGACGGGCGAAACCGATCACGGTAACTGCTGGCGGAAGCTCGCCATCAGCCGCGAGATTGTAAAGGGCGGGAAGAAGCTTCCGATGCGTCAAATCGCCGGTCGCGCCGAAAATGACGACGCTGCACGGCTGTGGCACCGCGCGTGTTGATAAGCCTTCGCGCAACGGGTTCCCCTGCGTTTGTTCGGCCGCGCGATTCATGAGATAGGAAAATTGTAGCGACGCTCGATGAGCGCCAAAACTAAATAATCTCGGCCGTCATAGACTGCCTTGAGTTCAGCAGGGCAGCGGGAAACGGCGGGTCATATCGCGAACTTTTTCCCGGACGCGCGCGAGCGCGGCTTCATCGGTCCGATCTACCAAGGCCTCTGCGGCCAGGTCGGCGATCTCAAGCATATCTTCTTCCTTCATGCCGCGCGTCGTGACCGCCGGCGTGCCAACGCGAATTCCACCTGGTTTGAAAATCGGGTAAGTGTCGAACGGGATTCCGTTCTTGTTCACGGTAATCCCTGCCTGATCGAGGACTTCCTGCGCATCCTTGCCGTTAATTTCCTTTGGACGAAGATCAACGAGCATGAGATGGTTGTCGGTGCCGCCGGAGACAATACGATAACCGTGTTTTGCCAAGCCGGCGGAGAGCGCTTTGGCGTTGACCACTACTTGACGCTGATAGTCGCGAAACGCGGGTTGCAGCGCTTCATGAAAACAAACCGCTTTGGCGGCGATCACGTGCATGAGCGGTCCGCCTTGAACCCCCGGAAAAACAGTGGCGTCGATCTGTTTGGCGAATTCTCTCTGGCACAGGATAATCCCGCCGCGTGGCCCGCGCAAACTTTTGTGTGTAGTCGTGGTGACAAACTGCGCGTGCGGAATCGGACTCGGATGCTGACCACCTGCGACCAGACCGGAAATGTGCGCCATGTCAATGAAAAGGAGCGCGCCGACTGAATCGGCGATTTGCCGCAACCGAGGGAAATCGATGATTCGCGGATAGGCCGACGCCCCGGCAGTGATCATCGCTGGCCGAACCTCTTCGGCTTGTTTTTGCAATGAGTCGTAGTCGATCTGCTCCGTCTTCTCGCTCACGCCGTATTGCGAGACGGTGTAAAACTTGCCGGAAAAATTCGCGGGGTGACCGTGAGTCAGGTGACCGCCGTGCGCGAGATTCATAGCTAGGATCTTGTCCCCCGGTTTCAGGACCGAGAAATAGACCGCCATGTTCGCCTGTGCCCCACTGTGCGGTTGGACGTTGACGTGCTCGGCGCCGAACAGTCGCGACGCGCGATCGATCGCCAGTTGCTCGGCGATGTCGACGTTCTCGCAACCGCCATACCAGCGTTTCTTCGGATAACCTTCGGCGTACTTGTTCGTTAAACACGAGCCCTGCGCTTCCATTACCGCGCGGCTGGTGAAATTTTCCGACGCAATTAGCTCAATATTTTCGCGTTGACGTTTTTCTTCGGCGCGGATCGCGTCGCAAATTTCGGGATCAATCTTGCGCAACGCGTCCATCGAGCCGCCGCCGTAAGATGTCGACCCGGCGCTGGTTTGAGTAGGGCGTGGAACTTCCATTGAGTACGAAGATATTCCGCGATTGCGCGCCGCACCAGGAGGAACCAGCTCGCTTTGCTCGACAAAACTCAGGACGCTCGGCAATGCATTTTTGATCGTGCGCGCGCAATCTTCGTAAGCTTCGCGCCCCATTCCGATCGGGTCCGGCACATCGCGCCAGACAGTGGCGCCGGGTTCTTCAAATTCGCGCAGGAGAAAAGTTTTCTCAGTGCCGCTTGGAAAAAGCATGTGAATCGCTTCGAGGTGAGCGCCGGTCATGGCAAAGATGTGCGTGGCGCGATCAACCAGATCGGCGGTAAGCGGTTGGCTCCGCTGATCGCTGATGTTTACGCCATCGGCTTCGCAAACCTGCACCGCGTAAAGACTTGGTGGCTGACCACGCACTGCGTGCACGCCGGCAGAAGCGATTTCGATATCTTTGCGATTGCCGACCAGTCGGCGAAAGAGTCCCTCAGCGATCGGGCTGCGACAAATATTGCCGGTGCAAACAAAGAGGACGCTTTTCACGATGGAGCACCCGCGCTCGCGGATGTAAGAGCGAAACTAAGTTTGAACGCGAAGAAGGTCAATCGGGCCGCTGGCGAAATGCGCGTTTGTGGCTTGATCGGAGCGTCTCTTATTCGCTAACTGTTTCAAATGGGACTTGGGTCCGCGGGAGCAAACAGCCGTACGGCGGTTCAGTGAGTCAACGAAAGGCGGCCTCGGCGTCTTGTACGCTCATCAATCTACTGCACCGTGCTCGCAGGGCTTTTCCTTTATCTCGCGCTTGTGCGCAACAAGCCACTCTATTCAATCGGCATTTTCGGGATGTTTGTCGTTTAGCTCGCCATCCGTGTTTACAGCACCGCATCGCTGGAATTATGCCGCGCATTTTGCAGCGTTGCGAATTGTGCATCAGCGAGTTGGAAGCCCGGTTGCGTAAGGTCGAGGGCGATAAATCGACTTAGGGTGAACAGGGCTGATAACGAAACTCGCGCGGTGGCGAGGGACCCGTGACACGCTAGAATGCTGCCGAATGCGCTCAGTTTGGAAAAAAATCCGCTACCGGCTGGAATGGGCCGGTCTACTGATTGCCGCTAGGATTGTGCCTTTGCTTTCGCGCAATGGATGCTGTCGGCTCGGGCTCGTGCTCGGCGAGGTGATGTCGATCATGGATCAGCACGGTCGTAAAGTGGCGCTGAGCAATCTTGAAGTTGCCTTTGGAGATCGATTTACGCCGCGCGAGCGTGACCAAATCGTCCGCGAATCATTTCAACATTTCGCCCGGACGATGCTCGATCTTTTGTGGAGTCCGCGGCTAAGGGCGGAGAATTTTTCCAAATACATCGAGCTGGAAAATTTTGAAGAAACGGCGTCCTACGGACCGGAGCGTTCGATCATCATCGCATGCTATCACTACAGCAATTTTGAATGGCTCAGTCTGGCCTGCGGTTTTCTCGATTTGCGCGGCACGATTATTTCGCAGGAGTTCAAAAACTCATTGCTCGATCCGATTTTCAAAAAACTTCGCGAGCAATCCGGACATGAATTGATTCCGCGACAGAGTGGAATCGCTCGGCTATACAGAGTGCTTCGGCGAAAAGGACGCACTGCCTTGCTGGTCGATCTTACTTTGCATCCAAAGATGCCGTCGGTCCCGATTGATTGCTTTGGTTTGAAAACGAGCGTGACTTCGGCGCACGCATGGCTGAGCGAGCAAACCGGCGCGCCGATTATTCCCGCGCACACCGAGCCGCTGCCGAATGGCCGTTACCGATTAGTGTTTCATCCCAGAATCGAAACCGCGGGGAAAAATTATCAGGAGATCGCGCAAGCGTGTTGGAATTCGTTCGAACCTTACCTGCGCAAGAATCCCGCCCCATGGCTTTGGATGTATAAACAGTGGCGCTACAAACCAGCAACGGCGGACCGGCCTTATCCGTTTTACGCGCGGCCGCATCAACGATTCGACAAACGGATCGCGGGCCTCGGGGAGAATAAGCCAAAGCCGGTGTAGATGTAGCGTTGACAAAAGTCGACGCTGCTTTTCAAGTACCACCATGAAGATCATTTTCCGCTTCGCTCTCCTGGCCATTCCTGTCGCGCTCGCAATGCTCACCGGTTGTGGAACCACCGGGGGATCCGCCTACAAAGGAGGCAGGGCTTATCATGTGGTCGCTTACAAGCCGCACGATCCTTCGGCCGTCCGAGTAAAGCTCTCGAAAGGCACGCAAACCGTGTACGTGATGGAGGGCGACCGATTGTTGATGGCCGCGCAGGCGAATGTTGGCCGAGGCGGGGCCGAAACGCCTTCGGGCCACTTCTCGATTATCAACAAGGACAAAACCAAGCGCCGTGCCAGCGAGCCGGACGCTGGGTATCCGATGGCCTATTGGTGCGAATTCGCGCCGGCCTATGGGTTTCATGAAGGGTTTGTCTGGTCGACGCCGCGGACGCACGGTTGTGTCCGGATGCATAAGGAAGCAGCAGCCCGTCTTTACGCGTTGGTGCAGATTGGAACGCCGGTGGACGTTGCGGCGTCGCTGCCCGAAGACGCAAAATACGCGAAGGACGTGATGAGGATCGATCAAAGCCGCGACCCGGATCCGCCTCGTTCGCTGCTGATGTCTCCGGCGTGGTTCAAAGATCCGCCAGGTCCACTCCTCGTTGACCAATAGATCTTGTTTCGACAGAACGAGTCTGATTGCCGGCTGAAAAACGGCCGTGACATGTTAATGTTTTGTTAGGCATGAGCACCAACCTCATCTCCAGCGGAACGACGGCGCGCGAGAAAGTGAACTTGCGCACGCCGGACGTGATGGCCGCGGTGCAGGAACAGGTCGAGTCGCACTACCGCAGCGATATTGTCGATAAAGTTCGCCGCGTCGGGGGAATCATTAAGGTCGGCGACACGACTGTGCGGCTCGCGAAGCAATTCGGGTTTTGTTACGGCGTCGAGCGCGCGATCGATCTTGCTTACGCCGCACGCAAGGTTTTCAAAGACCGTCGGCTTTTTATCGTCGGGGAGATCATTCACAATCCAGAGGTCAATCATCAGATCGCGTCCCTTGGAATCAAAAACTTGACCGGTCGAAACAAACAAGCCGACATTTCCGATCTGCAACCGGACGATATCGTGATCGTGCCGGCGTTTGGCACCGAGCTATCGATCTTGCAACAAATTAAGGAGCGCGGCTGCCAGATCGTCGACACAACATGCGGCGACGTGATGAGCGTCTGGAAACGCGTCCGCAAGTACGCCAGTGAATCGGTCACGTCGATCATTCACGGCAAAGCGGAGCACGAGGAAACGAAAGCGACGAGTTCGCGCGCACTCGGGGACGGCAAAGGTCATTATCTCGTCGTGCTCACGTTGGCCGATACCGATTACGTTTGTAATTACATTCGACATGGCGGCGACAAAAAGGAGTTCCTCGAAAAGTTTAAGGGCGCGTATTCGCCGGGTTTTGATCCGAACGTGCATTTGAAAACCGTCGGCGTCGCGAATCAGACGACGATGTTGCGCGGTGAGACTGAGGAAGTGCAGCGAAGAATTCGACAGGCCATTGTCGATCGTGATGGCGCTGACGCTGCGGAGAAGTATTTTCGCTTCTTCGACACGATTTGCGGCGCGACCCAGGAACGCCAGGACGCCTTGCGCGAATTGCTCGATATCAAGATGGATTTGCTTCTCGTCGTTGGGGGCTATAACAGCTCGAACACTTCACATCTGGCCGAAATGGGCGAGGAGAAACTGCCGACCTATTTCGTGCTCAATGCATCGCGCTTGGTCTCGCTAAACGAAATCAAGCATTACAACTTGCACGAGAAACGTGAAGTTGTTTCCCATTTTTGGCTGCCCCAGGGTCCGGCCGTTGTTGGAATCACCGCCGGCGCATCGTGCCCGAACAACTTGATCGAAGAAACACTGATCCGATTGTTTGAATTGCGCGGAATTCCGCGCCAGCAGCTCGAGCTCGCTGCCTGAGATCGAAATTGCTTACTTCAAACAGAAGCAGCGGTAGACGTAATGACCGTCATACTTCACTTGCGTGTCAGTTTTGGCCTGCCGCCCCCATTTTGCATTCTTCGGATCGAACGCGGCCGGGGGTTCGGCCGTGACTTGCAATCGAAACAATGTGCATTTGCAATTGCCTTCACACGTGCCGCTACACTTTACTTCAGTGTGTTTGGGAACATCGATTAGTTCCACTGAATCGAGACTGCAAGTTCCTCTGGTGCAGAGTTCGTAGCGCAGGTTGTACTTGACGCCATCAATGCTCAGCTCACCCTCCAAAATCGGTTTCACGCAGAAGCATTTGTAATCATGTTTGGTTTGCTGGTATTTCGTCAGACCTTTGTGCTGCTCATGCGCGACATCCCACGCCTCGTCGTCGTCCGATCCTTTCGGGCGTTTGAACAGCTGGCAATAACAGCCACCCTTGCTGCAGTTGTCGCTGGGCGGACAGGAAACATGTTCATTGTCGCCGCTTGGTTTTGAGTCACCGGAGGTAGCGCCTTCGCAGAATTCGAATGCTTGGGGAGAGGATAGAGTTGCTATGCGTGTACCGCACCAAGGGTCGAGGCAAATGCCAATCTCGTCGCTGCCTTACATCGAGCGTTGGCTTGACACTCAAGATCGACATCGTGCAGCCTCGACGGTTATGAACTCGCTCAATCGGTTTACTGATCCAGTTTATTGTCTGATGAGACTGATCGTGGGACTCATGTTGGCTTGTCACGGTGGTCAGTTGGTCCTTGGAATGTTTGGCGGGATGCCGGGATCGGACAGCGCCCAGCCGCAGATTGGCGGGTGGATTATGCTCATCGGGGGATTCATGATTGCTCTCGGACTGTTCACCCATCTAGCCGCGTTCATTTGCAGCGGCACGTTCGCCTACGCTTACTTCACGATTCATGTCGCGGCTGCCACAAGCCCGATGGCAAAATTTTTCCCGATCGCCACCGCCGGAAAAGAATTTTCAAATCACGGCGAACTCGCGGTTTTTTACTGCTGGGTGTTTTTCTTCATGTTCTTCTACGGGCCCGGGCGCTGGAGTCTCGATGCGTTGCTGTTTAAGCGAGGTTCAGCCGCGCCGACAACTGCGACTTAGATAAGATCTAGATTTGATTTCATGAAACGTGTGCTCGTCGCGCTCGCTTTTGTTTTCATTGCGGAGTCGTTGCCGACGCAGGAGTTCAAGGATTTTGGCAAAGATCGTTTGAATAGGTCGCCGCGCCACGGGGAGTGGGTCGATCTCAAATCGGGCGATCGCACGATCAAGGCATTCGTGGTTTATCCGGAATCAAAAAACAAAACGCCGGTCGTTTTGGTGATTCAGGAAATCTTTGGATTAACGGATTGGTTGCGCAGTTTGTGTGATGAGCTGGCCGAGAACGGCGTTATTGCCATCGCCCCGGATTTTCTTAGTGGTCAAAAATACGAAGATGGCGACGCTGCGGGCAAAGCAACCCACGAGCTGTCGAAGGACCAGGTGATTAGCGATCTAAATGCGGCGGCCGATTACGCACTGAAAATTCCGGCCTGCAATGGAACGCTCTCGGTCTGTGGATTTTGCTGGGGCGGCGGGAAGACTTTTGAGTATGCGCACACGAATCCCAAGCTGAAAGCTGCCTATTCGTTTTATGGGGTTGCAGTCGATAACCCGGAAGATGCCGCAAAAGTGGTTTGCCCGGTGTACGGATTCTACGGTGAGAACGATCAGCGCGTGGACGCGACAATTCCGAAGGCGGAAGAGCTAATGAAAGCCGCGGGTAAGAAATACGAACCTGTGATTTATAAAGGTGCCGGTCATGGGTTTATGCGTTCGGGTGAGCCCGCGAACCCGAACATGCGCGAAGGCGATAAAAAAGCGCGCGACGAAGCCTGGGCGAGATGGAAAACGCTGCTCAAGGAATTGGCTTCAAAATCCTAGACACGATTACCAGGATTCATCGGATTGCCGACATCCGAGATTAAGTCTGGTTAATCCTGCAAATTCTGTCTCATTTTGGCGGTAGCAACTCATCCACCAGCGCTTGCGCGTGATAGAGGTTTCGGAGCGCTTCGGTGATTACGGCCGAATCGACCGACACCGCGCGCGCTTGTCTGTCGCTGAAAATGCAATCGAGCACCAGCGATTGGATGTTGCCGTCGAAAATGATCCCGACGAATTCACCGGCTTTGTTTACTACAGGGCTGCCGCTGTTGCCGCCGATAATGTCGGCGTTGGAAACGAAATTGAATTTCGTTTCCGGATTTAGCGACGACTTTTTGTCGATCCACCTTTGCGGGAGATCAAACGGCGGTTTGTTGTTATGCTCGGCCGCGCGCTGGTACAATCCGGCGACACTGGTGAAAGCCGGAACCTGTTTCCCATCTTCTTCGTAACCGCGCACCCTTCCGTAGGACAGCCGCAACGTGAATGTCGCGTCGGGATAGTTGCCGGTGCCTTCAACCGCGAAACGCGCCTTCGCGATCTCGGCGTAAGCCTGTTTCTTAATTTCTTCCTGGGTCTCGTGGATTTTCCGCGCCTCACGTGCCGGCTGGTCGATCAAACGCGCGAGATCAAGCATCGGATCGTGCGCAGCTTGCAGTCCGGCTGCGTCCCCAGCGTAAAGTTTCTTTCTGATTTCGACATCCTTCAATTTTGTGCCGCTGACCAATTCGACCGCGCGAGCGCGCGGCGACTTTCCGTTGAGTACCTGTTCCACCAGCGGATCGCTCGCGCCAAATTTTTCGGCGAAATCGGTCAGCGAATCGGTCAGGCGCAGGATCTCGTAATCGTCATAAACGGGTTCCGTGGAAAAAAGAGTCAGCTCAAGCGAATCCTTCGCGCTGTCGCGGAACATTGCGATGCGTTCGCCATTCGGCTTGGCGTGTTCGTCAATCGCTCGCGTCAGCAAGCGCGCGTATTTGAACAGCGTTCCGAAAAGCGCGCGTGGACAGCGATACCCCACTGTGATCGGACGCTCCTGTTCCAAGTAATCATAGCGCGGAGCGATCCTCGCCTCTTCCGCCTGCGCTTTCTCGATCCGATCGTAGGCCGTAGCTGCCGATTTTAGCTTTGCGTCAGGTGAAATTGCGTCGCGCAGCTTCTTTTCGCGCACATCAATCGACTTCCAAATTTCCGGATCGAACAAGGCTGCGACGTAGCCATCGTAGCGTTTGCGATTGTTCTGATCTCCGAAGAGATCGTCACGTCCACGACGCGCGTTTTCAAACGACCGTTGGCTCCAGGAGTTCACCAGAACTTCGCGACGATTGAAAAGCGTGAGCCAATTGGGGACTTCGCGGTCCCGTCGATCCGCGAGCTCATCCACCGCGAGTTGTCGGTCCGTTCGCCCGGGACTTCCGCTAACGAAGGTCAATTCGCCGTCGCTCGGTCCCTGCGAATTCCATTGCAGGTAATTGTCGATCTTGGCAGGTTGCCCATTTTCGTAGACGCGAAAGATGCAGATATCCAAATCGAATCGCGGATATTCGAAGTTGTCCGGATCGCCGCCGTAAAATGCCATCTGCTGCTCGGGCGCGAAAACGATGCGCACCTCATCGTAGCGCTTGTAACGGTACAAATGGTAAACGCCGCCTTGATAAAGTGTGACGACGTCGGAGCGCAGTCCAGTCTTGTCCTTGCTTTCCTTTTCGATCGCAGCAATCGCAGCATCGCGGGCTTTGCTGGCCGCGTCCGGAGACAAGAGCGGTTTGACCGCGCCATTTACTCGTGCCGTTACGTCCTCAATCGACATCAGCACGTTCAATTCGAGATCGGCGCATTTAATTTCTTCGGCCTGAGACTTCGCATAGAAGCCGTCCTTCAAGTAATTGTGTTGCTCGCTTGAGGCTTTCTGTAACGCGTCGGCTCCGACATGATGATTCGTAATGCATAGGCCGGTCGCGGAAATGAATGAACCGCTTCCGCCTGAATTAAACCGAACACTCGATTTTTGCAGATGCTCCAACCATTGCGGCCTCGGCTCGAATTGAAAATTCTCCTTGAACTGTTTGAACGGCGGATTGTTGAAGAGCCACATTCCTTCATCGCCAAACGCGCGATCGCTGAAACCGGTGAACAACATCGAGGCAAAAGCCGCGGAAAGAATTGTTCGCATTCCGCAGCATAGTCGTGGGTGGAATCGCGACAAGCTAACGCTTGCGAGCGCGAACCAATGTGGGAATGGTCGTCGCGCCCAGGACAAGAAGCACGCTGAGAACGATCGCGAACTCAGCGACCGTGAGCGTAGCTGACCCCAATTTCGCCACGCCGCGCATCATTAATCCCTAAGACCGAGGTTTGCTGCCATCGGTTACAAAATTTGTCGCGTAGACATTGCGCGGCGGCAAGCGCACGATTGATCAGTGTTTGGAGTAAAACGTCATAAGATTGAACGGCTCGATTTCATTGTCGCCGGCGCGCAGAAATCCGGCACGACGGCGCTGCATTACTTTCTAAAGAAACATCCGCAGATCGCTCTTCCGGATCTCCAGGAAATGCATTTCTTCGATGACGAGGAGGTTTTTTCGCGTCCGGTGGATTACGAATTGTTGCATCGGCATTTTCGCCCGATCGAAAGATCAACCATCGCCGGAGACGTAACGCCGAGTTATCTGTATTGGAAGCCGGCGATGGAGCGGATTCATCAATACAATCCACGGATCAAGCTTATCATGCTGCTGCGGAATCCGGTCGATCGCGCATTTGCGCACTGGAACATGCAGCGATTCAAAGACCGCGAGCCGCTCGATTTTCTCGATGCGCTCAGGGAGGAACTGAGGCGAATCGCGCAGCCGCTGTCGATCGAATCGCGACGCTTCGCTTACATCGATCGTGGTTTCTATTCCGGGCAGCTCGAACGGGTCCTCAAATTTTTTCCGTGCAAACAGGTCTTGATTCTGAAGTTCGAGACGTTCCGCGACGAAAAGCAGGAAACGCTCGATGTCATCTTCAAATTTCTCGGCGTGAAGTTGCTCGGAGGAATTCGCGATAAAGATCGAAACATTGTTCCCTACGAGCGCGCGATGACACCGGAGGAACGAAAATACCTACTCGATATTTTTTCGGTCGAAATCACCAAACTCGAGCAAATGCTCGGCTGGGATTTGACGGATTGGAGGTAGGGCGGTTCACCGGAGCGCCCGCTGCACCTTAAAGCGAGGCCGCTCGTTCGGGTTTTTCGCGAGTAGCGCTTTTGACCGGAAAATCCTTGCGCCTCGCGACAAAAAGAATTTGCGCAGCTCCGGAGTAAAAAAAGATGAACCGTCTGGTTGCGGGTTGAAATCAAGAAGCAGCCGGCCGTTCTGCGTTAAAAATCGTGTCCGAATGTCATTGATGAAGAACTCCCAATCTTCGGTCGACCATTCCACGCCATCGCGGACGCGACCGATTCGGTGAAAACAAATGCGATGAGCAGTTACGAGATCGAACGTTTGATGAAGATTGGCCAGGGGAGTTTGCCGTTCGATCCGGCCGATCACGCGCGGAACTTGGAGCAGCTCAATTGTCGCCCGGAAGAGCGGTTCGTTATCGGTATCGAATCCGAGCACGTGGTGCCCGAAATATTTACAAACGTAAAGAAAGTAGCCGGCGCCCGAGCCGAGATCGAGAATACGCAGCAGCGGCGCGCGATCGAGCCAAAGATCCTGCGCCCGCTCGATGTTGATGTCGACCCAATAGGCGACGTCTTCGAAACGATTAATTCGCGGCGAGCCCGGCCGATACGCGTATTTCTCGCGCAGGTTTTCAAATTGCAGCCGGTCGATGTCGTCCAAAATCCGACGCTTGTTGACGGGATGGGTGGCACGGACGAAATGTTCGAACGCGCTCGCGAACAGGTCTCTCGAAAAGACTTTCCGAAGCTTGCGTGAGAATCTCATGGCGGCCAACTAATGCTGCGCGTAAATGACGGACTTTGCTGATCAACCCCAAAAGATGCAACAAGCGAAACGAATTCTTCTCATTGGCCTTGGGCGCTGGGGTCTAAACCATCTACGCGTTTTGCAGTCGATGCCGATCGACCTTTTCGTGGCGGAGAGCGATCCGGAGCGATTGAATTCGTCGGGCGTGCCGCAAAGTCATCGCACCACGGACGCGCGCTCGTTTTTTCCGATCATCGATGCGGCGGTGGTGGTAACGCCGGCGCATTCTCATTTTGAGATTTGCCGCGATTTGCTCGAAGCCGGCAAAGACGTCTTCGTTGAAAAACCGATCAGCGTAAAGTCAGTCGACGCGAAAGAATTGACTGAGCTGGCAAAACGCAACCGTCTAGTTTTACAAGTCGGCCATATTTTCCGCTTTGATCCGGCATCGGTTTGGATGCGAGACGCGATTGCGGAAGAACGCTTCGGCGAAATCAAAATGTTGCGGGCGAATTTCAGCGGCTTCAAACGCCCGCGGCACGACACCGGCGTCACGTTCGCCGACGGAATTCATTTCATCGATCTGTTTCAGTTCTTACTCGGAAAGTCACCCCGACGAGTGCTCGCGTTAATGCGCAATTTTCTCGGACGCGAGGAAGGGATGGACGATGAGTCGCTGATTGCCTTGGAATACGATCGCGGCGCCGGCGCGTCGATCCTGGCGACAATCGAAGCCGGTTATCATCGGCCGGGGAAAATGCGAGAACTCACGATCGTTGGAAAAAATTCGTCCGCGGTCTGCGATTACAACGTTGCACAGTACAAAATTAAAACGTTCGAGAACCGCCATGCCGCTGAAGGCGGTGAAATAAAAGCGATGGAAGGCGCAGTGCATCAGCTCGAGTTTCCACCCGAGGAACCGTTGCGCGCGGAATTGGTCGCTTTTCTGGACTCGATTGAAGCGCGAAAATCGCCGCTTGTTGACGGTACAGACGGAATAGAAGCGGTCCGAATCGTCGAGGCCGCATGGGAATCGGCACGCACGGGAAATTGGATCAACATCGCCAATTGAATCAGTGCGAATAAAATGAAAAAGATTCCGCTTTCCCGTGTCTTTGTGAACGACGAGGTCCGCGAAGCCGGAATTCGCGCGATGAATTCCGGCTGGTACATCTTGGCGATAGAATGCGAAGCGTTTGAGGCGGAGCTCGCTGCCTACGTCGGGACGAAAGAGGCCGTGCTTTGTTCTTCGTGGACGACCGGCGCGCTGATGTTGCATCACGCGATGGGCGTTCGTCCAGGCGACGAAATCCTTGTGCCATCCCACACGGCGTTTCCTTCGATCGAACCGATGATTCATCGCGGCGCAAAACCGATCTTCATCGACATCGACGAGACTTACTGCATCAACGTCGATCAACTCGAGGCCGCGATGACATCGCGGACGGTTGGAATTCTCCCCGTTCATCTTTACGGGCATCCGGCGAACATGGATGGAATTTTTCTGACGGCGAAGAAGCACGGGCTGTGGGTGGTGGAGGATTGCGCGCAAGCTTTCGGCGCGGAATATCGCGCGCAAAGCGTTGGTTCGATAGCTGGCGCGGGTGCGTTTTCATTTTTCCCGTCAAAAAACCTCACCGTCCTGGGCGACGGCGGCTGCATCACGACGAATGATTCGGCGCTCGCCGGGAAACTGCGAATGCTGCGCGATCATGGCCGAAGCTCGAAACACGTCCACGACTTTGTGGGTTACAATTTTCGTTTCAACGAGCTTCAGGCGGCGATTGGCCGCGTCGAGCTGCGCAACATCGACCAACTGAACAATCATCGGCGTGAAGTCGCCACGCGCTACAACGATCGGTTAGACGGAGTAGTGCAGATTCCGGCGGAGCGACCGTGGGCGAAGCATGTTTATCACATGTACGTGATTCGCACGGAACGGCGCGACGCGCTCGCCGAGTTTCTGAAAGGCAAAGGCATCGGCACCGGAATTCATTATCCAGTCGCGAATCATCAACAGCCGGCGATGAGGAAAATGTATTCGGATCTGCCGCGCCTGCCGAGAACAGAGGAAGCGGTGACGCAAATTCTTTCGCTGCCGGTCTATGGCGACTTGCCACTGGAAGATGTCGATCTTGTTTGCGACGCGATCCTAGAGTTTTTCGGCAAGAAATGACTACGCCGGAACTGAGCGTTGTCATTCCTTGTCACAACGAAGCCGAAAATCTGCGGCCGTTACTTTCGACGATTCACGGGGCGCTTAATCGGCTTGGTTTGAATTTTGAAGTCGTAATCACGGACGATTGCAGCACTGACGATTCGTGGCGCGTGTTGCAGGAACTGAGTGTCAATGATCCGCGTTTGCGCGCGCAACGTTTCAAATTCAATTGCGGTGAATCGGCTGCGAGCTGGGCGGGAATGCAAATCGCGCGCGGTCGTTGCATCGCGACGCTCGATGCGGACTTGCAGAACGATCCCAAGGATTTGCCATCGATGTTGGACGTGTTGAAAAATTGCGACTGCGTGTGTGGTACGCGGGCCGAAACGCGCGGCGAGGGCGACAGCTGGCTGCGAATAGTTTCGTCGTGGATCGCGAATTGGGTCCGCAACAAATTGTCCGGCGAGAATATTACCGATGCGGGCTGCACGTATCGCGTGTTCAAACGCGAATGCATTTCGCGAATTAAATTCTTCAACGGCGCGCACCGTTTTCTTCCGACCTTAATTAAGCTCGAAGGCTTCACTGTTATGGAAGTTCCGGTGTCGAACAAACCGCGCCGCGCCGGGAAAAGTCATTACGGCGTTTGGAACCGTTTGTTCAAGTCGTTCCGGGATTTGCTTGCCGTTCGCTGGATGAAATCGAGAAGATTGCGTTACGAAATTGCGGAGTCGCTCAACAACGAATGAATACTTTAATCTGTATCGCGGTGACGTGGTTCGGTCAGGAACATCGCTTTCTCGGCCTGGACTGGAATTATCTTGTGATCATCGGCTTGATTGGCAACGCGACCTTCTCGATGCGATTTCTGGTGCAATGGCTCGCATCCGAGCGTCAGGGCGAAAGTGTCATTCCGGTTTCCTTTTGGCATTGGAGCATCGCCGGAAGCATTATCATGTGTTCCTATTTTATTTTTCGGCGCGACCCGGTCGGTATTCTCGCGTATCTACCTAACTCGATTATTTACATTCGCAATTTGATGTTGATTCGAAAACGCAGACTCGCTTATACCGCGGCGACGCCGTCACAGCATCCGCGCGAAACCGATTAGCGAATTGTCTCCGGAAAGATCCACGCGTTGACGCTCACATTAAACGGGCGCAGCGGTTTGCGCGCCCGATCCTGAAACACGTACGCGAGCTCGTGCACGGAACCTGCCCCGACGTCGAAGAAACCAATAAGTGGCAGTCTCCTTCGAACGCAAAAGGAATCATTTTTTTGTTGCCCTGTTTTTTGGTCTGGAGATATCTCTGAATTTGTCATCCCCGAGCGCAGGCGAGCGGATCTCGCAATCGAATCTTGGATCACGCAAGCTGAATTATGTGGTCAACAGAGTTTATGAGAGATCTTCACTTCGTTCAGGATGACAGCCTCGGTAACGAAGCGGTCCAAATCCGGTGGCAACGGGCTCTTCCATTCCTTTTCGCTCTTGATCCCGAGCTTCGCGGAATGAAGCGCATGACGCGGCAGCAGAAGTTCGCGTTCCAGTCTTGCGGTCCAGCCGGTCTCGATGAATTCGAGGTAAAGTTTCTCGTCTGGTCCGTAGATTTTGTCGCCGACAATTGGGTGCCCAAGTGAAGCGAGGTGCACGCGAATCTGATGCGTTCGTCCAGTTTTCGGAATCGCGCGCACTAAAGCGAACTTCTGTTCAGAGGGATGATCCGTAACATCAGCTGCCGCTTTGCGATTTCCTCTCCGTGAGCAAGAGCATTGAGGTGAAGGCTCAGTAAAGTTTACAAAGGACTTCACCATCTTTTTTCTGAAGCGTTGCTCCACACGAAATTCGGTGATCGCTTCTGCGCCTTTACGGTGAATCATTTGTTTTAGCCAAATCGCGGATCGCTGATGTTTACCTTGTCGATCCATTGGCGCATTGACAGATTTCCTTTCCCAGGCCGGCCAGCCCCAAACGATTACGAGATATTCCTTATGCAGGCTCCGCTCCTGCATGAGCAAGCCGAATCGTCGCGCAGCCGCTGCCGTTTTCGCCACCAGAACAAGGCCGCTCGTTTCGCGATCGAGCCGGTTCACGATTGAGATTTGTCCGCCGTTCGCGATCTCGAATGCCAGCATCTCGCGCAATTCTTTCCAAAGCGTTGGTTGCTGGCTAGGCTTCGTCGGATGAATCAACAAAAACGCGGGTTTGTCGACCACGATGTAATCGTCGACTTCATCGACGACGGTGAAGCGCGGCGATACATTTTTCTCCGTCGATCGTGAATCTAAGATCATTTTATCTGCTACTGACCGTACTCGCATTGATGTCAATCGCTTCTCTTATATCTGCCGATTCCGGATCGTTTGCGGCCAACCTGGTTATTATTAATGCGAAGATCCACACCATGGATCAAAAGCAACCGCTGGCGGAAGCGGTCGCGGTTTACGGCAATCGCATTATCGCAATTGGATCGACAACGGAAATTGAAAAACTTTCTGGCACCAACACCCGCGTGATCGACGCCAAAGAGCGGCTCGTTGTTCCCGGGTTCAACGACGCCCACGTGCATTTCATGAGCGGCGGCTTTCAATTGTCGAGTGTGGATCTTCGCGACGCGAACACACCGCAAGAGTGTGCCGAGCGGGTCCGTGATTTCGCGAAAACGCAGCCGGCCGGAAAGTGGATTACCGGTGGCGATTGGGACCATGAGCGATGGCCAGGCGAGCAGCTGCCAACGAAGGATTTGATCGACGCGCAGACACCGAATAATCCGGTTTTCGTCAATCGGCTCGACGGTCACATGGCGCTGGCAAACAGTGTCGCTTTAAGAATCGCCGGCGTTACGCGCGAGAGCAAGGATCCGGACGGTGGCGTGATCGTGCGTGATCCGAAGACATGTGAGCTAACCGGAATCTTGAAAGACGCAGCGCAGAATTTTGTCCTCAGAGTAATCCCACCACCGAGTTTCGAAGAGAAATTGGCCGCCGCACGCGCGGCGACCAATCACGCGGCAAGTCTTGGCGTAACCAGTATACAAGACATGTCGGCGGCCGATGATGTTTCGGTTTATCAAAAATTGCTCGATCGCGGTGAACTCAAAACGCGCATCTATGCAGTTTGGCCGTTGCCCCGATGGCAAGAATTGGCGCGGACAGGAGTGCGCGCGCACTTTGGCAGCGCCATGCTGCGTACCGGGGGTCTGAAAGGTTTTGCCGACGGAAGTTTAGGTTCAACTACCGCGCTGTTCTTCCAGCCCTATCTCGATGCTCCGAATACGAGCGGCATTTCCGCCGGCGAAATGTTTCCCGAAGGCGCGATGCTCGAGCGCGTCCGCGGGTCCGACCGGGCCGCTCTGCAAGTCATCATCCACGCGATTGGAGATCGAGCCAACGATAACATTCTGTCGATCTACGAACGAGTCGCAAAAGAAAATGGCGATCGCGACCGACGCTTTCGAATTGAACATGCGCAACATTTGCGGGTGCAAGACATTCCGCGCTTCGCGCGCGACAAAATCATTGCTTCGATGCAGCCGTATCATGCAATCGACGATGGCCGTTGGGCGGAAAAGCGCATCGGTCCCGAACGCGCGAAAACGACGTATGCGTTTCGGTCGTTGTTAGATTCGGGCGCGACGCTCGCGTTCGGAACGGACTGGACGGTTGCGCCGCTTAATCCGCTATTGTCGATCTATGCCGCAGTCACACGCCGCACGCTCGACGCCAAACACCCGAACGGTTGGATCCCCGAACAAAAGATCTCTATCGAAGAAACCGTGCGCGCTTACACGGTTGGATCAGCCTTCGCCGAGTTTCAGGAAAAGGAAAAAGGAAGCATTGTACCGGGCAAACTGGCTGACGTCGTCATCCTTTCTCGCGATATCTTCAACATCGATCCGGGCGAGATCAAGCAAACGGAAGTTGTGATGACGATAACGGATGGCCGAATTGTTTACGAAGCCAGCGAACGATAAGCCAGCATGGCATTGACATCCGGTGTAAAGCGGAAGTGCTCTTCTTGTCGCTCCACGCTCCCGAAAGGGGTCTTAGCGACCGACATCTACAAGGACTAGGTGTCGACCTTGTCCGTCAACGTCGGAAGTCACTTCCCGCGAGCGGGCATTGACTTGACCTGTCTCCCAAAACCGCTTTACCTAACCCCCTCACTTTCAACCAGCCTAGCTGCACCGTGGACCTTAGAGACATCAAAGCCATCATCGATTTGATGAAGAAAAACGATCTCTCTGTCTTCGAGATGGAGAAGGATGGGTTCCGGTTGAAATTGCAAAAGGGTTTGGGCGATCAACCGATTTTGGTGTCGACGGTAGCACCGGCGCCGGCAGTTGCCAACGGTCCGGCAACGACACCCGCCGCGCTAGCTGAATCGGCAGCGCTCAAAGATATCGTTTCCCCGATGGTCGGAACTTTTTATCGAGCAGCGTCGCCGGACGCGTCGCCGTTTGTCGATATCGGGACGAAAGTGGACGAGGACACGGTGGTTTGCATTATCGAAGCGATGAAAGTGATGAACGAGATCAAGGCGGAAATCAGCGGCGTCATTGTCGAAGTCGTGGCGGAGAACGGCAAGCCGGTGCAATTCGGCCAGGCGTTGTTTCGAGTCCGTTGAACCGCAGGCCGAGACAAATGCCAGTCCGGCTCGGACCCAGAGCAACGCATGTTCGAAAAAGTCCTGATTGCAAATCGTGGTGAGATCGCGCTGCGCGTGATTCGCGCGTGCAAGGAGCTCGGCACTCGCACTCTCGCCGTTTATTCGGACGCCGACGTCGACTCGTTACACGTCCAACTCGCCGACGAAGCGATTTGCATCGGCGCGGCGCCCAGCTCGGAAAGTTATTTGAAAATCGATCGGATCATGAGCGCTGCCGAAGTCGGCGATGTCGATGCGATTCATCCCGGATACGGTTTTTTGGCCGAGAACGCGCATTTCGCCGAAGTGGTCGAGAGTTGCAAAATCAAATTCATCGGTCCGCCCCCCGATGTGATTCAAAAAATGGGCGACAAAGATATGGCGCGCACGTGTGCTCGCAAAGCCGGCGTACCAGTGACGCCGGGAAGCGACGGCGTGGTCGAGAATGAAAAGGAAGCGGCGACGCTCGCGAAGAAGATCGGCTATCCGGTGATGATCAAAGCAGTCGCGGGTGGCGGGGGTCGCGGCATGCGCGCCGCGCACAATGAATCGAGTCTGATCAAGGGATATCACGCCGCGCGACTCGAAGCGGAGAAGGCTTTCGGAAATCCGGATGTTTACATCGAGAAGCTGATCGTGAACCCGCACCACATTGAATTTCAAATCGTGGCCGACAGTCACGGCCGCATTGTTCATCTCGGCGAGCGCGACTGTTCGATTCAGCGGCGCAACCAAAAAGTGATCGAAGAATGCCCGTCACCAATCATCAGCAGCGGGCTCCGAAAAAAGATGGGGAATGCGGCGGTCAAGCTCGCGAAATCAGTTGGCTACGAAAACACCGGGACGATCGAGTTTTTGGTCGATGACGATCACCATTTCTATTTCATGGAAATGAACACACGGTTGCAAGTCGAGCACACGGTCACAGAGGAAGTTTACCGTTGCGATCTGGTGAAAGAGCAAATTCGCATCGCTGCGGGCGAACCGCTTTCAAAACACATCGCTCATGCCGAGCCGCGCCTTCATGCGATCCAATGTCGAATCAATGCAGAGGATCCGGCTAATAATTTTCATCCGTCGCCTGGCCGCATAAAATTTTATTACGCACCGGGTGGTCGCGGTGTGCGGATCGATTCGCACGCTTACACCGGCTACAGCGTGCCCCCATATTATGACTCGTTGATTGGAAAAATCATCACCATCGGGTCAACCCGCGAATCAGCGATCGAACGGATGCGGCGTGCGCTCGACGAATATTATGTGACTGGAATCAAGACGACGGTGCCGTTTCACGCCGCGATCATGCGCAGCGGCGAGTTCCGCGACGGAAAATACGACACCGGTTTTGTGGAACGGATGATGAGCTCGGAAACGTTCCAGCTCGTTCCAGCGCCGGTGCAATTGCACGAATAAGACGTTGCGAAGTCTAAACGACTGCCGGCTCTACGGAATCTTGGATCTGAGTTATGCCGCGGTCGCTGATACCGAACGCGTGACAAAGGAAATGGTCACCGGCGATGTTGATCTTATCCAGCTTCGCGCCAAGAACCTCTCTGTTGCCGAAGTTGTCGATCTTGCCAGCAAGTTGCACGTGATTACGTCGGCCGCTGGAATTGCTTTAATTGTGAACGATCACGCGGAGGTCGCGGCGCAAGTACCGGTTGAAGGTGTGCACGTCGGACAGGATGATGATTCGATCGCGGTCGCGCGCGAAAAGGCCGGTCGCAAAATTATCGTTGGAAAGTCGACGCACAGTTTGGAACAAGCGATGTTGGCGCGACGCGAAGGTGCCGACTACATCGGCTTCGGCCCAATTTTCGCCACGCCGACGAAACCGGATTACGAACCGATCGGGGTTACGCAAATCAGAACCGTGCACGCTCAAGTCCAGCTCCCAATCTTTTGCATTGGCGGAATCAACGTTAATAACCTCGGCCACTTGTTGGCCGATGGTGCCCACCGAGTCGCCATTGTCTCTGGATTGCTGAGAGCGTCGGACATCGCGAAGTACGCGCGTGCATGTAAAACTCTGCTAGATCCTGAAACCTGATGGCTCTCCTCGTTGTTGGTTCTATCGCGCTGGACACGGTGAAAACACCGGTCGAGGAACATGGTGACTTGTTTGGCGGATCAGCGTCGTATGCCGCGACCGCCGCCAGCTATTTTTCGCCGGTCAAACTTGTCGGCATCGTCGGCACCGACTTCCCGCAAACAGAGTTCGATTTTTGGAAATCGCGCAAGATCGATACTGCGGGCGTGCAGCGCGTCGAGGGGAAAACTTTTCGCTGGTCGGGGGAATACGCTTGGGATCTGAACACGCGCCAGACGCGTTCGACCGAACTCAACGTTTTCGAAAAGTTCGAACCGAAACTGCCGCGATCTTATCGCAAGGCTGACTTCGTTTTGCTGGCCAACATCGCGCCGGCGTTGCAATCGCGTGTGCTCAAACAAATGGAGAGGCCGCACTTCGTCGTCGCCGACACAATGAATCTTTGGATTGAAACCACACGCGCCGATCTTGATACGCTCCTGCCGAATGTCGACCTTTTGATTCTGAACGACAGCGAAGCCCGCGAGATGACGAAAGAAACGAGTCTGATCAAGGCGGGTCGTGGCATTCGCAAAATGGGGCCGCGTTATGTCGCGATCAAAAAAGGCGAGCACGGAGCCCTGTTATTCGGCGACAATGAATTTTTCAGCTGCGGCGCGTACCCACTTGAAGATATTCATGATCCGACCGGAGCAGGGGACACGTTTGCTGGCGGCATGGCCGGGTATCTGGCCGGCACGGTGCGGAAGGTCCACTTCACCGATCTACGCAAAGCAATGATCTACGGCAGCGTGCTCGCGAGTTTTTGCGTGGAAGCGTTCAGTCTCGAGCGCTTGCGCAATTTGACGATGGATCAAATCAATGAGCGCTACGAAGCGTTCAAGTTGATGAGCCAATTCGAAGTTATTACGTGAAAAACTGCTTAGGCCTTAGTAGCCATGACAATGTCGCCTGATGCACAGAAGCGCAATGAGGGGTCGATTGCCTCCCTTCGCATTATCAGTTGGTTGTTCATCGTCGTTGGCTACGCCGTCATTTTTTGCGGTGTTGTCGTGTTTTTTGATCCCAACGCGACAGTGATAATCAATGGAGTTAAGAAGGCTGACACTGCCTCCAAGCTTGTCGAAGTGCTTCTCCCGCTTGGCGCGCTGGGATTCGGGTTGTTCTTGGCTTCAGCGCGTGCGGCACGCTGATGCCTAACGGATCGATGAAGCCGAGGGACAAAGTCGAGTTGTTGAGAAGTTGAGCTGTTGAGCCGGACCGGCAAGTGAAGATGAAATCTTGCGCGTTTGTGACGGCAGCTCAGCCTTATTTCTTTAGGTCAAAATGAAGAGCTGGCTTCATCCGGTTGTCATCGCTTTTGTATTCGCTCATCTGGCCGTTGGGCAGACGATCAGCGATCCGGCGCGAATCGAGGTCTATGTCACGCCGTATTACAACTCCAAGGGTCCGGCTATTAATGTCGGCTTGTTTAGCAAAGGGCTATCTGCGAACAGCGAAACGGAGTTCGTCTCGACGATCTCGGAGATGAAGCATTCCTGGAATGCTCTGCGATTTCCCGAAATGTATGTCGCCGCGATTCGTCTTTACGATCTGGGTTTCAGACACGAATCGACCTACTGGTTTTATTCGGCTCAATATCGCGGGCGTCTGTTCGCGATCCTGGTTGATCGAGAGGAGATGGGCAGCATGGGCGCTCCCGCGTTCGAGCTGGTTCAGGCAGCGAACGCTTTTCAGCAGTTGGTCGGGCCATACATCAACGGATATGCCTTTGGCGACGTGGATCACCTGATCCAGATCGTTGAGCGAGTTCAGAAGGAGAACAAAACTGTTCCGGATTTGGAAAGGATTTATCCAGGCGTCTCCTTTAAGCAGAGATCGGAATGGAACGCCGGAAATAATGACCTCAATCAAGGACTCACGAAATTCCTGACGATGTTAAAGGATCAAAAAGCAACCTTAAGCAAGACAAGAATCGAAAACGGCACCGAAGGGAAGTTTTCGAAGCAAACCAGCAAGGAATTACCCACAGGCCTGAGCCAATAACGACGATCAGGTAAACAGTTGAGGTTAAGAGAAAAGACTTAACCAGTCGGCAGGCTGTTTTCGCTGACGAAGACGAAGATTAAGCCGAAGCGGCCTTCGCCGCGGCTAGGCGGGCCGGGGGAAGAAGATGGAAAAGCGCGCCCGTGGGGATTCGAACCTCAAACCTTCTGATCCGTAGTCAGATGCTCTATCCAGTTGAGCTACGGGCGCAAACGTATAATTTCCAATACATTATTGTAAATCCATCAACGTTCGTATTGCATTTTTCACGGTACTATTCTACGGTCAACCCATGAAACTGTGCAAAACCACGAAAACATGGGCAAGAACAGGGCACCGAAATCTTCTTAAGCATCAGCAATCGGGCAATTATTATGCCC
>Ga0306918_10000251_pt1 | contig 23459 bp, 23 predicted proteins | sample tim00Cox0000000H_FD_203315 | JGI IMG/M metagenome (GOLD analysis project Ga0306918, IMG submission 203315) | Lab enrichment of tropical soil microbial communities from Luquillo Experimental Forest, Puerto Rico - timezero.00C.oxic.00.000.00H (v2)... | ecosystem: Environmental > Terrestrial >... | reverse complement strand
CGGAAGCGGCCGGATCGATGCCCAGCTCGCGGTAGTACGGTTTAAGCGTGTCGCGCCAGCGCGCCTCGCGCGCATTGTTGAGAGTCGGCGGCCGATGGCAAAAGAAATTGAGGTTGATGGGCCTATCGGTGTGCGCGCGGATTTTTCCCATCTGCTCGCGAATCTGATCTGCGTTGAGCATGGCACACGGCAGCGATCCGAGCGCGCCCGCGTGCGCCGCCGCGATCGTCAGCTCGCAATCCATCGCGCCGGCAACGGGGGCCTGCACGATGGGCAATTCGATCTTGAACAGTTCGAGGAGACGCTGGTCGGGCCACATCACTGCACCATTGTCGGTAATCAAATGCCGGAGTTATTCACATTGTAGTGCGAACGGCACGAGTTTCGTTGCCTTCCCAATATGCGCGCGACATGCTGCCAATGCCACTCCCTGGGGTGGAGCGCGGCATGGAGCAGCTCACCTTCATTTGTCCGACAACCGGACAAAAGGTCGACACCGGCATCGAGACCGACCTCGATACGCTCGTGCGCATCAGCGACCAAGTTGTGCGCGCACGTTGCCCGGCCTGCGGACAGTGGCACGAATGGCCGGTGCGCGACTCGCTGCCGGCGAAGGCCGCCTGAACTCGCGCCTACGTCCCACTACATCGCCTGGCTCATGCCGCGGTTGCGCCGCGCCATCGCGCCCATGATATAAAGCGCGAAATTCGGCACCTCGACCATGAACCGAAACTTGTGCTGATCGATCAACGAGAGCTCGCACGCTTCTTTGGCGCGCGCGGTTGAACTGCGCGGCGCACCGTCGATCATCGACATGAATCCGATCGCCTCGTTCGGTCCGCAGACCTCGATCACCTTTTCGCCGATCGTCATTTCGATCACGCCGGACTGCACGATATACATGCAGCTGCCGGGATCACCTTTGTTGAAGACGATGCTGCCAGCCGGGAACGTTACGTTGGCCCCGGCTCGCTGTGCGAACATGCGCATGTCGATGTCTTCCATCCCCGCCTCGCCATTCTCCACTTCGCCTCGACCGCCGCCGGGTTATGCCAAGATTTTGCGCCGCCGCGCTAGCTTCCCTCCGGTCGGACTGTCGACTACCTTGGCGCCGGAAGCGCCGCTGCGCGAGGCGTTCATCGCTGAGCAATATGCGTATTGGGCGCCGCTTGCGCGGAACGCCGGATTGCGAGTCCAATAATTCGGGAGGAAGTGACCATGGATGCCGCCACCCTGGAGCAAAGACCGGTCGAGAGGCCGCTGCCGGTTGCACAGGCGCGGATCGGGATGATCATTCCGTCGGCCAACCGCATGACCGAGCCGCAATTTCATCGTTTCGCGCCGCCTGGTCTCGGCGTGCATGTCGCGCGCGCCCGCATCGCTGGTCAGTGGAAGCGGCCGCTTGCGGAGATGGCGGACGAGATCGCGGTTTCGGCAAAGCTCCTTGCCGATGTCGCCCCCGACTTCATCGTGTTTCATTGCACCGACACGTCGATGAGCCAGGGCCCACACGGCGAAGGCCGCATTCTCGATATCGTCAGGGACGCAACCGGCATCGAGGCGCTGGCGACCAGCCGCCTGGTGCTCGAGGCGCTGCGCGAGTTGGAGATCAAGAGCATTGTCCTGCTCAGTCCCTATCGTAGCAATCAGGCGGTGATCGACTATCTGACCGCGAGCGGCTGCACCGTAGTCCACGACGTAGCGCTTGCACTCACGTCGCCCGACTACGGGAAAATCACGCCGCGCGAATGGACCGAACTTGCGCGGGTGCATGACCGGCCGGAGGCCGACGCAATTTTTCTGAGCTGCACCAACACCACACAAATCGAGGCGATCGCAGACATCGAGCGCGCGCTCGGCAAGCCCGTGGTCAACAGCAATCAGGCGGTGCTGTGGGGTTGCCTGACCCGGCTCAAATCGAGGCTCGATCCGCTGCCGCCGATGCCCGCGCTGGGGCGGCTGCTGCGGCACTTCGATAGCTGAGAAACAGCTCACGAACGAACCGACGTCCACAATGCTTCGGATCACCGGTGCCGCGCTCGCACTGGCCATGACGGCCGGATTGGCGGCGGCGCAAGCGCCGCGCGAAGCAGATTCGAACGCCTATCCCAATCGGCCGATCCGGATGATCGTCCCGTTCCCGCCGGGCGGGCCGGCCGATCTCATCGCGCGTTTCGTAGGGCAACGCATGAGCGAGGATTGGCGTGTGCCGGTGGTCATCGAAAACCGGCCGGGCGGCAACACCGCGATCGCGGCGCAAGCGGTGGCGCGCTCCGTCCCCGACGGCTACACCCTGCTCGTGCCTATGGACACGACCATGGTGGTCAATCCGTTGGTGCTGCCCAATCTGCCGTACGACCCGGTCGGTGATTTCGCGCCGATCAGCTTGCTGAGTAAGAACATGTCGCTAGTGGTCGTGCGCAGCGACGGTCCGAAAACGATCAAGGAGCTGATCGCCAGGGCCAAGGCCAATCCGGGAAAACTCAACATGGGCGCCGGCACGATCACCTCGCGGCTCGGCGCCGTGCTGTTCGCCAAAGCCGCCGGGATCGACGTCCAGCTGGTTCCGTTCAAGGGCAGCGCGGAGATCGGCCAGGCCGTGCTCGCCGGCACCGTGGATTTCGCGCTCGACAGCACCGGCACCAGCTTGCCGCTGATCGAGGGCGGCCATTACCGCGCGCTCGCGAAATACAGCGACCGGCCGCTGCCGATTTTTCCCGACCTGCCGAGCCTCAGCGTGGCGGCCGATTTGCCCGATATCGGCGAGAGCTCCACCTGGATCGGGCTCGCCGCACCCGCGGGAACGCCCGACGCCATCGTCGATAAAATTCATCGTGAGGTCGCGAGCATCTATGCCGACCCGAGCCTGCTCGCCAAGTTGGAAAGGGCCGGCATTCTCCCGGTCGGCAGCAGCACGCCCGCCGAGTTCGCCGCGTTCATTCGCGGCGAAACCGCGCATTGGTCGAAGGTGCTCAAGGAGAGCGGCAACCTGAAGCTCGAGTGATATCAGCGGCGCTGATCATTGACTCGTCATGGCCGGGCTCGTCCCGGCCATCCACGTCTTGTTTGCAGCAGAAAGAAAGACGTGGATGCCCGGCCCGAGGCCGGACATGACGGAGGATGGGCCAAACTCTGAGGCGCTAGGCGCGAGCTACACCGATACGGCTTGGCGGCGATCCTCGGCATGGCTTGCTTCATCGTTCACGGACCAACCCGCCATGTAGCGCCCGATAACCACCGGATCGGCGCCGGCCGCCGGGCACTCGTGCACGAATGCGCCGTTGAACATGACCACGATCCGGTCCGAGAGCTCCAACAGCTCGTCGAGATCCTCGCTGACCAGGAGGACGGCGGCGCCGCGATTGCGCACCTCGACGATCTGCGTGCGGATCTCGAGGGTGGCGGCAAAATCGAGTCCGAGGCAGGGGTTGGCGGCGACCAGCACTTCGACGTCGCCTGAGAGTTCACGCGCCAGCACGGTGCGCTGCACGTTGCCGCCCGAGAGCGTTGACACCCGGGCATCTGGATCGGGCGGCCTGATCCGATAGCGCGCGATGAGATCGCGCGCCGCGGCGTCGAACGCCGAACGATTGAGCCACCCGGCCTTGGCGAATGGCGCCCGATCGAATTTGCGCAGCGCCAGGTTCTCGGCGACGCTCATGCCGGGAACGCAGGCGCTGCGCAGCGGCTCTTCGGTCAAGCAGAACACCTTGTGCCGGCGCATCTCGGCGCGGGTGGCGCGATAGCGAGCGCCGTGGATGCGCACCTCGCCGGCGCGCGCCTCGCGCTGGCCGGCCAGGACCTCGACCAATTCGCGCTGGCCGTTGCCGGCCACCCCAGCGATTCCCACGATCTCGCGGCTGCGCACGACCAGGTTCGCGCGCCGCACCGCCGGATGCAGCGAATCGTTGTCGACGTCGAGATCGATCAGCTCGAGCCGCGGGTTGCCGGCCTCACCGCGGCGCGCCGCCATTTTCGGCGGCGTATCCGTGCCGATCATCAGCTTTGCCATCTGATCGATGCCGAGGCTTGCGACCGCGCCGCCGCCCACGATGCGCCCGCGGCGCAGGATCGTGACTTCGTCGGCGAACTTGGTCACCTCGCGAAACTTGTGGGTGATCATCAGCACGGTAAGCGCGTGCGCGCGCGTCATGTCCCGCAATAGACCCAATATCTCGTCGGCTTCCGTGGGCGTGAGCACCGAGGTCGGTTCGTCTAGGATAAGGAAACAGCGGCCGAGATAGAGTTGCTTGAGGATCTCGATCTTTTGCTTCTCGCCCGCGGCCAGCGCGCCGGCCGTCGCATCGAGCGGGATCGCGAACGGCATGCGCGCAACGAATTCCTCGAGCGCGGCGCGCTCGCGCTTCCAGTCGATCACCGCAGGGATGTGATCGCGCACCAGCACGAGGTTTTCCGCGACACTCATGTTCGGCACCAGCGTGAAGTGCTGGTAGACCATGCCCAGCCCCAGCGCATGCGCCTGCCGGGGGCTGCGGACGACCTCCTCGCGCTCGCCGACGATCAGCTGCCCCTCATCGGCGGCGTAATAACCCATGATGCACTTGACCAAGGTGCTCTTGCCGGCGCCGTTCTCGCCGAGCAGCGCATGGAACGAGCCTGCACGCACCTTCATCGACGCACGGTCGAGCGCCACGAGCGGGCCGAACCGCTTGCTCATGCCGACGACCTCCAGGCGCAGCGCAGCGGCCGGGCTCTGGGGCGGGTATGTCATGCGAGTGCCTTCAGCAAGGCCGCAGAATTCGACACCGTGCCGAACACGCCGCCCTGCATCTTGACCATCTTGATCGCATGATCGTGGTTCGACCTGTCGGTCGCGCCGCAGCAGTCTTCCAGCAGCAGGCATTCGAACCCGCGATCGTTCGCCTCGCGCATCGTCGTGTGCACGCACACGTCGGTGGTGATGCCGGTGAGCACCACGTTGTCGACGCCGCGCAGCCGCAGCATCAGCTCGAGATCGGTGGCGCAGAACGACCCTTTGCCTGGCTTGTCGATGATCGGCTCGCTTTCGATCGGAGCAAGCTCCGGAATGATCTCCCAGCCCGGCTCGCCGCGCACGAGAATGCGCCCGCACGGACCGGGATCGCCGATGCCGGCGCCGATGCGGCGCGAGCGCCAACGCTTGTTCGCCGGCAGGTCGGCCAGATCGGGGCGATGCCCCTCGCGGGTATGAAACACGTGAAAGCCTTGTTCGCGCATGTGCGCGAGTACCTTTTTGATCGGCTCGATCGGCGCGCGGGTCAGCGACAAGTCGTAACCCATGCGGTCGACGTAGCCGCCAATGCCGCAAAAGTCGGTCTGCATGTCGATGACGATCAGCGCGGTGTTGTCCGGGCGAAGATCGCCGTTATAGGGCCAGGGATAGGGATCGGCCGGGACGTAGCGTTGGCTCTTGGTCCGCTCATTGGCCGATGCGCTTCGGTCCGTTGTGAGGGTCATTTGACGACGCTGAGCTCCGATGGTGCGCCGATCAGACTGCGCCGCGGCGAGCAGGTCACGATCATGATCAGCAGGGTGAGAATGTAGGGTGCGGCGTTGAGCAGATAATAGCCTTGGGTCACGCCGACCGATTGCAAGGCCGGACCGAGCGCGCCGGCACCGCCGAACAGCAGCGCCGCGTAAAAGCAAAGCATCGGATCCCAGCGCGCGAAAATGACCAGCGCCACCGCGGTGATGCCTTGGCCGCTGGAAAGCCCCTCGTTCCAACTCCCGGGATAGTAGAGCGCGAGGAACGAGCCGCCGATGCCGCCGAGAAAGCCGCCCGCGGTGGTGGCCAACAGGCGCGCCCGATCCACTGAATAGCCCATGGCGCGGGCGGCATCGGCATTGTCGCCGACGCTGCGCACGATGAGGCCCCACCGGGTGTTGGCGAGCGCCCAGCGCAGGGCCGGTGCCAGCGCCAAGCCGACCAGGAACAATGCATTGATCTTCAGCGCCGCCTCGACCTGTGGAATGCCGCTCCAGGCGCCGAAATCGATCGAGGGGAGAATCGGTGCTTGCGGCTGGATGAACGGCTTGCCCAGGTAAAAGGCCAGCCCGGTGCCGAACAGCATCAGCGCGATGCCGACGGCGATGTCGTTGACCCGTGGCAGCGCGCAAATCGTCGCATGCAGGATGCCGAACGCCGCGCCGACTACGCCGGCGGTCAGCACGCCGAGCCAAGGCGAGCCGCTGAGATAGGCGATACCGTAGCCGCTCATCGCCCCCATCATCAGCGTACCTTCCAAACCGAGATTGATCCGCCCGCTCTTCTCGGTCAGGCATTCGCCCAGGCTGACGAACAAAAACGGCGTGCTCACCCGGATCGCGCCGGCGATCACGGCAAGCGGCACGCCCCACCACCCGATATCGGTCATGCCGCAACCCCCTGGGTCCGCAACCAGGTTACGCGGCCGTAGAGCGCCTCGCTCGCCAAGATGACGACGAAGATGATGCCCTGCAGCACGAGCGTGGTGGCATCGGGCAGGCCGAGACGCCGCTGCAGCAATCCGCCGCTCGCGGCGATGCCGCCAAGCAAGATGGCGACCGGGATGATTGCCAGCGGATTGTGGCGCGCCAGAAACGCGACGAGGATGCCGGTAAAGCCGTAGCCTGCGACGAGGGAGTAATTGGCGCTGCCCTGGACTGCGGCGATCTCGACCATTCCCGCAAGCCCGGCGCAGGCGCCCCCCAGCGCACACGTGAGCAGGATCAGCCGGCCGACCGGGAGGCCGGCCATGCGCGCCGCGCGCACGTTGCCGCCGACCACCCGCGCGGCAAACCCGAACGTGGTCCGATACATCAGGACATAAGCAACGAGGCTGGCAAGAACACCAAACACGAAGCCCCAATGCACATCCGTCCCGGGAATGTTGCCGATCATGTTGGTGTCGCCGATGGCGTGCGTCGATGGCTTGTTGAGGCTTGCCGGGTCGCGCATCGGTCCCTCGACGATTTGGTTGAAGATCGCCACGGTGATGTAGACGAGAAGCAGGCTCGAGATCGTCTCGTTGACGCCGCGGTAATGGCGCAGCGCTCCGGCCACGGCGATCGACACTCCCCCGACGGCCATCGCGGCCGCGGCCATGGCAAGCTGCACGGGAAGTGGCGGAAGCCCCGACAGCAGCAGCGCCGCGGCCACCGCCGCGAGGCCGCCCGCGACGAGCGCGCCCTCGCCGCCGATGATGATGAGCCCGAGCTGCGCCGGTAACGCGGTGCACAGCCCGGTCAGCAGCAAGGGCGCCGCTCGGGTGAGCGTGTTCTGCCATGAGAACCAGGAGCCGAAGGCGCCCTGATATATCAAGGCGTACATGTCGAGCGGGTTGACGCCCGCGAGCGCGACGAAAAATCCGAACAGCACCAGTGAGGCGGCGAGCGCGAACAGCGGGATGCAAACCGGTTCCGCGAGCGCGCCCAGCGCAGCGCTGATCCGTGCAGGCATCTGCTCCGCCTTCGCCCCGCGCGCGCCTTAGGTGCTGGCACCCACCCCGTCGACGAGCCAGTCCATCTTTTCCAGCCAGATGTCGGTCTGGCCGTGCTCGGTGCCCGCGGCGATCACGGTCGCGCCTTTGTTGGTCTTGATCGGACCTTTGAAGATGACGTACTGGCGCGCGGTAAGCTTCGCCTTGACGTCGTCGGCATGCTTGCGTGCATCGGCGCCGACCAGCGGGCCGTAAGCCGACGGCTTGACGATGCCGGCATCGAGGCCGCCGCGCACCAGATTGGGGATCGTGCGGCCCGACTGAAACGCCGTGACGAAGTCGGTGTAGACCTTCGCCCAGTTCCATTCCGCGCCGGTCAGATAGCCTTTCGGCGCCAGCGGCTGCTGATTGGCATGGTAGCCGCAGGTCATGATGCCGCGCCGTTCGGCGGTTTCGATGACCACCTTCGGGCTGTCGACGTGGCAGGTGACGACGTCGATACCTTGATTGACCAGGCTATTGGTCGCTTCCGCTTCTTTTACGGGCAATGCCCAATCACCGGTGAAGATGACCTGCACGCTCGCGTTGGGATTGACCATGCGCGCGCCCAGCGCGAACGCGTTGATGTTGCGCAGCACCTGCGGGATCGGCTTGGCGGCGACGAATCCGAGCTTGCCGGTCTTGGAAGAATGGCCTGCGACGATGCCGTTGAGGTGCTGGCATTCGTCGATATAGCCGAAATAACTGCCGACGTTCTTCGGATGTCCCTCGGCCCACAGCCCGCCGCAATGCTGGAAACGCGCCTTGGGGTACTTGTTTGCCTCGCGCAGTACGTGGGGATCGAAATAGCCGAACGAGGTCGGAAACAGCAGCGCCGCGCCGTCGAGATTGATCATGCTGTCCATGGTCTTCTCGACCGCGACCGTCTCCGGCACCTTTTCTTCCTCGATCACCTTGACGTCGGCGAGCTTCTTGAGCGCGGCGGCGCCCTCCGCGTGCGCCTGGTTGTAGCCAAAATCATCGCGCGGCCCGACATAGATGAAGCCGACGGTGACCGGAGCTGCCAGCGCCGGACGCCAGGGCAGGCCCGTGGCGGCGGATGCGGCACCGAGCAGGGCCACATTGGTCAGCAGCGTACGCCGGCTAGGCCTGTAAGCATGTGTCATGTCCGATCTCCGTGTTGGAAGCGGCGCGGCGGTGGTGGCTGTTCTGTCGCGCGGGCGACGGCGCTCGAATAGGCGCCGTCCGCGCTCTGCAATACAAGCGCCATGCCACTTGCCATCGTGCTGATTCTGCTTGGGCTTCCGCGACGCGCGCGGGAGATCGAGCAGGGACAATTGCGCCGCTTGCCTAAAAATTAGGCACGTCGCCGGCGCATCCGGGCCGAGGAAATTGCTACGGCGCCTCCAGCGCCCGACGTACGCGAGCGACCACATCGCGCGGGGTCGCGGCAAGCTCGCCGACCAGCGCCTGGACCTGCTCGCCGGTGAGCGGATCGACGTCGAAGTCGAGCTTGGCCGCTTCAGCGATGAAGGCAGGATCCCGCATGGTCGCATCGAAGGCGCGCCGCAGCGCCGTGACGCGTCCCGCAGGCACATCAGGAGGCAGGAAGTAGGGCCGCCCGTACTCGGTGCGCGCAAACAGCATGGTCATCGCCTGCCGGTCGGCATCCGAGCGCGCGAGCTCCAGCATGGTCGGGACCTCAGCTAGATCCGGATAGCGCTTGAGCCCGTACTGCGCGAGCACCTTGATCTTTTTCTCGCTGATCCAGTGCGGGGTCTGCGCCTTCACCGAAGCCCAACCCAGCCCGCCCATGCCTTGCACCTCGCCGCGCTCGATCGCGAGGTTGATTTGCGGCGTGCCCTGATAGCCGCGCACGATCTTGAATTTGAAACCGAGCACGTCGTTCACCAGCAAAGGAAAGTCGACCATCGTGGTTCCCGGCGTGGTGGCGCCCACCACCACCTCCTTGCTGGTCAGTTCGCCTATGCTCGCGACCGGGACCGTGTGCCAGACGAACGCGACGTAGGCTTCGCGATTGGTGCTGCCGATCCAGATGAACTTGGTCGGATCGAACTGGGTCCCTGATTGCAGCAGCGGTGCGGTCGGCAGGCCATTGATTGGGGCAGCGATGACCGTTCCGTCCTTGGGTCCCTGGCTGTAAAGCTGGTTGGCCATCACGATTCCGCCAGCGGCAGGCTGGTTCTGCACGATGACATTCGGATGGCCCGGAATATGAGCACCGATGTGCCGCGCCACGATGCGGGCGAACAGGTCATAGCCGCCGCCCACCGCCGAGCCCACGACGATGCGCAACTGCTTGCCCCGGTAGAATGCAGCGACCGCGTCCTGCGCGCCGGCCGGAATGGCCGTAAGGCACAGCGCCGAAGCGAGCGCTGCCACCCCGAGGTTCATTCGTTCGCGCCTCGGCGCGGCCGGATGGGGAAATCATAGGCCGCAAGCGGCACCGCGCCCGGATAGGAAAAGTGCCACCACTCGCGGTGATAATTGCGGAAGCCGCGCCTGCCCATCGCCGCCACGAGCAGGTTGCGCCGGCGCCGCTGCTCCGCGCTGACGGCGCCGCTCGCGGTGTGGCTCATCGCGTCGAGGCAGTCGTAGCCGGTACCCATGTCGAGGCTAGTGTCTGGGGCACGCTCGCTCGCCGGGCCGGTGCACGGCCCGTAGCGCGCGCCCGGATCGAAGCGCGCAGGCGGCACACTCGTGCGCTCGATCAACGTGAGATCGACGGCGGTACCCATCGAGTGCTGCGAGCGCGCCGCGATATAGCCGAGCGCGAACAACCCGTCCTTCTGCAATTTCGGAAAAAATCGCTTGCTGATGCCGGCGGGACGACCATCGCTCGCCCATTGCGCCATGGCGCGCACCGCGCGGGTGGGGCGATAGCAATCATAGACTTTCAACGCGAAACCTGAGCCTGCCAAATCCGCCTGGACCTGTTTGAGCGCAAGCGCCACCTCGCGGCGCAAAATGCACTCCGGTGCGTCATAGCCGGGAAGCGGTCGCCCGACGAAATTGTCGGAACTGGCATAGCGGATGTCCTGGGCGATGCTCGACTCAACGTCACGAAGATAAACCAAGCCTGGGGGCAGACTGGCCTGCGCAACAACCGGTTGGGCCAAGCCCTGAATCGAGAATAGCAATGCCGCAACCGTCCTCCACCGCGAGCATATCGCCTGCGGTCCGACGGCCGCGAGGCGCCTCATGGGCGGTGAACGGTGCTCGCGCGCTGGACTGCCGCCGCGGAGGGGCTTCGCTGGCCGCGCACGGCGCAAAACGCCGTCACCGCGTCGGTGACTGCGGCGCTGATGCGCGCGCGCCGCTGCGGCTCGCCCATCGCCAATTCCTCGTCGCGATTGATGATCGAGCCCGCCTCCAGGAGGACCGCCGGCATATGCGTCGATTTGAGCACGATCAGCTGGTCATAGCGGTAGACGCCGGCCTCGGTATCGACCAGCTGGCGTTGCCGGTGCCCCATGAATTTTTCCACGTAATGGGGCGTGTACTGCAGGCCGCGCGCTCTGAGCTGAAGGCCGAGAAGGTGGCCGAACAGCAGGCTGCCGCGAAAGTCGCCGTTGTCATACGAGACGAACAGCGAATGCCCTTTGAACCGGTCGCTGAACTGATGCCTGCTGCCTTCGTATTCCCAGGTCTCCATGAACCGATCCGGCACCGAGTCGTGATGGATCGAGAGGAACAGGTCGGCCGGTATGCTGTTGGCCTTCGCGGTACGCTGGAACAGGCCGATGCGCCGCCCCTCCGCCGTCACCAGCAAAATCGAGCGGGCGAACCCCGCATCGAGCAGCGTCTGCTCGATCTCCTTGGCCAGACGCAGGTTGAAATCGTATTCGTCGAAGCCGCGCGCGCTCTTGGCGCCGGGTACGCTGGCGGTATGGCCGACGTCGACGATGATGCGGAATGCCGCACGGTTGCAGCCCGCGGCGTCTATCTTGGCTGGGAGGCCGCCGCTCGCCTGGCTCCAGGCCACCGGCGCTGCGCCGGGCGCGAACACCATTGCGAACGCGGCAAGGCTAGCCGCAGTGATCTGCGTCAACCGTCTCATCAAGCCCGATCCCTCATATCGCAGGAATCAAATCAATAAGCCCGAATCTCTGTAAAAATGAGGCAAAGCGCTGGCCCCCACACCCGTCATGGCCGGGCATAGCGCGTCGAAGACGCGCGTAAACGCGCTGGTGTCCCGGCCATCCACGTCTTGTCAGAGCATGAAGAAAGACATGGATGCGCGGGCCAAGCCCGCGCATGACGGAAAAAGGCTCGTAGAGGTCAGCGCTTTTCGCGCAAGCCGGCACGCTCGAGCCGCGGCAGCACCTCGGCGCAGAAGAACGGCAGCTCGTGGATGTAATTGACCAGCGAGATGGCGATGCCGGTCAATCCGGCCTTGCTGAGATCGATGAGGTGTTCCGCGACATGATCGGGATCGCCAACGACGGGAAGCCCGCCCATACCCTGCGCGTAGCCAGTGCGGATCTGCTGGAATTTTTCCGGCGGCGTGTTCTCCGGGGTGATGTTCTTGAGCGCGAGAATACCGTCCACCGCCGACCAGTCGGCGTGCTCGACGATCGAATAATGATAATAGTCCGCGGCCTCCTTCTTGGTCGGCCGGCAGGTGACTACGCCCACGGTATAGACGCCGAGCTCCCTGCCCTGCGCGCGCGCCTGATCCTTGGCATTGGCAACCCGCTGTGCGGTCTCGTCGAGCGACGTGCGTGAGGCCTGGAGAAAGAACGCATCGCAATTGCGGATCGCGAAAGCCTGACCGACCGGCGAGGCGCCCGCGTTCATAATCACCGGCCGCGTACCGCCATAGGGCTTGGGCTTGCCGCGAATGCCCTTCATTTCGAGATAGCGGCCATTGAAATCGAAGTCGTCCTTGTCCGACCAGATCATCTTGATGACGTCGATCCATTCCTGGGCGTATTCGTAGCGCTGCTCGTGGTCCCGCTGCTTGACGCCGAACATCTCGAACTCGCCCTCGTTCCAGCCGACCACGATGTTGAGGCCGAACCGCCCTTGGCCGACGTGATCGGCGGTGACCATTTCCTTCGCCGCGATCACCGGATTGAACAGCGGCGCGTGCACCGTCCCGAACACGGTGATTCGCGTGGTCGAAGCAAGTAGGCCGGTCGCCCAGGTGACGGTTTCGAGCGTTGCGCCCTGGTAGTCGGTCGTTCCGCCGTAGCCCTTCCAGCGCCCGATCGGCAGGAGGAAGTCGATCCCGGCGGCATCCGCCATCTGCGCGAGATTGCGATTGTCGGGCCAATTGCCGGACCATCGCTCCGGAACCAAGGTGACCGCGCGGCCCGATGAACAGTTCGCCCCGAACAAGCCGATCTTGAGCTTATTGGCATTATGCATCGCCATGCGGTCGCGACGCGATGGAGCGGGAGCGAGCACGTTTCCTCCTCAAGTCCTGTCGATACGGGCGCCGCGCAGGCTAGCGCAAGGCTGCGGCGTTTTGAATGGGTGAGCCGGTTGTCAGAGGAACGCCGAGCAGTGAGAATTGCCGCGCGAAGCGGTATCGGGCGAACCATGAGAGTCGGGAATAAATTTCTCGCCGGCGCGTTGGTCGCGATGCTGGCCGCCCTCGCGCTGCGCGGTGCTGCGGCGGACGAGACTCAGACTTACCCCAGTCGGCCGGTCCGCATCATCGTGCCGTTCCCGGCGGGCGGGCCAACCGACATTCTCATGCGGGTGATCGGTCAACGCATGAGCGTTGATTGGGGCCAGCCGGTAGTGATCGAGAACCAGCCCGGCGCCAACACGGCGATCGCGGCGGCGCGGGTCGCCAAAATGCCCGCCGACGGCCACACCTTGCTCGCGGTGATGGACGTCACGATGGTGCTCAATCCCATCACCAGCAAGAGTCTCACCTACGATCCGCTCAAGGATTTTGCGCCGATCACGCTCGCGTCGAAGAACACGTCGCTGCTGAGCGTGCGCACCGAGGACGGTCCCAAAACCGTCAAAGAGCTGATCGCGCGCGCCAAGGCCAATCCAGGCAAGCTCAACTACGGCGCTGGCATCATCACCACGCGCCTGGCCGGCTATCTGTTCAACCGCGAGGCCGGGCTTGATGTGCAGTACATTCCTTTCAACGGCAGCGCGCCTACCGTGCAAGGGTTATTGACGGGCGCCGTCGATTACATCGTCGACGGCACCGCCACCAGCCTGCCGCTGATCCAAAGCGGGAAGTTGCGCGCGCTCGCCAAGCTCAACAGCCGTCCGCTGCGAGCCCTGCCGGACGTGAAGCCGCTCGCCGTCGAAGCCGCCATTCCCGCGCTCGACGATATTTCCACTTGGATCGGCCTGGTGGCGCCGGCCGGCACGCCGCGTGGGATCGTCGATAAAGTCCAGCGCGAAGTGGCGACGATGTATGCCGATCCGGCGACTGTCGACAAACTGGAAAAATCGGGGATCAGCCCGGAGAGCGGCACGCCCGAGGAATTCGACGCCTTCGTGCGCAAGGAGCTCAACCGCTGGGGACAGGTCTTCAGGGACAGCGGGATTAAGCTTAATTGATACTGCACTCTCGTCCCCATCCCTCGCAAACCGCAGCTTCGCCAATTCGCCAAGGAACCATCATGTCCAAACCGAAAATCCTGATCTTTTCGCCGCGCGAGGAGCCGCCGGAGACCATTGACGCGCTGGAGAGCCTGGGCTGCGAGCTCGTGTTCGGCGATCGCGACTGGCAATTGCCGCGCATGGACCATGAGCCTGCGGTGGTCGAGGCGGCGCGCGATGCGGTAGCGCTGATGGGGACATCGATGCGCCACACGCCGATCAGCCGGCGCATCATGCAGGCCTCGCAGCGGCTGCGCGTCGTCGCGAAATACACGGTCGGAGTGGATGACGTTGATGTCGAGGCCGCGACCGACCTGGGCGTGATGGTGTGCCACGCGCCCACCGAATCCAATTGCTTCGGCGTCGCCGAAAGCACGATCGCGTTCATGCTCGCGCTCCTTAAAAAGCTTGCCGAGCGCGATGCCGACGTGCGCGCCGGCAAGTGGCGCACCAAGGACAACTTCGCCTATTACGTCGGCAGCCGCGCTTCGGACGGCTTTCCCGGACAGACGATCGGGCTGGTGGGGCTCGGACGCATCGGCACGCGGGTCGCGCAGCTCCTGGCGCCCTGGCGCGCGCGCATCATCGCCTACGACCCGTACGTGCCGCCCGCGCATTTTCTCACGCACGGCATCACCGCGGTCGACTATCGCACGCTGCTGCGCGAATCCGACGTGGTGTCGCTTCATGTCGTGCTCACCAAGGAGACGCGCGGCATGCTCGGCGAGAACGAGCTGAAATTGATGAAGCCGAATGCGATCGTGCTCAACACCGCGCGCGGCAAGGTGGTGGACGAGAAGGCGCTGGCCCGCGCGATCGAGGACGGACGCATCCGCGGCGCAGCGATCGATGCGTTCGAGGAGGAGCCTTTGCCGATGGACTCAGCCCTGCGCAGGCTCGGCGACCGGGTGCTGCTGTCGCCGCACTCCGCCTCCTACACGGAGGGCGGGGAACTGCGCCAGGGCGTGGCCTGGGCGACGCGTTCCGTGCTCACCGCACTCAAAGGCGGTCTGCCCGACAATATTTACAACCGCGAGGTCATTCCGCGCTGGAAGGAACGTTTTGGCGGCGCGAGCGTGAGGCCGGATTAGCGGGGGGATGTCCGATCTTCCTTGAGTAGCCGACCCGCAGCTCTGCCCTGTTTTTCGTGAAAAAACAGTGACTTGAGCTATGCGAATTACGCATGGCTGCGCGAGCGACAATCGGTCTGCTGCGCCGCAGCATGGAACTCTATCTACGGGGCAAATGAGTTTTCGGCCTCGCGCCGACGATAGGAGAAACCATCATGCTGGTCGCAATTCTCAACTTCCTGCGGGCCTGGAGGCGCTACAACGTTAGCCTGCGTGAGCTCAATAGCCTGAACGACCGCGAACTGGCCGACATCGGCATTACCCGATCGGACATTCCGCGCATCGCCTGGGACAACTCCGAGCGCTGACGCTTCGCTCACCCAGTCCCTCGAAAGCGCCCGCCCCATGCGGGCGCTTCGCATTTTGTGGGCCTGAGAGAGCGGCATTGTCGCGGGACAGGGGCAATCGTACTTTTACCGCGTGACAGGCGAGCGGCATTCTCCCGTGCACATTATCGGCGGCGGCCTCGCCGGCTGCGAGGCGGCTTGGCAGATCGCGACGCGCGGCGTTCCCGTCGTGCTGCACGAAATGCGCCCGGAACGGACGACCGCGGCCCACAAAACCGGCGCGCTGGCAGAGCTGGTCTGTTCCAACTCGTTCCGGTCCGACGACAGGGAGCACAACGCGGTAGGCCTGTTGCACGAGGAAATGCGCCGGCTCGGCTCGCTGATCATGCACGCGGCCGACCGCAATCAGGTGCCGGCGGGAGGCGCGCTCGCCGTCGACCGGGAAAACTTTGCCGCCGCGGTCACTGCCGCCCTCGCCCGCTATCCGCTCGTCGGCATTTGCCGCGAAGAGATCGCGGGCTTGCCGCCGGCGGAATGGGACAGCGTCATCATCGCCACTGGTCCCCTTACCTCGCCCGCGCTCGCCGCGGCGATCGGCCAGTTGAGCGGTGAGGACGCGCTCGCCTTCTTCGATGCGATCGCGCCGATCGTTCACCGCGACTCCATCGATATGTCGGTTGCCTGGCGGCAGTCGCGCTACGATAAGGCCGGCCCCGGTGGGTCGGGCGCCGATTACATCAATTGCCCGCTCACGAAAGAACAATACGAAAGCTTCGTCGATGCGCTACTCGCTGGCGGGAAAGTGGCCTTTCACGACTGGGAAGCGGCGACACCTTATTTCGACGGCTGCCTGCCCATCGAGGTAATGGCGGAGCGCGGCCGCGAGACGCCGCGCCACGGCCCCATGAAGCCGTTCGGCCTGACCAATCCCCACGCGCCGCAGGTCAAGGCTTATGCAGTCGTTCAGCTGCGCCAGGACAACCGGCTCGGCACCCTCTTCAACATGGTAGGGTTCCAGACCAAGCTCAAACACGGCGAGCAGACGCGCATCTTTCGCACCATTCCCGGCCTGGAAAACGCTGAGTTCGCCCGGCTCGGCGGGCTGCACCGCAACACCTTCATCAACGCGCCGAAACTGCTCGACGGATCGCTGCGACTGCGCGTCGAGCCGCGCCTGCGGTTTGCCGGCCAGATCACGGGCTGCGAGGGCTATGTGGAATCGGCGGCGGTCGGGCTGCTCGCCGGGCGCTTCGCGGCGGCCGAGCGCCGTTCGGAGCATCTCACGCTGCCGCCGCCCACCACGGCGCACGGCGCCTTGCTCGCCCACATCACGGGCGGTCATCTGGAAACGGAACCGGAGCACGCCGCCAGCGGCGCCGCGCGCTCGTATCAGCCGATGAATGTCAATTTCGGTCTGTTTCCACCGCTGGTGCATGCGCTGCGGCGCGAAGACGGCAAACGGCTGCGCGGGACGGAAAAATCGCTCGAGCGAAAACGCGCGCTCACGCGCCGCGCGCTTGCGGATCTCGAGCGATGGCTGAGCGGGGACGGCGAGGCCGCCGCGGCCGAATGAACGCGATACGAACCGAGCTCGCGGGCCGCTGGAGCCCCGGCGTGGTGCTCAAGCGCGACCTGCTCTCGACCGTGGAGCGGGGCCACTATGTGACAGCAGACGGCGACGTCGATGCGGTGCTGCGCCGCATCGACGAGGTCCCATGGTGGAGCCTTGGCCTCGCGCGGCTCCTGTTCGCGCGCGAGCGGCGCGCGCTTGCCATCGCCGGAGAACTTGGGGTGGCGCCGGCCCTGCTGTTTGCCGGCCGCAACGCGCTGGTGCGCGGCTGGATCGACGGCCTGCCGCTTCACCTCGCCAAGCCGCACGGCGACCGGGCCTATTTTCGCTCGGCCAAGGCCGCGCTGCGCAAGCTGCACCGCGCCGGCATCTGCCACAACGATCTCGCCAAGGAGCAGAACTGGCTGCGCGGTCGCGACGGTCGCGCCTATCTCACCGATTTTCAGCTCGCGTTCCGATTCACGGGGCGCACACGCCTGTTCCGAATCGCCGCCTATGAGGACCTGCGTCACCTGCTCAAGCATAAGCGTTGCTACGCGCCTGACGCGCTCACCGCACGCGAGCGCCGCGTGCTCGCCAGAAAGAGCGCGCTCACCCGCATCTGGATGGCGACCGGAAAGCGGCTTTATTACTGGATCACACGCGGCGTCCTGCGCGTCAGCGATCGCGAGGGCGGCGGAACGCGGCTCGCGCACGATGCCCCACGCCTTGCCGCGCGCCTTAAGGCGCATCCGCAGGTGCGCGACGCGCTGGTGCTCGCCTTTCCCGACCGCCGCGCCGGCACCGGGCTTTACGCTTTTGTCGAGGGCGATGGCACGTTGAGCGAGCGCCGCTTGCGCGAATTCATCGCAGCGGAGCGCAGCCCAAGGCCGCCCGAGCATCTACAGATCATCGAGCAGCTGCCGCGCAGCGCCTCGGGCGAGGTGCGCAGCGAAATCCTGCAGCTTATCGCCATGAACCAGCTCGACTCGCTCGACGCGCTGATCGCGAGCGAGCAGGAGCGCACGCTGGTCGAGCAGATCGTCAGCGCGCGGCGCAACCTGCGCGACAGGTTTGCGTTTTAGCTGGCCACGCTCCGCTCGTCCCCGGGATCCAGTGCTTGCTGGTCGAGGCTCCCCGCTTGCGCGGGATGAGCGGCGAAGGCGTGCATACTAGCCAAACATTTGCGCCGGCCGCCGGGCGGCGCGCCAGATCAGCCATTGGCGGCGCCATTGCGCAAGTTCGAGCGGAGCGAATGGATCGTAATCGGATCGCTGCATGCGCGTGAGAGTGAGGCTGACCGGCGCAACTGGCAGCAGCGCGGGGATTACTGCCGCTGGCGCGGACGCAAGCTGAGGCCGCGCCGCGTCGAGATGCATGCGCGCGTTGCGCCGCAACGCGGCCAGAACCGCGCGCAGCTGCGGTGTCGCCCGCTTGCTCGCGACATCCTCACGCCGTACGCCATGGCGCTGCAACAGCTCGAGCGGCAGGTAGAGCTGGCCGCGCACTGCATGGATCGGCAATGCCTTGAGCAAGCCGGCGAGCGCGTAAGCAACGCCGGCGTGATGCGCCAGCGTGGTGAGATCCGCATCCGGACTGAGAATTCGTCCGGCGAGCACGATGAGATTGGACGATACGTCATCCGCATATTGTTCGAGGTCGGCAAGTGTCGCCATGGGTTCGTCATAGAGATCGAACCTGTGCGCCGCGATCAGCGCCATGAGGGGCTCTGGAGGTAATCGGTACCGGGCGATCGCCTCAAGCAGCACGGCGGCCACGGGGTGCGCGCCGACCTCGCCCCTGCCCTCGCGTTCGAGCGCGTCATTCCACCACTGCAGCCGGATTTCTCCGGCCAACGGCTCGCGCACCGCCTCGCGCACGCGGGCAATTTCCGCGTTGAACGCGTAAAGGGCATAGAGCGCCGCGCGATGCTCGGCGGGAGCGAACAACGTCGCGAGAAAGCGGTCCTTGTCCGCAGCGCGCACCAGCGCTTCGCAATGGGCGTCCGACATGACCGCAAGCTTAGCCCCATGATCTGGGGGCCGTCTGGACCAGACTAGCTACGCGCGGGTTGTCGTTCGGCGGGCTGCTCCGCCTCCATCCGTGCGGTCCCGACGCCGAGGTAAATCAGGATCGGCGCGGCGATGAACACCGAGGTATAGGTCCCGACCAGCACGACGCCGAAGATCATCGTCGCCACGAAACTGTGGATGGCGTGGCCGCCGAACAGCAGCAAAGCAAGCAGCGCGAGGGTCACGGTGACGTGGGTGATGATCGAGCGCGAGAGCGTCGAATTGACCGAGATGTTGAGCAGGTCCGGCATGGACATGCGCTTGTAGCGGCGCAGCATCTCGCGGATGCGGTCGTAGATGACGACCGTATCGTTGAGCGAATAGCCCAGGATGGTGAGGAGCGCGGCGATGCTCGACAGATCGAAATCGATCTGGGTGAGCGACATGTAGCCGATCGTGAGCACGAGATCGTGCACGTTGGCGATCATGGCGCCGAGCGAGAACTGCCATTCGAAGCGAAACCACAGGTAGATCAGGATCGCGAAGATCGCGAGCCCAAGCCCGATCGTGCTCTTGGCCAAAAGTTCCGATGAGACGCGCGGCCCGACCACCTCGACGCGGCGGTAATCCACCTCGTTTCCCAGCGCCTCGCGCACCTTGGTGATGGCGGCCTGCTGCGCCTGCTCGCCGCCGGGCTGCTGGGCGACGCGGATCAAGACGTCGGCCGGGCCGCCGAACTGCTGCAGTTGAACTTCGCCCAGGCCGAGGCCGCCCAGCGTGGTGCGCAGCTTGGCAAGATCGGCGGGGCCGCTCTTCGACTGGATCTCGATCAGCGTGCCGCCGACGAAATCGATGCCAAAATTGAGTCCGTGAAAAAAGTACAGCAGGATCGCGACGATCGACAGCGCCGCCGACACGGGAAAGCTGATGCGGCGAAAGCGCATGAAGTCGAACTTGGTGTCGTCGGGAACGATCCGCAGCAGCGGAATTGATGGATAGAGCCGCACGTCGTTAAGTCCGCTATGAGATGGCGAGCTGCCGCGGACGCGCCCACCGGATCCACCAGGCGACGATCAGCCGGGTCAGGGTGAAAGCGGTGAACACGGTGGTGACGATGCCGATGCCCAAAGTCACGGCGAAACCGCGCACCGGGCCGCTGCCGAAGAAGAACAGGACGGCGGCGGCGATGAAGGTCGTGATGTTGGAATCGAGAATCGTGGCGAGCGCGCGGGTGAATCCGGCATCTATCGCCGTGATCGGCGTGCGGCCGGTGCGCACCTCCTCGCGGACGCGCTCGTAGATCAGCACGTTGCTGTCGACCGCAATGCCGATCGTGAGCACGATGCCGATGATGCCAGGCAAGGTGAGCGTCGCGTTGAGCAGGGACAGGACGCCGAAGATCATGCCGACGTTGACGCCGACCGCGATGCTGGCGAACACGCCGAACAGGCCATAGGTCGCCACCATGAAGACGACGACGAGGGCCGCGCCGAAGTAGGAGGCGCGCTGACCTTTCTCGATGGAATCCTGACCGAGACCGGCGCCAACCACGCGCTGCTCGATCACGGTAAGCTTGGCGGGCAAGGCGCCGGCGCGCAGCAGAATCGCGAGGTTGTTCGCCGATTCCACGGTGAAATTGCCGGAGATCTGCCCGCTGCCGCCCAAAATCGGCTCGCGAATGACCGGCGCCGAGATCACCTCGTCGTCGAGCACGATGGCGAACGGCCGCCCCACGTTCTCTTGGGTGACCTGGGCAAATTTGCGGGCGCCGGAGGTATTGAATTTGAAGTTGACCACTGGTTCGCTGGTGCGTTGGTCGAAGGAAGGCTGCGCGTCGGTGAGCTCCTCGCCCGAAACGATCACCCGCTTCTCCAACAGATAGGGCTGCCGGTTCTCAGCTTTCGAACCGTACACGATTTCCGATTCCGGCGGCGGCCGGCCCTGCAACGCCTGCTCGGCCGGCATCGAGCCGTCGACCAGACGGAACGTCAGCTTCGCGGTCTTGCCGAGAATATCGAGGAGCTGCTGCGGATCGCCGAGACCGGGCACCTGCACCAGAATGCGATCGTTTCCCTGGCGCTGGATCGACGGCTCCACAAGACCCAACTGATTGACGCGCTTGCCGATGATCTCGACCGACTGGTCCACGACCTGGCGGATGCGCTCGAGGATCGCCGGCTCGGTAGGGGTCAGCCGCACCAACCCGCCGCCGGCATTCTCGACATCGAGGGAGCGCTGGCCGGTGGTGCCGGCAAACCCGCCGAGCGGCTGCGACAACTCCCTGAGCTTTGTAAGGCCCTGCTGCAAATCGTTTTCGCGAATGCGCACCTCGACCGAGTTGCCGCGAATGACCGGGGCGCTGGTCAGCCCAATCCGCTCGGTGCGCAAGATCCGACGCACGTCGTCCTGCAGCGCGAGCAGCTTCTGCCGCCGCACGTCGTTGGCGTCGACCTCGAGCAGGATGTGCGAGCCGCCCTGCAGGTCGAGGCCGAGCACGATGTGGCGCTGCGCCCAATCCGGCCAGCGCTTCACCATGGCTTCAGGAAAGAAATTCGGGACGGCAAACAGGCAGACGATACCAGCCGTGAGCAGGATCGCCAGCGCCTTCCACTTCGAAATGTAAAGCATGGGTCGTCCCGGTTCGCGCCTCGACTGGTTGCGAGCAAGATCTCAGCTCGCGTCCTCCTTGACCGGCTCACCCTTGGCGCGAACCCCCGTGACCATCGAGCGCACCTGGCGCACGCGCACCCCGTCCGCGATCTCGACTTCGATCTGGTCGTCGTCGACGACCTTGGTGACCTTGCCGACCAGCCCGCCTGAAGTAATGACGGTGTCACCGCGCCGCAAGTTCTTGACCAGCTCCTGGTGCTCCTTCGTCCGCTTCTGCTGCGGCCGCAGGATCAGGAAATACATGATGACGAAGATCAGCACGAACGGCAGCAATTGCGTCCACATGTCGCCGCCGCCGAACGGACTGCCCTGGGCGAACGCCGGAGTCACGAGCATCTCTGATCCTTCGTGGCTTTGTTGGGCGCGTCGCCACGCCGCGACGTCCTGCGCCAGTGAAATCGGCGCGGACTATAGCGGCCATCGGCCCAATTGCAATGTTGCCCCGGGGGCTTGCGCGGCGCGCTTGCAGGACCGGCGCACGCTCGCTAAGGGTGCGACAGGGCTGATGAAATCCCATGGCAAAACGCGGGCAAAAGCAGAGATCGAACGCCGCGTCGCGCCGCGCACCGACGCAATCCTCGCAAGGAGGCGGCGACATGATCGAGCGGATCGCCGCCGCCCTCGAGCGGCTGGCGCCTGCGGCGCCGGCCGCGCTCCCCTTCGCCGCGGCCGACGCCTTTTCCTGGCATCCGGATCAGCGCCGGCTGCTGCCGGTCGCGCGCGTGAATCGTGTCGACATGTCCCTGCTCAAGGGCATCGATCGGGTGCGCGACGTGCTGGTCGAGAACACCGAGCGCTTTGCGCGGGGACTGCCCGCCAACAACGCACTGCTGTGGGGCGCGCGCGGCATGGGCAAATCATCGCTGGTCAAGGCGGTGCACGCGTCGGTCAATGCGGCGCACGGGTCACGCAAGCGGGGCGACGGCCTGCTCAAGCTGATCGAGATCCACCGCGAGGATATCGAGAGCCTGCCTGATCTGATGGCGCGCATCCGCGGCGAGCGGTACCGCTTCATCGTGTTCTGCGACGATCTCTCGTTCGAAGCCGAGGACACCAGCTACAAGTCGCTCAAGGCCATGCTCGAAGGCGGCATCGAGGGCCGGCCTGAGAACGTGGTGTTCTACGCGACCTCCAATCGGCGCCACCTGATGGCGCGCGACATGATGGAGAACGAGCGTTCCACCGCGATCAATCCCGGCGAAGCGGTCGAGGAGAAGGTCTCGCTGTCAGATCGCTTCGGCCTGTGGCTCGGCTTTCACCGCTGCAGCCAGGACGAATACCTGTCCATGGTCGACGGCTATGTCGCCCATTACCGCATCCCGCATCCGCGCGAGACGGTCCACCGAGAGGCGCTGGAATGGGCCACGACCCGCGGTGCGCGATCGGGACGCGTCGCCTGGCAATACGTGCAGGATTTGGCGGGACGGTTGGGGAAGCGATTGACGGAAAGTTCGTAGTTCGTAGCCCGGATGGAGCGAAGCGAAATCCGGGGTCTCGCCACGCGATTGGGATCCCGGGTTTCGCTGCGCTTCACCCGGGCTACATACCGCTACGCTCCGTTGAGGAAGCGCATCGGATCGAGGGGCGAGGAACCCTTGCGAATCTCGAAGTGCAGCTGGGGCGCATTGACACTGCCGGTCTGGCCGGAGACCGCTATGGTCTGGCCACGCTTGACCTGCTCGCCGCGTTTGACCAACAGCTCCTTGGCGTGGGCGTAGGCGGTGACATAGCCGTTCGCATGACGCACCAAGACCAAGTTGCCGTAACCCTTGAGCTCATTGCCGGCGTAGGCC
>Ga0306918_10000246_pt1 | contig 23635 bp, 13 predicted proteins | sample tim00Cox0000000H_FD_203315 | JGI IMG/M metagenome (GOLD analysis project Ga0306918, IMG submission 203315) | Lab enrichment of tropical soil microbial communities from Luquillo Experimental Forest, Puerto Rico - timezero.00C.oxic.00.000.00H (v2)... | ecosystem: Environmental > Terrestrial >... | reverse complement strand
CGTTGTTACGCGGGTTCACCGATGCCGCTCGCGAGTACGGTCTGCGGGTGATCATGGACCTCGTTGTCAACCACACCTCAAAGGACAGCGAGCTCCTCACCGCTCGGCCTCATTGGTTTACGCGCGATGCGCGCGGCAATCTCGTCTCGCCGCAGGCGACCGATCCTGCCGATCCTCGTCGAAAGACGACATGGGGCGATCTCGCCGAGCTCGATTATCGCCCGCCGCAACGGCGACAGATCCTGGCGTATTTTCAACAGCTGGTGCGCCACTACATCGGCCTGGGGTTCGACGGCTTCCGCTGCGACGCCGCCTACAAGGTGCCCGCGGAAGTCTGGCGTGGGTTGATCGACGACGCCAAGGCGGCATCGGCCGATGTGCTGTTCTGCGCCGAGAACCTCGGGGCGCCGAAAGAGGCGGTCTTAGCCCTCACCGGCGCTGGCTTTGACTATCTCTTCAACAGCGTCAAATGGTGGGATTTCGAGAGCCCGTGGCTTCTCGAACAATACGAGGAATTTCGCCACATCGCGCCGACGGTCGGTTTTCCCGAAAGCCATGATACCGACCGCCTGGTCAACGAACTGCTCGCCGCCGGCATTCCGGAAACACAAATCGAGCCGCGCTATCGGCAGGCTTATGCATTTGCCGCAAGCTATTCTGCAGGCGTAATGATGCCGATGGGCTTCGAATACGGCTGGTCTCGGCGCCTCGATGTCGTTGGCGCCGGAGACGGCGAGGTGGAGCCCAAGCGCTTCGACCTCAGTGAGTTCATTGCCGAGATCAATGCGATGAAGCGCGCAATCCCGGCCTTGAATGAAGAGGGCCCGCAGCGTCTGCTGACCACCCAGGCCGATCCGGTGGTGGTATTGGAGCGGCGCGCGGAAGGGGCGGAGGAGCGCGTCTTCATCCTCGTCAATACCAATGAGCATGAAACTCGCGAAGTGACGCTCGAAGGCTCGCGGCTCACAGTCGCGCCGCTTGGGGTTCGGATTTTTCGTGCCGGCACCGCCGCTACCGAGCGTGCGGTCGTGCAGCCTCGAGGGTGGCGGCCTGAGGCGAGGATTCAAATCGAGGAGGTCTATCCCGAGCTCGACGGCGGCCGCTATCCGGTAAAGCGTATTGTCGGCGAGCTGTTCGAAGTCTGGGCGGACCTGTTCCGCGATGGACACGACAAACTGCGCGCCGTCCTACGGTATCGGTACGAGGACGAGGCGTGGCGCGAGGCGCCGTTTGTCTTTTACGACAATGACCGTTGGGTCGGCCGCTTCCGGCTCGATGCGGTTGGGCTCTGGCGGTACACGATTGAGGCGTGGACCGATCATTTCGAGAGCTGGCGCGACGAGGTCGAGAAGAAGCGCGCCGCCGGCCAAAGCGTCGAGCTCGAATTCGCCGAGGGTCTGGCCATAGTCGAGGCGGCGCTGCCGCAGGCTCGAGGTACGGACGCTCCTCGGATTCGCAACTTCTTGCGTGATTTATCGGATGCCGACATCCGCGCTCGCACAGAGCTGCTGTTCGCGGCCGAGTTGCGGGGATTAATGGCGCGTTGCTCGGAGCGCGGCGATGCTATGGGTTATTGCCGCGAGCTCGAAGTCGTCGCCGACCGGAAAGCGGCGCGGTTTGCTGCGTGGTATGAAATGTTTCCGCGCAGCCAGGGCTCCCAGCCGGGCGTTAGCGCCACGTTCGATGATTGTATCGCACGCCTGCCCGAGATCGCGCGGCTCGGCTTCGATGTCGTCTATCTCGTTCCGATCCACCCGATCGGTCGGATTAACCGCAAGGGCCGGGACAACAGCACTCTCGCAGAGCCTAACGATCCGGGCAGCCCCTATGCGATCGGCTCGGCGGAAGGGGGGCACCGGGCGGTCAATCCCGAGCTCGGGACATTGGCAGACTTTCGCCGCTTTGTGCATGCCGCAGCGGCGCTCGGCATGGAGGTGGCGCTCGATTTCGCGATCCAATGCGCGCCGGACCATCCGTGGGTTCGCGAGCACCCGGAATGGTTCCGCTTCCGACCCGACGGAACGATCAAATATGCCGAAAATCCGCCAAAGAAATACGAAGACATCGTCAATGTCGACTTCGACAATCCAGACGGTAAAGGGTTGTGGACCGAGTTGCGCGATACCGTCTTGTTCTGGATCGGTCAGGGAGTGCGCACGTTTCGCGTCGACAATCCGCACACGAAGCCATTGGCGTTTTGGGAATGGCTGATTCGCGAGGTCAAAACCCGCTGCCCGGAAGCAATCTTCCTGGCCGAGGCGTTCACGCGGCCGAAGATGATGCGGGCGCTCGCCAAATGCGGCTTCACCCAGTCTTATACGTACTTTACTTGGCGCAACACGAAATGGGAATTAACCGATTATTTGACCGAGCTGACCGGCTATCCCGCGAGGGAGTTTTTCCGGCCGAATTTTTTCACCAACACGCCCGACATTCTGCCGGTCTTCCTGCAAGAGGGCGGCCGGCCCGCGTTCCGTATTCGCCTGGTGCTGGCGGCGACGCTGTCGCCGGTCTACGGCATCTATAACGGCTTCGAACTGTGCGAGAACGCACCAATACCGGAGCGCGAGGAATATCTCCATTCCGAGAAATACGAATACAAGGTATGGGACTGGGATCGTCGCGAGCACATCAAAGACGATATCGCGGCGCTCAACCGCTTTCGCCGCAACAACCCGGCAATGCAGGAATTTGTCAACCTACGCTTTCTGAGCTGCAATGACCCAAATATCCTCGCTTACGCAAAGCTGACCGCGGATCGGTCGAACATCGTGATCATCGTCATCAATCTCGATCCGCAGGTCGCGCACGAAGATACGGTCGAGTTTCCGCTCGTCGAACTGGGTCTGACGGCCGACGCGCAATTCGTGCTCGAGGAGGCGTTGAGCAGCCGCACCATTGTCTGCCGCGGTGCGGATCAGCGCTTTCACCTCGATCCCAAAACCAACCCTGCCATGGTCTTCCGCTTGCTGTCCGCTGACGCCGCATGACGCCACCCAACGACGTTTCCACTCCGCTGGCCGAGAGCGCCACGATAACACACACCGAGAGTTCGGACCCGCTGTGGTATAAAGACGCGATTATCTACCAGCTGCATGTCAAAGCCTTCTTCGATGCCAATGACGACGGCATTGGCGATTTCGAAGGGCTACGCCACAAGCTCGATTATCTGCAGGATCTCGGGGTCACGGCATTATGGCTGCTGCCGTTTTACCCCTCGCCGCTGCGTGATGACGGTTACGACATCTCCGATTACAGAGCGATCAACCCATCATATGGGGGAATGCATGATTTTCGAATGTTTGTGCGAGAGGCACACCGCCGCAATATCCGGGTGATCACCGAGTTGGTCATCAACCACACCTCGGATCAGCATCCGTGGTTCCAGCGCGCCCGACGGGCAAAATCCAGATCCAACTTCCGCGACTTTTATGTTTGGAGTGACAACGACCAGAAATTTCCAGACACGCGCATCATCTTCGTTGATACCGAAAAATCAAACTGGGAGTGGGATCCGGTCGCGCAGGCATATTATTGGCACCGCTTCTACTCGCACCAGCCGGATCTGAACTTCGACAATCCGCACGTATTCCAGGCCATCGTCAACGTCATGCGATTCTGGCTGGACCTCGGCGTCGACGGCATGCGTCTCGATGCCGTGCCCTACCTGATCGAGCGGGAGGGAACCAACAACGAGAACCTGGTTGAAACCCATGAGGTGCTAAAGCGGCTGCGTAGCGAGCTCGATACGCGGTATACGGACCGCATGCTGCTGGCCGAGGCCAACCAGTGGCCGGAGGATGTGCTGCAATATTTCGGAGCGGGCGACGAATGCCACATGGCATTCCATTTTCCGCTGATGCCACGGATTTACATGGCCATTGCCACCGAGGACCGTCATCCCATAGCTGACATCATGCGGCAGACTCCGGATATTCCGGAGAGCTGCCAGTGGGCGGTGTTTCTGCGCAATCACGACGAGTTGACGCTCGAGATGGTGACCGATCGCGAGCGCGATTACCTGTGGAATTACTATGCCGCGGACCGGCGGGCGCGACTGAACCTCGGCATTCGCCGCCGCCTGGCGCCACTGATGGAAAACGACCGGCGCAAAATCGAGTTGCTCAATGCGTTGTTGATTTCGATGCCGGGGACGCCGGTGTTCTATTATGGCGACGAAATCGGCATGGGGGACAACGTCTTTCTCGGTGACCGCGACGGTGTGCGCACGCCGATGCAATGGTCGTTCGATCGCAATGGCGGTTTCTCCCGGGCCGACCCGGCTCGGCTCTATCTGCCGCCGATCATGGACTCGGTTTACGGGTTCGAGGCGGTCAATGTCGAGGCGCAGAGCCGATCTCCGTCATCGCTGCTGAACTGGCTCAAACGACTGATTGCGGCGCGTCGCTCGCGGCGCGCCTTCGGTCGCGGCAGCTTGCGGTTTCTCTACCCGGCGAACCGCAAGGTCATCGCCTATCTGCGCAACCTTGGTGACGAGATTGTCCTCTGCGTCGCCAATCTGTCGCGATCCCCCCAAGCCGTCGAACTCGACCTTTCCGATTGGCGCGGCCGCCAGCCGGTGGAACTCCTGGGGCGCAGCTTGTTTCCGCCGATTGGCGAGCTGCCCTATATGCTCACCTTGCAAGGCTACAGCTTTCTCTGGTTCGAGCTCCTCCCGGCTGCCGCCGAGGCCACGAGCCTCCGAGCGACGCCGCCCGAATTCTTTACTCTGGTCCTGCCGTATGGCTGGCCGGACCTCTTCCGCCAGCCCAATCTGGCGCAGCTCGAAAGCGATGTGATTCCTGGCTTCTTCCCGCGCCAACGCTGGTTTGCAGCAAAAGATCAGCGCGTCAAATCGGCCACTGTGCTGGCGCATGGTGAAGTCGCCCGGCCGGTGGAGGAGGGGTCAGGATCCGAGAAATTCCTCGTGGAAGTGGTCGAGGCTCAGCTCGGCCGCGGCGAACGGCAGCGCTATTTCCTCCCACTCGCGACGGTTTGGTCGTCCGCCGATACCGAGTTGCGGCAGGGGTTGATCCCAGCGACCCTTGCCGAATTGCGCCAGTACCGACGGGAGGGCGCGCTTGTTGATGCGCTGTCGCAGGAGGGCTTTTCGCTCGCGATGATGGAGGCGATTCGGCAAGAGGCGACCATCAGCCTCGAGGGCGGCGAGATCCGCTGCCGCAAGACGCCCGTTTTCGATCAGGTTGCGCCGCCCGAGCGCCTAGTGGCCCACCGCGCCGGGGTGGAACAGTCGAACAGCTCGGTAATCTTCGAAGATTACAGCATTCTCAAAACCTATCGCCGCCTGCAACCCGGTCCGCACCCCGAGATTGAGATGACACGGTTTCTGGTCGAGCGCGCCGGGTTCGCCAACACGCCGCCGCTGTTGGCCTTCATGGAGGTCGCTCTCGACGGCCAGGACAGGGCGGAAGCCCATGCGTTGGGCGTGCTGTTTGGCTTTATCCGCAACCAGGGCGATGGCTGGACCCAGGCGTTGGATTATCTCACCCGGTATCTCGATGACGCGCTTACATCAGGCGGCACCAGGCCCGCTGACCTGCCAGATCCCGATGTTTTCTTCCTTGCACTGGCGCGTCAACTTGGGATCCGCACAGCCGAAATGCATCGCGCGCTGGCCGAGTATGGCGATGGCGATCCCGATTTTACGCCGGAACCGATCGGCGCCGAGGATATCAGACAATGGCGGCGGGCCCTGGAAGCCTCCGCCGCCGACATGCTGTCCCAATTGGAGCGCAATCGCACCAGATTGCCGTCCTCTGCTCGGGGACTGGCCGAGCGTCTCATTGTTGTCCAAGACCAGTTTTTCCGCCGAATTCGGATGCTGATCCCTGACGAGATCGAAGCGCAGAAGACCCGCTTTCACGGCGATTTCCACCTCGGCCAGGTTCTTGCCGTGAAGAACGATTTCTTCATCGTCGATTTCGAAGGGGAGCCCGCGCGGCCGCTTGCCGACCGCCGGCGAAAGAGTTCACCGCTGCGCGACGTCGCCGGGATGATCCGCTCCTTCGACTACGCCAGCTTCACCGCGGTACGGCAGCTCGCCGAAGCGCGGCCGGCGGCGGAGCCGCGAATGCGGCAGTTGGCCGAGGCCTGGCGGCAGCGGGCCGTGGATGGCTTTCGCGCGGCCTATCGCAAAACGATGCGGGGCTGCACGGCCTATCCCGTGAGCAAGAAACAAGCGCGCGCGATGCTGACCTTCTTCACGCTCGAAAAGGCGATCTACGAGGTTTCGTACGAGCTCGCGAACCGGCCGAGCTGGGTCGACATCCCGCTGAATGGAGTCCTCGGCATCTTGGCCAAGACGGGTGAGGCTGAACTTGTTGCGTCAGCTTGATCCCGGCATTCTGGCGATTGTCGAGGCTCGCCACGGTGACCCGTTTTCTTTTCTCGGTATGCATCAAACGGCCGACGGAGTTTGCGTCCGCGCGATGCTCCCAGCCGCGCAGGAAATGGCGATTCTCGACTCGGCGACCGGCGAAGTCGTCGTTACGGGCGAGCGGGTGCATCCGGAGGGATTGTTTGTCGCGACGGTTGCTGCGCGCAAACAGCCATTCCGTTATCAGCTGCAGGTTTTGAGCGGCGGTGTTCGGCAGAAATTTCATGACATCTATAGCTTACCGCCGGTTCTCGGTGAGCTCGACATCTACCTTCTGAGGGAGGGCAATCACCTTGCCAGCTATCGCAAGCTGGGGGCTCACCCTTGTGTCCATGAAGGCATCGAGGGCGTAGCATTCGCGGTCTGGGCACCGAACGCCCGTCGGGTCAGCGTCGTCGGCGATTTCAACAGCTGGGACGGCCGTCGGATGCCAATGCGCCAGGTCGACGGATTCTGGGAATTGTTCGTGCCGGCGCTGCGCCCCGGTCATGTTTACAAATACGAGATTCTGGGGGCGAGTGGGCAGCTGCTGCCGCTGAAAGCGGATCCGCATGCCGAACGAGCAGAGACGCCGCCGAAGACTGCGTCGATCATTGCCGAGCCGTCACGCCATCTGTGGCAGGACGGGTCATGGATGGCAGAGCGTTGGCAGTGCAACGACCGCCAGGCGCCGATCTCGATCTATGAGGTCCATCTGGGCTCGTGGCGCCGCAATCTGGCCGAGCACGGACGGTACTTAACATACCGTGAGCTCGCCGACCAGCTCGTGCCTTATGCCGCCGATATGGGGTTCACTCATATCGAAATCATGCCGATCACCGAATATCCGTTCGACGGGTCATGGGGATACCAGCCGATCTCGCTGTTCGCGCCGACGAGCCGCTATGGGACACCCGAGCATTTCCGCGAGTTCGTCGATGCCTGCCACCGGGCCGGCCTCGGTTTGCTGCTCGACTGGGTGCCAGGACACTTCCCCAACGATCCGCACGGCCTCGGACGGTTTGACGGGACCGCGCTGTACGAACACGCCGACCCGCGGCAGGGGACTCACCCCGATTGGAACACGCTGATCTATAATCACGGGCGCCAGGAGGTGGCCAACTTCCTACTGTCGAGCGCGCTCTATTGGCTGCGCGAATTCCATGTCGACGGCATCCGTGTCGACGCCGTAGCCTCGATGCTTTATCGCGATTACAGCCGCCGCGAAGGGGAATGGATTCCGAACGCCTTCGGCGGACGCGAGAACCTCGAAGCGATCGCGTTCTTGCGCAGGATGAACGAGCTGGTTTTCACTGAGCCCGGCGCGACGTCTGTGGCAGAGGAATCGACCGCCTGGCCGATGGTGTCGCGCCCGGTCTACGTCGGCGGCCTCGGTTTCGGCTACAAGTGGAATATGGGGTGGATGCACGACACCTTAGGCTACATATCGCATGACCCGATCCATCGCCAGTACCATCACAACAACCTCACCTTCGGGCTGCTTTATGCTTTTCACGAAAATTTCATTCTGCCGCTCAGTCATGACGAGGTCGTGCACGGCAAGGGATCATTGATCAGCAAGATGCCGGGCGACCGCTGGCAGCGCTTTGCCAATCTGCGCGCCTATTTCGGCTTCATGTGGACCCATCCCGGCAAGAAGCTGCTGTTCATGGGTGGTGAGTTTGCTCAAGAGCGCGAGTGGAACCACGATATCGGCCTCGATTGGCAACTGCTGGCCGACCCCTACCATGAGGGAGTGCGACGCCTGCTGCGCGATCTCAATCGGCTCTATCGCGGCACACCGGCGCTATACCGCCTCGATTGCGAGGCCGACGGTTTCTCCTGGATCGACGCCGCAAACGCACCCGAGAGTGTCCTCTCTTATACCCGGCGCGGCCGCGATCCGCACGAGCTTGCGGTCATCGCCTGCAACTTTACGCCAATACCGCGCGAGAATTACCGCATCGGAGTCCCTCGGCCCGGGCGTTATCGCGAACGCGTCAATACCGATGCATTGGAGTATGCCGGCAGCGGGGTCGGCAATGCCGGAGAAGTCCATGCCGAGCCGCACCCGATGCACGGTCACCCCTACTCTTTATGTTTGAAGTTGCCGCCGCTGGGAACGCTCGTCTTTACCGCAGATTGAGCATTCTGGGGCAGTCCTGATGGCATTGCCAGAGAAGGTGTGGCCGGGTCGTCCCTATCCGCTTGGGGCGACCTGGGATGGGGAAGGCGTGAATTTCGCGATTTTTTCGGCACACGCCGAAAAGGTCGAGCTGTGCCTTTTCGACCGCTCCGGCAATCGCGAGGAAACCCGGATTGTGCTCCCGGAATACACCGACGAGGTCTGGCACGCCTATCTGCCCGATGCCCGGCCGAACCTGCTCTATGGCTATCGTGTTTATGGACCGTATGATCCGTCGAACGGGCACCGGTTCAATCACAACAAGTTATTGCTCGACCCCTACGCCAAAGCGGTCCAGGGGAGGTTGCGCTGGAGTGACGCGGTATTTGGTTATCGCGTCGGCAATCCACACGAGGATCTGTCCTTTGACCGCCGCGACAACGCGCGCAACGTCCCGAAATGCCGTGTCGTTGAACCGGCATTCACCTGGGGCGGGGATCGGCGGCCCCAGATCCCTTGGGAAGAGACAATTATCCTCGAACTGCACGTGCGTGGTATCACGATAAAGCATCCCGATGTCGTTCCCGCGCAGCGCGGTACATTCGCGGGTCTCGTCTCACCGGCAATGATCGACTATCTCGTCGATCTCGGCATAACCGCGGTGGAACTGTTACCGGTCCATGCTTCGATCGACGACCGTCATTTGATCGAGCGCGGGCTCGTCAATTATTGGGGCTACAATACCATAGGTTTTTTTGCGGTGGATCCACGCTTTCTGGCGACGCAGTCGATTGCCGGCTTCAAGACCGGAGTGAAGCGACTGCACGACGCCGGGATCGAAGTCATTCTGGATGTCGTTTACAACCATAGCGGTGAGGGCAATCACCTCGGCCCGACCCTCTCGTTTCGCGGCATCGACAACACCGCTTATTACCGATTGGAAGCCGATCGGCGCTTTTATTACGACGTGACCGGCACCGGTAACACCCTGAACCTTGATCATCCGAGGGTGTTGCAGATGGTCATGGACTCGTTACGGTATTGGGCGTTGGAAATGCGCGTCGATGGCTTTCGCTTCGATCTGGGCACTGCTCTCGCGCGCGAGAACGGCGATTACGGCCAGGGCAGCGCGTTTTTCGACACGATCCGGCAGGACCCGGTAATGGCGGGCCTGAAGCTCATCGCCGAGCCCTGGGATCTCGGCCCCTACGGTTATCAGCTGGGGAATTTTCCGCCGGGCTGGGCCGAGTGGAATGGGCAATATCGCGACACTGTCAGGCGCTTTTGGAGAGGCGACAACGGTCTCGTCGCCGATCTCGCCTCGCGCATTGCCGGCTCGTCCGATGTCTTCGGATACCGCGGACGGCGCCCCTGGGCGAGCATCAACTTCGTTACCGCGCACGACGGCTTCACGCTGGAAGACTTGGTCAGCTACAATGACAAGCACAACGAGGCTAATGGCGAGTGCAATCGCGACGGAAACGACGCCAATTACAGTTTCAATTGTGGCATCGAGGGGCCAGCCGACGATCCCGACATCGAGGCGGTTCGCGAGCGCCAGAAGCGCAACCTCTTTGCCACGCTGCTGTTGTCGCTCGGAGTGCCGATGCTGCTCGCCGGTGACGAGATCGGACGCACACAGCACGGCAACAATAACGCATACTGCCAGGACAACGAGATCTCCTGGTTCGATTGGGAACACCTGAGACCAGAGGACGAGGGCCTTGCCAGGTTCGTGCGCTATCTTATCCACCTCCGCCGGCGCCACCGTGTTTTCTCACGGCCGCGGTTTCTGCGCGGGGAGGTGCTTTCGGAGGCGGGGGTCAAAGACATAACTTGGGTCATGCCGTCGGGCAGCGAGGCGACGGCGGAGGATTGGAGCAACCCGGGCGTGCAGTCTTTCGGTTACGTCTTGAGCGGGGCGGCCGGCGAGTTCTTCACGCCGGGCGGGCAGCGCGACATCGACGAGAGCTTCTTCGTCATGATGAGCGCCCATCACGAAGCCCTCGATTTTTGCTTTCCGGTCCTCGCCGCGCCGATGTCATGGGAGCCGCTGGTCGATACGTCCGAACCCTCGGGTCGAGTAACCCACACCAGGTTGTATTCACCCGGGCAGGTGTATCGATTGCAGGGTCAGTCCTTCGCGCTGTTCATCAACCGAGCGCCGCGCCCTGCGGGAAATTTTACCGCGGGCCGTAGCTCCGCGCCGGGAACGCACAATGCGCCGGCACCATAACCTGCCGTTTGGGGCCGAGCTGACGCCGAATGGAGTTGACTTCCGGCTGTGGGCGCCGCGAGCAAGCTCGGTCTTCCTGCAGGTCGAAGAGCCGCTCGCCCAGCCGATCCCCATGGAGCACGAGCCGAGCGGCTGGTTCTCGACGTCGACCAGCGTGGCCGGGCCTGGAATGCGCTATCGTTACCTCGTCGACGGTCGGACCTTTCCAGACCCGGCTTCGCGCTGTCAGCCCGAGGGTGTGCACGGTCCGAGCGAGGTCATCGATCCGCGGGCGTATGATTGGAGCGATTCCGACTGGCGCGGCCGTCGCTGGGAAGAGATTGTCATTTACGAGCTGCATCTCGGCACGTTCTCCAGGGCCGGCGGCTTCGCCGGGGCTGTCGAGCATCTCGATCATATCGTCGAGCTCGGCGCCACCGCGGTCGAGCTGATGCCGATCGCTGCGTTTCCGGGCGGCCGTGATTGGGGTTACAACGGCGTGTTTCTCTATGCCCCGGCGGCGCAATACGGTCGGCCGGACGCGTTGAAGCAACTTGTTGAGGCATGCCACGCGCGCGGCTTGGCGATCTTTCTCGATGTCGTCTATAATCACTTCGGCCCCGAGGGGAATTATCTGCCGGCGATCGCTCCTGATTTCTTCAGCGAACGCCACCAAACACCATGGGGCGCCGCGATCAATTTCGACGGAGCGCGCAGCCGGGTAGTGCGCGAATTTTTTATTGAGAACGCGCTCTATTGGCTCGAGGAGTTTCATTTCGACGGGCTGCGTTTTGATGCTGTCCATGCGATTTTTGACGGCAGCGAGCCCGACATAATCAGCGAAATCGTCCAAACCGTCAGGCGCCGTATTACCGATCGCAACGTCCACCTCATCCTCGAGAACGACCGCAATCAAACGCGGTATTTGCGGCGAACGGAAGGCCGCGTTGCCGGCTGCACCGCACAATGGAACGACGATCTTCACCATGCCCTGCATGCCCTAGTGACCGGTGATACGTCGCGGTACTACAGCGATTACATCACCGAACCGGCCAGGCATCTGGGCCGCGCGCTTGCCGAAGGGTTTGCGTATCAGGGAGAGCGCTCGCAATTTCGCGGCGGCAAGACGCGCGGGGAACCGTCGGGCGAATTGGCGGCGACGGCTTTCGTAAGCTTTGTGCAGAACCACGACCAGGTCGGCAATCACCCCTTCGGGGCGCGGATTGCCACGCGCGCCGAGGAAGCCGCGCTACATGCGGCAATCACGATCGTGCTGCTGGCGCCACAGATCCCGCTGCTGTTCATGGGCGAGGAGTGGGCGACCGCCCGGCCGTTTGCATTCTTTTGCGATTTCGAGCCCGGGCTGCGCGAGTCGGTGCGCCAGGGGCGGCGGCGGGAATTCGCCCATTTCCCCGAATTCCAGGACGAAGCGGCCCGCGAGCAAATTCCCGACCCGACCGCGCAGTCGACGTTTGCAATCTCGCGGCTCGACTGGGCCGAGCCCGACAGGGAGCCTCACCCACGCTGGCTCGCACGCTATCGCCGACTGCTCGAGGTGAGGAGGATCGAAATCGTTCCCCGCCTTTCCGGCATGCCACCATTTGCCGGGAGCTACCAGACGCTCGGGCCGAGGGCAATGATCGTCAAATGGCAAATGGGAGATGGCTCGGAGTTGTTGCTCCTGGCCAACTTCGCAGACGCAGGTATCGCGGTGCCTCGGAATGCCGCGAATGGGCGAATGATTTATGGGTCTGCCGAGCCGGGAACGCCCTTCAGCGCCGCTTTCTTTCTTTTGCCCTTCCGCGCGCTGCGGGAGCGTGGAAGATTTGATTGAAAATGGCCGATCGTGCCGCGGTCTCGCAGCTCGCCCGGCTTATTGGCGTCGACACCCACTACACCGACGCGCTGGGTGAGACGCGACAGGTATCGGACGATACGCTGTCGGCACTGATCACGGGCTTCGGCCTCCCGGTCGACCCGGTGTCGGCGCGGCGCCAATTCGAAGAACAACAGAGAGGGCTGCTGCTTGGCCTCGAGGCAGCGCAGATCGTCGGAGCAGAGGATCCGCTACCTCGACTTACACTGCGGCTGCCCGTGAAGAGCCGAAAAATCGTTTGGACGTGCCGGCTAGAAGATGGTGGAGAGTGTCGTGGCCACGCGGTATTGGACGGGAGAGCCAGAAAAGGGCGCATGACGATGCCGCTGCCGGCTGGTCTGCCGCTCGGCTATCACCGTCTGGAGCTCGAGGCCGGCAACATTTCGGCACGCGTCACTCTGATCATCGCGCCGGATCGGTGCTATTTGCCAGCAGAGCTCGGGACGGGAGCGCGCAGCTGGGGCCTGAGCTGCCAGCTCTATGGTTTGCGTAGCGCGCACAACTGGGGAATCGGAGACTTTAGCGATCTTGCGACGCTCGCCCGCGCCGCGGGGAAGTATGGCGCTGCGGTCGTCGGCATTAACCCTCTGCATGCGCTGTTCGCCGCCGAGCCGCAGCATGTCAGCCCCTACTCGCCATCGAGCCGCAGCCAGCTCGCTTATCTCTACATAGACGTGACGGCGGTACCCGGCTTTGCCGATGACGACGCCGTACACCGCCTGATGCAGCAAGAGTGGTTCGGGGCGACCCATTGGGCCGCCCGCTCGGCTCGGCTCATCGATTACGGCGCGGTCACAGCGTGCAAACGGCGAGTGTTGGAGGCCCTGTTTCGCCGTTTCCAATCACGCGACCTCGGAGCAGAGGGGACTGCCAAAACTGACCTCGGACAGGAGTTCCGCGAGTTCCAGCGAGGTGGAGGGCAATCCCTCGCTGACTTCGCCCTGTTCGAGGCGCTGCATGAGCACCATGTCTGCCAGAAAGGACAGTTCTCATGGCACTGCTGGCCGGCCCCAATGCGCAACCCGCGATTGCCGGAGGTGGCGGATTTCGCCGGCGCGCACCGCGACCGCATCGAGTTCTTTCAGTATCTGCAATGGGAAGCCGACCGGCAGCTCGGTGCCGCAGCGGCTGCCGGCCGGGGGGCTGGGATGCCGATCGGGCTCTACCGTGATCTCGCGGTCGGTGCCGATCCTAACGGCGCGGAAGCGTGGGCCGATCAGGAGTTGATTGCGCCCGGGGCATCGATCGGGGCGCCCCCTGACGCGTTGAGCCGCGGCGGACAGAACTGGGGTCTGGCGCCGGTCAATCCGCTGGTACTTCGACGCCAGGGCTTCGCGCCGTTCGTCGCATCACTGCGCGCCAATATGCGACATGCCGGCATGCTGCGGATAGATCACGTGATGTCGCTAAAGCGGCTTTACTGGATTCCGAGCGGAGTGGAGGCAAAAGCCGGTACCTATGTGAATTATCCGTTCGATGATCTGCTGCGTCTTCTCGCGCTGGAAAGCCAACGCCACGCCTGCGCCATCGTCGGCGAGGATCTGGGGACCGTGCCGGAGGGATTTCGCGAAACGATGCGATCGGCCAATGCACTGTCATATCGGATTTTTGTCTTCGAGCGCCGCGAGGACGGCGGCTTCGTGCCGCCGGCCGAATACCCGCCACTCGCGGCGGCATCAGCGGCCACCCATGACATTGCGACGCTGAAGGGGTTCTGGCTCGGTGGCGATATCGCTTGGCGCAAACGCCTGGGCCTTTATCCCGACCGGGATGCGCTGGCAGCCGAAATGGCCGACCGCGACCGCGATCGCCGACTGCTACTCGACGCCTTGCTCAGAGAGGGACTGCTCACGCAAGATCACATCGGCAAGTTCCTGCCCCAAAGCGGCGAACCGGTCTATTCGACTGAGCTCCGCGACGCCGTTCTCACTTATCTCGCCCGCTCGCGTGCCCGGTTGATGCTCGTCCAACTCGAGGATGTTATTTCCGAGACCGAGCAGGCGAACCTGCCCGGAACGACCGAGGAGCACCCCAACTGGCGTCGGCATCTCTCCCGGACTCTAGAGGAGATCCTCGGCGACGACGACCTGAGAGGTGTTGCGGGCCTGGTCGGAGAGGCGCGGCGGCGCTCGGCGCGGAAATGAGCGGACTACCCGACAGCTTCACTGCAATCCGTGCCACCTATCGACTGCAGTTCCATCACGAGTTCACATTCCGCGACGCAACCGAGCTGGTGCCGTACCTCGCAACGCTCGGCATCAGCCACATCTACGCCTCCCCTATCATGGAGGCGCGGCCGGGCTCGACCCACGGTTATGACATCATCGATCACAACCGGCTCAATCCTGAAATCGGCACCGAGGTTGATTTTCGGGCGCTTGTCGACGCGCTCCACGCGCACGGCATGGGATTGATCCTCGATTTCGTCCCCAACCACATGGGCGTCGGGAGCGACAATCGCTGGTGGTTCGATGTTCTCGAATGGGGACAACAGTCGCCGTTCGCAGCTTATTTCGACATCAACTGGGAGCCGGTTCGGCCCGACCTCAAAGGCCGCGTACTACTTCCAGTGCTAGGCGATCATTATGGCGCGGCCCTTGAAAATGGTGATATCGCTGTTCGCTTCGACGCTGAAGAGGGCAGCTTCAGCGCGTGGTATTACGACCATCGTTTTCCTCTTTCGCCGGATTCCTACGCAACCATCCTCGAGGCGGGCGGGGAGAGGCTGGCCAATGTGGCCCGCGAGTTCAGAAAGATCGGCCAATACCAGGCTGGTAGTGCGCGCCCGCACGCAGCAGCATTGAAGCAGTTGCTCGCCGACGGCGCACGCGAGCCGCCGCTTGCCAACGCAATAGAGCTCGCACTCGAACACTTTAAGGGCGAGCCTGGCAATCCGGCGAGTTTCGCGGCTTTGCACCAATTGCTCGAAATGCAGGCCTACCGGATCGCCTATTGGCGAGTCGCAGCAGAGGAGATCAATTATCGCCGATTCTTCAACATCAATGAGCTTGCCGGCTTGCGGATGGAATTGCCTGAGCTGTTCGAACATACGCACCGATTGGTTTTCGGCCTGATCGAGTGCGGCGACGTGCAGGGGCTGCGGATCGACCATATCGACGGATTGTCCGATCCAAAGGCCTACTGCGAGCAGCTGCAGCGCGGTTTCACCGGTCCGCTCTACGTTCTCGTCGAAAAGATCCTTGCACGCTACGAGGCTCTACCGGATTGGCCCATTGCCGGGAGTACGGGTTACGACTTCGCCAATCAAGTCCTGGCGATTTTTGTGGATCCTGCCGGTGAGACGGCAATGACTCGTCTTTACCGCCGCTTTGCCAATGCCGACGACAGCTACGACGACGTCTTATACGCTTGTAAGAAACGCATTACGCAAGTAAACCTCGCTAGTGAAATAAATGTGCTGGCCCGGGAATTTCATGCCTTTTCGATGCGCAACTGGCGCACCCGGGATTTTACATTGAACGGCATGCTGTCTGCGCTCGAAGAAGTGATCGCCGCATTTCCGGTCTATCGGACGTATGTCTCGCGCGAGGGCGCCAGCGTCGACGATCACCGCTACATTGATTGGGCGATCGCCCAAGCGAGGAAACGGTGGCGGACGCAGGATTTGAGCATTTTCGATTTTCTGCACGGGGTTCTCATCGGCGGCTCGGCGGATCGGAAGCTTGATGCCGATGCGAACGAGGCGCTGCGGCTGGCAATGCATTTTCAGCAGCTGACCGGGCCGGTGATGGCAAAGGCGGCCGAAGATACCGCATTTTACCGGTATATCCGGTTTCTCGCACTGAACGAGGTCGGCGGAGATCCGCGACGTTTTGGCATGTCTGTCGCGGCCTTCCATCATGTCACTCGTGAGCGGATTCGCTCCTGGCCGCGCGCGATGGTTACGACGGCGACCCACGACACCAAACGCGGCGAGGACGCCCGGGCGCGCTTGGCGCTGTTATCCGAAATGCCGAGAGAATGGGGGCGGCGGGTAACCCGGTGGTTCCGACTCAACCGGTCGCGCCGATCCGAAATCGACGGCGAAATCGTACCCGACCGCAATGTCGAATATCTCTTTTATCAATCTTTGCTCGGCGCCTGGCCACCCGACTTGGCGCCCGACGACATTGAGAGGATGAGAGGCCTTGCAGAGCGGCTGGCGGCTTACATGATCAAGGCAGTCCGAGAAGGGAAGCAGCAATCGAGCTGGAGCAACCCGAACACTGCTTACGAAGCTGCGCTTCAACCTTTCGTGCAGACAGTGCTCGATGCAGCAAGGCCAAATCCGTTCATCTCGGAATTTCGCAATTTCGTCGAGTCGCGGGCGCGGCTGGGGGCGATCAACTCGTTGTCGCAGTTAGTCCTTAAGCTGACAGTGCCGGGTGTGCCGGACATGTATCAGGGCGGAGAACTGTGGGATTTCAGTCTTGTCGATCCCGACAATCGCCGGCCAATCGATTGGGGTGCGCGGCGAGCTCTGCTGGACGATATTCGCGGTGCTTCGCCCGCGGACCTCGCGGCCAATTGGCGGGATGGCCGCGAGAAGCTGTTCGTCACCCGCCAGCTGCTCGAGCTGCGGCGAATGCATCCGGAGCTGTTCGCGGAGGGCGATTACCAGCCGCTCGACGTCGAAGGCGAACGCAGCGGCCACCTCTGCGCCTTTGCTCGAACTCGCGGCCGCGAGAGTATTGCTGTTGCGGTGCCACGCCTGGTGCATCGCCTATACCAGGACGGAGGGAGCGTCAATTGGGGCGACACCGAGATGAGCCTTCCTTCGGGTCGAAGCTGGCAGAACGTATTTACGGCCCGTACCGTCGAAGCGGAGGCTCGCGTTGGCGCGTCCAGGTTGTTCGTGGATTTCCCAGTTTGCGTACTGATCGGCGTTTCCGGCGGCAATGAAAACTAATTCCGACGACACTGCGAAAAGCGATTATAGTGAGCTTCAACACGAGCTTGGGTAAGAGCCGCGGGATCCCGGGTTACCCTGGCGGCCTGCCCAGGGGGTCGGCGGGGGAGGCGGGGCCCGTGCCTCCCCGCCCGCTCCGCGTTCGCGTCCGGGTGAGGACTTCCTCCTTCCAGGAGGACCAGAAGGGCAGGTGTGGCGGGCGGATCATCCCTGCGCGATGAGGACCTTGCCGCCGGCGGTTGCCGGCTTCGCGGCGATCAGCACAAAGGCGATCACGCACGGCTCGGTGCCGCGATTGACCCAATTGTGGATCGTGCCGCGCTGCACCAGAACGTCTCCGGCTTTCAGGTGGACGGTCGCATCGTTGAGTTCCATGTCGACCTCGCCCGCCATGACGACGGCATAGTCGATGGAATCGGTGCGATGATTGCGTGGGCTGACCCCGGGGGCCAGCTCGAGCACGCGAAAGACGGTGCCGTTGTCGAGCGTCGTGCCGGTCTTGCGCAGCCCCTCGTCCTCTTCACCATCGTTGTTGACCGGGAAACCTTGCGTTGTCCACACGACGCAAGAGGTCGCCCCCGGCCGGGAGGAGACGAGGTTCTTTGCGGTTTCATCGATTTTGACGATCGCGCGCCCGGTTGCGTCGTGACCGGTCACCACGCGGCGGATCTGCAAGGCCATTCTGAATCTCCTCGGCTGATGGAAGCGCCAGGCAAAATCTTCCCGAGAACGCCTGACATCTGCAACAATAGCGGGCCATGCAATTGCGCGTCAGGTCGATCACCTACCTCGCCGAGGCGATTAACGGCTATGAGCTGGTCGACCCGCGCGGACGCGACCTGCCGCGCTTCGCGGCGGGCGCCCACATCGACCTGCGTATCGATGGCTTCCTGCGGCAATATTCGTTATCGAACGACCCTGCCGAGCGCCGCTGCTACTGCATCGCGGTGCTCCGTGAGGACGCGGGCCGTGGAGCCTCGAAATATTTACACGAGCGCGTTCGTGTCGCCGACCTCGTCGAGGCCTCGCTCCCCCGCAACGATTTTCCCCTCGACCTGGCGGCCGAGCGCCATATGCTGATCGCCGGCGGTATCGGCATCGCGCCAATAATGGCGATGATCGCAGAGTTGCGGCTCCGTCATGCCGAATTCGAGGTTCATTATTGCACCCGCTCGCCCGAGCGGACCGCCTTTCGCCGCGAGCTAGCCCCGCTCGCTGCCCAAGGAAGGCTGCATTTCCATCATGATGGCGGCGATCCGGCGCGAGGCCTCGACATTGCGGCGGCGCTGCACGATCCGCGCCCGGGAACGCACGTCTATTATTGCGGCCCGCCGCCGATGATGGCAGCGGCAACGCGAGCGGCGCACCGATGGCCGACGGGGACGGTGCATTGTGAGTATTTCACGATCTCAACGGAACCGACCGCCGAAGAGGATCGCCCGTTCCGAGTGAGGCTCGCTAGAAGCGGCGGCGAATACGAGGTCCCGGCCGGCGAGACGATCGTCGGCGTGCTCCGGCGGTACGGCATCGCCGTCAGAACCTCTTGCGAGCTCGGCTATTGCGGCGCTTGCCTGACGCCCTACCTGGCGGGCGAGCCCGACCACCGCGACCAGGTCCTCGAAGAAAACGGGCGCGGCCGCTACGTGCTCATCTGCTGCTCGCGCTCGAAGTCCCCGGTCCTCGAACTCGATCTTTAGACCCCGTGACTAACTTGGGGTCCAGGCCAGGGAACGGATCTCGCTGAATTCCCGGCGCAATTTGGTCCAGGAATCGCCGGCGTCCTCGCTCGCGAAAATTTCGCCATAGTGGCTGCAGGCGAGAATCCGGTCGGGGTTCGCCCGATGGGTCGCAAACGCCCAGATCGGCGAGTTGGGCTCGACCGGCAGCGGCGGCGCATGCCAAGTCTGCCCGCCATCCTTCGAGCGCTGGATCGCGCCGGTACTGCCGAGCGCGCCATCACCGGTGGCCACGAACACCACCCGCGGATCGTCCGCCTTTAACGCCAGGCTGCGGCAATAGGGCAGGCGGAAATGCTTGCCGACGCCCAAGCCGCGCCAGCTCTCACCGCCGTCGGTGCTCGCAAAGATCTCCCGCGGCGTGCTCGTCAGTACGGTCGCGGCGGCATTGACGCTGACGGCGGTGTCGTGAATATCGGGATCGGTCACGCCGGTGATCCGTATCCAACTCTCGCCGCCGTCGCGGCTGCGGCGTACTCCGTCGACTTCGACACCTGCCCAGACCAGACGGTGGTCCGAGGGATCGACGGTGAGAGCCGTCACCCGGGGAATGCGTACATTGGGGCATTCCTCGGCCATCTCCACCGGCAGCTTGTTCCAGTGACGCCCACCATCGGCCGAGCGGAACAGCGCAGCCGGCCGCGTGCCCGCGAAGATGATTTCGGGGTCGATCGGATCGAAGGCCACCTTCCAGACGTGCAGCGCATTCATCGGCGAGTCGAGCCGCTCGAAACGTTCGCCGCCGTCTTCGCTGCGGTAGATGCCGTCATCGGCGCCGGCCAGTATGGTCCGCGGCTGTTTCGGGTGAACCGCGAAACCGAACACGCGGCTTTCGGCCCACAGTCCGGTCCGCACTTGCCGCCAACTTTCTCCGCGATCGCTGCTGACCCAGGCGCCAGTCCCGACCGTGCCAATACATATGCTGAAGTTATCGGCCATGCCGAATTCCTCCCGAAATCGTATTTACCGTGTTTTTGTTTCCCACCCGGTGTGGGAGATGTCGATCACGACACCATCGGGGCCGGCCCATTTCATTTCGAAATTGCGATGGCCGCCGGCTGCCATCTCCATGTCGAGCTCCGGTTTCTCCTCAAGCCGCTCGCCCCGAGCGCGCTCCAGCTTCGCTGCCGTCGCGTCGAGGTCTTCGACCTCGAAGCCGAAGTGATGGATGCCGCTGTAGTTTGGCCCGTTGGCCCCGACATCGGCGGACTCTTCTGTTTTCCAATTCAAGATCGCCAGATTGATATAGCCATCGGTCAGGAACACGGCGCCGTTCGGGGCTCGCCGAATTTCTTCCATGCCGAAAGCATTTTGGTAAAAGGCCGCCACTTTGGCGGGATCCTTGGTCGTCAGCGCGATATGCTTGATACGCGGCATAGGCTTCCCTCCACTCAATCCTCCACCAGAATGCGCCTGTTCGGGCTTGCCGGCAAGGCTGAGGCTGACCGAAGCGCAGCGTCCGGCGTCGTAGTCAGTCTGCTCGCCTAACACGGCGAAATCGCGGTTTCGTTTTAGTGTTGTCGCGATGGTAGAGTAAAATACTCCGCCATTAGGCTAGCCGGGCGCAAGACGGGCTCCGTGGAGTTCGGAAGGAGATGCTTTCGATGACAGCAACGGATATTGCCGCGGGCCCACTTTCCGAACTCGAACACCGCGTGCAGTTGCGGCGCGCGGTGATCGCCAGCACGATCGGGACGACGATCGAGTGGTATGATTTTTTTCTCTACAGCACGGTCACTGGGCTGGTCTTCGCGAAGCTGTATTTTCCGGAATCCGATCCTCTGGTCGGAACATTGCAGGCCTTCGCCATTTACGCCGTCGGCTTTGTCGCCCGTCCGGTCGGGGCGGCGATCTTCGGCCATTACGGCGATCGCCTAGGACGCAAAGCGGCGCTGATCGCGACCCTGTTGCTGATGGGCATCGCAACCTTTCTCGTCGCGTTCGTGCCTACCTACGCGCAGATCGGCATCTGGGGCGCGATCTTGCTGACCGTCCTGCGCTTTATCCAAGGGGTCGGCGTCGGCGGCGAATGGGGCGGCTCGGTGCTGATGTCGATGGAATGGGCGCGATCCGACCACCATCGCGGTTTTATTGCTGCCTGGCCGCAATTTGGCGTCCCGTCAGGTCTGTTCCTGGCGAATTTGGCGGCGCTGGCGTTCAGCGCGATCTCGGGCGACCAGTTCTTGGCCTGGGGATGGCGCATTCCATTTTTTCTCAGCATCCTCCTGGTCGGGGTCGGGCTCTATATCCGGCTCGGCATCCTGGAGACGCCCACCTTTTCACGCCTCGTCGCGGAAAACCGTGTCGAAAAAGCACCGGCACTCGAAGTCATTAAACGGCAGCCCAGAGAAATTATCCTCACCGCACTGGCACGGATGGGAGAGCAAGCGCCGTTCTATATCTTCACCGCTTTTGTTTTTACTTATGGGACCACAATTTTGGGGACCTCGCGCGACCTCCTGCTGATCGCTGTCCTCACTGCCTCGGTCGTATCGTTCTTCACGATCCCGTTCGCGGGCCATTTATCGGATCGGATCGGTCGCAAGCGCATGTACCTGATCGGCGCGGTGGTGACGGCGGTGTTCGGGTTTGTTTACTTCGCGCTGCTCAACACGATGATACCGGGGTGGATCTTCCTCGCGATCGTGCTGTCGCTGATTCCGCACGACCTGATGTACGGGCCGCAAGCGGCGCTGATCGCCGAGTGCTTCACCGGCCGGCTGCGCTATAGCGGCGCCTCGCTCGGCTACCAGCTCGCCTCGGTCTTCGCCGGCGGTCCCGCGCCGCTGATCGCGACGGCTTTGTTTGCGGCATTCCGGTCGGGTTACGCGATCGCTCTTTATATCCTCTTTTGTGCCGTCATCAGCTTCGCTGCGGCTGCGCGGTTACCCGATTACACCAACCGCGACATCTCGCAGGAATACGACAGGGCGTGATTTAATCGGCGGCTTCCGGGGCCACGCCGCGTTCGAGCGCCGGGTTGTGCCCGAGTAACAACACGAGGACCGCCGAAAGGAACGGGAAAAACGCGACCACCAGCAAGCCGGCGCTAAACCCGCCGGTCGCATCTTTCAGATATCCCATTGCATATGGCGCCGCGAAGCCGGCGAGATTGCCGATCGAATTGATCAGTGCGATGCCGCCGGCGGCGGCGGTGCCGCTGAGGAATGCGGTCGGCAACGTCCAGAACAAAGGTGCGATCGCAAACATCCCGACCGCGGCGATGCACAGCATGGTGATTTTGAGCACCGGATCGGGGAAATGGGTGGAAAGCGCCAAGCCGGCGGCGGCGACCAGAAACGCCAGCGCGGTGTTCCACTTCCGCTCTTGCATCCGATCGGAGAGGAGCGGCCAAATCACGACGGCGGCGACGCCGACCGCATAGGGTATCGCGGTGATGAACCCGGTTTGGATATCGCTGACGCCGAATTCCTTGACGATCGTCGGCAGCCAAAATCCCAAGCCGTAACCTGCTGCGGCGGTGCCGAAATAGATGAGGCCAAACAACAACAACGGGGATGCTTCAGCACCTCCCACAGAGTGTGCTTGGCGTGAGCCTCGCGCACCATCCGCTCGCGCCGCAGCCGGTCGATCAACCAATTGCGCTCGTCGGCGTCGAGCCAGCTTGCCTTTTCGGGGCCGTCAGTGAGATAGAATATCACGACGAGACCGAGCAGAACTGTCGGAACACCCTCGCAGATAAACAGCCATTGCCAGCCCCTCAGCCCCCAGATCCCGTCCATGCCGAGGATCAGCCCGGATAGCGGAGCGCCGATCACCGCCGATATCGGGATCGCGGTCATAAAGCGGCCGACCATTCGGGCGCGATAGGCCGAGGGAAACCAGTAAGTTTGGAACAGAATGATGCCAGGGAAGAATCCAGCCTCAGCTGCGCCGAGCAGGAAGCGGAGCACGAGAAAGCTCGTTTCATTCCAGATCAGCGCCATGGCGGCCGACAGCAGGCCCCACGTCACCATGATCCGGGCAATCCACAGGCGCGCCCCGAACCGTTCGAGTGCCAAATTGCTCGGCACTTCAAAGAAGAAGTAGCCAAAGAAGAAAATACCGGCGCCCCAACCGAACACTGTTGCAGAAAAGCCGAGATCGCTGTTCATCTGCAGCGCAGCAAAGCCGACATTGACCCGATCGAGGTAACAGAGAAAGTAACAGAGCGCCACGAATGGAACGATGCGGCGGCTTACCTTGCCGATGATTTCCGTCTCCATAAGGTTTCCTCCCTATGCGTCTGGCGAGGTGGCCGGTCCACGCGCCCCACGACTGGTGAGCATGCCGTCGGCGTCGATGCTCTCACAGTCGATGCCGGCCACCTAACGTCTTATTGACCTAACGTGGGTAGCCTTCACCGTACCGTGCTGGCTTCCCTTGAACTCGGGCGAT
>Ga0306918_10000236_pt1 | contig 23891 bp, 20 predicted proteins | sample tim00Cox0000000H_FD_203315 | JGI IMG/M metagenome (GOLD analysis project Ga0306918, IMG submission 203315) | Lab enrichment of tropical soil microbial communities from Luquillo Experimental Forest, Puerto Rico - timezero.00C.oxic.00.000.00H (v2)... | ecosystem: Environmental > Terrestrial >... | reverse complement strand
CATCTTCTTCGGCAAGGATGGGGTGACGATCGGCAACCAGGCGTTCGATCTTGGCCTGACCAAGAAATACAAGTGGGCCGGCGACGGAGCGATCGCGGAGTCGACCAACCTGCCCGCGCTCGGCAACAAGATCGACGGATTCGTGGGCATCAACCGCTATCTTCCGCTGCTCGAGGGTCCGCTCAACACGCCGGCGCACAAAAAATTCCTCGATGACGCGGTGGTCCGTCTCAAGCAGATCGATCCCTCCGGTCCGCTGCCCGACCGCTACGTGCAGTCGAACTATGAGGCCATAAATGCCCTGAAGCTGGGCATGGAAAAGTCGAAGTTCCGCGGCCGCGAGGACACGAACAAATTGATCGCTGCGCTCGAAGGCCTGGAGATGAAGGAAGGCGATGACTTCCCGCAGGGCGACAAGGTGTTGCGTAAGGAGGACCACCAGGCCTTCATTCGCGAGTTCATCTTCGACGTGAAGGGCGGCAACTTCCGCATCCTGGAAACGGTTCCCAAGGAAAAGACCATCTTCCCGCCGGCCTGCACGTTCGCCTAAGTGCGTGCCGCCGCGTCGCTCGACGCTCCCCTCCCGGCCGCCGTTGACCGGGAGGGCAGTGCGGACGCGCTGTTGCGCATCGAGGGGCTCACGGTCCGCTTCGGCGGATTGACTGCGCTCGACAACGTCAACTTCGCGCTGCCGCGGGGTGAAATCCGCGCGATCATCGGGCCGAACGGCGCGGGGAAAAGTACTTTCTTCAACTGTCTGACCGGCGTGCTGCGCCCGACGTCCGGGCGCATCCTGTTCAACGGCGAGAGCATTGCCGGCCTTTCACCCGATCGCATCTCGCAAAAGGGCATCGCGCGCTCCTACCAGATCACCAACATCCTGCCCAACGCCACGACCTTCGAGAACGTCCGCATTGCCTGCCAATCGCGCGGGCACAGCTGGAGCCTGCTCAGGCATTACCGCGCGTTCCACGACACGATGGAAAAGGCGCAGGCGGTGCTCGAATCGGTCGGCTTGGGCAACAAGGCCTACGAGCTCGCCGCCAATCTCTCCCACGGCGAGCAGCGCAACCTCGAGATCGGAATTGCGCTTGCCACCGAACCGCAACTGCTTTGCTTGGACGAGCCGACCGCGGGCATGAGCACGGTCGAAACCCACGAGACCATGGCCTTGGTGCGCCGCATCGCCAAGAACTTGACCATCCTCATCGTCGAGCACGACATGCAGGTGGTGATGGAATTGGCGCAGCGCATCACCGTCCTGCACTACGGCCGCGTGCTCGCCGACGGCGCGCCGGCGGAGATCCGCGAAAATCCGCGCGTGCAAGAAGTTTATCTGAAGACATGAGTCTGCCCGCGCTGTCCAATGGGCCGCTGGTCGAGGTCGAGGACCTCCACACTTATTATGGCAAGAGCCACATCCTCGACGGCGTCTCGCTCACGGTTGGGCGCGGCGAGGTCGTGGGCCTGCTCGGGCGCAATGGGGTCGGCAAGAGCACCACGCTCAAGACGATCATGGGCATCGTCAATCCCGCGCGCGGCAAGGTGCTGTTCGAGGACAGGCCGATCACCGGGGTCCCCGCCCATCGGTTGGCGCGTATCGGCATCGCTTACGTCCCCGAAGACCGGCGCATCTTCCGCCTGCTCACGGTCATGGAAAACCTGCGCACCGGTCTCGACCGCCGTGGGGTGAGCGAGTCCCGCAAGCAGGAGATGCTGGACAAAGTGTTCGCTTATTTCCCTGTCCTCGCCGAGCGGCGCAACCAAGCGGGCGGCACGTTGTCGGGCGGCGAGCAGCAGATGCTCGCGATCGCGCGCGCGATGACGCTCGAGCCGAAGATCATCCTGCTCGACGAACCGACCGAAGGGCTGATGCCGCGCATGGTCTCGCAGATCCGCCAGATCATCGACGTGCTGCACCGCGACGGCGTGGCGATTCTGCTGGTGGAACAGAATGTGCCGCTCACGCTCGAGGCAAGCGACCGCGTCTACATCATGGAGAAGGGCGCCATTCGCCATCAGTGCCCGGCGTCCGAACTCAAGGTGAACGACGCGGTGATCCACCAGTATCTCGGAGTGTGAGGGCGATGCTCGAGTTCCTGCAAAACATTCCCTGGGACGCGATCGTGATCCAGACAGTCAACGGCATCGTCACCGGCATGATTCTCGCCCTGATCGCCTCCGGACTCACCCTGATCTTCGGCATCATGGACGTCGTGAACTTCGCCCACGGCGAGCTGTTCATGTTCGGCGCCTATATGGGCGTCGTCGTCATCACCGCGACCGGCAGCTTCTGGCTGGCGCTGGTTCTCGCCACGCTGATCGTGGCGCTGATCGGGGCCGGGCTGCAAATCACGACGCTGCGTCCGCTGCTCGGTCGCGATCCCCTGACTACGATCCTCGCGACCTTCGGCATCTCGCTGGTGATGCAGAATTACGCGCTCTGGCAATTCGGGCCGGTCGCGCGCAAGATCCCGGAGCCCTTCACCGGCCAGTTCACACTCTTCTATCTGGAATATCCCTGGTACCGCGTGCTGATCGCGGTGCTTTCGGGAGCCATCATCGGCGGCTTCTGGCTGTTCCTCAAATACGGCACCTACGGCATTTGGATCCGTGCCACCACCCAGGACCGGGTCATGGCGCAAGCCATGGGCATCCCGGTGCCCTGGGTGCACACCGGCGTGTTCGCGATCGGCGCCGGCATGGCGGCGGCGAGCGGCGTGCTGTTCGGACCGCTGGTCGGCGTCAACCACGCCATGGGGCTCGACTGGGTGCTCAAGGCCTTCATCGTCGTCGTGGTGGGCGGCATGGGCAGCCTTGGAGGCTCGATCGCCGCTTCGATCTTCATCAGCCTGCTCGAGGCTTACGCCGCGATCTGGGTGAGTCCGGCGCAGGCGGTGATCGTCTCGTTCGTGGTCCTGATACTCACGCTGCTGTTCCGGCCGACCGGGCTATTCGTTCCGACACCGAAATGAGCAAGCGCCCCACCATCATCTACTGGACCGGTTTCAGCATCGTCCTGGCGCTTCTGATCGTCGCGCCGTTGGTCCTGCCGGAGTTCTGGCGTCGCTTCGTAACGGAGATTCTCATTTGGGGCCTGCTCGCGATGTCCTCGGACATCCTGATCGGGTACACCGGGATGGTGTCGTTTGGCCATTCCGCGTTCTTCGGGCTCGGCATGTATGGCGCGGCGGCGGCGTTGTTGATGGTCAGGCCCCCCAATCTTTGGCTCGCGATCGCCTATGGCCTCGTCGGCTCGGCCGCCGTCTCGGCGTTCGTGGCGTATTTCTCGACCCGCATGCGCGACATCTATTTCGCGATCACCACGCTGATTTTCTCGCAAATCTTCTATGTCATCATCTTCACCTGGACCGAGGTGACGGGCGGCGAGAATGGGCTCAGCTTCCGCCGTCCGCCGCTCGCGATTCCCGGGCTGTACTCGGCTCCGTTCACGTCGGAGACGCTGCATTGGTTCGTGCTCGCCATGGTGACCGCGTCTTACCTGATCCTGCGGCGCATCACCCGTTCGCCATTCGGCATGGTGCTGCAGTCGATCCGCGAGAACGAGGCGCGCACCCGTGCGATCGGTTACCCGGTCGAGCGCTACAAGATCGTGTCGGTGATGCTTTCCGGTCTGTTCGCGGGATTGGCCGGCGTTCTCTATGCCATCCAAAACCGCTTCGCCGCGCCCGACTTCGTCTACTTCCTGGTTTCCGGCGAGACGGTCATTTTCAACGTGATCGGCGGCATTGGCACCCTGGTCGGACCGATCGCCGGCGCCGCCTTCTTTTTGCTGTTGCGCGAGGCATTTTCGCGTTTCTTCACCGAGTTCTATCTCATTCCAGTCGGCATCATCTTCATCGCCATCGTCATCTTCATGCCCCAAGGGTTGCTCGGCTTCGCGCGCCGTTGGCTCAATCGGTAGACTCGACGCGGCTGGCGCGTTTGTCCTTCCTCCACTAACATCTGCCCCATTCATTGAAACAAAAGGCGAGAGCAATGGCCAAGTTCGGCATCGGACAAGCCGTGCGGCGCGTGGAAGATAAGCGGTTTCTGCTCGGTCGCGGGCGCTATGTGGACGACATCGTGCTGCCCGGGATGTGCTACGGCGTCACCGTGCTCTCGCCGCACGCGCACGCCCGCATCAAACGCATCGACGTGAGCAAGGCGAGAGCCGCGCCGGGCGTGCTTTGCGTGCTTACCGGCGCCGATGCCGCGGCCGACAAGCTCGAGAGCTTCACCGCCCACCTGATGCCGGAGGATTTTGGCGCGCCGAAAGGCCACCGGACCTTCCAGCCCGTGCTTAACGGAGAAAAAGTGCGCTTCGTCGGCGACCGCGTGGCCTTCGTCGTCGCCGAAACCCAGGCACAGGCACGCGATGCCGCCGAGCTGGTCGAAATCGATTATGAGCCGCTGCCGGCCTTGGTGGATCTCGAAGATGCCGCGAAGGATGGCTCTCCCAAAGTGTGGGAGGATTGTCCGCAAGGGAATGTCGGCTTTCGCCTGATGTTCGGTAACAAGGAGGCGACCGACACCGCTTTCGGGCAGGCGAAGCATGTGGTCAAGCTGCGCGTTCCGAACAATCGCGTCTCACCCGTCTCCATGGAGCCGCGCGTCGCGATCGGCGACTACAACGCAGCCGAGGACTTTTTCACGCTGTACACCGCCTCGCAGAACCCGCACGGCGTGCGTGAGGAAATGGCGCACATCTTTGGGGTGCCGGAGAACCGCATCCGTGTAGTCTCTCCCGACGTGGGCGGCGGCTTCGGCCTCAAGGGCGGTCCGTTTCCCGACGACGCGTTGGTGCTGTGGGCGGCGCGCCGGGTGCACCGTCCTGTGAAGTGGCTGGCGACGCGGTCGGAGAGCATGCTGACCGATCACTGCGGACGCGAGATGGTTTATTACGGGGAATTGGCGCTCGACGAGCACGGGAAAATCCTGGCGCTGCGCGCACGGCTGCTGTTTCAGCTCGGCGCCTATTTCGTCGGTGCCGGGCTCGCGGCCGGTGCCATGTCGATACGCTTCATCCCCGAGGCCTACGACATTCAGACCATGCACCTGATGTCCCAGGGCCTGTTTACCAACACCTCGCAATCGGGACCCTATCGCGGTGCCGGGCGCCCGGAGGCGGCCTATTTCATGGAACGGCTGATCGAGCATGCGGCGCGCATCATCGGAATGGATCCTGCAGAGATCAGACGCCGCAATCTCATTCCCCCAAGCAAGCTGCCCTACGCGACGCCGACGCTTTGGAATTACGACAGCGGCGAGTTCCAGCGGCTCCTCGATAAATGCATCGAGCTCAGCGACTGGAAGGGTTTTCCGGCCCGGAAAAAGGCCTCGGAGAGGAATGGCAAGCTGCGCGGGCGCGCGGTGACCTACTACATCGAGTTCGGCGGCATCTTCAACGACCGCATGGATCTGCGCTTCAACCCCGACGGCACGCTGACGATTCTCGCGGGCACCCACTCGCACGGCCAGGGTCACGCCACCGTATTCGCGCAGCTCGCTAACGAATGGCTCGATGTGTCGCTCGAATCGATCCGCTACGTGCAGGGCGACACCGCCGAGGTCGCGATCGGCCGCGGCACCTACGGCGCACGCAGCGCCGTTGTCGGCGGCAACGCGCTGAAGGCGGCGAGCGACGCGATTATCGCCAAGGGCAAGCTGCTCGCCGCCGCGTTGATGGAAACGGACGCGGCGGACATCGAATTCAAGGACGGACAATATCGCGTGGTCGGCACCGACAAGGCGATCGCGATTGCCGAGGTTGCCAAGGCGTCCTATGCGCCCATGGGGCCGATCGCCGACAAGTTCGGCGTCGGCCTCGATGGCAGCGGCAGCTTCAGCCCGAATCCCCCAAGCCATCCCAACGGCGCGCATGTCTGTGAGGTCGAGGTCGATCCCGATACCGGCGAGGTCAGGGTCGACCGCTACTTCGTCGTCGACGACCTCGGTCGCGTGCTCAACCCGATGATCGTGCGCGGGCAGATTCACGGCGGCGTCGTGCAAGGCATCGGCCAGGCATTGATCGAGCACCAGGTCTACGATCGCCAATCCGGGCAGCTCGTCTCCGGCAGCTTCATGGATTATGGCATGCCGCGGGCGGAGATGATTCCCAGTGTGGAAGCGGAGCTGGAAGAAGTGCCGTGCAAGACCAACCCGCTCGGCGTCAAAGGCATCGGCGAATCCGGCACGATCGGCGCGCCGCCCACGGTGATCAACGCGATCATCGATGCGCTCGCGCCGCTCGGCGTTACAGCGATTGACATGCCCGCCACGCCGCTGTGTGTGTGGGAGACAATCCGCGAGGCACGAACAGGGGCGCCTGCCACAATAGCGTAACGCCTCACGCGCGCAGGCGCGCGCGTTGCGGCGGCTTGAGCTTCGGTGCGACCTCGCTTGCGAACAGCTCGAGCGAAGCGAGCGCCTTCTCCACGCCGTACCAGGGCGGATAGTGCAGCATCACCGAGCTGGCACCGGTCATGTCGCGCAGGCGCTCGATCTTCTTCACCACGGTTGCCGGCGAGCCGTGCAGGATGATGTCGCGGGTGAGCGTGTCGTAGTCGCGCCGGCCGGTAGCGCCTCCTTCCGAGACCGTGCCGAGATAACCCGAGGTATGGCCGCTCGCGAAATGGGCGAGGTGGCGCATGATGCCGGCCTCGCTGTCCCGCTTGGCGGCGGCATCGCTCTCGGCAACATAGGTCCAGCGGGCGATGTCGATGTGGCCCCGCGCGGGATTGGCGCGCAGGCGCGCCGGAGTTTCCTCGAGGTGCTTGCGGTAAGCCGCGGTCTGGCGCGCGAGCTCCTCGAACGGCGTCCAGGTCGAGAGCATGAGACCCAAGCCCATGCGCCCGGCAACCGCGATCGAGCGCTCGGTGGCGCCGGCGAGGAAGATCGGCGGATGCGGCTGCTGCAGGGAATGAGGAAACAACTCGTATTCGCCGTCGACCTTGAACTGGAAATGCGCGCCGCGGTGATGCACCCGCTTGTTGTGCAGAATATCCAGCAACAGCGGCAGCGCTTCCTCCTGCACCTCGCGCCGGCCATCGAAGTCGGCACCGAAGCCGTCGAATTCGTATTTGCGATAGCCGGAGCCGAGCCCGAGCGCGAAGCGGCCGTTGCTGAGGATATCGACGAACGCGGCGTTTTCGGCCACGCGCAGCGGGTTGGCAAGTGGTAGCGTGACCACGGCCGTGCCGATCTTGATCTTCTTGGTGAGCGCGGCGAGATAGGCGGCGTAAACGAACACATCCGGCATGATGCCGTACTGATTGCTGAAGTGATGCTCCGCGACCCAGGCAAAATCGAAGCCGAGCTCGTCCGCGCGGATGATCTCGCGCGTGACGCGGGCATGCACGTCGCGGTGCGGATAAGGCTCGACGTCGACGTTGGAATGGGAGGTGAAGAGAATTCCGAATTCCATGCGCCGCTCCTCGCTTTGGCGGCAGCCTAGCAAGTTAAGCCACAGTCGTCATGCCCGGGCAACGCAGTCAAGCTTGCGCAGACTGCGTAAACTTGTCTGCGCTGCCGGGCATCCACGTCTTGCTTGCTGCTGGAAAGACGTGGATGGCCGGGACAAGCCCGGCCATGACGGAACGGAGGTGGACGATGATGCAACAAATCCCGGATTGACGCGTGCATGCGCGCTGCCGAAGATTGGCGCCACCGATATGACTGACGAGGAGTGCAGCGAATGCGCAGCCGCATCGCCATCGCAATTGCGTTAGCCGTGTTTGTCACGTTCGCCCTCGCCGCTCGGCCTCATCGTGCCGCTGCGCAAAGCCCGTTCGGCGATCCCAACGCGGAGCCGGCGCCGTTCAATCCGCAGATGGCGGCGCTCATGAGCATGCTGATCCAGCCGCGCCACGCCAAGCTCGGCCTCGCCGGCAAGGCGGACAATTGGCCGCTCGCGGGCTACGCGCTCAAGGAGCTCAAGCAGGGTTTCGTGGTCGTCTCGCGCGCGGTGCCGCGCTTCAAGGGTCTGCCGGTATCGGAGCTTCTCGATGCGGCGGTTAGCCAGCCGCTCACCTTGCTCGACGTTGCGGTCAAGCTGCGCTTCCGCAGCCAGTTCGACGAGGCCTACGGCAAGCTCACGCAGGCGTGCAACGCATGCCACGCGACCACGGATCATCCCTTCATCGTCATCAAGGCGCCGGACGCCTCGCCCTTCCCCAATCAGGACTTCCAGCCGAAGTAGTAGGGCGTTTGCTGATTAACTCGTCATGCGCGGGCATGGCGCGTCCATAAGGGCGTTTACGCCCGTCTTCGACGGGCTATGGACGCGCGTAAACGCGCGCTGGCGGCCCGCGCATCCATCAAAAGAAGGGCCTTTCACGAAGTCGATGGATTGTCGGGTCAAGCCGGGCAAATGACGACGGCGGAACTGACGGGCCTCGTCTCCAGCGCGGTCGCCTCAAAACGACTGACCTCCCGACACATTTTCCTCGCCAAATCATGCTGGTCACGATGCTGCACGAGATTGAGGGCAAGCTTGCGGCCTGCCTTGCGCTGCTCGACGAGCACATGGAACTGTGCCCCCAGATCGGCGAACAGAGCCCGACCGACGGCAAGTTCAAAGCTTCCCTCGATGCGGCCATGCGGCAAGCGCGCGAGCGCGCGGAAATGGTCAAGGCCATGCTGGAAAAGCGAACGGATCCAGCCCGCGCAATTCCGGAAGAGGCAGCCTTGAGTTCCGCAAGCGTGGTTGGTTCGGTTTGCGACTTAAGCCTTGTTATTTTCTTTTTAGCTGAGTCCGATTGCGACTATTATTGATGGAACGGAAAGGCGTAATCGGTCTTCCCTTAAGAGGGAGGGATACGGATGCCGCGCTATTTCTTCCATCTCAGCTTCGGCAATCGCATCTGCCGCGACGAGGAGGGGTTTGAGTTCCCCTGCCGGGCCGCGGCGCGGGCCGAGGCGTTCGCGGTGATCCGCGATCTTGGCCATGGCCGAGGCGAAGAAAATGCGCGCGGCTGGGTTGGTTGGGTTCTGTGCGTCGCCGACGCCGAGGGCGAATTCTTGTCTCTGCCGATCGCTGAACCCCTGCTCACAGTCGCGTCGCAGCCGCCCCGATCCAAAACCACGCTGGTCTCGCTTCAAGGCCAACTGGCGGAATTGGCGCAACGGACGTTGGAGATCAGGCAGCGCACGATTTTTCTGCTCCAGGTAGATCGGCAACTGCGACAGGAGCTTGGGTCGGAGTTCGACCGCGGCGCGCGGTTAAAGTCGGTCGCCGACGGGCTTCTCTCCGGCACGCGCTCGCTGCGTTTGGCGGCTGCGGACATCAACGATCTGCGCCTTGCAACGCGCCCTCGACGTCGCGGTCGGCCGCATTTAGTCGTACTGCAGGGCGGGGCAGGAGATGAACAATCGGTAATGAAACCGCGCAGGCGTTGAGCGGGGACTTTCTCGGGTGTACAAGTTTTAGGCAGTGTGATCAGGCCGCTCGCCAAGGAGCACGAGCCCGTCCGATGGGTCAGCCCCGATCGACACACTCCTGAAACGACCTGCCCCCCCGGCGGGAGTGGAGTAAAGTCGATGCCTCCTAGCACGACTGCGGTGTTGGCTCGCGTCGATACTGCGAGAACCAATCGGTTCTTGGCCGCCCTGCCCCTGAACGATTTTTCCCTGCTGGCCCCGCATTTGCGCATCGTCGAGCTCACGCGCGGCGTGGTTTTGCACGAGGCCGGCGAGCCGATCGAGCACGTCTACTTCCCACACACCGGAATGGTCTCGGTGGTGACGATCATGCGCAACGGGGCCACGGTCGAAACCGCAAGCCTCGGGCGGACCGGCGTCATCGGTGCCGGCGCCGGATTCGGTGGGCGACGCGGCATCGGCCGGGCCATCGTTCAGCTCCCCGGCACGGCCAGCCGGATGCCGGCCGCACGATTCCACGCTGCAGCGCAGGAAAGCGCAGCGATCCGCGAGCTCGCGGTCCGCTACAACGATCTGCTGATCGCGCAGATTCAGCAGTCGGTCGCCTGCAATGCGCTGCACACACTGGAAGCGCGGCTCTGTCGCTGGCTGCTGCAGACCCATGATTGTGTGGGCGGCGACACCATCCCGCTCACCCAGGAATTTCTCGGCCAGATGCTCGGCGTGCGCCGCACCTCGGTGACGCTCGCAGCGCGCCTCCTGCAGAGCGCAGGATTGATCCGCTACCGCCGCGGCCACATTCAGGTCGTCGACCGCGCCGCCCTCGAAGACGCCGCCTGCGAGTGCTACGCGGCAATCCAAGAGCACACCGACGAGGTGTTCCCAGCAGCCGCCGCGGCCGCGGGATAACATCGGATCGCGAGTGCGTCGTCCTTGTCGGGCCTGAACTAATTATCGAGGTCACACCGCCCGCGTCTGCATGATCGCGTCCGCGATCTTCTCCGCAAGCATGATGGTCGGAATGTTGGTGTTGCCGCGCGGCACGGTCGGCATGATCGAGGCATCGACCACGCGCAGGCCGGCAACTCCACGCACCCGCCCCTCCATGTCGACGACCGCATTGCGATTGTTGGCAGGCCCCATGCGGCAGGTTCCGGCGGGATGGAAGGTGCCGGCGACGTTCTCGCGGATGTGCTCCGCGAGCGCATCTTCGTCCTTCACCAAGGTCGCTAGGTCGACGCGGCGATCGGCCAGCGTGGAGAAGATCGGCCCGGCCAACCACGGTGCGACATCGATCGCCTTCGCGATCGCCGCGCTGGTTATCTTGTTGCTCGGGTTGATGCGATTGAGCCGGCGCAGGCGGTCGGCGAACTTCACCGGGAAGGTTACGCCGCGCACGGCGCGCACTTGCTCATGCGCGAGAATTTCCACGGCGCGCCGGAAGGCCAGCATGAAGCGCTTGAGGTCGAGCTCGTGGCCGACGAAGTTGAACTCGACGCAGGGCGGCGCGTCGCCCGGCGCGGTCAGCGAGACGCGGCCGCGCGCCATCGGCTTGAGCAGGCTCGGCGCAAGGTTGGCGATTTGCAGGCCGAGCGGGCTCCACGAGGTCTTGCACTGCAGGTTGATGTACAGGTCGGCGCGCGGCGCGCCGGGAAGCCCCGACGAATAGCGCAGCGCGGTCATGGGATGCGGGCGCACCGATGCGGCCTGGCGCGCGTGCGGGCGCTGCAGCAGGCCGATGAACAGGATGGCGTGGTTGGAAAGATTCTCGCCGACCCCGGGCAGATCCGCGCGCACCTCGATGCCGAGCGCCTGCAGATGCTCGCCGGGCCCGATGCCCGAGCGCATCAGGAACGCAGGCGAATGGATGCCGCCTGCGCACAAGATGATCTCGCGCGCGGTGAAGCGTTTGCTTTCACCGGCGACGATCGCGTTGACGCCGGCGACGTGGCGCCCCTCGAACAGGAGCCCCGTCGCGGCGGCGCCGGTGAGGATGGAAAGATTGTTGCGGCGGCGTACCGCGCCGTCGAGATAGCAGATCGCGGCGGAGGCGCGCTTGTGCGGCCAATTGCTCATGGGTACCGCGCCGTAGCCGTCGCGGAAATCCGCGTTCATGTCGGCAATGAACGGCATTTGCCGTTCCTCGGCATAGGCGCGCACCGCCTTCGCCAGCGCCGGCCAGTCCTCCGGCTTGGTGCGGCGGATCGGCACTAGCCCGTCGGAGCCGTGCAGCTCGCCGGAGAAGTCCATGTCATGCTCGAGCTTGCGGAAATACGGGAGCACGTCCTTCCAACCCCAGCCGGTCGCGCCGGAGGCTTCCCATTCCGCATAGTCGTCGGGCGTTCCGCGATGGGCGACCATCCCCATCACCGAGGAGCCGCCGCCCATGATGCGGCCTTGCAAGAAAGTCACCGCCGGCGAATTGTCCTTGCGCCGCCAATGCGCCTTCAGGTCGGGCCAGAAATAGGCATCGTTGTAATAAGACGTGGCGTAGGTATCGAGCACGTCGGCGGGCTCTTGTCCCGGCGGCGTATCCGGCCCTGCTTCGAGCAGCAGTACTTTTGTGCCGGGGCGCGCAGAGAGCCGACTGGCCAGCACGCATCCAGCGGCGCCGCCGCCGACGATGATGGTGTCGAAGCTGGCCGGCATCAAAGCTGCCCCATGCCGCGATTCGCGCCATCCTAGAGCACGTTTCGCCCACGTGGAATCGACGGCGCGCGGAACGATTTGGCCGCTCATTCGGCGTGGACGGGGATCCAGGCCATCCGGTCCAAATCTACGGTCTGGCCCTGCTTCGCGGGACGGCGGGTTACTCCATACCGATCACCTCGTTAGAGTGGCTCGATGATCCGCGCAGCCATCGTCGGCCTGGGGCGCTGGGGACGCGCGCTCGTTGCGTCCGTGCAGGGCAAGAGCGACGCGATCCGCTTCGTGCGCGCGCATACGCGCACGCGCGCACCGGCGGAAGAATTCTGCCTGCAGCATGATCTGCGCCTGATCGACAGCTACGAGGAAATTCTCTCCGATTCCGGCATTGATGCCGTCGTGCTGGCCACGCCCCACAGCCTGCACCAGCAGCAAATCGTGGCGGCCGCTACGGCGGGCAAGCATATCCACGTAGAAAAGCCGGTCACCTTGGATCGGGCGAGCGCCGACGCGGCGGTCGCCGCGGCGCGCAAAGCCGGCGCCGTGCTCGCCGTCGGCTATTGCCGGCGCTTCCATCCCTCGGTGGTCGCCCTGCGCCGGCACCTCAAGGACGGCAAGCTCGGTGCCGTGGTTGCCATGGTGGCGCAGCACACCACCAGCACCGGGCAGTTCATTGCGCCGGACAACTGGCGCGCCGCCCCGGAGGAGGCGCCGGGCGGAGCCCTGACCGCGGTCGGCGTGCATGCGCTCGATCACATGATCGAGTTTGCGGGCAAGGTGCATAACGTGCGCTGCGTCACCGCGCGCGTCATTCCCGGCCCGTCGGACGACACGACAAGCGTACTGCTTGAGTTCGCGAGCGGCGCGAGCGGGTTGATCTTCTGCTCGGTCGCGACCGCCACCAATTTCAGCTTCACGCTCTATGGCAGCAAAGGCCTGGCCGAAGTTTCCAAGCCCGATCTGCGCTCGTTTCGTTTCGTTCCCACGTCTGACCGGCCTCCCACCGGCGCTGTTATGGCGCCCCCGGATGAGGTCAGCGAACACGGCGCCTTCGACATGCTCAACGCGGAGCTCACAGAATTCGCGCGCGCGATCCGAGAAAAAAAGCCGTACCCGATCCCTCTCGACGATATCCTCCACGGCATGTCGGTGTTCGACGCAATCGTGCGTTCGGCGAAATCCGGCAAGGTCGAGCCGGTCATCGAGCCCGCGCCGCCCAGCGGCCGATGATGACAGCAGCTACCGACTCCGCTCGTCCCCGCGAAAGCGGAAACCCAGTTCACAAATTCTCCGCAACAGGGTCTGGATTCCCGCATAGCGCGTCGAAGACGCGCGTGAACGCGCTTATGCTGCGGGAATGAGCGGCAGACTCCCAGCGGGCCCGATTCCACCTTGGCGAAACGTGCGCTAGTATTTTTCGTTCTCCAGGGAAGCACGCCATGGCAGATCAGCAATACGACCGCTCCGCCCAGGACCTCGGCAACATCGTCAATCTCGGGCACGTCAATGTCCGCATCACCGATCAGCATCTCGCGACGGACTATTACGTCACCGGGCTCGGGCTCACGCGCGATCCATTTCTCAACACCGGCGCCCGGCTGATGTGGGTCAATGTCGGCATGAGCCAATTTCATCTGCCGACCGGCCAGCCCGATGTCTTGCGCGGCGTCACCGGCTTGGTGGTGCCCGACCGGGCGGCGCTGCTCGATCGCCTGTCGCAGATGCGCAAGCCGCTCGCCGGAACCAAGTTCGACTTTCACGAAAGCAATGACGGCGTGGAAACCGTGTGTCCCTGGGGCAACCGCATTACCGTGCATGCGCCGGACGAGGCGCGCTTCGGCCGCCTCGTGCTGGGAATGCCTTACATCGCTTTCGACGTGCGACCGGGCACGGCGGAGCGCATCGTTCGCTTCTATCGGGAGGTGATGGGCGCGCTCGCCACGCTGATCGAGAACGGCAGCGGCCGTCAGGCGCGCGTGCAAGTGGGCGAGAAGCAATACTGGTATTTCCGCGAGACCGACGCGCCAGAGCAGCCGTACGACCGGCATCACGCACAGATTTACATCAGCAACTTCTCCGGCCCCTACCAGCGGCTCAAGGAGCTCGGCCTGATCACGATGGAAGTCAACGCGTACGAATATCGCTTCAAGGACGTGATCGACCTCGACACGCGCGAGGTGCTGTTCACCGTGGAGCACGAGGTTCGCAGCCAGACCCATCCGCTCTATGGCCGACCGCTGGTCAACCGCAACCCCACCCAGAGCAACCGCGATTACAAGCCCGGCCACGACACGATCTCGTGGGCCATGGGGTGAACTGGTGCCGTCATGCCCGCGCTCGTCGCGGGCATCCACGTCTTCTTCGAGCTTTGCAAAGACGTGGATGGCCGGACCAAGCCCGGCCATGACCCGGAAAGCGATGCGCGCTGAACGAAACACCCGGGAACGAGCATGCCCCGCGCGCTGATCATCGGCGGCTCGCTCGGCGGCCTGTTTGCCGCGCATCTCCTGCGCAGCACCGGTTGGGACGCGCGCGTGTTCGAGCGCAACGCCGAAGACCTCACCGGCCGCGGCGCCGGGCTGAGCACGCATCCACAGCTCATCAGCATTCTGCGCCGCATCGGCATCGATTTCGACGAATCGATGGGCACCAAAATCGCCAGCATCCTCTGCCTCGACCGCAGCGGCCGCGTTTATCTGAAAACCGCCACCGCGCGAATCATGAGCTCGTGGGGGCGCCTCTATCGATCGCTGCGCGATGCGTTTCCCGCCGAGCGGTACTTTCTCGGCCAATCACTGCAGCGGGTTGAGCAGGACGCGCGCGAGGTTACCGCCGTTTTTGTTGATGGCTCACGCGAGCGCGGCGATCTGCTCGTTGCCGCCGATGGCGGACGCTCGACCGTGCGCGACCAGTTTTTGCCGGCATTGCAGCCGGAGTATGCCGGTTATGTCGCCTGGCGCGCCATGCTCGACGAGAGCGACATTCCGCGCGACATCCGCGCGGAAATTTTCGAGCACTACACGTTCTGCCTGCCGGAAGGGGAGCTGTGCCTCGCCTATCCCGTTCCCGGGCGTAACAACGAGACGCAGGTCGGACGCCGCGCCTACAACATCGTTTGGTACCGGCCCGTTGATCCGGACCGGGCGCTGCCCGACCTCTGCACCGATGCACAGGGCCGCTGTCACGGCACCACGATCGGGCCGCCGCTCATTCGGCCCGACGTCGTTGCCGCTATCAACGCCAGCGCACGCGCATTGCTGGCGCCGCAAATCGCCGAAATTCTTGAACGCACGGCCCAGCCGTTTTTTCAGCCGATCGTCGAGCTGGCGCCGCCGAAAATCGTGTTCGGGCGGGTGGCGCTGCTTGGCGATGCTGCCTTTGTGGCGCGACCCCATGTCGGAGCGGGGGTGACAAAGGCGGCGCTCGATGCTGCAAGCTTGGCCGACGCGCTCGTGGGCAACGACGTCGCCGCCGGGCTTCGCCGCTACGAACGCGAGCAGGTGCCATTCGGCAGGGGATTGGTGGCGCTCGGGCGTCAGGAGGAGGGCGCGTATCTGAGCGCGCAGCTCAAGCCGCGCGAGCAGCGCAGCGCAGCCGAGCGGGCATGGAATCTCGAAGAGTTGCTGCGCTTCCACCACTTGCGCAGCGAAAAGCTCGCCGCGGTGCTCGCACAGTCCCGGCGCCAGTTGTGACGGTGTCGTCCCGGCCGAGCGCGTCAGCGCGAGAGCCGGGACCCATGCGCCGTGCGCCATCGAGTGGCCATGGAGCATGGGCCCCGCTACGGGTCCCCCGAAAATCGCCGGGCCCAGTCGCGCAGTGATCGTGCTCTCACATCGGCGATTTTCGTGGGTGCCCGGCGCGGGGACGACACCATCTTGATCGGCGCTATTACTCCGCGGCCACACGGCCACGCGCCGGCTTGCCGGTCGGAATGTCGTAGCTCGCCATGAGATTCTCGACGAGACCATTGAACTCGGCCCAATCGGTCTCACGGAAGGAATGATTGCGGATGATGAAGGCGGCACCGGCATAGAATTTTTCGTATTGCAGGTGGCGGCCGGCAAATTCGGAACCGACCATGTCCCAGGCAAGCTTGAAAAGCTTCATCCGGGTCAAGGCGTCGGCCTGTGGCGTCTGCCAGTAGGCGGCGAACTGCTTGGCCAATTCCGGGTCGTCCATCACCGAAATATCGGCCGGCATCTGGAACACGCCACCGCCGCACAGCTCGCGCAGCTCGTCCACGAACTTGCTGTAGTTCTGTGTGCACCAGTCGAGGCCGGCATACATGAAGCGGCGGTTGAAGCAGACATAACCGTCAGGCCAGCTTTCGAATGCGTTGATCTGGCCGTGCACCAGCCCACCGATGGTGCCTTCCACCGCCGCCATCTTACCCAAGGTCTCGCGCACCGCGGGGATCTGATCGGCGCCGGTCGCCTGCGCGACCTTGCTGCACAGGCCGAGCAAGAGGCGCATCTTCGACCAGTATCGCACGTTGGACTGATGGTTGCCGAAGCAGTGGCTTGGCGTCTTGATGTAGATGTCGCGCGAGAGCACCGCGTCGTCGTGCACGAACACGTTCTCCCATGGCACCTTGACGTTGTCGCACAGCACCATGCTGTCGCTCTCGTCGTAACGCCAAGCGAGCGGCGAATCGAATTCCGACGTGCAGCCGAGCGCGGCGGGCTTGCGTGACCACAATGTGAGCCCGGGCGCGTTGCACGGCACCGCGCACGTGATCGACTCCTTTTTCTGGTCGGGCGCGAGCGGCAGCACGTTGCCGATCCAGATTTCGTTGGCATAGACCGCCCCCGTCGCGAGCATTTTCATGCCGGAGATCACGACGCCATCGTCCGCTTCCCGCACCGCGCGCAAGGTCGGCACCGGCAGATTTTGGCGCTGGTAGAATTCCGGGTTGCGCGCGGCTTGGGGCGGCAGCACGGCATAGACGACATAGACATCGTTATCGCGCAGGTGACGATAGTAGCGCTGGAGATTGTCGGCGTGTGCGCAGGGGGCGGGGAGCGCGTCCGGCTTCATTGCCATGCCGGTGACGAACGAGGCGACGTGATCGGGTGAGCGGCCGAACATGCCGAACGTCGCATCGGCGATGCGGCGATGCCCGAGCATGCGACGCTGCAAGTCATCGCGCGTGCGCGGCTGCAAAAAATAGACGGAATGGCGGCTGCCTTCCTCCTCGTAAGTCAGTATTTCGCGGTTCGCCGGATCTGCCTTCATGTCGTATAGCGCGGCGACGGTCGCCGCGGCATTGCAGAAGGCGGGATGGCACGTGACGTCGTCGACGCGCTCGCTGCCGATGTAAACGACGCGGCCATCGCGCAGCGAGTTGAGATGCTCTTTGCCGGATCGCAGCATCGTCGGCTCCCTCGAATGCCTGCGGGGAGAACCTAGCACATCGGCTCAGCGCGGGTTTGGCAAGACGCCATGGCGCGCCGACCGGGGCGGCCGGGGGAGATAGCGCTGATCAGATGCTCGGGCCGAGCGATCCCGCCCGCTGTTTTATGTTGCGTTGTTCAAGCTAGCTGGAAGCGCTCGCCGGAAGGTCCGCGTGCGGCATGCGTGTTCCTGACTTTCGCGCGCTGTTTCAGGCCGCGCCGGGCCTATATCTCATCCTCACTCCCGACTTGACCATCGTCGACGCCAGCGATGCCTATCTGCGCGCGACCCTCACCGACCGGCGGAGCATCGTCGGCCGCGCGCTGTTCGACGTTTTTCCCGACAATCCCGACGATCCCAACGCCACCGGCGTGCGCAACCTGCGGGCATCACTGGATCGCGTATTGCAGTTCCGGCGGCCCGACGCGATGCCCGTGCAGAAATACGACATCCGGCGTCCCGATGGCGGGTTCGAGGAAAAGTACTGGAGTCCGCTCACCAAGCCGGTCCTTGATGACGCCGGCGCGGTGGAATGGATCATCCATCGGGTCGAGGATGTCACCGAAATCGTGCGCCTCAAGAGCGAACGGGCGGAAATCGACACGCTGCTCCAGGAGCAGCAGCTCCTGGTCAGCGAGCTGCGCGCCACCAATCACGAACTCGCCGCGAGCCAAAGAGAATCGAAGAGCCGCGAGGTGCTTCTGCGCTCCATCGTCACGACCGTGCGCGACGCCATCGTGGTCATCGACGAGGGCGGCATCATTCAGCAGTTCAGCGGCAATGCGGAGCGGATGTTCGGGTTCCCCAGCGGCGAAGTACAGGGCCGCAACGTGAGCATGCTGATGCCGGAGCCGCATCGGGAGCAGCACGACGGATATCTGCGGCGTTATCTCACGACCGGCGAACGGCGCATGATTGGCGTGGGACGTTTCGTCGTCGGCCGGCGCAAGGACGGCACGACGTTTCCGATGGACCTTTCCGTGGGCGAGGTGATGCTGGAAGGAAAACGGCAATTCGTCGGATTCGTGCGCGATCTCAGCGAACACCACGAGCGCGAGCAGCTGTTGCACGAGGTGCAATCGGAGCTGCTGCACATGTCGCGCCTGAGCACGATGGGGCAAATGGCCTCCACGCTTGCGCACGAACTCAATCAGCCGCTCGCCGCGATCAGCAACTATCTGCAAGGGTCGCGCCGGCTGCTCGAGCAGGGCACCGACGAGCGCTCCGCGCAATTGCGCGATGCGCTGGACAAGGCCGGGGAGCAGGCGCTGCGCACGGGCCAGATCATCCGGCGGCTGCGCGATTTCGTCGCCCGTGGCGAGCCGGAATGGCGCATCGAAAGCATCAAGCGCTTGGTCGAGGAGGCGAGCGCGCTCGCCCTGGTCGCCGCCAGAGAGCACTCCATTCGGGTCGCGTTCCAGCTCGACCCGTCGCTTGACCTCGTTCTGGTCGATAAGATTCAAGTGGAGCAGGTGCTGCTCAATCTCCTGCGCAACGCCTTGGAGGCGATGGAAACCTCCGCTGGAAACCGCGCATCTTGCCGTGCGCGCTTACCAATCCGCCCGATCGTTTCTCGACGTGCTGTCCGCGGCCGATGTCGGCTGCGTCATCACCGACGTGAAGATGCCGGAAATGGACGGGCTCGAGCTTGTGCGTCAGGTTCGCCGTCGCAATCCCGAACTGCCCGTCATCGTCATCACCGGCCATGCCGATGTCCCACTTGCCGTTGATGCAATGAAAGCAGGCGCGGTCGACTTTATCGAAAAACCGTACGACGGCGAGGCTTTGCTGGGATCGGTAAGATCGGCGCTAAGCGTCCGGGGTAGCAAGCCGCCGCGCGACGGTGAGCGAGCGGAAATCGAGACGCGCTTGGCGGTGCTGACGCAACGTGAACGCCAGGTTCTCGACGGCCTTATTGCCGGACGTTCCAATAAGGTGATTGCGCATGATCTTGGCATCAGCGCACGCACGGCCGAAATCTACCGGGCCAACGTCATGGCCAAGATGCAGGCAACCAGTCTCTCGCAACTGGTGCGTATGGCATTGATTGCGGCGGCGTAAGGAACGCGGCTCCCTTTTGATTTTGTTTGATGTTTTGCCCTTAGGGACAATATCTTTTTCGTTTGAGCCATATCAAGGAAACTCTCCTAGTACTTATGCTTATTGGCAAGAATCAGCTTTTCAGCCTTGCGATGGGAGCAAGGCGATTATGAAGGATTCTCAGTCGGTGCCAGTCGCTCAGCAGGTCGTTCGCGTGATCGACGACGATCCTGCGGTGTGCAGTTCGCTCAAATTTTCGCTTGAGATCGAAGGATTCGCCGTTCGCGTCTATCCGGGCGCTTACGAGCTTTTGAACGAAACCGATCTGCCGGCCAAGAGCTGCTTGCTGATCGATTACCACATGCCGGTAATGAACGGCCTGGAATTGCTGGCAAGGCTGCGCGATCGCGGCATCTCGATTCCCGCGATGGTGATCACGAGCCAGCCCAGCCACAGGTTGCGCGAGCGCATCGCGGCGGCCGGCGTGCCGCTGGTCGAGAAGCCGTTCCTGGGGGACATCCTCGTGGACCACATTCGCGATGCCTTTCGCGCTGATGCCGGTCCACCCTCTGAGGGCTCCGCAGGAGCCGGCATCTCGCAATAGCGCCTCGAGCTGACCGTCTGGTTGGCGTTGCAGAGCAATCCGACCGCCGTCGCGCAGCTGTGGCACACCTTATTTTCGATTATTTCGAGCCGCTTTAGCCCCGATTCTCAACGTACGTACCTGTGCGTGCGCACGCAGAGCACTACAATCTCACGCTGCGGGTTGCGTTCCGATTTATCAGAAATTCGAATAGCCAGCGGCTATAGGAAAAATGATGCGCATCCCGCGCGTTTTGCGTAAGTAGTTGTACGAGTCCAGAGAATCGCTAGAAATTCTTGCCAACGCTTGCCCATAGATAGAAAAACGCAAGCACGCGCACTGGGAGGATGCCATGTTCAAGGTGCTCACCTGCCTCACGGTCGAGCATGATTGGCGGCTTGTTCTGCTTGCGGTTCTGATCTGTTTTCTCGCCAGTCTCACCGCAATCAATTTGTTTCATCGCGCGCGCGCCGCCAGCGGCCGGACTCGGCTGGGCTGGCTTGCGACCGCCGGAGCCGCGGCCGGATGCGGGATCTGGGCGACGCACTTCATTGCCATGCTTGCGTACGAGCCAGGCATTCCGATCGCCTATAGCGTCAGCCTGCTCGCACTTTCCTTGACTGCGGCCGCAACGGTGACCGGGATCGGGCTTGGGGTATCGCTGGCGAGCCGCGCGCGTTGGGCTGCCGCGCTCGGCGGTGGCATCGTCGGCGGTGGCGTCGCCGCTATGCACTACTCCGGCATGTGGGCGTTGCAGGTGCCGGGATATATCACCTGGGATCCGGCGCTCGTAACCACTTCCATTATCTTCGGCATCGTATTCGGCATGGGCGCGCTCGCGACCGCAATTCGTCGCGACGAAATAGGTGCCACGCTGATCGCCGCAGTGTTGCTCACGCTTGCAATCGTCTCGCACCACTTCACCGCGATGGGCGCGGTCGAAATCGTGCCGGACCCCACCCGTCTCATCGATGCCTTCTCGCTGTCGCCGACCATGCTGGCGCTTGCGATCGCCGGCGTCGCCATTGCCGTGCTCGGCATGAGCCTCGCCGGCGCTTTCGCCGATCGGCGCTTGCGGGAAAAGGACGTGCTGCTGGCGACGGCCCTCAACAACATGGCCCACGGCCTGTTGATGTTTGATCGCGAGAAGCGACTGATCCTTTACAATTCGCGCTATGTGGAGATGTCTGGACTCTCCCCGGACCAGGTGAAGCCAGGCGCGACGCTTCGCGACACGCTCATGCATCGCAAGGAAGTTGGAAGCTTCTTTGGCGACGTCGACGAGTATTGTGCAACCCTCGATGCGGCGATTGCCAAAGGCAAGACCACCAGCACGGTGCAGAACAGGGCGGACCATCCATACCGTGTCACGGCCGATGCCGGACGGAGGATGGGTGGCCACCTACGAGGATGTGACGGAACGGATCTCCGCGCAACGCGAGCGGGATCGAACCCGCGATCTGTTCAATCTGATCGTCGAAACCGTGCCGGTTACGATCTTTGTGAAGAACGCCGAGGATCGGCGTTTCGTGCTCGTCAACCGAGCCTGCGAAAACGATTGGGGCCTTGCCCGCTCGGAAATCCTCGACAAGACGGTCTACGATATTTTCCCGAAAGCGGCTGCCGACGACATCAACGACCGCGATGAGCGGTTGTTGAAAGGTTCAGCTCCGCTCTATTTCGATGAACACGCAATTGAACTGCCGCGCCGCGGCAAACGCTTCGTCACCTCCAAGATGTTCGTGGTTCGCGGCCCCGACGACTCCGGCCGGTACATCGTCGGTGTCGTTGAGGATGTGACTGACCGCAAGCTGTCCGAGGAACGGCTCCGCCAGACCCAGAAAATGGAGACGATCGGCAATCTTACCGGTGGTCTGGCGCATGACTTCAACAATCTATTGACGGTCATCATCGGCAATTTGGACGTGCTGCAGGAGCTCACCGGCAGCAACCCGGCGCAAAAGAAGCTCGTCGAAATGATTTTGGAAGCGAGCCTGCGTGGCGCGGAGCTCACACAGCAGCTGCTGGCGTTTTCGCGTCGGCAGCCGCTACACCCCAAGCTCACGAATCTCGCGAACCTCATAGAGAAAACAACGCGCCTGCTGACGCGGACGTTGGGCGAAAACATCCGGCTTGACGTGCAGACCGAACCGGATGTGGGCTCGATTCTGGTCGATGAGGCACAAATGCAAGCGGCCTTGATCAATATGTCGGTGAACGCCCGTGACGCGATGCCGAACGGCGGCACGCTCACCATCAAGACCGGTAAATCGCATATCAACGGCCAGGAGGCAAACCGCCCGTTGGGACTTATCTCGGGTCAATACTCCGTGGTCGAGATCAGCGACAGCGGCTGCGGCATGTCCGCCGAGGTTCTGGGGCGCATCTTCGAGCCGTTCTTCACGACCAAGCCGCAAGGCAAGGGAACCGGCCTTGGGCTGAGCATGGTCTATGGGTTCGTGCGCCAATCCGGCGGCTACATCAGCGCGGAAAGCGAATTGGGCAAGGGTACCACGCTGAAGCTGTACTTCCCCCGCAGCGAGATCGACGAGGCCCGGGCCCACGTGGGGGTCACGGTGCAAGAAGCAGGCCCCACGGCCAGAACGGAGCTTATTTTGGCGGTGGACGACAATCCCGCGGTCTTGGCGACCACAGTCATGCAGCTCGAAGCGCTCGGCTACCAGACGGTCACCGCCACGAGCGCGGCGGCGGCATTGCAGATACTTGATCGCGATGTGCAGGTCGACGTGCTGTTCACCGATATCGTCATGCCTGGCGCGATGAACGGTCGCGAGCTCGCCAGACTGGCTCGCCTCAAACGGCCCGGGCTCAAGGTGGTGTATGCGTCGGGATTTCCCGGAACGGACTCGATCGTCGGCGCGGATGTCGATCTGGATGCCCCCCTGATCGCCAAGCCATACCGGAAAAACGATTTGGCGAAGGTGCTGGATCAGGTCCTCAAGGGGCCGGCGATGCCGGCCGTGAGCGTGAGCGCCGTTGCAGTGGAACGGCTCGCAAGCCCGGCGCGGCCGCAATAGGCGTCCCCGCCGCTCATCCGCGATAGCGCGTCCCATATGCGCTTTGTGGCGAAGCGATTGGTCGAGTCCTCGCGCTAATTGCGTTTCGCCTCGTACTCGGCAGAGCGGTCCTCGCCGGCAATTTCAGGCGCGATGGACTCTGGTTCCGGCTCGAGGGCTACGGCTTTGGCCTTGTATTCCTGAGCCATGGCGATGAGACGGTTGGACACCTGCTCATCGGACACGATCAGCGAAAGTCGCAGGCAGATATCGGCTTGTCGCAAGAAATACGCAGGACTAGGCATGCAGAGCTCCCCAGCTTCTGTTGCCGGCAACGCACCGGGCAGCCAGCGGTTCCGAAAAAGCTGCGATTTGTCCTCAGACCAGCCGCGCCTGTTAACAGCCCAACGGCGCAGGTCGAGTAGCGATAATCTCCGGATTCCAGGCACTTACCGGCTGTGAGAACGCGGGTGCGCCGGCGCTGGCGCACACCAATTTTCAACCGATCAGGCGAAATCGGCGGTCGCCGCCGGGCCGGAGGTCGAACCTGCCTTCGCCCAGTAGCGTGCGATCAGGATGGCGGCTGCGGCAACAAACGCGCCGGCGATCACGTCGACGAGGTGGTGCCCGCCCTCGGGCAGCGTGGCCACGATCACAACCGCATTGAGCAGGACAAGCAGAACGAACAGGTATCGTACCCCGCGCACGGCGTAAGGCGTGATGATCGCGAGCGTCGCGTGGAACGACGGGAAGACGACGATCCCCTCGACTTTGTCGAGCACCAGTTCGGTACTCGTCCGCAGCGACATCAGGATCTCGTGCCGCCGCAT
>Ga0306918_10000233_pt1 | contig 23906 bp, 33 predicted proteins | sample tim00Cox0000000H_FD_203315 | JGI IMG/M metagenome (GOLD analysis project Ga0306918, IMG submission 203315) | Lab enrichment of tropical soil microbial communities from Luquillo Experimental Forest, Puerto Rico - timezero.00C.oxic.00.000.00H (v2)... | ecosystem: Environmental > Terrestrial >... | reverse complement strand
ACGACGCCTACCCAATTTGGCAAAATGGTCCGAACCCGACGATCAAACGTCGGATTGCTGCCAGTTTTGGGCAGGGGAATTAGATTCAGAGATTTCAGGGATGCCATTCTGTCCTCCTTTAGGTTGCGGAGGACAAGAAATTATAAGACCAGAATGCTTATTCTCAAACCGAAGATTGCAATCCACTTACGATGCACGCCAACACCCTGTGTGGCGCCCCCACCGAATGTCCGCTTTCGGGGGTAAAGCAGACATTGCAAATTCCCACCGTCGTGTCCGCTTTTGACCCAGAGCGGACATTGGCTGGGTGCGTCTCAATGTCTGCTAATGCGCATAACGGACATGGAGTTGACATCACCGCGTCGCTTAACTGGCCACAAATATGCTTTTCTATCCGCTCTTTTATTAGTCGGCGCTTACCCAAGTTCCAACCATTTGAGCTCGGTCTGACTCGCGGCCCTGCGGACGCTACTTCCAGCTGCTGGAACCATTTCAGTTTTGCACTTTCTGAGGCGAGGCTGCGCGTGAGAACTTATTTCGCCGAAGCTGCGGCATCCTTGTTTTTGTTACGAGATACATTGACCGCAATGGCTTTGCCGCCAAACCATTTCTTTTGCATCGCTTCGCGAACCAGTGCGCCGACGCCAGGCGAATAAGGCCGTCCGCGGACAGTTACAAGATTCACGCGTCGCCAAAATTCCGGTTCGACCACTGGCAATGCAACGACGCCGGCATGGCTGACCGCGTTAATGGGCATAAAAGCGAAGCCCAAGCCGGCGGCGACCATCGCGAGCGTCCAATCGTCTCGCTCGCTCCAGTAAGTCGGTGTGCAAGTTACCCCTTTTTCCTTGAGGATGTGGTCCGCATAGCCGGCGAATTCGCAATTCATGCGATGGATATAGTTTTCGCCGTCCAATTCCTTGACCGGAAATGCACCCTGGTTGGCAAGGCGATGCCCACGAGGTACGGCAATTGCCATTTGCTCCATGAACAGCGGCAACGCGTGGGTCCGCTCATCGACTTCTTCTCCCGGCAACGCATAAACCGCGACCTCGAGCTCGCCTTCGAGCAAGCGACCGCGTAAGTCTTTAGCGCTTGCGTCGCATAGTTTCAGTTCGAGGCCATTATGTCGGGTCTTGAGTGCTGCAATAAGATCGACGATTTCAAAAGGCGAGATTGTGCTCATGATACCGAGCTTGAGCGGCACTTTTCTGAATTCAGTCAGATCCTGAGATGCGCGCTTCGCTTTCACAGCGGAGCTATAGATCGTCTCCAGGTGCGGCCGGATCATCTGGCCGAGATCGGTAAGATGCGTGAATTTATGCTCGCGATGAAAAAGCGGTCCGCCGAATTCCGCTTCGAGTTGCTGTATCGCACGTGACAGCGAAGGCTGCGCGACGTTGCATTCTTCTGCTGCACGCGAAAAGTTCAAGTGCTGCGCGACCGCAAGAAAATAGCGCACTTGATGCATTTCCATTGCGATAGGGCTCCGGAAAACGCCGTCCGCTTTTGATAAATTGCACAAATGGTCGTCAACTGCAATGAAGCCGCGAATTCACGGCCACGCTAGGCCCTATCTAGACCGAGGCGTTGTGGAGGCCAAACTGCCCGGCAAGATGAGCGCTTATCGACCCTTCAAGGCCCGACGAAAACAATTGGACAATTGACGGTCGCCGCCCCAGCGGCCAGCAGCTTTGCCTTGAGCGCCGTATCTAGATCGTGCACCGACGGCCAATCGGCATTGTCGTAGACCGCCACCAACCACAGCGGAGAATAGCCCGTATCGCCAGGAAGGGTGGCAGGGACGTTGTGGGTCTGTGGAGAGTTAGGCTCGGCGCGGAAACCGGAACCCGGCCCACCGTTTGGTTGGCCAGGATTGACGTTGAAGGTCACGTAAATTGGCGACACCGGCACGTTGCTTCCCGCCGCTGACAAAGGCGCCTCATCGAAGCTGAAGTATTTCGCGACGCGGCCTCGATGCCAAGCGCGTTGAAGGTCGGTGCTTGCACCCTTTAATCGCGCGTTCGCGCGCGATTTGTCGGGCACCACCGGCATGTTACGCAACGTGCTCGTCTGCTCCGTTTTATAGCCGGCCTTCAACAGCGCCGCCGAATCCGTGATGGAGTTTGCCACATAGTCTTTCGGTACCCACGCCTTCCACACCTGCCGAAAATCGTTGTAGCCCTTCTCCCCGGGCAGCGTATCGATAATGTCGAGTTGGCCTCGCACTGGCTTGTCTTCGCCCTCGCGATACAGCACATAAACCGGCGCCGGTGTCGTGCCTTGGACGTCGAAATTGTAATAGCGCACCGGCTTACCCGTGGTAGGCGACAAGCCTTGCGTGATGAACGGTCCGGTATCGAAATCGACCGGCTCGTTGGGGCCGGGCAGATGATTTTCGGCGTTTCGCAATTGCAAGTGCGCTGCCTTGTCACTGAAACGATCCACTTCTGCAACTGGTGCCTTGTCGGGATCCAGAGGCTGCACCGCAACTTCAGTAGTGCCACTTTCTGCGGCGAAGATGACCGCGGCCGGCAGCCCCGATCCGCCAAAGAACGCCGACACTGTTCCGGACGTCGCGGCGACATATTGCATGCCATCAACTGCATACGTGATCACACCGCCGCCGATGCTGCCGCCGGTGTTGAAGCGGTAGAGGACGTGCCCCGTCTTCGCATCGAGCACGAGGAAATCGTTGTTGAGATCCCCGGTGAAGAGGACGCCGCCCGAAGTCGCGGTAACGCCGGCAACAAGCGGCGTGGGTGAGGCATACTTCCAGCGCTCTTTCCCGGTTGAGGCGTCGAGCGCGGTCAGCCAGCCCTTTGACCTCTCGCGCGGGTCGGAGACAACCGCCCCGCCGTAATAATGCATGCCCTGCATAATCGGCGGGTCCTTGGATACCCTGCTAAAGACGCCACACCAATCGACGGCCGGAACGAAGAGTGTGTTGCTGCCGGGATCGTGGGCAGGGCCGTTCCATTCCATGCCGCCTAGCAGACCGGGACAACGATGCACTCCTTCGACCGTCGGCGGTGCATCGATGTTTTCGCGCGTCGTGATGGGGACTTCGTAGAATTGCTGTTGGCTTGTACGATCAATTAATCGCAGCAAACCATCCTTGCCGCTCACTGTGATCACTTGGTGCTTGTTACCGTTGATAGTCGTTTCGAACAGCGGACTGACTTGGCTGAGGTCGGCATCGTGCACGTCGTGCGGTATGAACTGGCGATACCAGACTAGCTTTCCGGTTTTGGCGTCGAGCGCTACGAGCGAATCTGTATAGAGATTGGCGCCAGGTCGGATATCGCCATAAAAATCCGGCGCTGGATTACCGACGGGCAGGTAGACGATACCGGCGTTTGCATCGAGTGATAGAGACGTCCAAAGGCTACCGCCGCCATGCTTCAAAGATTCTTGGCTCTTCCAGGTATTTGCGCCAGGCTCACCGGGATCGGGCACTAGATTGAACTTCCAAACTAGCTCGCCCGTCTCAAGCTTAAAAGCGCCTATCCAGTTCTTGGCGCCGAAATCGGCACCTGCAGGACCGATAATGACGAGGTCCTTATAGATAAGTGGCGGCATGCTGAGATACTGACCTCCCGCCGCAGTCGCGATGGGCTGACTCCACAGAAGCGACCCGTCGGTCATGTCGAGGGCGATCAGATAACCATCGGCGGTTCCGCGCACGAGCCGGCCATCTTTGATGGCTGCGCCACGATTGGTAGGGGAAACCTCCTGTGCTTTGGGTTGCCACATATAGGTCCATCGCTCGCGGCAGCTCTTGGCGTCGAGAGCAACTGTGGCCCGCCCAAAGGTGAGATACATCACCCCGCGATAGACGAGCGGGCTCGTCTGCACCGAGGAGGACTGTTCCGAGCGATAGAGGCAGACCGGACGCAGGTCTTTGGCGTTAGCCGGGGTGATTTGGTCAAGATTCACGAAACGCGAGCCTGCATAATCGTGGGACGCGTAAAGCCAAGCTTCCGTCGACGCCGCAGCCCCCTCCAGATCAGCCTGAGTTGGACCCGAGATCTTCTGCTCAGCCGGCCCACTTGGCTTCGTCTCCGCTGTGCCCTTGAGTGTCGCAAGGTAGGCAAAGAGGTTGGCCCGGCCCGTCGCGTCGGGCACCATCACCGTCATCGCCGTCCCCGGCACGAGCTTGCTCGGGTCGGCTAGGAACTTAATGAAAGTTTCGGCATCCCAGGCTAGGCCCGAGCCTTGGAGTGCAGGGGTGAAATGGAAGCCCGGTAGCGATCCTGCTTTGCGTCCGGCGAGCCCGGCAAGTGAAGGCCCAATCCCGTTCACGCCAGACTGGTTGGAATGGCAGACCGAGCATTGCGCCTGATAAATTTGCTGCCCTGCATTCACATCGTCGTCGGCAAGGGCAAAACCGGCCGATGCCATCACGATCAGACTTACACTCAAGCAAACACGGAAAGTTTGCATACGAAAATCTCCTGTCGCCTAAAGTTGTCCACTTTCCTGTCCAGGTTATGGATGCAACACGTCCGCTGCTTTCTCGCGTTGGCGATTTCCGTGCCAATGTGCGACCAGACGAAATTTGAGGTCAGTTGATAGTGACCTGACGATCCACTCGGGTGAAATGCTGTTTGGCTCTGGCTTCGATAGCGAAACGCTATGGTACGGAGATACGAGCGGCGATCGAGGAACCGGCACTGAAAATTGGGGCGCCTGCTCGATCGAGATAGGCCCTTAAAGGAGAAAGGATGCGATTGCTGAGCTGTGGTTTTGGCCTCAAGATCAGAGTTAGCGGCGTAGGAGTCGGGGAATTGCACACTGCAGGGAGGATATGACGACGGTGAGCGATTGTAATCGGAACTGTACAATCTGGGCCGTCGATGGCGCGCAGTTTGGTTGCGGCGGGGAATAACACTACGGAATCGACGGAATTACCGTAACAGAAATCCTCCAACCGCTTAGGACTTGAGATTCGGTGGTCGATTCCTGGTCATTCCGCCGCGAGCGGCATTGCCGGCATTGCCTCGTGCAGAATGACACCCTCGATCGGATCGAAATTTCCTTGCCACGGCGCCTGTTGAAGTGCCTCCATTGCTGCGTTGTACCCCGCCGCTCGGCGCGCCCCGATGCCGGCTGAGCTGAAATCTATATCCTTGGTATGATTTTCGTTGCCTATGCGTGGGACTAGAAGACGCATAACGTGCATCTGCGTCACGCACCCATAGCCAGCGAGGTCCTTCACTACCTCGTTGTCGCGTAGTTCGCTTGGCATCTGGTGAACCAATTGGCTGATGACGTGACGCAACCGATGAGTCTGTTGCTGTCGCGAGATATGGCTTGCGATGCGACTTGAATACTGAATGTCCTTTTGGCGGTGGAGCACCTCCCAAATCGAGCGCGGCACCGGGCCCGTCGGATTCCACAAATGAACGGCAAAGATCAAGGAATTGCGCCGCGGATAATCGTCGAAAATGACCTCGGTCGGGGTATTCGATAGAATGCCGCCGTCCCAGTAATATTCGTTGTCAATGCAGATTGCAGGAAACGCCGGCGGCAAAGCTCCCGATGCCATGATCTGCTCAGTGCCGATCTCCGACTCACGGCTATCGAAATAGCGCATCATGCTGGTCTTTACGTTAGCGGCACCAACCGTCAACCGTGGCGAGCCAGTGTTAATGATCGAAAAATCTACCAGCTCCGCTAGCGTTTCGCGCAGCGCTGCGGTCGAGTAAAATGCGGCGTGGTCTACTCCCCACGGGAAATGCATGCTCCAGAATGCCAAAGGATTTGGCTTGAAGAATCCCGAAATCCCGCCGAGCAGCGTAGACCAGTAGGACCAGACCTCGGATACGCCCGACAGTTGGGGAAGTAACCCTTGCGCAGATTTCACGCGCCGCCAGAACTCCTCCAGTCTGGCGAGGCGATCCTCAGGCTTGTTGCCGGCGATGAGAGCCGCATTGATGGCGCCGATTGATGTGCCTATTATCCAATCGGGTTCGACTCCGGCCTCATGCAATGCTTGGTAGACACCGACCTGATAGGCGCCGAGAGCTCCGCCTCCCTGAAGGACAAGAACCACCTGCCCGTTTTTATCTTTCCGAAACTGATCTACCGCGCCTTTGACCGATGCGTCGCGCATGTCCCTCTCCGATGCTTGCCGCGGTTCACCTTTTATCGGTGAACCGTTGTCTTACTCCAGCTCGACTCCAGTAATGCGCGGTCCAGCCGGTAAAGTGGGCGATGAGCGCCGACTTAGTGGGGATGTTCATGGTCCGGACTCCCGAAAAGACTACCTTTCCAGCGTCGTCCCAGCAGAATGTCGAACACGCTTCCCCAATACCAATGCCGTTTGGCTACAGTCTCGATAGAGCCCCGCTATGAAAGCCGCGTCAAGAATTGCTGACTGATGCAGGCTCCTAATGGACAACTCATGGAGATGCCTTCCGAACACGATCTTGAAGTATTCCTTGAGCAAGCTCCACTTTCTCGCAACCGCCTCACCAGACGCTCCACGGCATCGCTGAACGCCGGCCGCTGGGTCCGGACGGCTTCCGCAAAAGTCGCCAGACTCAGCCAGTGAGGCGTCCATGTCACAGCATTGCTGGAAAACGTCCGAGCGAAGATGAAGTGGTTGACAAAATACAGTCTCCGAACTCCGGTCATCGAACAACGTCTCAGGAGGCAGGGGTCCAGATCTGCAGACTTGGCGCAATCGGGTCGGATGTTACTGCGCCGCCTTCAGTGCATCGAGCAGCTCCTCCACCGTCATCCGCCGCCGGAAATCCGGATCGGTGAACCGCGCCCGGACAAGACCGTCGCGTCCGACGACAAATGTAGCCGGTATCGGCAGCGTCCAGGCATCGTTGCCCTGATAATCGGGTAGTACTCGGCCATATGAGGTCAGCAGTCGCTTAAGATCGGGCCCGATCCAGATGGCAAGGTTAAGCAACAAGGCATAGCCGTTGTCCATATCGATCAGCACCGGGAACGGCGATGATGCTTCGCGTTTGAACTCAACCGCGAAAGGCTGCCGATCGGGCATGATGGCAACGACCTGGCCATTTGCTTCGGCGATCTTGCTGTGAACTCGGACCAGGGCATTAATGCTGATGCGGCACCATGGACACCAGTGGCCACGATGAAACGTGACGGCGATTGGCCCTCGCTCGATTAACTGTTTGAGACTGACCGGACGCCCGTTCTCGTCCGGCAGGATGAACGGCGGCATAGCATCACCGACGTCAGGCGCACCCGACCCCGCACCGCTCTCTATTAGGCGATGGACGAGACCCTCAATTGCATTTGCATACGACGGGATGATCTTGCGCACGGCGTGCGAATAGATGTCGAGCCTCTCTTGGAGCGAAGCGTCCATATCGCGGCACTGTAAGAAGACTTCGCGGAGGGCGGTGAGCGCGGCGGAGGTCATGAAAGTTCTGGGTTTTGCGTGGGGAAGCAACCTTCCTTGTGAACGGCGACAGTCAGGATAGGTGGTAATTGTGCCGATCGGTCAATCAAAATGATCCGGCAGCGGCTGTTTGCCAGCCTCTTTGCAGCTGACAGACCGCCGAAGCTGGCACCGGTGACGACTACCCGTGGATTTCGGACGGTTGCATTGGGACTGACCTCTCTCCTGAGTTATCCGGGCCTATTTGGGCCGGATCGCGGACTATGCCGCTCGTGTACAAACGTATGAACCTCGCCACGTCCGCGGGTCCAATACTCTATCGCTATGGCTTTTATAGCTATGGCATTAATGGAAATTCGCATTCGCAGCGACGAAGTCAGTGCCTGGCGGACCTGCGATCACGTTAGCCGATCTCGGATGCCTAACTATAGCTGTTGAGCATCAACACGAGAGCCACTTGGCATTTCCCTAAAAGCACTGGTGGGGCGATCCTTCCCGTATTGCTGAGGCTGCGGTTCCCCGGGGCCGAAGCGTGACAAGGGAGAATAAGCCATGACCACACGTATCCAGTTCGGCCGCGCGGCCGGCCGCAGCGCGCTCTTCGCCAGCCTCCTCGTTGGAGCGGCAACTGTCGCCACCAACGCGCTCGCCGGTGAATGCCCGGCTGGAAAAATGCAGGCCAATGTCCGGCCGCCAGTCAACACGCCGGCATCGGGCGTGACAGACACGACCTTGGGCTCAATCGATCTGGGTAAGGAACAGGTGATGCTCAAGGACCACGAATTGCGCTTCCGCAAGCTAACGATTGCGCCCGGCGGCGTCGTGCCCTGGCACAGCCATGCCGATCGCCCGGCGCTGATCTTCGTGGCTCAGGGCGAGATTGTCGAATACGCCAGTAATTGTAGCGAGCCGATCGTTCACAAGGCGGGCGATATCCGTCCGGAAACGAGCGGCACTTCGCACTGGTGGAAGAACCTCGGCGATCAGACTGTGATCCTCTACGTCGGCGACGTGCTCCACGACAAGAACGACCACAATATGTGAAGCGAACCTCCCGATCGCGTGGCGCACCGTTTTGGCAAGGCGCCACGCAATTATCAGGAGGATGTTCACATGTTGCAGATGGCTACGGCAAACCAAGCTTCGATGATGCGCGCCGATGCAGATATGCACAGCCATTCGGAAGGGGTTGTTGTGCGCTCGCTCGTGATCGGGCTCACAGCATTCCTCACCGTCGTTGACCTCTTCGCGACGCAAGCGATCTTGCCGTCATTGGCGCGACACTACGATGTGACGCCCGCCGCAATGGGCTTCGCTGTTAATGCAAGCACAATGGGCATGGCGGTCGCCGGTTTGGCGGTCGGATTCTTCAGTCAGCAAATCGACCGGCGGTTGGGCATTCTGGTCAGCCTGGCTCTATTGTCCGTGCCTACGGTACTTCTCGCATCAGCCCCGAACCTGACAGTTTTTACTGGATTACGGGTTTGCCAGGGCCTCTGCATGGCGTCGGCATTTACGCTTACGCTTGCGTATCTAGGCGAGCAATTCAACGCAACAGATGCTGGCACGGCCTTTGCCGCGTACATCACCGGCAACGTCGCGAGCAACTTGGTCGGACGTCTAGTCTCCGCTGCTGTGGCGGATCACTTCGGACTCTCTACAAACTTCTACTTCTTCGCCGCGCTCAATATATGTGGCGCTCTGCTCGTCTATTTCACCGTGCACCGAACGCCGATGATGCAGGACGTCGCACCATCGACGGAATCGCATTTCGACGCCTGGCGGCAGCACCTGCGAAGCCCGCAACTGCGCGCGAGTTTTGGTATCGGTTTTTGTATCCTGTTCGCCTTCATCGGCACGTTCACTTACGTGAACTTTGTTTTAGTCGGGTCGCCGTTCATGGTCGGCGCCATGGCTCTTGGATTTGCCTATTTCGTTTTCCTGCCTTCAATCATAACGACGCCACTGGCTGGCCAAACTGTCGCCGCTTTTGGAACGCGTCCAACATTCTGGGCGGCGATCGCGATTGCCGCGCTTGGTCTGCCGCTGGTTTTGTTGCTCAATTTAGGAGCCGTACTAGTTGGGCTCGTCCTGATTGGCATCGGAACGTTCTTTGCGCAGGCAATCGCAACGGGCTTTGTCGGCCGTGCCGCGACTTCGAACCGCGGCGCCGCCAGTGGTCTCTATCTAGCGTCTTATTTCTTTGGCGGTCTGGTCGGCAGCGCGGCCCTGGGTCAGCTCTTCGATCGGCTAGGGTGGGCCGCCTGCGTTGCCGGTATCGGCGCGGCGCTTGCCATGGCGGCGATGTTGGCCCGTCGCCTCGAAATCTCGGCGGCTTCCGCAACACGAGGATCTTAGTCCAGGAGGACCGCTATGTCTTTGACGCTCGTCCCGCCATCCTCTTCCTCAACGCTGCGGCCGGCCCTTGCGCACGATATTCGCAACGCCATGGCGGTGATCGCGCTCCATGTCGAAAAGCTGCAGAGTCTTGCTGGATCGCCAGGTGTCAAAGCGGGATCCGCGGCACATCAGCTGCTGGTGAAGGTTACGGCTCTCTGTAACGATTCGCTTCGGGAAAATGGCAGTGAGTTCTCGGCACCCAGGCGGATCAGCTTCGACATTGTCGACACTGTTCGCCAAGTCATCGACATTCTACGTCCAATCACGCCGGCGGACTTGAAGGTCAAGCTTCATCCCGATTACCGGCACATGGTTCTCGGCAATCCAAATGATGCGTTCCGTATCATTTTCAACCTGGCTCATAACGCGGTTGCGCTGGCGCGGTTCTCTGGCGAAATCACGTTACTCGATTTTCGCCTGGAGCGCCTGAAGGCGCTTACGCTGCTTCGGATCACGGACAACGGGCCTGGGATTTCGCCGCGGGCTCGCGCCCAACTGTTTCGCACATCCGCGCCAAATAGGAACACGACGAACGGGCACGGTCTGCTCATTGCCCGCGATCTGGCCGAACGCAATGGAGGGGCGCTTCAGCTCGCTGAAGCGTCAGCCGGTACGCAGTTCGTTCTTACGCTTTCGTCGCTCACAACGGTCGATACCAGTACGAGCCGTTCCCTCGGCCAGCGTGCCACATCTTGCTCGCGGTGATCTTCGCCGGTTGCAAATAGTGCAGACAAAAGGAGAATCCAAATGATCACGCGTATGGTCGCCACCGTCTCCGCAGCCTTCATTGCAGGACTTCTGCTGTTCAGCATGGCGAGCCCGCGGGCCGATAACGAAGACGGCATCGTTCGGGTTAAGAGTGCATATCCGCTCGCCGATACGGTGAATCGTCTGAAGAAGGATATCGCCGATAAGGGCATCATGTTCTTCTCTGAGGTTGACCAATCGGAACTCGCGGCGAGGGCCGGGATCAAACTTTTGCCCTCAACACTCCTGGTCTTCGGCAATCCTCCGCTCGGAATCCAGTTTTTGACATCGAATCCAGATTCGGGTCTGGACTGGCCAGTGCGGCTACTCGTCCATCAAGATGCGAATGGCGATGTCTGGGCACTGATTTCGATTGGATTGCGCGACGGCACCACATCAAAGATCGCGGTGATGCCTTCAGGATGGCTTCGATGGTCATTCAGTCCATTACTTCGAGTGTGAAGGAAAAATAGCCCGAAGGCAGCTGAGTGACCAATGGCAACCCATCGCATGATTGCGAAAACTCCGTGCGGCGTCGCTAACGTCAATCGGCAATGTTGAGGACGATGTGCTTGTACTTGTTATGATTGAACGCGGTCTTAGAGATTGCGGCGTGTAAATGTTGGGAAGCGGGGAATTCCTTTACGCTTGAGTTTTGCACAGGATCAGACAACTGCCCCCACTAAATGAAAGAGGTTACTGTCAGGCGTCGGCTCAAGCTCTACTCAAAAGCTCTGGCAACTTCGCCACATTTAGCGGCAATGCGCCGCGCCGCATCGCGCTTACATTAAGGTGGCCCTGTGCCCCAGCCGGACTAACAAGCGGACGTCAGTTTAGGCGAGCCGGTCGCGGGACCGATCGCGAAGTTGTGACATAGCTCATAACAAACAATCACAATCCACTCGCGCGGTCGTGACCTAGTCAACGTAACAAATCGCTCTCTCGCCCGAAATGCTGATCAGTGGCGCCCGAATCTAAGCTTGTGGATAGCCGATCGGGTAACTGAAACCGATGCGCAAAAGGAGATAAAAAATGCGACTCTTCACTGCCATGAAAACTTTCACGATTGTTGCCGCGCTCCTCGCGAGTGGAACTTCACTGGCGATGGCGCAAAACGGCGATTTGCAAGCAAGCAGCATTTCCGGCGACCGGGTCCTTGTTCGTACACCCAGTGGTGCGGCTGCCTATGCAGAAACCACGGCTCCGGTGATTGGGCATCAACATACAATCCGGCACCGGTAAGCTCGATTCATTGCAGCGGCCCCGGACTGAAATTCGGGGCCGAATAATAATCTACTCGCGCAGTCGACTGAATGTGGCGGCAGCGGAGGTCAGATTGATGCCGAATGCAAAAATCCTCGTCGTCGACGATGACTCCGAACTGCGCGAGGCGGTGACGGAACAACTGTCGATGCACGAGGAGTTTGAAGTTACTGCGGTGGGGAGCGGCAGAGAGGGCGTTCAGGCCGCTAAGGTTGGACGGATCGATCTCGTGATCATGGACGTAGGGTTGCCTGACATCGACGGCTACGACGCTGTACGCATCCTGCGCAAGAACGGCTTCAAGGCGCCCATCATTATGCTCACTGGTCACAACACGGATTCCGATACCATTCTCGGCCTCGAGTCGGGCGCCAACGATTACGTGACCAAGCCGTTTCGCTTTGCCGTGCTATTGGCACGCATTCGCGCCCAGCTTCGCCAGCACGAGGCGAGCGAAGATGCGATCTTCACGATCGGCCCATACACGTTCCGGCCGCGCTCAAAGCTCTTCGTTAACCCCAAGGGCAAAAAGATCCGCCTGACAGATAAAGAAACCTCGATCCTCCGATACCTCTACCGCGCCGGCAAGCAGGCGATATCGCGAGAAACGCTATTGCGGGAGGTGTGGGGGTATAATTCTGGCATCACCACTCACACGCTCGAAACACACATCTATCGGTTACGACAAAAGATCGAGGAGGATGCTGCCGTTCCCGTCATCCTTGTTACTGAGTCCAGCGGCTACAGACTCGTGCCGTAATCGTCGCGGGACCGATCGCGAAGTTGTGACATACCTCATAACAAACAATAACAATCTACTCGCGCAACCGTGACCTTAGTCACCGTAACAAATCGCGCTCGCGTCCGAAATGCTGATCAGTAGCGCAGCACAAAGGCTGCTGTCGCTTGGCCCTAAAGTCGGGGCGATAGTCAGCTCAGGAGATGTGACATGAACAAGCATTTTATCGCCAACAAATATCTTCCGATCGCGCTAGCTTTGGCTGCGTTTACCGCTGCCGGCACGGCGCCGGTGTTCGCCCAGCAGTCAGGCTGGGGCGCTGGCATTTCGACCAGGAATGCTACGCCATACATGCATAAGCAATACGGCGCAGTCGTACCGTCTAGTGTTGGGCGCTCAGACCCGTTCGGGGTTAATAGGTGGTTTAACCGATAGTCCTTCAAACCAGTCAGCGCGGCGCGGTGATATGTCCGGGGTTAAAGAAAGCGGAAAGTGCCTAACGCACTTGGATCGGTCCCGGACATTTCCATCGCAGTAAGTTCAGGCTGGCGCAATGCATGACGCGTTGCAACTTGGGTCTCTGCGCATTTGGTCAGTGCATCGCTTGTCTTAGTTCAGTTGAGGCGACGGTGATGACGGACACGTCACTTTTCTGTGTATCGGATGTGACCAGACGATCAGGGTATGAATCTGCCCCACGGGTTTTTCTGCTTCGGCCCTGGTCTGGAACACCGATGAAACCTGGAACGACGACACCGGATGTGGAGGTTTCTCGTCACGAGGAGGAAATTGATCGTCAGCGAGCCGCTTGGATGGCGGCCGCTCAGGTCGCCGATCGTGTCGCTTATGAAAAATTGCTGCATGACTGTATACCATTCATCAAGCGGGTCGCACGTGGCCGAGGGGTACCATTTGATTTCATAGACGATGTTGTGCAGGAAACGCTACTCACTGTTCACCAGGCGCGGCATACCTACGATCCGAACCGTTCATTCACAGCGTGGCTCAGGACCATTGCACAGCGGCGCGCCATTGACGGACTGCGCCGCGCTGCCCGGACGCGGACGCGCGAAGTTCATGCGCCAGACACCTACCTAAATCATTCAGATTCAAGTGGTCATCCTGAGGAAACAGTATCCCAAACCGACCACGCCAAGGTGCTCAATTTTGCCCTGAGCAAACTCTCAGCCGGGCAGCGTCAGGCAGTAGAGCATCTCGCACTTCAGTCGCGCTCGCTTGCGCAGACTGCAGCTGTTACCGGACGATCGACCGGATCACTCCGGCTGGATTGGCATCGAGCTCTTAAGACTTTACGGGCCCAATTCGGTGGCAAGGGCTGAGACCATGATCCAATTCGATTCAAATGACCGATTGATCCAGGCGCTAGGGGCCAATCTTACGACGGTTCGTCGGTTACCATCTCCCGGTCTGCGCGCCTTGATGTGGTTGGCCATTCTGGCCTCCATTGCCCTTGCGCTTGCGATGGTTTCTGACGTCAAAGCGATGAGCAGTCGTCTCATGGCGGCGCCTGACATGTGGCTTGCGGCACTGGCCTCAATGCTCACTGCTGTGCTCGCGGCCACGGCCGCATTCGAACTCTCGCTGCCCGATCGAAAAGCTATTTGGGCGCTGCTGCCATTGCCTTCTCTTTTGCTTTGGATCGGCGCCAGCGGAATGGGTTGCCTGAGGACTTGGTCTGTTGCGGAAACTTCTCCAATGCCGCCTGATCAGGTCGGGCACTGCTTGATCTTTATTCTCGGCTTTTCTCTGCCGCTATCGCTGCTGCTTATCGTCATGCTTCGGCGCGGCTTCTCATTACGACCAAAACTTACAGCGGTTATTGGCGGACTCGCTTGTGCTTCGGCTGCCGCCACGCTTCTCAACTTTGTTCACCCCTACGATGCGGCGGCAACTGATCTAGCCGTCCACGGGTTGGCGGTCACGATTGTTATCTTGGCGAATATCCTATTTGGAGCCCGACTTCTCTTGGGAGAGATGAATAGATCTGGGTTCATAGGGTGAGAACAGTGCATCTAGCGGTTACGGCAAAAGATCGTCCGCCATAACCTAGGGCGTGTACTCATAAACACTTGATGTCCGCTTTCGGGGGTAAAGCAGACATTGCAAATTTGGCCTCTCATGTCCGCTGTTGACCCAAAGCGGACATCGACAAGCTCAAAATGTTCCAAATGGAACGCGATCAAATCATTTCCTGAAGAAATATATGATTCCTAATCTTTTCCCGGCAACTGCTTGATCTCATACGCCTTCACGAACAAAAAATTCGGTAGCAGGACCGCGATTGCTGACTTTATATTTGGTTTCCCGACTTTTCTTTATGAAAGATCACGCCGATGGCACAAGCATCTGTGCTCACCGAGGCCGACATCCGACGCGTTTTTCGTATCATTGAGACGACCAGACACGCCGATCGCAACCGACTAGCATTCGTACTTTCAATCTACTGCGGTATGCGTGTTGGAGAAATCGCTGCCCTAAAAATCAAAGATGTAGCAAATCAGTATGGCGAAGCTCGGCGCGAAATAAAACTAGCGTCAGACCAAACCAAAGGTGAGCGTAGCCGCACAGTCGTTTTATCGAGCCGAGCTCGTAAGGAAATCGAGCCCTACTTGAAGCTGAATCCATATCTCCAACCCGATTGGCCACTGATCCGATCGCAGAGAGGTAGGCCATTTTCGAGCCTCACGCTTTCAATGCTCTTCAAGGAAATCTACGATTTGACAGGAATTCAGACCTCATCGCATTCAGGTCGCCGGACATTTGCGACAAGGCTCAATGCAAGGGGCGTTGGAATGCGGACGATTCAGAAGCTGATGGGTCACCGGCATATCGCAACAACGGCTTTGTACTGTGAAGTGTCCGAAGCGGTAATGAGAAGTGCTGTCGAACTGGTCTAACGGTGGCAGTGGATCGTGTCGCGGACCGCTGATGCCAGCATCGAGATGGGACGATGCCGCCATCTCGATGCACTCTCCTCACCACTTAACGGAGATAGTGCATGAAATACGTAGACGACTTGAAGAATGCCAGCGCGGCCGAATTTGACGAAGCCGAGGCCGACTGGCGAGAGACTGTCCAGCGAATGTTCGAGGGCGTGGCTGAGTGTGAACATGTCCCAACGCCCGAGGAGTTGGACAACCTCGACTTCGACCCCGACCTCGACCTCGATCACGCAATCGGTGCGATCCAAGACCATGTCGCTGGAGTCGAGCGGGCCGCACACGACTGGGTTGCCGACACCCAGGAGTGGGGCAAGGTCGCCAAGGCCCGAATCGAGGCGCAGAGGAAAACCGCTGCCGAGGATGCGAAACTTTTCTGAGTTTGGCGGTCGATGGCTGACTCTGAGAGCGGAACTGATCGCCTCTCGCGTCAAGCGTATTACTCATAGCTAGATTGCCGATTACGGTGAGTCTACCGTTGGGTGGCGCGGTCAATCCCACAAATTGTCTGTCTGAATGGGGACACGACGAATCGAGTGTATCGAATAACCACATCAGTGAATGCGGCCTAAGTGGCGGTATCGGCCTCGATCACGAGAGTACCAAGGGAAATCTTCCCTTCCCTTTAAACCGCCGCAAATAGGGTGGACGTTTGTAAGTGCTGGGGGTGCGTAACTTCGGGGACACGCACCAATGGACGACGACGACGAAACCCATCTACACGTAACGTACGCGAGTCACTTCGACATGGACGAGGCATTCTGTGCCCGCATGCGTATGGCCATAGCAGCGGGGCTCGAATGCACGCCGGTTGGTGTCATCACGACGCCCGGAACTAAAAATCCGAGATACTTCCCAACAGAGCCCCGGCCGCTGGTCTCGTCGCAGTGCGATATGGAGTATGCTTAAAAGAGTGCGTTATGGGCCGTGGTTTTAATTGGTCTCGAATAAGCAACCGCGACCGTATGCGGCGGCAGGGCGTTGAAGATATTAAAGGCGAGACACCGCCTGTCATCGGCCGACCTCCAAAACGGCCTCGCCGCAAACTAAGTAAGGCCGAACTTCGTGAGCAAGCAGCGGCAGCATTCCTTGCTTGGCGCGAAGGCCAGTCAGCTAAAGACAAATAGTCTGCGCAGCTCACGTCCCGCATCCGGCTACGCCAGCCAACGAAGCCGCGAGCGGATTTCGTCGTCGTAGCCCATCTGCGTTTAGCTCGCTTTACGTATCTCCTCGACTTCCGAGACAGTCACCGGAGCGGGTTGCTCGATCACCTCAGCAGCGACGGTTTCGACTACTGGAGCGACGGGCTGTTTGACTTTCGGCGCAGCTTTCTTCACTGGCGCGGGTTTGGGCTTGGTCTTGGCAACTGTCCGCTTCGTCGCTTTAGCAGCCTTTGATGGCTTGCGTGCTTTAGCGCGTGCTATCGTTGCCTTACTCTTCTTTACTTTTGATTGCTTCTTGCGTTTGGCCATGATCCGCCCCGTCCTGATTGGTGGTCTGCGATGCATTGATGCCTGATCGCTGAGTCCCGGCAACCCACCGAACGAGTTATCAACAGATCGCTGCTTGTGCGCGCCTTGACGGTCTTGGGTCACGGGCGGACCATCCCTGAGCTGGGCATTGATGGGGAGCAGTCTGCTCGCCAAATTTAAAGGGGGAAAACGTACATGGTAGAGACAGTCAAGAAGTGGATCGGAGCGCTGACCGAGGTTGGAGTTTTACTATTGGCGCTGGCGATCGTCGCTGCACTTCTGGTTGGGGCAAATCTGCCGTTTTTCGGCGACGTCGTGACGAACATCATGTCACTCGTCAAATCGCTCGGTGATGCCGGTCTCGTGGGGCTGATTACACTCGGTATCATCATCTGGCTAATTTCGGGACGGGAAATTGCGGGTCCCTCCGCCCCGGAAACGCCCGGTCCGGCTGAGGAAAAATAGCGCCGACGCAGGCGTCGAGCGAGGCTTAACCACGTCCAAGAACACGGCACGTATTGGGGGACGAAGGCAAAGCCGCTGAGCGTGTGGGCGCTGGCGGCTTTGCTGTTTGAGCGAGCGGGGCTTGGCTGCCTGTCAATAGTTCGCCGTATGAACGCCGGAAATGGATGGCTTGATTGGCAAGGTTGGGACGTACTCCGGGTAAGGGGCATCATGCGCGCAACAACTATAACGCTGACCCTGGTTGGTCTTCTTTTTACCGGGGTGTTTAGCCTTTCGCTGGCACAGCCCACTCAGCCTGTGCCCTAGCACCCGTGTGCACAAATCACAGCGGCATGCACGCAGGCTGGCTTTGTTCCCTACGGCGCCAAGATGGGTGTTGGGATTGCGGTGGATTGTATCAAGCCGATTATGGCCGAGAGGCCACAACGAAAGCAGGCCACCAAGCCTTTGCCACCACTCGACCCGAAGGTCGTAGCGGCATGCAAGGAGCGAAATCCGAATTTCGGAATGGATGGCGAGCAACCCTTATTCGCGTTTAGGACGTCACGATGAAATTGTTTCTCGTCGCTCTTTCACCTCAGGATAAAGCATCTTTGTACGTTTTGGCGCAAATGAATTGAGTTAAAACTCATAATGACCCTGCCCCCAAATAGGCCGCTTGGACAGACGCTAGTGCTTAGCGCCGTAGTGATCGGCACTTCTGCGCTCGGCGCTGTTGTTCTCTATGCCGTCACGGGCTGGCTGTGGCTGGTCGTGCATCAGGGCCTGCATTGACGGCGCGCCGCTTCCCGCCGCCCTGGTCTGTCGAAGATATTGGTGCCGCCTTTGTCGTAAAGGACAGCGCCGGACAGCAACTTGCGTTTATTTCGAGGATGAGCCGGGGCGAAGATCGCCGGAACATTCGGCCTTGGGTGGGATTACGTGAACAAATGGAGGATCGCCATGCGTAACACCAAATTCATGGCCTTGGCTTTGGCAGCATCTGTCGCCTCGGGCCTGCTGGGTGCCAAAGCGTCTGCGGCTCCTACGAACGGAATGGCAGCTGTCTCTCAACAAGTCACCAACGAGATCCAAAAAGTCCGCTGGTGGCATCACCGTTGGGTTTGGTCCCATCCGAGTTGGCGCCGCGAGATAGTGAGGGGGGATGGCATGCTCAATAGGCTTTGAGCCCCAGCACTTGGCACTTAGTTTTGTGCTCGATACGATCCTTGCTCGGTGATTGCTGAACGCTGAGAACAAGTCCGACAACCCACCCGGCAGAGTTCTGCCGGACGAAGACAGAACCTTGCCGCACGGTTTGTTCACTGTGGTTTGGGGCGCCAGCAGAGCTTTCCGTAGGCAATCATTGCGCTAGTCACAGCTCCCCCAACATCTCCCTTGCTCTAATCTCCTCTGGCATGTCGCGGGCGTAATCGTCCCAGAGCCGACGAAGGGTTTTGGGATCATCCCCGCAAAGCTCAACGTAAAGTCCGGCATATGCCCGCCAGAGGGCAAGCTCCTTCGCGCGATCATCTCTTCGTCGTGACGCTAACTCGGTGACGCTCATCGGTCCTCCATCACGATGCGATATTGTGAGTGGTGAGGTATCACTCGTCTACGCTCAGGGGCAGGGAATAGCCGCTTGCTGTGAGCCTCATGGAACTCACTTATGTGCCCAGGCACCGAAGCCGACAATGCACAGACCCAGCGTCGTGAAGACGCCGACGGTTAAGACTGCATCAATCATGCTCCCCTCCACTGAACGTGGATTGCCTCTTGATATTCCCAGTCGCTGGCAGTGCAAGTGAGGATCATCACAGTTGATCAAAATTCGTCAGGCCGTTGCCCTTAGGTCACAGCATCGCGCCTTAACAGGCGCTATTCTTCTTGGGTCGGACTGGGCGGTGTTCGCAAAGCAGGGAGAGAGGTGAAATCTCACCCTGCTCCAATGCCATTTCGACAACCCAGCCGATGCTGTGTGAGGGATCGGGGGCACGGGCACGGCACGTAGGGGGACGAAGGCAAAGCCGCTAAGCGTGGGGGCGCTGGCGGCTTTGCTGTGTTTGGGCGCAGACAGGATCAAAAAAGACGCGGACAGTGACACACATCACATCCGGGCATCCAACGAAGGGCTACGGCGTAATTGGTCGGACAGGGGCGTTAGCAGCTTGCACCCCAGTTCGGCACCCCCAGAAATGCCTGGTCCCAAACCTGCATCGTTGGGGGAAAAGGCAAAGCCGTTGGGCGTCCCCCGACGGCTTTGCTGTCTGAGCAAGCGGGGCTGGCGTATCTTGATTTGGATCAAAGACGCCGCTTGCGATCTGCTGTTGAGATTATGAGCCGCGCCTTCCATGGCTGGTAGCGCGGTAGTTTCTCATGAAAGTTCTCCGAAACGACCTTGGGCCACCCGTTTGGTGGCCCAATCTTTGCAGGAGGAGGGTACAATGCCCACGCTGGCATCGCCGCGTCGGCTAATTCACATGACCGTTAGCGATTACATGACTGTTGCTGATTACGTCGTGATTGGCGTGGTAGCTCTCTTGATCCTGTGGGGCGCTGCGAGGCTGTTTCGATGAGGGTGAGGCGCGACGTATCGCTGCCAACATCGCCAAGCTGCCGGAGCTTTTGCGGCATCCGCGCAGGGAATTAAGCAGGGCAGTACTGCCAGGCTCCAGTGCAATATATCCAAGTGTACGCTTGCCGCTCAGTGCTAGCTGTTCGCTCTAGCGCCTCGTCGGGAACGTCGAAAGTAAGAATTCTCTCGTCAGCTTCACCTTGGCTAATCACTTCATTGTCCATCATGGCATCCATCCGTCAATTCGTCCGCCAACTCACACTCCTATACAAATAGATCGTATTCACACCGTTAGCTCGCCGCAAGGCGGCGATTAAATCCTGCGCTTGGGCTTAACGCTTCTCAACCACCAAACCAGAATTGCGCCGACGACAATAACGGCGAACTACTTCCCAACGACTTCGAACAACAACCCAACCATGCCGAGGCAGATGATAAGCCAGAACAAGAGCATCGTGATTTCGGGTTGCGCTTGAGCTTGCGCCGCACGTTTTCGAGCGGATACCGGTTCAAAATCCGTTGGCATGATCTACCGCCTCCCAGAATGACTTAGTCACCCTTAAACGAAAGCCTCTTTAGAGATTTTGACATCGATCAAAGACGCCAATCGCGATCTGCTGTTTAAATTATAAGCCGCACCTTCCTTGGCTGGTGGCGCGGTATCTTCTTCAAAGTTCTCCAAAATGACCTTTGGGCCATTCGTTTGGTGGCCCAATCTTTGCCGGATGAGAGATTGAATGGCTGGCGCTGCCCTTTTGCATCACCCGCATCCCTGCTCTATATCCGCGCGCCATGTCGTTGCGTGAGCGTACTCTAAGAGCAATAAGGGTTCGCCAAGGGCATCAAGATATGACAGCAGTTCTCACAACCCTCCTTACTCTTTTCATCGCGCTCGTCGGGCCAAATGGCACCACGGTTTATGTCGCGCCGTCTCAAGTTGTCGCCATTGTCGACTCGCACGGGGTCGGTGCGTGCCCGACTACGCTCACCACAGTGAACCAGCCCGTGTTTGTCTGTGAGAGTGCCTCCGAAGTGAAGCGCAAGTTTGAGGCGATTGATTTTTCTGATTGCCCCGGACGCGAGGGCCGAGGCAAGGAACCCGATTAGTCGCTTAGCACGTTCAATGTTGTTGGGGTGAAGGTCAAGAACCCGAAAGCTCCAGCGGTTGAAACGCGAGGCCGAAGAGGATTGGGGGCGCTGACCAGAGCGGTTCAACGATAGCCGTGGTTGATGCACCAAGTTGAGCATCCGGTATTGCACCACGCCGATCCATGTTCGCATTTCTTATTGCACTTTTGAGAGCAAGTCTGTGCCCATGCCTCTGCGTTGACGCAGAAGAGGAAAGCAGCAGCCATGGCGACAGTTAGGAACGCTTTCATCGTACCCCCCGAGTTGTGTATGAGGATAAACTGGCGCACTACAACCAGCCGCGATCATTGAACCAGTTGTAACACCATTACTGTGACACCGATCACAGAACTCGCGTTTGCTATGCCCGCTCGTCGCTTCCCTCCCCCGTGGTCCGTCGAGGACATTGGTGCCGCCTTCGTCGTGAAGGACAGCGCAGGACAGCAGCTCGCTTACATCTATTTCGAGGATGAGCCGGGGCGACGGTCGGCAGCCAAATTGCTCAGCAAGGACGCCAGGTAGTCAGTCTAAGCTCATGACTACAGTCTGGGCATTGAAAGATGCGAATTTCGGTGTCGCCACCAGGCACCGGTACGATAGCCATCAGGTTCATCTCGGCGGCACAACGGCAATCAGGTAGCTCTGTTGAACCCGGCTCTAGCAGGCGCTCGAACTTTGACATGACACCCCCGTGGCCTACCTGTCGTAGTGCCGAGAGAGGGTCCGCCAACTCTTGCGACGATGCCAGCTAATACAAGCATGGCGGACATACCAATAAAAACGTACCACCAGTATGTATTGAGGCTGAGGTAATTCATACGGACGACAGAAACTCGTTCGGGCGAAATGACTTGAACGTCTCCTTGAGTAGAGCCAGTCTCTTCTCCACATCGAGCAGAGCCAGTTTGTCCTTCAGTCGTTGGTTTTCTTCAGCGAGCCTGTTTGTCTCAGCGATGAGAAAGGCAACTGTGGACCGCGCTTTCACATCTGAGGCATCGATCCCTTTAGCGTTGCCGTAGGCACCGACCGAAATCTGTTCAGCGAGCCTGTTTATCTCGGCGATGAGAAAGGTAACTGTGGCATCTGAGGCATCTTTGGCCCCGCCGTTGGAGCCGACCGAAAGCGCAGAGACGGAATCGCCGGTTGCACCGTTCGTGGCAAGAGAGGAAAGCTCTCCGGTTCTCAAATCATCCGTCATAGCCGCACCCTTGCGTAGAAGGCTGAGTCTAGCTTTGCGGGTTTGATCCGAATTAGGCGCGGAAGAGGACGGCCAAACTTAAAAAGGCTAACCACAAAGAGTAAGCTCGCGGCGACGAGGCGCGGCGGATCGGGTGAATATCGCCAAGTTGCCGGAGTTGTTGCACAGGGCGGTATTCTCTCATACGGTGACAGATGACCGCCGATTGGCGAGCCTAGCCATGTTAAAATCTGAGTTGATACAGCGCATTTCTTCTCAGAACCCGCACCTTTACCAGCGGGATTTAGAGAAAGTCGTTGACGCGATATTCGACCAAATCCTTGAAGCCTTGGCGCGCGGAGATCGAGTGGAGCTACGGGGTTTCGGCGTATTTTCGACTAAGCTCCGCGAAGCGCGGACTGGCCGCAATCCTCGTACTGGAGTTGCCGTTTCGGTCGCACAGAAAGCCATGCCTTACTTCAGGGCTGGAAGAGAAATGCGAAAGCGACTTAATCGGGAAGCTGCGCTGTAGGTTGATTGAGCAGCGAGAAAAGCATCGAGGATCTTCATATAAAATTTGCGCAGCACTACTCCGGCCGAGGCGAGCGGGATTTTTTTTGGGGTACGCCCCCGTCGATCGATCTAACAAATAAAGAAGCGCAGCTGCTCGATTTAACTTGATATCTGCACAGCGCGAGATCAAATAAAGCGGCGCGGCCAGATGTTCCAAGCATCGTGGTCGCGCCTAACCCATGCGTCTTAGAATAATCATCACATCGCTCGATACGATCGAGCCAATTGCAGAACGCATTCTCCGCCAACGAAGATTGACGATCAGCCTGCAAAGCTTCGGCAAGCGAAGATAAGGGAACCGCGTAATTAATAGATCAGTGCAAAACAGTGTCGCGCTTTGCTTCTTCAGTTACCTCGTACACTTTGACGTCGAAACCTTCTCTCAGTGCGTCGCACCGGTGTTTCGTTACTTCAATTCGTCCACGGGCAACTGTGCATGGGGGAATTGAGCACTGGCGGACCAGCTGCGAAATCGTCCGCCAAAAATCGATCTCTCACCGTTTAGACTCAACCATATCAACTAGTTCATCTAACAAAATGCTCTCGACTCTCTTTGGCTGGGCGAGAGGATTCGAACCTCCGAGTGGCGGAATATTCCGCCGCAATATCAAGGCACATTTCGAAATACTGCAGAAATACGCTCGTTGAATGCGCGACGATATCTCGGAAATTGGGTCGGTGTTAGTGACCGACGTTCTGCAATGCTTCCCACTGAGTGAACGCCGTCTCCACTGCCACGCAAAATGCATGTTCATTGTATTCAGGATGCTTTTTGACCGCAGCACGTGCCCTCGCAACTCGGCCCCGACGCGCTAGACCAACCGCGTTCTCCGCCAGAACTTCCGCCAGCGCGTTTGTGAACTCATTGCACAGCGCCGTGAGATCGGCTTCCGTTAGCATGGTTTCCTCCGCTATTAGCTTCTCACACCCGCTCGGTGCGCGACTTCAGACCATCGGCTAATTTCGTTGCGCAAATAATGCCCAAACGCCTCGGGACCTTCGCCCAGCGGATCAAACCCCTGCTTTTTCAGTGCTTCGACC